>Ga0247610_10000052_pt1 | contig 182073 bp, 118 predicted proteins | sample 174DNAGHGhighgp2_FD_193483 | JGI IMG/M metagenome (GOLD analysis project Ga0247610, IMG submission 193483) | Sheep rumen microbial communities from Palmerston North, Manawatu-Wanganui, New Zealand - 1742 DNA GHGhigh gp2 | ecosystem: Host-associated > Mammals > Digestive system > Stomach >... | reverse complement strand
GTACCGTATTCTGACGTTCCAAATTGTTGATGGATGAGCGGAGCACAATGTAAACCCGTTCGCACGGTGATATCATAGCTGTTCTGAAGAATGTAACCCACATCGGAAGGAAGGAGTCCATTTATGCAAAAACTGACGATAGGTCCTTGATAGTCTCCTCCTTTACTATATAATGTCACTTTATCAATTCCGCGTAATTCATTAATAAGCCAATTTGTTTCTGATTGCAATTTGTGGAAGATGATGCTAACATTGTTTTTCAAAACGTATTCTATACCAGCTTTCAATCCAGCAATGCCCACGACATTTTGCGTACCTACTTCGTATTCCCATTCACCATCTTTATAGAGAATAATACTACTATCGCGACCCGTTCCTCCAAATTGTGTTGGGCGAAGATTGATGTTGCGATGCACGTAATATCCTCCTGTTCCCGTAGGACCAAATAAAGACTTATGGCCCGTAAACACTAAAATATCAACCCCCCATCTATCAACATCAATGGGAATACATCCAGCACTTTGTGAAGCATCCAGCATTACGAGCATTCCTTGTTGATGGGCGCGATGAGTGATTTCCGCCACGTCAACGATGTGACCTGTAACATTAGAACAATGATTGATGATGAGTAACGAGGCTTTAGGAAGTGTGTCAGATGGAGTAATGGGAGGAATGATTGTCCCTTGATGAAGTCTGTTCATCAAGGGTCGAAGCACGCTATTGTGGTTGTCGGAAGTGGCAACAATTGTCTTGTTCTCTCCTGCTAATATGCGATTGATGGCATCGGTAGCACTGCTACAGAAAAATATACGTTCATAATCGCCTATATTGAACAACTTGCCAAGGAGTTTTCTCGTGTCCATCAGTAAATCGCTCTCTTGTGCATTGCTACGAAAAGGACTTACTGGAGGATTCTCCAAAGCCACCGTCATTGCCTTGATTACTGACGGCGGCTTTGGATAACTCGTTGCGGCATTGTTCAGATATATCATTGATGCTCCATCACTTTGAATCCCATCACTTCACCAATCAGATGAATCATTTTGGTGTAATCGCCAAAGATGAGAACCTGATGGTGTCCGAAACCTGCCAATTGGTGCATGAAGCCACGGGCATCATTCATCTTAATATAATAATATGGTGAACAGTAAACCGCCTCAAATTCGGATTTAAGCACTTCGCCTCGTTTGATGCTGATGGTATCTGCCAGAGGATTGAATCTTCCCAATGTGATATATTGGTCTTCGTTCTCTGTGAAGTCAACCTGTAGTTTTCCACCAAATCCTTGTCCTGTGAATGCCCATAGCTTATACTTCAATGGTTTGGTACCATAGCCGTTCATGCAGAGTGCGGGTACGGCGTGGTGAATACGCAATAGTTCGTCGGTTTCCATATTGGGATTGCCCATGAAGGCTGGACGCATGGCAGCAGCTTGCATGATGGTCATTGCCAAGAGTGCGTTCAGGTCTTCCTCACAACCACTTGGATAACCCTCGTCTTTCAACAACGAGTGACAAACGCATGGCGTGAACTTCCTGTTTTGTGGAATCTCCGATGTGCAAAGTTCATGACAGGCAGTAGAGAATGCGTTGCAATCATATACATCCATCATCTTCTTGGCTGCCAGATAATACTTGATGTCGTTGATAAACCAATCTTTGTTGACTTTCGTTTCCAACGATCCTCCGATGATACGTTCTGCGATGGGACGTGCCTCTTCATCCGTCACCTCATCCATGTATTTGAAAATGTCGCGGAAGGGCAACTTGACGATTTCCATTCCATAGCGTTGGCGAATCAGTTCTGGGTCACGAATCACGCTTTGCAACCCGAATGTTGGCATAGAGCCATGTGTCAGTACAAGGGCACGGGTGTTGGCAACCACCTTTCTCACCCATAGTGCATGAGCAATCTCGTTGAGGTCTTGTATGTCCATGCAGACGTAAGCCTCTACGCCAATGGAACGGCAATAGGCAGCAAAGTCAATGCCCTCATTGCCATTTTGCATGATAACCACGGTCTTGTGGTAACGTTCCAACTTAGGAATGCGCCAGTTCATGCAAAGGAAGAAATCCACACGGTCTAGGTCTTCCTCTATTTGTGCATATATTTCACGGCTCACCACAAACTTCTCGTCGTAGCGGGCATCGATAGCTGGAAGCATCTCTATTTCAGGAGTGGCTTTCTTCAGTTCTTCCTTGGCTGCTTCAAATGCGGCAGTGGCTGCTGCATCTTCTGCCTCTGGTGTCATTTCGTGAGCATATCCAGCCCTACACGGACCTTCCCAAAAATGAGAATGTGTAAGGCAACCTACGATAGGGCGTACCACCAGTTTTTGGTTCATTGCTTTTTCTTTCATGTTATTTCTTGATAAATTTCTTTCCGTTTTGAATGTTGATTCCCTTTTGTGGCTGGGAAATGTGTTGACCAGCTATGTTGTAAATAGGAGATGACTTTGAATGATCGTTGTCTTTTACTTCGACAATCCCTGAGAGATTACCGCCAATGGTTGCAAAATTGAATTGACGAGTAAGTGTGATGTCTGTATTTGGGTCCTTCACGGTTACTAAGATAAATTCTCTTCTTGAAGTATCTGTTCCGAAAAGGTCTTGTACTTTGAGAGTAGTACCTTCGAAATTCCACACAAAACCATTAGTAGGACGAACAGAATCATCAACTACTTCAAAGTTTTTATATCCTGCAAAATAAGGTTTTAAGTCGATGGCTTTCTCTTCGGCACCATTCAAGATGAAATTGGGTTCAGCTATCCAGTTGAGATATTGTTCCAAATCGGTATAATAATTGTAATCGTCGTGGCATTCGTTGTTGTTGGGAAGGTTAATGTCAGTTCCCGTTACTTTCTCATACCAATTGGGAATACCGTCTTGGTCGGTGTCCCAGTCAGCCTCACGTTGTGCTTCGATGATGTTCAAACCAGCAAAACCTTCTGAGTCATCCTCATGGTCGATGATGCCTTTTCTTTTTCCTTTCGAACCAACGGTAGATGTAGTACCAAGCAATGTTTCTTGGATGATACGTGTGTCATGGTTGTCCAATTCGGGTTGGTTGCAACCTACGTTGCACAGTACGTTCTTGAATGCAGCCTCAGCCGTTTCGATGGTTGCATAACTGGGGAAGAATGGTTCTTTGCTCCAGGGCTCCCAATCCAGTACCTGGTCGTTAGACAAGTCGTAGCGATAGGTGGTTCCTTCCTTGTCTTGCGTCAATCTGCCACTGGTCTCCTCACGGATATTTCCGCTCACGTAAGCACGTTGCGTGCCTTGCCCTGTGCCTTCAAATTGATGACGCAAGATATAATTTTGAGAAGTGGCTGGTCCTTTCTTGTAATAGTTGTTGACGAAGTTCAGTTCATGAGTGCCACCGTCGCAAGCACGTCCACCCCAGTTATAGACCACATTGTTGAAAATGTCGTGGTGACCGTCATAATAACCCTTTCCATCCAATCCACCAGAGATACTCCAGTTGCGCCCCTCGTTATGAGCCAAAAGATTGTGGTGGAACGAACTACCTACGGCACCGTATTCGCCGCCGCCGATGGTTGCCGCATAACCATGTCCGCTGCCTTCGCTGTAATTGGGGTGACCAGCAATATTCAATGCCTCAGAGATAAGGGTGTTTTGCAGGGTGATATGCTTGGCGTTTCGTGATGAGAATGCCTCATCGATGGTCCAGGAGATAGAACAGTGGTCCATGATGGAATGGTCGTTGCCAGCCATTCCTAATCCGTCTAATCCCTTGTCGTCACTGTCTTCGCTGCTGATATGTCCGCGACGAGCACGGATGAATCGGGTGATACCGTCACTTTGCATTCCGAATGGAGCACCACGGAACATGATACCACGTCCTGGGGCTGTCTGGCCGGCAATGGTGACATATTTGTCTGAGCAGGTGAGGCGAGCCTTCAGGTGAATGGTTCCCGCTACGTCGAAGACAATGGTTCTTGGACCGTGGATATTGCTGATGCCATAGCGGAATGTGCCTGGTTGGGGATTGGTAGCATCATCATCCAATGACGTAACATGATACACGATTCCTCCACGTCCACCTATGGCGAAACGACCATAACCTTCAGCACTTGGAAACGCCAACCTTCGGGGTTGGAAACACCATGTTTTGCCTTTGTAAACATTACCTTTTTCATCTACCTCGTCCACACGCCACCAATATTTCTGCAAAGGTGACAATCCCGTGGCTTCGTATTGGGCATTTTTACCCGTATATTGGTAGGCGGTAGCATTGGCTACTTCCGTGGAATCAGTGCCAAACACCAACCGATGCGACACAGCTACGTTTGCGGGAGTCCATCGTAGGGTTACGCTCTTAGTTCCTATCTCATTCTTTCCGTCAGCATGGAAATCGTAATTGTCTGGAGTAGGATCCATCGCAGAATAGGGATTCACGTCAAACTCCAATCCATTCAAGGTCATACAGGTAGAACCGTATGTCTTTCCGCTAACGGGAGTCGTGGAGTATTTGATGACTACGGGTTGGCCTTCCACTGCTGTAAACTCCACGAATGACGAACCCGTTTCAGATGGCTTTTGTACGTTGCACGAATATTTCACGCCAGAAGCCAATACTTGTCCGTTTACTTCCACCTGAATATCTGGCAATGTGGTGTTGCCATCCTTGTAGTTGTGGTAAGCAAGCAGAGAGTGTTGTCCGGCTTCCAGTCCTTCTATGGTCAACATAATGGCTGTGCTGCCCTCTGTGATGTTGGGCGTGTTGTTATCATCGTCCAGCACAAATGCCTGTACGCCGTCGCCCAACAACCGTAGTCCAGTAGCTCCGTTCTTTCCCAAAGTGACAGTGTTCTTGTTCCATTGGGCACGTAATACGTTTGCTCCGTCGCAAGCCGTTAATGTTAACGTCACACCGTTGTCAAGTGTTTTCGATTCACTCTGCACCGTGTTTACCGGCCATGAGATATAATTGGGCTCATTTACTTCCTCCATCGACCGATTGGTCATGTTGAAGTCGATGCTTTGTGCCATTGCACTGAGCCCTATCATGGTCAATACATTTGTCATCAATAATTTTTTCATCTTGTTATTTGATTTGAGTTTGTAGATTTGCCTACAAAGATACGTAATTATATTGAAAAGTTGAACAATTATTATTTGTTTTTTATTGACGGTATTTGTATTCGTTTGTTTCCTTGTATGGTGACCATCGGTTTCTCATAGAGTAACCAGTGGTTTCTTATATGGTGACCGATGGTTTCTTGCATAGTTACCTTTGTTTCCAAACACAATGACCGAATGTGAAAAGGAATGCTTCTCCTCGCCACATTATTCGAGAGTACAACCGTTGGGAATGGTGATGTGGCGTTTTCCCGTCTTTTCATCATAATCGACAATGATTTTTCCGTAGAGTGTCTCGATGGAAGCACGTACTTGATGGATGTCTCCAACGGAATGGGGAGTGATGACGAGATGACGCATACCATGAGTACCATGTTTCTGTTTGATGCCCACGAGAGAGCGGAAAAGCCACTCGTCTATCTGTCCCATCATGAAATGATTCCATGAAGAACCTTGTCGGGGGTCCCATTGCTCAGTGAGCGTAGTGGCTCCCTGCATCATCTGAAAACCATAACCTGGTGTCTCGTAATGGTTGAGCATCTTGAAAAGCAATTCGTCTTGACCATTGTCTGCCAACACACGGAAGAGATAGCGATTGCCAACGTCGCCCGTGGTGAGACGGTCGCCATGAGCATGAATGTCATGGATGAGGCTCTGCAAGACAGCCTCCTTGTTTTCACCGCAGATACCTAAGAAAAGGGGTAGGGCATTGCTTGTCTGACTGCCAGTGCCGTAATAACACGAGTCGGGTTTGTAGAAATGACGGTTGAAGGCACTGACCACTTGCTTGTATAATGCTTGGTATTTTTGTTCGTCAGCATGATGTCCCACCATCATTGCTGCCTCGCAGATGAGTTGTAAATCATAGATGTAATGAGCGGTAGCCACTAAAGGAACAGGTGTGTTCTTGGAGAATCCTGCTCGCCAAGGACCATAGTCGTACCAGTCGCCCAATCCATGACTGACGATTCCGTCAACTGAACGAGAGGTGAGGTAATCCACGTATCTGCGCATGGCATGATAATTGTCAGTAATGAGTGTACTGTCGCCATACATGTCATAATACATGAATGGGAGAATGATAAGCGTAGAACCCCATTCGGGAGAATCGTCGAAGAGATTGCCGAAGGATACATATTGTGGAGCCGTGGTAGGCACCATACCATCATCTTTCTGCGTGTCAACGATGTCTCTGATGACTTTCGGAATCAGTGTGGTCATGTCGTAGTTATACAACAATGAGGGACCACAAAGATGGTCTTGTTCCAGCCATCCCAATTTCTCCCGATGGGGACAGTCGGAAAGTACTGCTTGCATATTGCTGCGTTCAGCCCGTTCAATGAGACGATGGGTCTTGGTGAACAGGTCGTTGTTACACCAGAATGTAGAGGTCTCAGGGGCGGAATTGTAGATAAAGCAACTCTGTAGGTTGTGAATGATGGGTAATTGCAAGGGATTGGGTTGTCCTTCCAAGACTGCACCCTCTACTTGTATGTATTGGAAACCATAATAGGAGAATCGGGGTTGCCATGTTTCTAAGGAATCCGTTTTGTCATTCGAGTCTTTACCTTTGAGCGTGTATTCATAATAATGTTGGCGACCAGTTTGAGATTGGTCACAAGCTCCTTGTGGGGTGAGTCTTTCAGATACAATGAGTGTGATCTTTTGTCCTCTTTTTCCTGAAACGGTGATGGTGGGAAAGCCAGCAAGGTTTTGTCCCATGTTGCAAACAAAGGCTGAGGAAGCTACGGTGCGACGAGTCTTTTGCGAGGCAGCATCAATGGAGTCTTTGGGAATGGCTTTCCATGATTGGATATTGAAGTGTTCCATGACCTTAACGGGTAAGGCGGTTTGTGGACGTAACTTTCCTGTTGGTCCTTCCACGATGATTGCCGGTCGCCATTTGCTGTCTTTAAAGTCAGGACGGTCATGTCCTGGTTGTTCTAATCGTGCATCGTATGACTCACCTCCATAGATGCTGTTGAAGGTGATAGGACTAAAATCCCACTTCCAGCTATCGTCACTGATTATTTGTTCGGTGGTATGGTCACTATAGGTGATGTCTAAGCGGAAGAATAGTTGTGGAGGACCAAAACTGGTTTGCAGCTTGCTGTATCTGCCACCTCGCTGTACATTGAAGAAACCGTTGCCAAGCAAAACGGATATGGCATTGCTGCCCGTGCGTAATTGTTGGGTTACGTCGAATAGATTATAGTAAACCGTTTGACTGTATTCACTCCATAATGGCGCAAACTCACTATCGCCAATTTTCTTACCGTTCATACGCAATTCATAATGCCCAAGTCCACATACATACACCACGGCATCAACAATTTCTTTCTTTACCTTGAACTCTTTTCTGAGGATGATGCTTTTAGTAGAGAGTGTATCTACGTCTTTCCATTTGTTCTTGAAAGAATCTTGCTTAAAAACGGCGTTGCTCCATCTGCCATCGGGAATCTTTGCGTCTTTCTTGGTGATGGCACCTATCCACTTGGGAGATCGAAAATTGAAGTTTGAAGATTGAAGATTGAAAATTGGAGCTTGAAGATAGTTAGGTGTGACACGAATGATTTGTTCCTTGCTCCAAGGGGAATAATGGTCTTTTCCTTTTTTATGATGATCTGAATACGTGGTAATTCTAACTTTCCATGTGTAACCGTATTGGTTGGGAGTTAATGTAGGGATTTCAATCAACTGGCTCTCATCAGAAATGACATTTCCACTATCGTATATCAAACGACGAGTAACTCGTTCGTGAACTACGATTTGATATGATTTCTGCATAAAGGATGCATCTTGGTCATCAAGATATTGCCATCCCACACGTATCTTTCCTTCTGCTATCGCCATTTCTCCACTTTGATAATTGCAAAGTGTTTTTGTAATGACCAGTTTGGCACAAGCGGAAGTCAAACAGAATACAAAGAGAAAAACACAAGTACATATTCTTGAAATCGCATTCATATCTTCAATTTTTAATCTTCAATCACAAGTCCGTTCACGATACTTGCTTCGATAACCTGCCCGTTGCTACCGTGAAGTTTGAAACTCACATTCCATTCCTTTGGCCATGCAGGGAAAAGAATGGGAGTGCCATTGGGGTTTTCTTGCAAGAGCATTTCTTGTAAGCCAATCATGGCTGAGCCACCGCGATTGTGGTCGGGAGCCCAATCAAATCCTGATTCCCAGAAGGCTGGAAAACGATAAGGACCATCGGCGAATTTCTCTATGGTGAGTTGTTTGGCTTCATCAGTGAGTCCTAAGCAAGCTGCCCAAATATTGTCTTGCTTCCATCCCTTGCTGCTGCGCATGGCAATGACGTGAGGGTCTTTGTGGTAGGTGTTTCTGCCAATTTGCAGTTGTGGTCTTCCCATTCCGTAGATGCGCCACGGAAAGACAGGATAGAGCTGAGGTGTTTCCACGTTTTGTATGCGAGCCCATGCAATGGCTGGTGCAATGCAAGTGTCTCCGTCGATGGTTCGCAATGGTATTTCTGGGATTCTATTAGCCAATGAAGAATGATATTGGATGAAGGAGGAATCGACAGAAAGGGTTCTCTTTTCTTGTATTTTCATGAATGCTTGATTGACCGTTTGTAAGGCGGCTATCGTACTGGATGGGTTGTATGCCATCTTGTATGTCTCGCAACCAGAACCTGGAAAGATAACCAACTTGCCACTATCGGTCAAAGCTTTAGCTCCTATCTTCTTGGCTTGGTACTGATAGTGTTCGTCAAAGAACTTTAGACATTGCTCGATGAGAGGAACGTATTTGGGATAATCGAAAAGATGACCTTGTTGCTGAGCTGCCTGAAGTATCATCATGCAAAATTCAAGGGCGGTATCCCATTCATATTCCAACCATGCGTTACGCTCAACGCCATAGTCGCTTCCTTCAGGGTGCTTCCCGTATTCAGCTGGATTGGGTAAACCGAAGTTTTCTATTTGTTCGGTGAATGATGCGCCATCGTGTCCCCAATAATATTTGGTACGAGCAGTAGCTGTAGGCAGAAGTCTCTGGTAAGTATCGAATTGGGCTTTCATCATGTCGATGTCACCACTTTTCAACATGGGCCAATATACCAATCGTTGGTTTTGTGCCGTCATTGTTCCTCCGCCCCATTTGCGATAGTCTGGGGTGAATGTTGAAGCGGAATCTACATAAACGGGGTCGAAGGTAAATAATCCTCCATTAAACTTTGTTGGCCATTGTCCGTATGCGTTGCACGCGAGCATATAACGGAAGAGTTCGTAATTACGGATGATACGTGTGAGTTCGGAATTTTGACTGTCGGTCTGAATCCAACTTCTTTGCCAGTAATCATGCCACCACTGACTACTTCTTTTCCTTGATTCGCGAGCATTTGTCAGAGGTGAATTGTTGTTTTTTCCCTTTTGCTCATCTACATGGAGAGAAATGGTGAAAGTGGCTTTCTTGAAACGTTGGTTTTGAAAATTCCACGACTGATAATCGGTGGATGCGTATGTGCCGTATGTGGTTCCAATAAACTGGAAACCTGGGACGGTCATGATACCACGCATTTCTCTTCCATCAAGAGGATTATATAATTGTGCCTTGATGTCATCTAAATGTTCCCTGTTGACGGTAAAGTCAAAAATAGTTTGTTCCCTGTTTTGATGTGAGAATGATAATCGGTTGCCATCTACTTGAATACTATCGGCAAAAGTGGTGCAATCTTTGGGTAAAAGCCATTTGTACGAACATTGTTGGCATTCTGCTTTACTCACAATCCTGTCCTTGTACCTCCAACTTTCATAACTGACGGTAGCCCGTCCAGTATGTTGAGATGCCATCTCAACATATATCATCGGAGAAAATACGTCTGCCCATATCCTCACTTTCGTATCGCTGATGGTTATGTAAATAGCTCCCTCATCGAGACGTAAAACTTGGCGAAAGGGAATGATTGATTGATTGAGTTGGTCGAGATGAATCCTCCATCTGCCTGCTTTTAGTAGGGTGTTGTTTTCGTCAAACCATCCGCTTTGAGCTGCATAGAATAAGATGTCACCATTTTCCACCCATACATTCATTCCTATATCATGACCGCCACATGGCATCGACTCGCTGGAGTTCTTACTTTGTGTAGTCCAAACATAGTCCTTCGGAATATATTCCGTTGCTTGTAAGGTGGTCGCAACAAACAATAAGATGGATAATAATGAACTCTTAACCATAAGCACTAAACACTAAACTCTAAACACTCAACACTAAACACTCAACATTCCTACCAATTATCTGTTCTGAAAGAACTCACGGGAAGACCGTCGTGCATCAGGTCGCCAATAGTCCAGTTCTTAAAAGCATATCGCACGGCAACAGGATGGCTTACCTTCTCGCTCTTGACATAAAGGCGATTGCGGGAAATCCATGCTTCGGCTGGATAAAACACTTGGTCGTTTCCTGCTATTTCGAAGTTGTCGCTATGAGGACCATTTTCAAAATACACCCATTCCTTAGAACGGTCGAAGGAAATTACAGCCGTGTCTCCATGAAATTCTACTTGACTATAGGTTGCAAAATCGGGCAGCCCTTTCATTTGATAAGTATTGGCGAGAGCCAAAATAGCCAGTCGCTCACCAGCCTCTCTCTTCTTGCGGGGATGAATGCCGTACTCCAAGCCAGCATCCATCAATACTGCCATCCTACAATTGTCAACCATGTTTTCAACTTTTGATTGTTGTTCTCGCAATAAGGCACTGTTGTATTGTCCCCAATCAATAAGGCTATAATCGTATGGAGCAATCTGACAATAATAGAAAGGGAAATCACCAATCTTCCATTCCTCTCGCCATCCTTGAATCATGCGGGCAAAGAGGGGAGCATAAAAATCGTAACGTGGTACATTGTCTTCTCCCTGATACCAAATGGCACCGCGGATTCCATATCCGATAAGAGGAAACAACTGCCCGTTGTAAAGTGCGGTAGGACAACGTTGGCGCAACTTGTTAACGTCATCTTCCGTGATGGTTTGCTGTACTTTGGGAAATGCCTTTAACCAGTCAGCTTTCATCCATGCCTCACAAGCCGAACCTCCATAACTGGTGCAGATAAGTCCGATTGGAACTCCCAATGCTTTTCTCAATGCCTTGCCGAAAAAGTACGCTGTGGCAGAGAAATCACTAACACTGGCACTGTTGGCAGATTTCCATGAACCTGTCAGATCATGTTGCAGACTAATGGAAGGCTTTCTACCAGCATAGAAAAGCCGCATCAATGAGTCTCCACATTGTAGCAGTTCCTTGGTTGCTTCTGCTACGGGTTGCCCCTTGAATCCTTTCATTTGCATTTCCATATTCGATTGACCGCTGCAAATCCACACTTCTCCAATCAGTATGTTACTTAATTGTCGTTGTTTGCCATCATTGAAAGTGATGTCGTATGGTCCACCGGCGACGGGAGTTTGCACGATGACTTCAAAACGTCCATCAGCATCACTCTTCGTTTGATACGATTTCTTGTCCCATGAAGTAGTGACGGTGACTCTTTTGTTGGGTGTTCCGTTGTAGAGTTTGTCTATCCATCCCCAAAGACGAACTTCGGTTTGCTGTTGTAATACCATGCCATCAGCAAAAAACGCTGGCAACTTGACTTCTGCAAAGGATGTGATGAGAGACAAGTGATATACAATGGATAATAATAGAATGCGTTTCATATACTTCTGTTTATTGTTTATCATTCATATTCAATCTTCAATGATCATTTTTCGATTTTCAAGGCAATAGGACCCTGTAATCCAGCGGGTAATAAATGATCGCCTTTTGTTCGATATTTCGCATTTGTCCAAATGCCATCGTAAGGAGCTTTTCCTTGGTCTGCGCCACGAAGGGCATTATGCCATGTGTTGACCACCTCAATCTCCAGTTTGTTCTTTCCTTTCTTCAGTGCTTTCGTGATGCTTACCTCAAATGGAGCAATCCAAGTAATACCACAATCAATACCATTTACCCAGACATGAGCAATGTCTTTTACATCGTTGAGATAAAGATACACTTGCTTTCCTTTCCCTTTGTATTTGAAAGTGTTGGAATAGCGAGCATGACCACTATAATATCGAATGCTGTCATTGGAATGTGTGTTCCATAAGAATAAGTTGTCTGTGGTCATCTGGATATTGTTTTCCTTGAAATGTATTTTCCATTTAGGAAAAGAAAGGGGAATAAGTGAATAATTGGCGCGAGAAGACTCTTCCATTATTTTGTTGCTATCCTTTTCCTTATTCTTTGTCAATATCACAAAGCATGAGCCGTAGCCTGGCAATTCCAATTCTACCGTCGGTCTTGGTGTGTTAACATTCAAGAGGATAGAATGTTCTTTGCCTGTTATAGAATTGATGAACGCAGCATGTTTTTGGTTGTCATTACGGAATGAAACTTTGAAATTCCGATAATCTTGGCTTTGGTTGGCAATGAAATAAATGTCATCTCCATCATCAGTCTTTCGATGTGTATAGGCGATTCCTTCTGGAAGGATGATGTCTGGTTCCAAACCATATTGTGTGAAGTTGGAATCAGTAAATGGTTGTTCGATGACAATAACACCTTGCTTTCGTAATGTCTCAATGCGATTTCGTACCTTATGAGAAACACGCACGTTTTGCGGAATCACCAACACCTTGTATCGGAAAGGCTGATAGAGTAGGGCATCTTTGTTCATGGAATCATATTGATAACCATGAAGAGGATTTATCCAATGCTTCAAGTCGAGAATACCTGCAGAATGATTGACACCGACAGGACTTTCTTCCATCGGATTACCAACGTTGGCAAGTCTTTTTTGCTCAGACTTAACACGTTCTTCACCGAAAAGACCAGGGAGAATAGATACTATACGATCAGGAGTGAGTGCGCGACTTGGCATTTCTTCACCTGTGTAAACGGCAATGTCAATGACAGGACTACCTTGTTGCAATAGTTCTTGGCAACGTGTGATATAATCCACGAATCCCTGAGCCTCTTGAAACCATGTCTGATCTCGTTGGAAGAATAGACCTATTCCATCGAGTGTCATACCAGGTTTTTTATCCATCCACGGATTGTGGGTAAACACATGGAAAAACAGCCTGTTCATGCCAAGTGCAAAGTTACGGTCAATTAATGGTTTTATCATGGCTGGTGTTTCGTCCCAAACGCCACGCACTTCCGTAAATCCTTCTGCTTGGACGATGTTCTTTCCGTAGATGTGAGCACCGCTGATAGCATCCAACATATCATTTGGCTTGTCGTGTGTAGGAGAGTTCAACCAATATTCGCCCATAGGAATGTCAACGTACTTATAGTGTTCGATGCCATCAGAAATCATGGTTGGTGCAACGCTCTCGGAACTGAGTTGTACTCCGTATTCTTCCGCTCTTTTCTTTACTGTAGCGAAAAATACATCATTGATGAGATCGTTAATGGTTAGTCTGATGTCACGTAACACTTGCTCATCATTCTCCATGGGAATACCTGCATATACGGGCATATATGGTAGTAGGTCGTAACCACGTCGTTTCTTAAATTCCTCAACGAAATTGTTTGACCAATTCTGACAACCACATTCCCAAGAGTCAACGTGCATGTATTTCACTACATCTGCATGTGGGCGCTTCATAAACTCCCCAAACCAATGGTCTATTTGTTTGTTGATGGTATTGGCAGAGAATTTGTCACACTCTAATCCTCTTCCTCCTCCTGCCGTGGCATTGGTGTGTCCCGTTGAGGTGTGTCCAAACCGAATAATGCGCCAATTACCTGATGGAAGTTTTAATGAAGAATCTTTTTGAAATGAAGAATGAAGAATGAAGAATGAAGAATTGTCAGGTGCAAACCTTTCTCCATCAAACGATTCTTCATTCTTCATTCTACATTCTTCATTTACCTTCCTCCAAACACTACCGTTCTTCGCCTCAAATTGGTCTATACGAGGATCAGAGGATAGCTTGATGTCTTTGAGCTTTAATACAGCACTCCATTTAGCAGCATCTAAGTCTTCACTGCCAGGTTCTGTTCCTTCTGGAGTCCAATAGAAACGGATATGCTTGGCTGTGGTTTCGGGCAAGGAATAGGTATAGTTTTCATCAGTATTTTGCCATCCTTGACGAGGAGGCGTGAGTTGTCTGACATTGTAAAACGTCTCTCCATCATCACTTGCCTGCACTAAAAGGCGTTGCGATTGAATGTTGTTTCCACTCGGGATAATCTCAACACTACGCACGGTTTGCTTTTCGTCGTAATCAAATTGGATATATCCCGCATCCTTGGAACGGAATACCCCGTTTTCATTGCGTATAATAATACCTGATTCATGCTGTGCTGGCAATGGGGAATAGGCTTTTACCGCATACGTGGCAATATCCTCGTAATACCCTTCATAGCCTTTAGCAGGTTGGGGAATGATGACCGTTTGGTTCTTGTTGGTGATATTGATAATAGTATCACTCCAAACCACCTTCTGCATCGACTCTTCGGGCGAAATCCATGGTCCTCCAGCCAATGCAAATCCATCGCAGACATGAATGCCTAATCCCAATTGCAGAGAGTCTGCTTGTTGCATGGCATAATCTATCATCTCCCAAAACTTGGGTGTCAGTTGTTGTGCTTCTCCTTGATATTCGGGCTTCTCCGCAACGCCTCTGATAGGCATGAGGTAACATCCTCCAAGTCCTACGTCCTTCATGGCTTGCAGGTCTGCCTTGATGCCTTCCTTCGATACGGCACCATACATCCAATACCAGAATGTCCAGGGTTTAATGTTGAGTGTCGAGTGTTGAGTGTTGAGTGTAGAATAGTTGTTGTTGAGTGTTGAGTGTTGGGTGTTTAATGATTGGGCGTGAAGACTATTAACGCTAAACATTAAACAAATGCTCACTAAACACTGAACACTAAACACTAAACATTTACTCATTAAACGCTGAACACTAATCATAACAACTATTCACTAAACACTAAACGCTAAACACTAAACAATCTACAAGCAATTCTCATTCAAACCATAGTCTTGCTTGATAAATATTACTTCCTTTTTCCCAGTGTGGTTGGGCAGATGGTCCATTGAGGTCTGTAGTATTTACTTTGTTTCTCACGGCAGGAATCACCTTGAGAAGTGAAATGCCTGTTTGTGGTAAATCGTAAAGGATATGGTCTCTTCCGTCACGAGGAGTGTAAACACCTACGAATGGACGAGTGTATCGTAATTCATTCCCGAAAAGTTCTGCCTTTTCAAGGTACATCCAGTCATTATTGGTTTCATAGCCATTGGTTTCAGGATTTTCCCAAATGTCTTTTGGCTCAATGCCGATATGTCCTTCCGTGGTCTCTATCTGCATCCAATGAACGTCGGCGAAATAACCCTTAAACTCAGGATATAACCACGACTCTCCAGGTATTGGGTCATTATAGGATGTTTGCCAATAACCGTATTGCGGTCCTTCCATACGGTTTTGCCAAACACGATAAGGACCACGCCCCACCCAATGTTTGCCCTTCACTAACTGTTCGGGATAGTCGAATGCAATTCCCACTAAGTCAACTACACCGTTGAAATTGGTAGAAACGGCGATGTCTGCACTGCCATCATCATGGAAGGTCCATCTCACATTAGTCAGCGAACCGTGGAGATAGCGAGCAGTAAGTATGCCAGAGTCAAATGAGAAACCCACGAACTTGCCCTGGTCGGAGTATTCTGTATATTGAGTTTTCTTTTGGAAAGCCTCTTTGTCGTCATGATTGTAGAAACCATCGTGAGAACGGTCAGAGCGACGAACGGCTACAAAACGAGGACCATTCGTTAAGGAATAACTATGCCCTGTAGTCTTAACTTGTAATAGTCTTCCATCTTTCTTGGAAAAACGGTAACTGGTTTTTCCTGCCGTAATGGTCAGTTCTTCTGCTGTCTCAGATGTTATTTCTCCTGTTCCCTTTCGATTGTCTTCAGAAGAAGTAGCTTTTTCTTTGATAATAGGAAACGACCAGTTGAAAATCTCCTCACCGTATGGATTGGCTGCTGTGATGCTTAATACATCACCTTTCATGATATGATTGTCATTGGAATCAAAGTCATATAGCCATGAAGTGCCGCCAGGACCAACTTTCGGAGATGGAATTGTAAACTCCTTGATTGTGCTTACCTCAGTCTTACCATATTGAGGCATGGAGAGAATTTTCCCCGTAAACTTACAATCGCTCAGCGAAGTGAAGTTGTAGGCATTGCGTACTTCGATGATACTTTTTCCCTTGCTGGCATTTGGTGGCAAACCGTAGCGTAATTGTACAGGACTCCATATCTCTTTGATTGTGTAGTAGCTTCCTTCCTTTTCCCCATGGGGTCCGACGATTCCGTCTGCACCGAAATTCCCTACGCAATCAAGAATGCCGTTCTGGTCGGTACGTAAGACGGCTTGGTCCATCAAGTCCCAAAGGAACCCACCAGCGCACCTTTCATTCTGCATCATCAATTCCCAATAGTCTTTCAGACCGGCACCATGTCCTCCATCATACAAACCATGAAGAAATTCGGTAGGCAAGAAGATTTCCTTTTGTCGCATATAATCGGCAGTCTCTCCCCAAGAGCGATAGTGTTTTGTCTCAAATCCATTGCGGTTTGCCCACGGGTATAACACAACACGGCGTTGTGGGTCTAATTGGGTGAAGAACGGTTCCAGTTCATAGTTGAAACCACCCTCATTGCCATTGCTCCAAAAGATGATAGACGGATGGTTCACGTCACGAGTGACCATCTCTTCTACCAACCTACTGCCAGTGATTGTCTCGTGGGCTTGATGCCAACCCGGTAATTCGCATTCCACATAAAGACCTAAGGAGTCGCAGGCATCCAAAAATTCCGGGTCGGCAGGATAGTGCGACAATCTTACGGCATTCATGTTCATGCTCTTGATGAGTCTAACGTCTTCAATGTTCTTTTCTTTCGACAGTGTTCGTCCACTTTCAGGACGAAAAGAATGACGGTTAACGCCTTTGAAGATCACCTTTTGTCCGTTGATGAATACACCGTCATCCTCTCCACCATCATAGCTATGTCTGTATTCGATGGTTCGGAATCCAAATTTCTGCTGTTCTACATGCAGCGTTTTTCCCTGAGGGTCTTTCAGGGTAAATGTAGCTGTATAGAGATTGGGTTGTTCTGCATTCCATAGCTTGGGGTTCTTGACGGAGAAATCCACCTTGGCATAGTCGCTGGAGATGGGGAAAGGTTGGCTCGTGCCAACTTTCTTCCCGTGTGTGTCGATGACATCGACACATACACAACTGCCAGGGGTGGCACGGTTGAGGTAAACGTCTGCGGTGAAGTGACCGTCCATCTGGGCATCGATAGCTACACGATGGATGTTTCTCGTAGGCTTGGAGATGATGTAAACAGGTCGCCAGATACCACCGAAGTTCCAATAGTCGGCTCGGCGTTCAGCCATGTTTACTTGTGGGTTGGCACTCTCCTTAGATACTTCCACTTCCAAACGGTTCTTCTTTTCTCCCGTGAAAATACGGTCAGAAACGTCAATGGTATATCTTGTGAAACCTCCCTGATGCAGTCCGTTGCCAGCCTTTCGTCCGTTGATGGTTGCCTTGAGGTCGGTCATGGCAGCCTCAAACACCAAGAATATCTGTCTGCCTGCCCACTCCTTGGGTAGCGAAAACTCGTATTTATACAGTCCTTTTTCATTGGCAATGCCTTCGGGGGTTGCCTTTCCATAGAAACGCATACCATATTGATAAGTACCGAATCCTTGCAATTCCCAACAAGATGGTACACCAATCTTCGTCCATTTGCCAGAGTTCCTACCGTCAGTACAGAAGAAATCCCATTCCACCATATCATCGCATCCTGTACCGCTCAAATATTGCCTATGGGTTTGCGTGTCTATCGCTTGAGCATGAATGCCTAAGTAACAGATGGCAAATACCATTATAAATAATATCCTTCTTTTCATCATATACCAGTTTGTTCAGTTGATTGTCCAAAGGAGAAAGAGATGATGCTCCCTTTTGTGCTCCCTTTATTATAAGACTCTAAACTTCTCATTTTGTAATCATGAAAAGTATCAAATATAACGATACATGTTTGATGTGTGAAATAAAAAGGTAGCACATGATGTTTCCCAGCGGTTCCCATACTAAGAAACCATCGGTTACATATATAGTGACCGATGGTTTCTTATATGGTGACCAATGGTTTCTTGCATGGTGACCGATGGTTCCTATTTCTCCAATGGGATGAAACGAATATGTAGGGACAATGGTGTGTTAGTTGGGATGGCGTATTTGGTCAATACACCAGGACCGCAAGAACTGTTACCAAGTCCCATCACGGCTGCATCTATATTCAGATATACATGTTCGGGGTCAGTCACCAAGTCGCAGTCGTGAGTAGTCTCATAAATATGTTGTGTGCTATAGGGTAGGGCAGAAAATGAGAAAGGTTTGTCCACGCATTCAATTCTCCATCCACGACCATTCTTGTCAGTCAATTCTACGTAAACGACGTCATCGTGGTTGCCACTATCTTGCGGACGAGGATAATGCACGTATTGTTCATCCACCGTGCTATTCCAAAGGTTGATGGTGGTAGATGCGTGACGGTCGGGATAGTTGTCCCACGGTCCTCTTCCGAAATAGGAGAGTTGGCGCAGGTCTTTGGGTAGGGTGAACGTGGTTCCCATACATGGCAAGGGAGGTAGGTTTCCATGAGGCATATATTTTGCCTTGAAATCAACGCAACCATTGGGCATGATGACATATTTGTATTCGGTGGTAATATTTCCTTCCTTTGTACAATAAGCGATGATGGCATGAGCTTTCACACTTCCATCAGGAAGCGTATCCTTGGTCCAAGGAGAAATGATAGAATCGCGTAAGTTGTCAAGATGATGGTTCTTCCAGTCTTTGGCAATCCAATTTCCAAACCCTTTGTCATTATCCGTCGGGGCACGGAAGAAGTGAGGTGCTATATTTTGAAATGAAGAATGAAGAATGAAGAATGAAGAATCGTTTGGTTGAGAATGGCTTGCGCCCAGCAATTTTTCATTTTTCATTCTACATTCTTCAATCAACGCGTGAGCCCATTCTTCATTCTTCATTCTACATTCTTCATTTTTAAAGAATTGTTGGTGACAGACGAGGTGGTCCGCTTTTGCCCATTTCGTGTCGTGTTTCAGTTTGGCAAATATGTCAATGAAGTGTTGTGATTCAACGGTTTCTATCTCATAATCGTTGATGCTACACGACATATCCATGAGATGAGGAGTCACTTTCCCATTCTCGTAGATGAAACGGATGGGAGCATAAACCGCCTTTACCTCTTCGTATTTCGGTGTTTTCTGTCGGTCACTGCTGACAATTCCTTTCACGCAAAACGCCTTGAGGTTAGGAACATCGCCGAAATCCCCACCATACGCAACCATCTGCTTTCCATTGCGTGTGGTGAAGATGCCCTCATCTGCCCATTCCCAAATAAAACCACCCAACATACGAGGATGACTATAAATCTCGTTCCAATAGTCTTGAAAATTGCCCAAAGCATTACCCATCGCATGAGCATATTCACTTGTGAGAACGGGTCGGTCATCTATCGTGTCCCGAGCGATAGACAGCAGTCGTTCCCATCTGGCATTCTCCGGGCGTTCCATGTTGTTGTCTTTCACACCAGGATTGAGATACTCATCTTGCGTACGTGGATAGAAACGGGAGATCACGTCAACATAATGAGGGTCTAATCTCTTGTTTCCTGAATCTTGCTTCATACTTTCTCCCTGTGCTCCTTCATAGTGTACGAATCGGGTTGGATCGTATTCATGTATCCATGCAGCAGTCATGGCAAAATTCGTTCCCCATCCAGCCTCGTTGCCCAAGCTCCAGAATACCACGGATGGATGGTTTCTGTCACGAATCACCAAGCGTTGTGTTCGGTCTATCCATGCGGCAGCCCATGAAGGATCACTTGCCAATAGTCCGCGCAATCCATGTTCCTCAATGTCAGCCTCGTCCATCACATACATACCAATACTGTCGCACAGTTCATACCAGCGTTCAGCGTTGGGGTAATGGCAAGTGCGCACGGCATTGATATTAGCCTGTTTCATGAGGATGAGATCTTGCACCATTCGTTCCTCGCTGATTACGTGCCCTGTTAAGGGATCCATCTCATGGCGATTGACACCACGAAACCTTACGGGAGTGCCATTGACGAGAAAAACCCCTTGTCTGATTTCCAATTTTCTGAATCCCACCTTGGTCTTCACCTGTTCTATGGTCTTTCCTAAAGAGTCCACTAACGACAGGTGCAACGTGTAGAGATATGGATGTTCGGCATTCCATTTGTGTGGATTCTTGACAGATGCTGCCATCCATCCCCATTTAGGATAGCCACGCTGAGGATTGCGGTCGTTCATGATGGCAGCCTTATGGTCTAAATTGAGCATGGTAACAGCATCTTGCCTGAGCACACTGTCAAGCACCATCTTTCCGTTTTCATCAAACAGTCGTACCTCAAGATGATACCCCTCACCTCGTTGTCCTTTCGATACCTCTAATTCCGGATGTATGATTAACTCTGCATCTTTGTAATCATCATCGAGCAAGGTTCGTATGCCTATATCGCGGATGCGGATGCGTGGTTGGCAAAAAAGAGTGATGCTGCGATGGATACCTGCCAATCGCCACATGTCTTGGTCTTCCAAATAACTGCCATCTGAATATTTGAATACCTGCAAGGTGATTTGATTGGATGAGGAAAGATTGACGTAATCGGTGATGCGAAACTCCGCTGGTTCCATGCTACCCTGTGAGTACCCCACCTTTTTCCCGTTAATCCACAGATAGAAAGCACTGCTTACAGCTCCAAAACGAATGAATACTTCTTGTCCTTTCCACTCCTTGGGGATGGAGAAGGTACGTCGATATACAGCCGTGGGATTACGTTCAATATATGCCGTATATGATTGTTTGGGCGTACCCATCACTCGTGGCGGGTCAATCTTAAAGGTATATCCGCTACTGCTGTAAATGGGAGTGCCATATCCATTCATCTCCCAATCACCAGGCACAGGGAAAGATACCCAATGACTGTCATCATAATCGGAAAGGAAAAAGTCTTTTGGTTGTTCATCAGGTGTCTTCGTCCAATGAAATTTCCATGTGCCATCGAGAGACAATTGGCGGTCGCCAGGCTTAGTCTGAAAGGAAAAGAATGATGCACGTGGTGCTTCACGATGGATTTGCAAGATATTTTGGTCTTCCCAATCATGATGTTCTTGTGCCACGGCAATACAGGCGAGGGCAGATAGAAAAAGGGTGATGTGAAGTTTCATTTTCATTGTATCTCAATGTTTTGAAATTCGAGTTGCTTGTTGTCCACCGTCAATAAATAAGTACCCGCGTTGATTTGCGTACCCGTGGTGGTGGAAAGCATTTTAAACTTATTGGGAGTAGGTGGGAAAGTGATGTCTCGGTCAACGAGCGTGGCTTTCTTGGAATCCACGATTTTCATACGAGCGATGATGGCTTTGCCCGTCGTGTTCTTATATCTGAACCGAATGGCATATTCTTGTCCCAATCCAGGCTTTATTTCCCATGTACCTTGCTTCACAGGCTCATATACGGTAGCAGGGCGAGCTTCCGTATCTTGCGGCAATGATGTTTTGGGTAATTTGGCAATGGTATCAGTGTCGCAAGCCCTCCATGAAAACGAACTGAGTGGACATTCGTGCATACTGGTGTCGATAGGTGATTTTGTTGCGATGGCAATGCCACAGATGATGGCTTGTCCAGCTTTCACTTCGGGGAAGGAAATACGTAACATCCCATTTTTTGACTTCGCATAGACGATGCGTTTCATAGCTCCGCAATAACCTGCTTCAGCCCAGAGGTCAAGGTCATTGATGACGGTGTTGCCATTCACGGCTACATCAAAGATACGCATACCTTCATAATCGTCATTCTCTCCACCTCCCTTGCCGTGCCACGGTTCCAAGAAATACAATTCAATGCGATAATCTCCATTGGGAACATTGAAATCATACCACAGACGATGGCGACCAAAACGGAAGAACTGGAACAACTCTTGCGACTTAGTTCCTTGTATTTGTTCCGTGATATGACGTTGACTTGCCTGGTAGGGTGATATGTTCTCGAAATCGTTTCCCCAAGAATGGCAGTATTTGTGCGAATCCTGATGCCATTGCTGTCCAAACTCATCAGTATAGCAATCGCCACCACAATTGATACGATAGAGATAGCGCCAGTCTTTATCTCCTTTCACAAGGTCAACGTTACGAGAGGCTGCCGTAGGGATAATGGTATCTTTTCCAACATAACGATGACGGTACATGTAATAAGCAGGTGTAGGTTCTTCCCAGATGGTAGAAAGACCTTTGTAGTTGATGGGACCAATTTTGTCTATCAGACGATAGGCACCATCGGGTTGCACTCGCCCAGGATTGTCGTGAGACGTAAACAACCATTGGAAATGACCGCAGACGGAGTCTTTCACACTTTCTGCCAATCGCGCTTTCGTCTCCAACAATTGAGTAAACGATTCTTCGCTATATTTCTCTTTTCCGTGCATGTCTATCGTTCGCCATGCACCATATTCTCCATTCAGCAATTGTTCGGGAAGTGTGAGTTCCTTGTCATAGTTTTCGGCAGAGCCTCCATACGTACCGCTCCAGTTTTGTATGACGTTCCAATCCGTACCTTCACCACCATTACAGGTAGTGATGGGTCGCATGACGGTAGCCGTAGGGTCGAGTTGGCGAATGAGCTCACTACATTCCTCAGCAAAAGCTTTGGGAAGAACACTCTCGTTTTGTAATCCCCACATCATAATGCTGGGAGAATTGCGGCGTTCCTTTATCCATCGTACCAACAATCGTTTGAAATTGCTGCGGAACTCAGGGGTATCGTACCAGATATGTGCAGAGAACTGACTCCAAAACAAGATGCCTTGTTGGTCAAGCAATTGTTGATAATAGAGGTTATGTGGTTGGTGAGCCTCGCGGAAAGCATTGAACCCCGCGTGGCGAATCTGTTTGATGCGCGAGGCTATTTGTTCGTGCGTAAAAGCATGACTTGCTCCTAACAGATGTTCGTACTCACAAGTGCCGTTGATGAAGATGGGCTTTTCGTTGAGGAAATAGCGATGGTCGGTAGGATGATGTATAGGCCACGACAAACTACGAATGCCGAAAGGCGTGCGACATTCATCCGTTGTCTTTCCATTGCGCTTGATCATCGTGGCAAGTTGGTAGAGGTATGGATTGTCAGTGTTCCATCTAATCGGATTGTCAATATGTTCTGCATGTCGGAACACTTTTGTTTCACCAGGTTGAAGCGATGCGGTAATAGCATGACGGAACACCTGCTTGCCACTCTCCAATGTAAACTTATTGACCAATTCTATTTCTTGGATATGAGACGTGTAATTCTTGACTTCCGTATCAATGAAAACCGAATCACAAGCGAGATTGTTCCAGATATGTACGCCAAATGGTTCGATGCGTATCTCATCGGTTTCTATCAGAGAGATAGGACGGAAAATGCCGAATGGTTGTGAACCTTCACTAAATCCCCATTCAGAAGAACAACCACCACAAACCCAAGGACTATTGGTGAGCATGGCTGGATGGTCAACTAGAATACTTAATTGGTTGTGTCCATCACGTAGGGCATCTGTAATGTCGATGGTAAAAGATGTCCTGCCTATAAGTTCTTTGGGGTAGGAATGACCGTTGAGGGTAATGGTGGCAAATGTTCCCACACCTTCCAACATGAGGAAATATCGTTTGCCGTCTTTTTTCGTGGCAGTAAACGACTTCTCATATTTAGCAGAACCATGAAGGTTACCATGTCGTAGTTGCCTATACCCGTAATAGTCATCCAAATTATGTGGAATATTGACCGTCTTTACTTCATTGTCTCCAATCATTTGGCAATTCCAATGGTCATTGAGTGAAGTGATGGTACGTCTTCCCGTAGGTTCTGGTTGAGGGAATGACACGTCTGAACGTCCCATCGGTGTACTTGTAGCCACGGCAATGCCCCGTTGTCCGGCATGATTTACCGCGCAATAGAAATGATAGACCACTCCTTGATGATGGATAACACAACTCTTGTGCGCAAACATCTCATCGTAAGGCTTAGAAGGAATGATAAGGTCGGCACCATTCCAATCGGTCCAGTTAACCAAATCGTAACTTGCTGCAAACGTATTATAAGCATTGTATTTGCGAGTTGGATTGTAAGCGGAAAAATAATACATCACCCACACGTCATTCATGCGTACGATTTGTGCATCGCCAGTGATGGTGCCATCCGAATCATGGGCAAAGACAGGATTCCCTTCAAAGCGTTTCCACTTTTTCATGTTCTTGGAAAGGGCAATGCCAATACGCTCTCCCTTGGGATGCGTGTCGTCTTTGCCACCCGCATTATAGAACATGATAAAAGGATATTTTTCCTTTCCTTTGATTCTGTGTTTTTTGTCTTTCATCCAATAGATGGTACTTTTATACTGGGTAAGATATTCCCACCATTGTGCATCTTTGTCGTTGTAACTCATTAATGGCTTTTTTTTCGTATTCCATTGGTGAGGAATGGAAATATCTCCCTTGGTAGAGGCAATGCCAATACTCAAAGGAGCGTTGACAGCTTCATATCCCGTACCTGGTCCTCCGATGTAAGTCAACCAATGTCTTCCCTTGAACGATTGCATTTCGTATGAACCATTCCATGTATAATCTATCAGAGCGGGGAAACCACCACGTTGGTTCTTGTCCCATAGAGAAGAAATGGGATTATCGGGTAAGGATAGAATACGACCTAAGATTTGCCAATGCAGCAAGTCGTCACTTTGAGCTAACCATGTTTCATACCCACGACCGTCTGTTCCGTCTTTTCCGTCATAACATACAAATGACATATACCATTTGTCGTCTTGACGAAAAACAGTGGGACAATCGTATTTGTTGAAATTAGATGATGGGGCTATCACCATTCCATATTTATAAGGAGTGCGTGAAGCCTCATATATCTGTTGCATTTGCTCTTGCGAAACCACTTGCGCAAAAGACGTGACGCAAATAGAAACAAGTGTCAGTAAAATGTATTTTCTCATCTTGTATTATTTCATAAATAACCAATCCACTTCGTCGCCGGCACTTTGAAGTCCTGCATCTCGTTGCTTGATGTCGGAATTAGTAAATCCCACGACACATATTATTCCTTTAGGAAGATTGATACTGTGCTTTCCTGCTCCAAACTGATAAGCATGTATATGCACAGGAGGCATTTCTTTCATGTTGATGGCATTGTAAAGCACGGGTTCTGCTTGTCCGTATTCATTGCCCAACGCATCGGTTTCCAACTTGGGAGCCTTTGCCCATTTAGGGTCATCGTCTTGGAAGAATCCAACGAGCATCTTAGTTGGTTCTTCTGTTGAGAACTCAATGGTCGTTCCGTTGATTCGAGTACTGTCTCGGTTTAATACCAATGCTCTCAATCCTTGCAATTCGGGAGCGATGGCATTGACTCTCGTGTCTTTACGATTCTCGAAAAGTATGGCATTCTTACGTAAAGCTGTGGTTGTCTTAGGGGAGATGAGGGTAACGTTGGAGGGCGTTACTCGTGGATGTTCTTCATGAAGGGATAAGTTGTTTCCTTTTCTCCTTTGTCGATGGAGTTTGTTGGTGTTCTCCTTCAAGGCAATAAGTTCTTCCTCATATATAGGTAACATTTCAGACCATGTCTTATACTTGCCGTCATTGCCTCCGATGGGAATACGGCGTTGGGCAGTCTGCATCGAATTGGCATAAAGATAATGATTGGCTGTTTCCTTGGATAGTTCTTTCCATGTATTCAAACTCTTTTCCAATAAAGGAATAGCAGCATCTAAATATTTGATGTCTTTAGACCATTTGTAATTCAACACTTGTTGGGCTGCCAAAACCTTGTTATAAAAAGACTCGGCAAACAAACTGTAAAACCTGAAATCATTGAAGACCCGTTTTAATTCGTCTTGGTGTTTGGTTGGAGTGTAAGAAGCCATGAAATCCGTGATGTGTTGGATGGCGTTCTTACCATGATTCACACACTCCGTGACAATGTTGATAGGCAATTCACCTTCGTGTGGCAATCCTTTCCATTTTTTTTCCACATATTCAATGAGCTTTTCTCCCATAGGACCACAACTTTCATAGAAACCTGGATAAATAGTGAACTTGTAAGGATTGACCAACTGAGCCATTTTCATACCGAGTAAGAGTGTTTGCCTGTTGCCTTCCGTAATACCGAAACGACGGAGAAGTTTCGGAGCTATCTCTCCAGTTTCTTGATACGCTTGAAGAATCATGTTGGCAGCTATGGTGTCAATGCCGTAATAGTTGGCTATCTGTTGTTTCCAGAATGTTTGATCGTTGTCACGATGGCAATTCCATGCGTATCTTCCCCATGCCTTATACCACATCCAGTCACGGTCAATTTGCAGGAGTCTTTTGTTATTCTCCAATTTGTCCGCCGTATATGGCCAATCCCAATATGATGATTGAGGATATAGATGTAAGCCCTTGGAATGATGAACCTGATGCATGGCTTGCACGGTCTTTTGAGTAAATATAGGCGAAGACCAACGCCACGGTTCTAAATTGGCTAATATGTGAACATTGTCAATGTGTATGGGAGCGGCAGCTGCCAATTGCTGATGTGTCTCTCCCCAAGGTCCACCTGGTTCGTAGGTAGTCAGACTCTCACCCGTATATTTGCTCATGGTATAGATGTTGGGATAATAGGGTAGGGAAGCCTTCAATACAGCTGGTCCGTCAGTGTCATGGGAACGAAGAATAATGGGAGGTGTGTCTGTACGACCAGACGCTTTCAATCCATCCTTAATACCAGGGATAATCGTTTCGGTCATCCATTGAATATCTGTATCTATACCTGACATTGCTTCACCGAGACAAACGAGGAATCCCACGTTTGGGTATTTCTGGACGAAAGCGGAAATACTCTTCCGTGTATAATCTGCTATCAGTGGAGTGATGGGACGATTTCGGTCTTGTGTCTTCAATCCATAGTGATCTGCAAAAGGTTTTGACAAAATAATATTATAAAACATCTGTATGACACGAATGCCCCTTCTTTCTGCTTCTGTTGTAAGGAAGGAAAACATCTCTTGATTTTTCTGCATGGTGATGTCGCTTACTTCTGTTGCAAAGGGATAATCGTCTAACTTCACCAAAGAAGCAAACGGGTGGCCGTTCCATAGATAAACGGTATTCATGTTGTTGGAAGCGAGTAAATCGAGATACTTAATCCATAATTCCTTATCATAAAACCACGGAAAGTTTTCGGGCGTATAGGGATATTCGTAAACCCTATGACCAGGAAGGTAAACGGTCTTTTGCAATCCAACACAGGCTCCACGTAACTTCATCTCTGGTACTTCCGTTATCGTGGGCATTCCTTTGAGTGTTTGGTGAGCTTCGTAGTATTCCAACAACTTGTTCGTTCCATAGATGATTCCGTTGGCATCATTGCCACGGATGCGCACTTTCTTTCTCTTGCAAGAGATGGTAAAACCCTCTGCCTCCCCTTTGTTGATGTTGTCAATGACAATGGTGTAATCACCTTCAATGGGGGCTAAGCGAGAAACGGCATATTCCGCTTGTGGAACATGGCAATTCAGTTTGATCTTTACCTTGGCTATCGTTGGTAAAGTCAAGAACAGACAGACTATCCCAATAACATTCCTGTATGTACTAATCATAATCAATCGTTATTTCTTGTTGGGAAGGAATGGAAATCTCTTTCTCGTTGATGATAAGTAATCCTTTTCCTCCATCACTATAAACACTAACTTGCTCTCTATTCATCTTGAGGCGAATCATTCCAAATGGAGTGGGAACAGAGCCTTCTATCCATTCCATTCCTCCGAGTGTTGGCTTGACAATATATTCCTCATAACCAGCCTTGGTGGGAGAAATGCCTAAATAATATTTACCGATGAGATAAATAGGACTTGCTCCCCATGCGTGGCAAAGACTCTTGCCGTAAGGTCGGCCGTACATGGATAGATGTTGCGTTCCTTTTTCTGAGGGAACGTATTTTTCCCAAAAGGTGGTGGCTCCTTCGCGCAACATTCCACCCCAATAATCCTTTATCTCACATAATACTTTCGTTTGCAGTCCCATCATACATAATGCTTCCAACTCATAGAAACGCATGTAAGGAGTGGTGATTTGTCCTATTTCATCATTCAATAAGACACGATTTAATATATATGGTTTTTCCGAGTCGCAAACCATATCGTAAAGAATGGCAAACATATTCGGGAATTTCGTAATCATATCGTTTATGTTCCCATCCTCTATTGCGTGCATGAAAGCATGTTCTTCTCCATTCCAGAAAACAGCATTCAGTTGGTCGCGTAAGTGGCTTGCTAATTGTTCATATTGCTTGGTGTCTGTTAAGTAAAGTCCTTTCTGTTCGGGATGATGACAGTCGTCATGTAACAAAGAGGCACATTTGCTCATTACCTCCAATGCCTTACAGAAAAGAATTTGTTCAAAACAGAGTGTACCTCTCTTGTGCATGGGGAAATCCACCCAATCCACGAAGATCCAATCGTCGGCTTGTCCTTCAGCCATTCCTTCCGCATTGGTTCTCGATAGGCAATAATCCATCAAGGTTTTCATTCGCGGATACAATTCACGGATAAATTCTATGTCACCTGTATAGAGATAATAGTCCAATATAGACTTAAACCAATAGAAAGAATAATCCATGATGGTATTGATATGAGCCGTCACGGGATCTTTTCCTCTTAGTTGTCTGATGGTTCGTTTCACGCATTCCTTGTCGAAATGCAGATAGTAATTCATAAGGTAACTCTGAATGGCGTCGCCACTCCAAATCCAACGGTCTCTCTTGATTCCATCCAAGAAGAACTCACGGGTGGTGAGGTCCATCGTATAAGCTGCCGTTTCCCAAATGGCATTGACCATTTCGTCATTGCAACGAAACGTACCACTATGCTTGTCATCATGGGGAGCATATTCGTAATCCATGGAAAGATGGTCATACATGACATCTGTTTCAACATAGACATAACGGAAAGCCTTGCTTGTTCCGTATGTTGTAGTACTACCACAACAATCCAAACGGTCGAGTGTTTCGCAATGCTCTTTGTCTAAAGCCTCTTCCTCGCTCTCACCATAATATAAATATATGAAACCACTGCCTTTGAGCCCTTTAAACTTGAGATAACCGAATGTTTCTCGCCCAAAATCGTATAGGATTCCATTTCCCTTTTTTGTTTCTGATATGGGTTGGCGTTCTTCTCTCAATAATTGGTATAGGGATGGGGGAGTGCTGGCATGATTGAAGTTCCAACATGCTGCTGGAATATACACACCACTACCGTGGGCTTTACCGTTTTCGTCAATCCATATCTTATCTTCGTAAGTTACTGACCATGACTTGTCGCTATGGATAGTTTCTCCTTGAACAAAAAGGGAGGGTGGGGAAGATAGGTGATAAACCTTGAAATATAACTGATGCTTACCAACTGGAATCGTAAAAGAGGAAGGCATTCCAAACTGCAATTTACCATCCAGCATGAAGTTATAATCTCCTTCTGCGGCAATGGTGATAGTTTCTGACTTTTGTAAATCAACCGTTTTACAGAATACCACCGTTGCCCAATGACTATCTTGTTTCCAAAATGGCGGAAACATGGCTCCTCGTTCAGTGCGACGATTGTTGAAACGATTACCCAACCATATTTCAAAGTCGCCAGGATACCAAATCCAAGTGGATAGTTGTTGCTTAGATGTCATCTCCATATCGTTCCTTGGTTATTTCTTCCAATGTCTTTCCACGTGTGTTGGGTGCTCCAATCGTCCCTATCAATAGTGAGGTAAACAGCAAGGCTATCATGATGTAGGCTGCCATGCTAAATCCCTCTCCGTTTTCACCATAGATATAAACGAAACCAAGTCCCCATGCTGCTGACAATCCTCGTACTATGAAGAACATGATACCTTGGGCGGCTGCACGGTATTTGGCTGGGAACAACTCTGATGCCCATAACGCATAAAACGATTGTACGGAAATGCCACCTTGTAATCCCCATAGTAATGTGAAGATAAGAAGACCGGCTATACTGTTAATGCCTATGGTGATAATCAATAACCAAGCAGAAACGGCAAAGCTCACTCCGATGAAATATAACCATCTTTGGTTCACCTTATCAATAATCATTGAATAGACAAATGTGGTGGCGATAATGATGAGCCATTGCCCTACGCTCAACATATTGGCGTATTCATTGGAGAGTCCACCTGCTGTCTCGTAGATGTGTTGTTGGAAGAATCCCATGACCGAACTTACCAAATTCCATGTGAGATACATACCTGCAAGGAACAACATGGTACGAATGTTTATCTTGTTGGATAAGAAGGCGGAAATGGTTGGTGCTTGAGTTGTTTCCTTTGACTTCTCTTTCATGGTTTCCCATTCTTTCGACTCGTCAAGACGACGTTGCAATTGCCAGGCAATAAAGGCAACGATAAACAATGATGCAAAAACAATCCTACTACTAAATACGTGAAGGGAGGCTCCACTCATGTCTGCACTGAAAAGATGTGCGATTCCTTGCACCCATCCGAACAGTATTCCTTCTGTTCCTGCGCCTCCCGTAGGTGGGGCAAGCAAGGTTCCTAAGATGAGAATAATGGTTGGACCAATGCCCCAAGCCATCTGTGAAATGCCAATGTTTCGTCCACGATTCACCACTTCTGAACTCTCGGAGATATAGGTCCAAGAGGCTGGAACACCTACGCCTACCGAAATGCCCGTGATGAGAAATCCCAATAATAACATGGGAAAGTTGATTGAACACATGATGAGTGCTACACCTAACATATAGATGAGCATATTGTATGTGTATATGGCTTTGCGGCCATATTTGTCAGCCATGAATCCTCCGATAATGGCACCAATGGCAGCACCAAGACAATTGGCACTGATGGCATTCAGCCAACCAAGATGTCCTTCCGTTAGTCCAAGGTAATCTTTCCATAAGGTAAGTCCACTGGCTCCTGCCACGATGGCTCCTGCATCGAGATAATTGGTTAGAGATACTGCTATGGTGCTTTTAAGGCTGCTCTTCTTCTTTTCCATATTGCTATTGGTTTTATTTTTTTCTAGTTATCCTAGATAATCTAGATAATCTAGATACTAGGGTTTCTATTTTTTCATTTTGGCCCTGCCGCCAAGCGAATACTATCTGCCACTTGTGAGCCATTGTTCTCCCAAGTATTGCCTGGGCCATTTGCATTTTTGAGATATTTCTCCGATGGAGTCCAATTATTCCTAACGGTAATACCGCTGGAACCTTCGTCTGTATAGAGATAGAACCAGTGGTTGGGATCATGCACGTAAGTAGGGGTATAGATACTATCTACCACGTTCTCTTGAATGAAAGTATGAGGCTGACAACCCAATGTGTAAATACCAGCGGTGTCGTACATGTGGCGGGCATAATGGTGTATGTAATTCCTTTCCACACGGTTGTCTGCCATTGCACATGGTTGCTGGTTCCACCCCCAGCCTAAGCTGATGCCTGTATATGATACGTCACTTATCTCGTTGTTGACGATACGGATGCTACGTACATAGCCCGCACCAATACCGATACATCCCCAATCTTCATTGGCAGCATCGTTGATGTAATTGTTCGTAATCGTTAGGTCTGTGCAAATCATACGTCTATCGTTAGGGTCGAATGGTAGATGTGCCTCATGCGCCTCAGAGCCGAAAGAACCGGCGAGGATTGCCGTACCGCCAATGTCACGGAAAGTGCAATGGTCAATGCTTCCTCCTTTTATATATATATGATAGTCGAGTGCCGTTGCCCCCAAGTGCTCAAACCGACAATTCTTGAATATAATACCCTCGCCACCATTCACGCTGACAGCTGCTTCAGGTCGTCCTACCCATCCTTGATTATCCAGTTTGTGGTCACCATTGGGACGGGATAATTGTGGACGTATCTTGTAAGCTTCTTTCATATACATTCCGGCTTGAAGTGGAGCATGTCCTTTCAAGGAAGGGCGAAGCCAAGTGGTATGACTGAAACGTATTCCCTCGATTTGAACATGGTGCACCATGCGGTCTGGTGTTCCTTCTACCTTGAGCAATGTTTCCAAAGCAGGAGCTTCCACCTCTGCGTTACGCATATCCTCATGAGCACGTGGATAGTAGTAAATCTTGTGGTTGTCTATGTCAAGAAACCACTCACCAGGTTCGTTGAGCAAACATCGGGCGTTGGTCAGATAAAATGCCGAATTGTGCTTTCCGTCAGCAGTAACCATTGGCGAAGGCCAAGGGTGCATGAAATGTACGTGGCTCTCTGGATTGTGGAATGTGACAGCCGCACTATCTCCCATCAATTGAATACCCTTAATGCGAAGGTTGGCTATGCACCACATCTCATGAAGCACCATCTCTGCCCGTTTCTCGTGTAAGATGGATTTGACTGCTGTGGTTGGTACATAGAGCGTTTCCTTTGCCTTGTCCATCGACAATATCTTATTCATTTGCTCAAAGTCGTTCACGTCTCGTGCCCGAATGGCTTTCTTGCCGTTCACCCATAATTGCCGAAATTCTATTGGGCGACCATTCAATTCCGGAACGTCTGCCACCCATATCTTTCCTTGTCGTTTCCAACCCTTGATAAGTACTCCGCCACTGATGGTTACATCACCGTCGGCAATAATCGTTGTATGTTCATCTTCGGGACGGATGATGATGGGTTGCGATAAACGGTAAATGCCTGGCTTCAGATGTAATACGCTACGGTCAGTTTGATGATGTATCTTTTGCAGACGTGCTTGTTGAAGGGCACGCTCGATGGTAAACTCACCTGGCTCTACGTCCAAGGTAAATTCTCCAGAAGCTCTCACGCCGCTCAATGAGAGCAACCAGGCGCTGATGGTTATCAATAACCTGCGGGTATCCATACGGTCATTTCACTTTTTCCTCGATTTCCCCATGCGTAATAGGGTATCAAGCGGATAGTCTTACGTTGTTTTGCGGTGGAAGCGTCACGATAGAGCGTGTTGGTCCATTCGCCTTCTGTCCTTACCATGACCTCCCCTTCGAGTGCCATCATCCTACTGCCTTCAATCATGGTCTCCACGGGTTTGAATTGGGTGTTTAAGGGAATGATGACATTGTCGATGTCTATGCCGTTGAGGTCTTGGCTTTCCATGCAATAAATGATGGGACCACGCTGAATGGCTACCTGTCCGCGAGATTCTTCCACCAACGGATTGGCTTCAATGATGCGTGTCTTCATTTCCATGTTGAGCGAGATAACGTCTCCCTTTTTCCACGTGTCATCTATCGTCACGTAACCATTCTCTTTCAACGTGCTGATGGATTGTCCGTTTTTCTCTATGGTGAAACGGTCACACCAACCAGGTATGCGAAGTTTCAACTTGAATGGTTTCTTACCTTTCAACTTTTGAATCTCTAACGATACTTGTCCGTCCCACGGATAATCTGTTTGTTGACGGATACAAATCTCACCGATTCCTTCCATCTTGGCGTTGATGGTGTTGCTTCCGTAGAGATTCACGAAAATCTCTTGCTTTCCCAAAGAATAGGCGTAGTCTTGTGTCTCGCATAATGTACGAAGCGTATTGGGAGGACAACAGAAACAACTGATTAGTTTGGTTCTTTCTTTAGGCCAACGAAGAGTGTAAGGAAGTTCGTCACTCATACGTAAAGGATTGGTATAGAAATATTTCTCTCCGTCGAGTGATATTCCGCATAAGATACTGTTGAAGAAACAGTTTTCCACAATATCGCCATATTTGCCATCTCCAGTAGCTTGCAACATTCTCCAGTTAAACAACATGTTTCCGATGTTTGCACACGTTTCGTTGTGGGCTGTGGAGTGGGGCAGTTGGTAAGGGCGACCGTAGCTCTGGTGTACCTTTTGTATGTTGTCGGGCTTGTAGTCGGTACCGTCGGGCGACGTTCCATCATAGAGAGCGCCGCAAGCACCGTTGATATACATCTTACGATTGACAATGTCGTTCCAGATGGAAGTGAGGTTTTTCATCAATTGTTCCTCACCGTCTTCCAAGAACAGGTCTGCCACACCCGCATAAAGGTAGTTGGCTCTTACGGAGTGCCCCATCGCTTGGTATTGCTCACGGAACGGAATGCGGTCTTGGTTGTCATCGGTTCCGTTTTCCACCATTCCGCGAATGTCGATAAACTTCTTCGAGAGTTCCAGGTATTTTGGCTCTTTTGTTTCACGGTATAATTCGGCAATAGCCATGTAGTGTGAGGGACAGATGGCATTTCCCGCCAATTCCTCTGGCGCATTCTTGCAGAAGTTGTAAAGGAAATCGGCAGCTTTAACGGCTGCGTTAAACAACGTCGTCTTTCCCGTAGCTCGCTTGTGAATGATGCCTGCGGTGATTAAATGTCCCAAATTGTAGGTCTCGAAGTTGAGCCGATTGCCAAAAGCTGCATCGTTTTTCGTTCCCACAGCCGTTCCTACCACGGTGTTGTCGCTTTCTTTTTCTGCCGCTTGCTTGCGTTTGTTGATTTCTGCGATGATGACAGGTGTATGGATATATCCGTCTTCACGTTGAGCCTTAACCACGCATCCTATAAAGCGGTCCATGATTTTGTCCAACTCTGGGTCTTTGTTGATGGCATAAACGGCAGCTACGGCTTCCAACCATTTATACATGTCGCCGTCGTGGAATGGAGGACCATGATGCTCGCCCTCTATCTCGCCAGAGGCTATCAGGAAATTGTTGAATCCCTTTCCTTCCTTGCTCTGCCATGTTTGCCACATGCTTTGTAGGGAGGTCTTGCTAAACACTCCGAACCTTTCGCCCCAAAAACCATCAGTCCAACTCACTGCATTGATGGGAGTGCTGGTCATGATGGCATATTGACTGTTGTGTGTATCTGTGATTCCGCTTGTCTGCTGGACTGCCCGTTGAGCCATTGCTACGGGAGCGTTGCACCAAACCAAAGGTATGGCACAGACAAAGATATGCTTTAGCTTTCCTATACCTATCATTTCGCTTGTCTATATGATATGTTTATAATTTGTCGCCTCTGGCTTTCACTCTCTTATACCATTCCTCGCGCTCCTTGTTCAGGTCGTATCCTCGTTTGGAAAGGTAATTGTTGATGCGTCCCTTGTATTTTCCGAACACTTCATGTTTCTTGTTCGAGCTTTCTGCATCAATGGCCAGTTCCCTGGCTTCTTTCAACCACGTCAGTATTTGTGCTTTCTCTTCCTCCTTTAACGTGGGAATCATGTCGCATTGTGCATCGTAAGTTACTTTCACCACGTTATAGGTCATCACGTCCTTTACTTTCTCAATCTCGTGAGGCTTGAGATATTTGGATAAGTCAGCGTCAAATCCAAAGTGAGAACGATAGAGCTTTGAGTCGCAAACGGCTTCTGCCAATTGCTTGTTGATCCTCTTGACAGAGTCGCGTTCCGTATAGATTTCGTTCAACTTGAAATATCTGTTGGCTATGATGTTCTGTACGTTTTGCCCCATCGGAGTCCACGTGATTCCCAGTTCGTTGGTGGCTTTCTGAGCTCGTCCGATGATGGTGTTGACGTATTTTTGCTCTCTTCCGATGCTGTCTAATGGAACGTCGGGAGCAGGGTATGAGTTGAAGATTTCCTTCAAGTATCTCACATTGTTGCCATAGTTCATCTTGACGTTCCTTACCATGCTGGTATTTCTGCTTCGTTCCACGAAGAGCCAACCGCTCCATCCCATCTGGTCTAACGTCTGTTTGATGGCTGGCATATTGATGGCTGAGTCGTTACGCAACCAAACTTTGTCGGTGTTAGATGCGTGAATGGCAAAGATGTTCTTGGCACCTAATTTCTTCATGTCTTTGCAAATATCCCAACCGTTTTCGATGATGGTTTGGAATTTGTAGAAGATGCCTATTCCTTCGCTGTTGATTTCTTTTAATAGTTTTAGGTTTCCTTTTGCGTCAAGAGGAGTGTCTAATCCCACTTTCTTGCCCCTTGCCTTAGCTGCCTCACCTATTTCGTGCAAGCGTTTCACGATGATGGCTCGTTTGGCTTTGTTGGTGGACCAGTCGTTGCCGCTTCCTCCCAATGGCAAGAATGCCACCGTGGCATTTCCCATCTTGTCCATCGTGTCGAAGCAGTCTTCTGCCAACGACAGATATGTGTCTTTCTTACTCAAGTCTTGGGCGTAGAAACCGCTCATCGCTACCGCCCCTACCTTGATTCCGAGACTGTCGGCAGTACGCTTGAATATGGCTGTTTCTTTCGGGTCGCGTAGCTTGTTCTCAAACGTGTCTCGCTTGCCCAAAGCCCCCATGTCCATCTCTATTCCATCACAACCAAGTTGTCTTGCCAACTCAAATTCACCCAATTTCTGGCGTTTGAGAACCATCCAGTCACAAATGCCCACTTGATAGCGCTCTTGCGCCATCATTGCATCTGGCAGCATCATGTACCATGCAATGAACGAAAATAATATAATACGCATTTTATCCATACGTATTATAGACGAATGAAGTGCCTCTTTGTACTTATTGTTTTACGTAACTTTATAAGAATTTGCTGTCTTTCTTTTGTCTTTTATTTATCACTTCATCTGCTCAAGCAGGTTTGTCAATCCATTGAGGTCGCGGGCATCTACCTTTAGGTCGAGTAGGTTGCCGTTGCGGTCGAAGAGCTTGTAGGTGGGCCAGGAGTGTACATTGAGGTAGTGTTCAATGGCACTCTGCTGGTCGTTAGGCAAGTTGTAGTGTGCCACGTTCGGGCCGCTGACGTTGTACTCCTTGATGACGTTCTCCCATGCCGCCTGCGGACTATTGTTGGCAAGATAGAGGAACTCAATGTCGTAGTCCTTCAAGCGAGCATATTCTTCGGCGGAGTGGCTGAGTGCTTCCTTGCAGGGACCGCACCATGTGCCCCAAATATCGAGCAGCACGAACTTCCCCTTGTAAGGTTCGAGGATTTTCTTCAGTATTATCTCGCCCTCGGAAATACCTTTGAGATTGTCTGATGATTTGAGCACCAGTTTGTCGAACTCGCGGTTCTCGATGGCAAGGTAGTAGTCGTTTTGCTTCTCAATCATCGCGATTGCCACAGGATTGCTGATAAGTGCCTTCAACGTGTCGATTACCATTGGCGACAGCGATGCTGGATTTGCGTTAATCATACTATAGATTGTTCGCGAGAGACAAATGTCTTTGAGGTTTTGGTCGGCTCCTAACGAATCGAGGACAAGAAGTTCATGCCTCATTCTGAGAGGAATTTGAATATTATTCAACACTTTCATACCTCTCGGACCGTTAATGATATTGTTTACCTCTTCTAACATATCCGCATTATCGGCATTCAGCTGTTCGGCAAGTTTATGCTTTTCTTCTAAGGTAGCAGCTGCCTCGATTTTGGCATTGGCATTTATTACCCAGTCTTTCCATCGGTTCAGAAGAGACAGCTCCTCCTCGTTCGAAGCAAATTCTTGGTTGTAATCATATATATTCCAGTTCTCCGTCCATTTCCGTTTGTGCCCTATATCAATGAGAAAGTCGCGCATGAATGTGGAGAAATCACGATAGAGTGTGTAGGGCTTGATGGCTTTCTGCCAACATTCCTTGTATAAGTAATCCATGTATGCTTGCGGAATCTCGTGGTTGGGAAAATGATATCCTGCCTGCATCATCGACTCACCCAGAATGTTCTGATAGTATCCAGCCACATAGTCTTGATAGCGTTGTGAGAGATTCGGGTGGTTGGTTATCCATTGTTCCAGTTCGCTCATCTGTACCCGTCTTACGCTATCGGCTTGAGCCAGATAAGTCATGGGGTCAAGGTCATAGCGTTTGCGGTCTATGTCAGCCGAAGTCCACGAATAGGGATGAGTCATCAACTCGTTCTGCACTCGCACGTCATCACCCATCCATAGCATTTGCCCTGTCTTGAAATCGTTGAGGAAGAAGTAGGTCTTGCCAGGCTCCAGCACGGTACTTTGTGTCGTTCGTCTCCAGTCGAGGAACGCCTGTGAGGTATTGAACAATGGCATTTTGAGGGTAAAACGCCCTAAAGAGTCCATCAAAGCGTATGAGCTCTCTTCTTTGTTTTTGAGGAAATTCTCAATGCCAACCCCAAACTCACGACCATTTCGTTTCCAAGCTTCTTGCGGCATATCCTTCAGCCAACCTACAATCGTCACACTGTCGCCAGCTTTGTAGCCATTATCGACAAAGCCCTTGCGAGTGTCCTTCGTTGGATAGTCGGGGAGGGAAGTCCCAGTGATAGGACTGCATGTGATGGGTTTGGCGTTGCCAATGGAGATGGCGCGTTTGCCCTTCTTCATCTTCCCCACTTTGACCAAGATGTCATTGTCGAGCGTCAAGGTATAGGTGTCTTTCTTCTCCGTTTGGTTTAGGATGTTGTACACTTGTTGATGATAGATGACTTGCTTCGGAGTAAATCCGATGAGCCAGTCGCCCGTTGCCTCGTCGCGCCAGTAGGTATCGGCAATGCCGATGGGCTGATTGTCTGCATCGCGTACATTGGCTAAAATCCATCCATTAGGCTCTGCCACATCTATCATCCATGTGTTGACAGGGATAGGCTCGAAGATAAGGGTAAAGTCCACTTTACCATCTGCTGGTATTTTGTAAGGTTCGGTCAGGGAGATAACCGTTGCTCCCTTTACTGCGTATGTCTTTCCATCGGCTTGTAACGTGGGTTTGGTGGCGAGAGGAACAGTTTCGCCCACTGCCCGTTGAGGCACTTCCAAATGGAAGAAAACCTCTGTGCGGTCATCGTCAATCGACACTTTAGTGATGCTGATGATGGGTACGTTGACATAGCCCGTTACAATCTTGTTCCATACTTTCGTTTGTGCTTGAACAGCCATTACGACAAAAGCGAAAACGATGGCTAAAATGGTTTTCCTATTCATTGGTTCTTCCTTATAATTAAACGTTTATAGAATGCAAAGGTACATCTTTTTTTGGTTCAATAGATTTTTTATTAGGGTAAATTAAAATTAATAAAACAATAAACGTAATCTTCAATCTTCAATCTTCAATTTTCAATTTTCAATTTTCAATCTTCAAGAAACCAGTGGTAACATATATAGTAACCATCGGTTTCTTGCATGGTGACCGATGGTTTCTTACTATGTGACCAATCACAGCGTAAAAAGATGGATGGGGTAAAATGATTATTTGGTGGCTTGCTCGATAGATAACAGAATGCGCATTTTCAACTCCTCCTTTTCTTGAAAGGAAAGTTGCTGTACGTTGCATAAGTATTTCAACATGCTAACATGTGCTTTGTGTGAGGTGGATTTTGTTTCTGCCATTCTTGAAGTCTTTGCTATAAAGACAACAAAAAGGGGTGTTTGTACTCAATGAGTTGGAATGAAAATATCTATATCTTCACATCCAAGCTAAACGGCATCCTGCATTTTGTTTACTTGTTCGCGTAAACGACAGATACTCCTGTGCATCAGGTTACGAACACTTTGGTAGTTGATGCCCATAATCTTACAGATATCGGTGTACTTCCTATGCTCAACGTAATAAAGGTTGATGATTTGCCGTTGCCTTGGTGAAAGATTATTGAACAATTGCTTGATTTGGTCTTCCGCCAAGTAGAATGGCTGTTCCATCGTGTCCTCAATGATATTGTCATTGGAAACGAGAGCCGAATCATTCAGTTCGTTGTCGCAAAGAAAGATGTTGCGCCGATACTCGTCATTGATGCGATTGCGAAGGGATATAAAGAGATAACTCTCAATATTGTGAACATCTTTAAGCTTGTCTTTTCTGGTGAAGAATTTGACAAATACATCATGAATGCAATCCTTCAGCAATTCTCGGTTGGTGGTAAACCGCGAACCGAATGCAAAAAGATTGTCGATATTCTTGTCATATAATAGAGAAAAATCAATCATTTTAGGTTTGTTTGTTAAAGGTAGATTTGTTTGATAAGATGATTACCGATTGCAAAAATAGTATTTATTTTTGATTCTACCTTGCTAAACCTTTTATTTTTTTTGCTAATTTGCTAAATTTTCCTCATATTTGAATTATTATTCTACTTCATGATGATGTGTGTGATTAGTTGACAGGTTTTTCAGGCAAGATTATCTTTTCTGAATCCAGTATATCTTGTTGGGTGATGTATCTGTCTTTTCAAAGGTGTTTCCCAGTTGCACGGTTTTCTTCTCTACTTTAATCTCGCCCGTCTTGGCGTTGATTTGGTAAATCTGGTATTTACCTGGAATAACGTCAATGGCGATGCTGGACGATTGACTATAAAGAAGATAGCCCTTATCATTATTTCCTAATGCCACACATCCCTTTGCATTGATGGGAGCCATTAGGCAGACATCATGTAAAAATGCCTGTTGCAAGGTGTTGGTGGTTTCGGTGCGAATGGGAATGTTGGGCAATGAGCCACCGCCCATCAAGACTGCCCATCCCATTTGGGGAAATTGTTGTGAGAAATAGGTCACCGACTTGTCGGGATATTTTTCACGGTATTCTCTGACGGCTCTGTACACTTCGTCGAATCCCGTCTTTCCCACTTTCACCTTCCTCATCCATTGGCGGGGAGCCATGTTCTTTCCTGCTTCTGGTGCCCACAACTCTTGCGTGTTATAATGCCAATAGCGAATGTCGATGATGTCCACCACCTTGTTTAATTGTGGATTGGAGAGAATGGCATCTTGTGCGTCTTTCGTACAACTGAGCGCAATGAGTGGGTGTAAACCTGTCTCGGCTTCCCATTCTGCAATGGTTTCCAACCAAAACTGAGTGAAATGTAAGGGTCCCGTGTATTCGGCACTGATCAGATGAACCACGTTGGGATGGTCTTTCAGTTGCTCCAAACACATACGAATGTATTGCTTATGTAATGGGCGCAAGGTTTTGTCTTGCTCGTTATAGAATTGTTCGGCAATGAAGATACGCTTATCTCCGGCAAAGGGAACGGGTTCTGGAAACGTTGTTCCGTTGATGTTGTTTACGGGTCGCCACGGACAATCCACCCAATGAGCACCAGCCTCTAAGATATTGTGTTGGAAGTAATGCTCGTTAAACAGGATAATTCCTTTGTCTTTGCCTTTTTGCGCAAATTCGTTTAATCTATGCCAATACCATTGATTGGGCTTTGTCAGGTCGTAACGTGACAATCCATCCCAGGCGGTGCCTTGTCCGCTTCGGGCAAAGGGTTGCTCGTAGAACGGTACCCATACGTCGCCATCGGCTCTGCGCACTCGCTCATGGTCGGTACGCCGCAGATCATACCAAAGACCGTAATGATGGTCTAACGAACTGTAATGGTTGCTGCTGAGATAGTTGACTACGCTGTCTATCCTGTCTGTCCATCCTGTTGCTTCTCTGCCTGGTACGAAACGGGTGATGGCAGGTCTTGCGTCTCGTTGGACGAAATTGTCTTTCACGCGTCCGCTCCACCAGGGGATATTGTATTGGTTTCCTGTGAGAAGTAAACCGTTTAAAGATAAGGGAGAGCAGGAGCGAGATTTGTTTCTAGAATCACTAGTATTTCTAGTATCGCTAGTATTTCTAGTATTACTAGTATTTCTAGTATTACTAGTATTTCTAGAATATCTAGAATATCTAGTATTTCTAGCTATATAATGATTCCCTCTTATAAAAGGGATGCTATCTATCCATGCTTCCAATGTGAGCCTCGGAGTGCTTAAAGACTCCATGGCAAATTGCATGGCTTGCTCTACGGTAGGCGAGGTGCTCGCATTGGTAGAGCGGGGCAGTATATGAGCCAAAGACTGAACGTGTGTCTTGATGTTTGGAATAATAGCTGAGAGCCTCTTTTCCAATTGGTCATAGAATAAAGAGCGAGGAGAAACATGGTCATTACTGCTTGTCCATTCACCGTTTCCAGTAAGCGTTCCCCAACATCCGTGCGCACTGCAACGATTGTCCTCATTGGGAGAGTAACAGTAAATCGTTGAGGCTGTACATTGCCAAAACATGGAGTTGGCTGTGTTCCAACCCGTGCCAAATTGGAATTGCTCTAAGTTGGCAAACTTTAAGTCATGACCGTCAATGTTGACAATGTCGAACAACAGACCTGCTGCCCATGAACCAATACTGCCGCTAAAGCCTAATGACTCTTCTCCTTCACATTGCACGAATGCGTTTGGACCAGCAGCACAGAAACCAGCGGCAAAATCGTGAATGCCTTGACGAGAAACGCAACGTTGGAATAATGTTTGTTGTCCTCGTGTCAGGAAGACACATCTTCGCCAACCGCCAATCTCTGATGTGGGATTAGAGGCAATGCAATCTTCAACCGTGATTCTACTGGTGTTTTTCTGTAAGTTGACAGCCGAACCTGCCAAATGCTTGAAGTTAACGCGACTTACCCAACAATCTCTCACATCGTTCATGAAGATTCCGTCCCAACAGTGGTCTTCGTCTTTGGGATTCCAATCGTTGACAACCGACTCCAGCGTCATGTTTTCGATTCCACATTCAGTGATTTCATGGGTAGTAGATGCTTTTACAATCCATCCTCCTCCATATTCTGGTGAAAGGGCAGTGGTGATAGAAGCATCAATGGTGATGGTGTTTCCACTGATTTGCGTAATGGTGCGATTCCACGTGATGTCTATGTCGGTAGGTTTCCATCCCGTATAGTCTAACCCACCTCCGAAATCTTCCATCTTTAAGTGCTCAATCCAATTCCTGGTGCATGGTCGTACAATATTGATACGGTCTCCTACATGGAATTTGGAGATTGCCGATTCTTGAAGGGCATCTATGATGGTCGTCGTACTTCCTGCGGCAATCGGTTGGGTAGTTATCTTAAGCGTATCTGAAGAGTTGGGAACTAATGATGGCATTCCCTCATTTTCCACATAAATCATTGCCCCACGTTCCACACCGTGTTTTTGGAGAATGGTATGGTCTCTGTCCGTGCCTCTTAACACAATACCCGATGTGGTCATGCGCAAGGGGCGGTTCAGTTGAAAGGTTCCTTTGCCTAACAAGATGGTTCCTCTGTGTCCGTTGGCATTCATCTTCATCTTGGCAACTTGGTTGATTGCTTGTTGGATGATTTCCGAGCAGTCTCCTTCTTGCCATTCAACGAATGTGGCAACTTCCACGTCGGGAATCAATGCTTCTGAGGCATGGTAACCGCACGTAGAATAATCCATCGGGATAAACAACTCTTTCTTGGGTTTCTTTTGGGCGTGTGACTCGGCTATCAAGCAAACAAGAGCCAATAGCATCAATATCTTCTGAATGTTCATCTTGTCAGTCATTTTTTTATAAGACGCATGAGAGTTTTAGATGTACTACTTTAAAAAACAAAAAAATGGGATGCACCTATTCAATAGGCACATCCCAAGAACGATTTTCTGAATGTCGTTATTCAGGTACTGTGTCAGAGAGTGGGTCAAACAGACCATCTGCGTTACGACCTAAATCATGCCAACCCACAGTCTGGTGCAGGGTGGGATTGGTTTGCATGGCATTCTGGCGAAGTCCGAGGAAGTAATACGTAGGACGGTAATTGATGGTCAACGCATCATCGTTTCCGTCAAGGTTTACGTCTTTACGACCTAAGAATATCTCGTAGAACTCAGCCAATTCCCTTACCTTGTCGTCATTGTACGTACCGTTGATGTATGACATATCTTCATCAAGTGTAAGTGCTTTCTCAGGACGATTGCCCTCTGTTGGGTCTGTTTCAGAAACATCCAAGCAGTACAAGATGATTTGATGACGTTTGGTTCCGTTTAATGGTTTCACGCCAAGATAGGTACAGGTGTTTCCACCGAAGCCTGTCAATGCCCATGAGGGTTTGATGGCTGATTGTCCTTGTCCACCATCGAAGAGCATCCAACGGTGCATGTCGTTGTAACGGTGTCCTTCGTAAGCCAGTTCTATCTGACGTTCATAGAGAATGGCAGCAAATAGTTTGGCTCGGTCACTGCTGATATCAGTAGGCAAACCGTAGTTGTTGCTTGCCGTATATCCCACACGGGCACGAATCTCCTCCAATGCTTTTACTGCCTCATCATAATGGTTGGCTCCGCAAGCAGCCTCGGCGAAATTCAATAACACTTCTGCGTAGCGCATGGTGAGCAATGGAGCTGCATTCTTCATGAATCCCTTGGGATTGCTTTGGCTATTGATGTATTCGTAGAAAGGAGAAGTGTGCAAATGCAGGTCATCCGTGCGTTTGCGAACGTAAATAGAGTGGCTGCTTCCCTTGTCAGTGGATTGGGTGAGCAATTCGGGCCAGTAACCGCTTGAAGTGGTTACTTTCGCCAAGTCTTCTTCTTTGTCGTTCCACATATAACTCCAGAGGGCATAGTTCTTTCCTGTAGTGTAAACATCCGTTGGAATGATTCCGCTCAGGGATGGGTCAGTAAGACTCACTCCACCCTCACTCCATTGCCATTCCACTCCTGGGAAGGCGAACGTACGATAGAAGCGTGGGTCACGGTTAAGCCAGAAGTTCAACTTGTCGTATGGAATCTTGCTCTCTCCAGGTTTCAGTCCGTCTGCCATTGGGAAGAGGTCAACCATCTCTGCCGTTGGGGTATATCCACCACCACCATTGGTGTTTCTTGGACGAATGCTGTGTTCCCAGTTGTTGTACTTGCCATAGTCGGGTTGACCAGATACATTTGCCTTGGTATTGTGCAAGGTGATGAATACGGCTTCGTTCACGCTACCGTCAGAACCCGTGTAGTCCATCCACATCTTTGCCCAGTTGGCACCGTTCTTCTCACCGCCAGAGGTGGGATAAGCCAAACCGAAATTACCAGCCTTCAACTTTTCCAATGCTGTTTTGTTGGCTGTATAAGCTGCTTCCCAACGGGTAACATCATCACTACGGTTGAATACAGGGCTTGCGTAATAGAGCAACATCTTACCCAACATGGCTTGAGCCAAACCTGATGTGATGCGGCCAAAGTCTTGAGCCTCGTTTTGCCAACGGTCAGGAAGCATATTGGCAGCATTCTCAAAGTCTTTACAGATAAAGTCAACGCATTCCTTCGTGGTGCGACGTGGCTCGATGAGGTTAGAACCGTCACCGTCTGTACCCAAGATAGGATCTTGTACATGGTCAACGATAGGAACGCCACCGTAAATAGTTACCAAGTGATAATACATATAACCGCGGAAGAAATAGGCTTGACCAAGAATCTCGTTCTTCTGTTGTTCTGTCAACGAGGATTTCTCAACGTTTTCTATTACGTCGTTGCAATTGCGGATATGTCCCCAAGGACTATAAACGTCGTTTGCCACATAGAAGAAATCAAAGTTGGCTCCTGTGAAATTATAGGTCACCTCCTCTTCGGGATTCACGAAGATGGAGAATCCACCATACTCGTCAGTACTCTTCGACCATTTGTCGGGATTACCTACCGAAGTCCAGTCGTTCGGACTGTTGGTGCCATTTCCGTCTCCACTCCTGGATGTTGGTAATAGCCAATAATACAGGTTGTTCAAACGCTCCTGTGCACCGTTGTAGTCGCTATAAGCAGTTGTCTGGTTGAAGTTTCCATAGTTTTTCTTCTCTTCCAGAAAACTGTCGCTACATGCTGTCAGGCTCATGGCAATGGTTGTCAGTGCGAGAGCCTTGCTGAAAATATTCTTGTTGTTCATCTTGTAATTCCTCATAATAAATTAGAACGAAACGTTGATACCCATCGTGAACTTACGCAAGTTAGGATAACGGCCATAGCTGCCTGCCCATGATGCCCAACTCTTGTCGGGATAGTTGTTGATGAAGTTGATGGCATTCTGAACGGTGAGATTCAAGCGTACATTGCTCACGCCGATGTAGTTCACCCATTTCTTGGGGAAGGTATAAGCTACCGTGATGTTACGCAGCGTAATAGCTGTTGCATCAATGAGCCAGAATGATGACGCTGCGGCATTGACATTGCTATAGCGCATGTTTGGCATATAAGCATCAATGTTTGTGGGAACGGTGATGTTTCCGCTTGCATCATAGATGGCTTCGTAGTTGAACATGTCACTGAATGATGATGGCATGTTTTCATACTCATAGTTGTTAGCTGCCTGACGGAAATCGTTTCCTACCATAGCCTTGGCTCCCCAGCTTGCACCTAATTGTGCTTGCAGTGAGAAACTCTTGTAGCTGATACCGAAGTTAAGCGTACATCCGTAAGGATTGCTGGTGTATTCAGACAAGCGTACATAGTCGTTGCCTGCTGTCACCTTACCGTCTCTCGGTCCGTAAGTGCCGTCACCATTGTTGTCTCCTTGAATATCTTCATAGATAAGCATACCTGGACGCACCTCGCTCTTGGTCATTCCCATGTATTCGGTGATATTGTACTTGGAGAAATATTCCTCGATGTCTTGGTAACTGCGGAACATTCCCAAACACTTGAATCCCCACAAACCACGGTCAGTTCGTTCGCCATATACCTGGTCATCATATTCGGGAATGGCTTGGAAATTGGTCTTGAGTATCTTATTGTCACTGAAGCCTGTCGATAGCTTCACCCAATAGTTGATGTCTTTGCCTATCTTGTCTCTCCAGCCGAGGTTCAGTTCCCATCCCCATGCGTCGAGTTCGCCGTAGTTTTCAGGAGTAGCCTGCGTTCCTACCGTGGTGGGGAACATGGACGTACCGGTACGTGTGGCAAACAATTCACGACCACGATCGTAATAGTAGTTAAACTCAAGCGTCAACCTGTCGCGCAGGAAGTGAGCATCAATACCTACGTTGGTCTTATAGGTCTTGTCCCAATGTACGTCGCTGTTCACGCCAGCCTTGGGCATTACAAGGGCATAACCCACATCAGAGTTGATGCCGTTTGCACCGAAGATGGCTCCCTTGGCTGCATTGCGTTCATAGAGTTGTGTCCAAAGCCATGCACGGATGTTGTCACGTCCCATGAGACCCCATGATGCACGAATCTTCAGGAAGTCAACCCATCTGCCAATCTTGCCGTTTTGGAACCAGTTTTCTTCTGAGATAACCCAACCGGCACTCACTGATGGGAACTTACCCCAGTAGTTCTTGGGTGCAAACTTGGTAGATGCGTCTGCACGGAACAAGAATTCGAAGAGGTATTTGCTGGCGTATGCGTAATTAAAACGTCCTACGTATGAGAGCATACCACTTTCGCTACGGTTGCCGGAAGCATCTTTGTCTCCAGTACCTGAACTGAACTGACCGTCTTGGTAAGCAATCAAATCTGTAATACTTCCGTAGAGGTCTTCTGCCCATGCTTCGGTCTTTTCCAAAGAGAACAAACCACTCACGTCGTGCAAGCCAAACTGACGGGCATATTGCAAGGTGAAGTTGTATTGGTAACTGTCGCTGCGTGCCATGTCGCGTCTGATCAATCCGCCATTGCTGACCAAGCGAAGCACGCTCATGTTATCGTCATTATAAACGGCATCATGTCCTGTATATAAGTGATTTCCTGAGCCTGTGCGGTTCAGCATACGATAAACGTCTTGGATGGTTTGTACAAGGTTGTTCTTCGAGTTGCTGATGCTCTTTGAATAAGAAACCTTGGCAGACAATCCCTTTAATGGCTTAATCCAATCAAAGTCTAACTCAATGCTTCCGTTGATGTTCAGATTGTTGGTCTGGTTCTGTACGTTGTCACTGTGGTTTTGCACGGCAGCAAAGTTGTAGAGCTGAGTAGCACTGGTAGGAATGCCGTTTTCCATACCACTATGTACAAGGGGATAACTACCGGCGTAATCTGGCACAAATGGCAAGTGAGTCATCAACCACTTGTAGTCGAAGTCTGTTCCTCCACCTTGTGGTGTGGTAGAGTTGTTACGCTCGCCCCAGTCGCCACTCACCTGCAAGGCAGTCTTCACGTGCTTGCCAATCTTGGCGTTCACACCTGTACGGAAATTCCATCGGTCGTAGTCTAATCGTCCGATATTACCGTCTTGCTTGTAATAGGAAACACCTGCGAAATACGTAGCCTTGTCTGTTCCACCATTGATGTTGATGTTGTGTCGTTGTGTAAACGAAGCCTTCCATTCCTTGTCGAGAAGGTTGTAGTTCAAAAGACGGGCAGCTTCCATCTCGTCAGCTTGGAACAGTTGTGTGCGCATTTCCAGACTTTCTTGGGATGACGTATTGGCAGCGCGCATGGTGTTGTACACCTTCATGTAGTCGTAAGAACTGAGCATCTTGGGCTTATAGAGTGCATCGGTCCATCCCAATTGACCAGAGTAACTGATCTTGGGCGCACCGTTTTCACCTTGCTTGGTCTTTACCAATACCACACCGTATGCGGCTCGTGCACCGTAAACGGCTGCTGAAGCATCTTTCAATACGGTAATGCTCTCCACTTCACTGATGTCCAAATTGTTGAATGCGGTCTCATTGGAGATAAAACCGTCAATCACGTAGAGTGGGGTGGGGTCTGGAGATCCACCACGCGTAGCATCGGGAGTAGTACTTTTGGCGAGTACGTCACTTTGTCGGATATTCAATGATGGACTCTGACCTGGGCGATAGCCGTTGGCACTCACGCTTACACCGTTGAACATTCCTACGAGTGCGTCTCCAAGACTACCTACCGATAAGTCTTGAATATCTTTCGGAGTGATGGTTTCCACGGCACCAGTAATGTTCTTCATTTTCTGAGTACCGTAACCCACTACAACCACCTCTTCTAAGCTTTGACGGTCTTCTGCCATGTGAATCACGCCACCTGGCTTAACCGTTTGGGGTACGAATCCTATGTAAGTGACCGTAATCTTTGCATCGGCAGGAACAGACAACTCATAGTTGCCGTCAATGTCGGTCACGGTTCCTCCTGTCTTTTGTCCCGTTACTTGTATCGTGGCTCCGATGATGGGCTCTCCATTTTCATCTACCACGGTGCCTTTCACTGTCTGGTTTTGTGCCAACGACACGGATGGCAACAATGCCAATGCCGCTGAGGCGCATAAACTGATGATGAGTTTTCTTTTCATATATCGATTCCTTTCATTCGTTAATTATTCCACCATCTGGGGTCACCTGTCTTGCGAGCTACCTGCTCACTGCCGGTAGGCTTGAAGTTGCCGTTGGCTGCATCTTCAAAGGCAGGGTCTGATTGCAAGGCATTGCCTGATTTGTCATAGGAGTTGGTCGTGAATCCCTCTGTCTCAGGAGCACCGTTAAACCAATATGTGTTGTAAGCAAAGTTATTGGTTGCAGCGTCGCTGATACGTCCCGTGATACGGCGTGGCACTTGTCCGCTTCCGCAATCTACGAAGATGTTGTTCGTGATGTCGTAGTTAGAGGTGTTTCTTCCGTCAAATCCTCCGTGGTTAGCCATCTGTCCTTCCTTGGCGATGTTGTAGAACGTACAACTCTTGAAGTTGATGGAGTTGGTCAGGTAACCGGCACGGTCGCATCGACCTGAGTTGTTGTAGCGGATGAAGTATTGCACCTTGTTTGAGTTGGCACACCAGAATGTGCAGTTGGTTGCGGTGAAGTCGTTGATAAATCCACCGCCGTCATAAATCTGGAAATATGCAGAACTGCTCATCTTCTCATCGGGTGTAAACTTAACCACCGTGTTGGTGATGGAGAAGTTTTTCACGCAGTATTTCACCTTGTTGTCGTACATGAACGTTCTCTTCACGCTGTTCACCTGACAGTTCTGGAAGCTGATAGGCTCTACGATTTGGTGGTGATTATTATGGTCTGCATCAAGAATTTCTGGATTGGGCTCTGCACTCAAAGCGAGCACGGGCTGCGTGGAAGCCTCGCACTCGAAGGTGATGTATTTAGCCTTGAATCCACTGCACGTAGCCAAGCCTCCACCTTCATTGTATGTGATGATGGCATTGTTGGTCTTGTTGGTGGAGCGCAGCGTCACCATAAACTTCCCAAAGTCGAGCACGTTAGATACGGTATAGTGTCCGCCTGGTGTTAAGTCGAAGTTGAGATTCTGCCCAGCCGAAGTCTCTGGGATAGGATTCTTCTGGAAATACTCATACAAGTCGCCTTCGGGAATCGTTGCGAAAGATGCCTCAAATGAGTTGAACAGCTTCTCCGTGGCAGATGGTGCGTCAGAGTTGTTCAGCTTCTTGTTGCCTAACGTCCTGATGGTCAGTTTGTAGTTTACGTCTTCCTCACGGTCGTAGGTGTGCGAACATCCGTCGATGGTATCGCCGCTGATTACCTCGTCGTTGCTTAGGTCGTAGAGGAAGACCTCGTACCCGCCTGCTCCAAATACTACAGGCCATGTAATGGTCATCTTGTCACCATCCGTGTTGGGTGTAATCGTGATGTCACCCTCTGCAGGAGAAACAAGTTGGGCGTTTCTTACCCCACCGTCAAACGCATCGTTCCCGCTGTAGGTGTCAGCGCAAGATGATAGTAGCCATCCTCCTACGGCAAGGGTTGCCAAGGTGTACAGCTTCTTGCTTGATACAATTTTTGATTTGTTCATAAGTGTTAAAGTTATACATGTATAATAATTATTTTTGTTAATAGACGTTTAATCTCGAAAAATGTAATCAATCACAACCAAAACTTTTTTATCATGTCGTCAAAATCTCTTCATGGCGATAGATGGTGGCTCATGATTTCGGTACTTTGTAGTTCACTGCCAACATGGTTAGGTCGTCGCTTTGTTCTGCTTCGCCTACAAAGTCATTGATGGCTTTGTTCATGCGGGTAATCAGTGACTGGGCATCTTTTTCATTTTCTTGTATGTGTCGTTGGGCTGTTTCCACTACACGTTCTTTTCCGAATTGTTCATGCTCAAGGTTTTCTGCCTCGGTCAGACCGTCTGTGTAGAGGAAAATGTTGGTTCCGGGATAGATTTCTATCTCTTGCAACTGAAACTGCCATTGTGCCATGATTCCCAACGGTATGTTAGACTCGCATGGCAACCTTCCTATTTTCTTACCTATTAAATAAGGTGCATCATGACCGGCATTGCAATAGCGCAACCATCCCGTCTTGAGGTTTAGCTCTCCCATAAAGAGCGTTACAAACATCATGTTGTCATTACCTTTCGTCATGAGTCTGTTGAGCTCATCTATCACTCGGTCGGGTGATGGTGCATGTGAAGATACGGAATGGAATAAGGCGAGGGTCACCGTCATCACCAATGCGGCAGGTATGCCCTTCCCCGATACGTCTCCAATACAGAACAACAGCTTGTCGTCTTTGATGTAGAAGTCGAAGAGGTCGCCACCTACTGCCTTCGCAGGCGACAGGGTACCGTAGATGTCAATGTCGTTGCGTTCAGGATAGGGTGGGAATGTCTTGGGCAACATCGCCATTTGGATGCTATGCGCAATGTTCAGTTCGTTCTCTAAGGTGGCTTTGGTGGCAGTGGTCTCTTTCAGTCTTTCCATGTATGTAGATAGAGAACTTTGCATGTCTTCAAATGAGTCACGCAACTGCTTGATCTCGTCTTTTCGCTTGATGATGGGCAGTTCGGCATTGAAGTTTCCCTTCGCCACCTCATTGGCGGTGGCTGCCAGTTGTACCAGGGGCTTCGTGGCTTTGTGTACGACCCTCAGACATAAGAAGAATATCAATAGCAGACTGGTACTGAGAATGAATATCATCAGTATTCCAATGGCTTCTCCTGTCAGGTAGATGGTGAAATTGGGTACTACGATAGCCATTGACCATTTGGTGGTTTCCAGTTGGGAATAAAATATCGTGGATGAGATGCTGTCTATCACTATTTCATCACCGTAGAATCGCTTTTTGCCTTTCTCATAACTGTTTTTGCCTTCTTTCATTTCTTTGATGTTTTTGGCAAAGTGTGAGTCGTCGGGAGCAAGATACATGTCTATCTTTTTGTTTAAGATACGGCTTGAATCGGGATGGGCGATATAGGTTCCTTTCCTGTCGATGATAAAGCTATATGAAGCATATTTCTTACTGTCACTCAATGCCCATGACCTGTCATTGTCTCTCTTGTCTTGTTCCTTCAGTTTCTGGGTAAGCCATTCGAGCGACAGGTCTGCACCCAATACTGCCACCGTGTTGCCCTTTTTGTCGTGGATAGGATAGAGATAAGATACCAATGGAGTCGTGTGGTCAGAATTGTCAAAGAAAGGATCTGACCAAATGCCTTCCTTGGCTGCCAGTCCACTTTGAAACCATTCTGCGCTGAGGTAGTCGTAATCCTTGTCTCCTATGACCTTTTTCTCTATTTCTCCCTTTTCGTTCTTCGCGGCGTATGGAATGTACCATTTGCCCTTTTTAGGATAGTAGTTTTCAATGAAAGCAATGCCACAGCTCTTGATACGGTCGTTCTTTTCTACTATTCGGTACATGATGTTCAGCAGCTCGTCTGGATTGTTCAGCGAACTCACAATGTCGTATTCGTTGTTTACCACAGCCACGCTTACCTCCGTGAGTATGTGATTCACGGTTGTCTTCATGTTTAGCAAGTTGCTTTCGTAGCGTTCGCTGTTCTCCGTGTACATGGAAATCTTGGCTGCCATGTAGATGACATACATCGTACCCGACATCAAGACGAACAGTATCAAGACTATCCGAATGGTCAACCGTCTGCTTAAGGTTTGTTTGACAGAAAACATGGTGATAGTTATGTAGATTTATCTTCTTTTCTTGTGCAAATTTATAAAATATCGGCGAATAATAAAATATTTTGTTGAAATATCAAAAATTTTAACGATATTTGCATGGATGTTATTCTAAAATGAGTGATTATTGATAATCTGTTACACATGATATCTACATTTATGAAAAAGGCAATAGCTTGTTTTATCCTTTCTTGTATAGGAACGGTTGACATTCATGCACAGTCTTCTTATCATTACGACGTGAATAATGATGGGGAGGTGAATGTCATGGATGCTGTCTTGGTGGTCAACTACATACTTGGCAATCCTTCGCCTGAAGCCATTGACATGGGATTGCCAAGTGGCATCAAATGGGCAACTTTCAATGTGGGAGCCACAAAACCTGAAGATGATGGCAATTACTATGCTTGGGGAGAGACGGAGAAAAAGGAGGCGTATAGCTGGTCCACCTATACTCATTGTGATGGCTCGTCGAGTACCTGCCATGACATCGGCACCAGCATCTGCGCCACTCAGTATGATGTGGCTCACGTCGCTTGGGGAGGATCGTGGCGAATGCCCACCGCCGACGAGATGCAGGAATTATTGGATTACTGCAACTACGAATGGGTGGAGTATCACGGTGTGAATGGCCTCAAACTTACCAGTAAGGCTAATGGAAATATCATCTTTCTCCCAGCCGCAGGCGACCGTTGGGGAACCAATAGTGGCAACAAGGGCAGTTATGGCTATTATTGGACGGGTACCTTGAGTGAGGGCAGCAACGCCAACGCCTGTCGATTGAATTTCAATGGTGGAGCTGTATATAAGGGTGATAATTTCCGCTACCGTGGCTTCACCGTCCGACCAGTATGTGAGTAGTCGAAACTTGTTCGTATTGGGGTGGGGGAGGCTTATTGCCTTTGGCAATGATGCGTTTGTTGCGTTTAATTTGGACTTTATGTTTTCATACTGCATAAACTATGTATAAGCATTGCATAAATATTCTTTACCAACCGTAAATACTGCGTTTTAATTTTTTAACACGAAAATAGTGCTTTCTTAACAGATTTTCACACCTTTTGAAAGCCCGATTTTTGGTGATTGGGGATTTTAGAAGTAACCGTGCATCACGGTTAGAGAAAGAAAGGTGAGGAGAGAGAGGTGAGAGAATAGCCACGGCTGCTGGAAACTCAATCACAAACCTCAAACACGAAACTCAATCAAGAAGACTCAATCAAGAAGACTAATCTCTCACCTCTCACCTCTCACCCCTAATTATTAACAACAACACAAACACAAACAACAATGCTGAAGTACAAACTTTATCAAGAGAAACGAGACAATGCCTTTAAAGGCAAGTGGTACGCACGTGTGGCAGTAGATGAGACCATCGACCTCAACGGACTCGCCAAGCACATGGCAGACCATCACTCTCCCTACTCAGAGGGATTGATTACGGGAATCCTCAAAGACATGGTGAGCTGCATCCGTGAGCTGGCTCTCGACGGAAAGGCTGTGAAAATCCCCGACCTCGCCATCTTCTCACTCGGACTGGAAACGAAACCTGCTGACAAGGCAGAGGATTTCACCGCCTCGAAGAACGTTACGAGCGTTAAGCTCCGTTCACGTGCCACTGGAGTATTCACCCGCCAACAGTTGAACATCATCGCCCAAATGAGGGAGAAAGACATCTACACCGTGGACGGTGAAGGAGGTTGTGAAGGGTAAGAAGCAAGAAGCATGAAGTAAGAAGCATGAAGTAAGAAGCAAGAAGCATGAAGCATGAGATATGCTTTTCCGTTGACCATTGACCATTGAGCATTGACCATTGACCGTTGACCATTGACCATTGACCATTGACTATTGAGCATTGACCATTGACCATAAAGACTAATCTCTTGCCTCTTACTTTCTTACTTCTTGCTTCTCTTTTCTAATCTCTTGCCTCTTACTTTCTTACTTCTTGCTTCTCTTTTCTAATCTCTAGCAAATAAGCGAAGCAGGACAAATCCCACTTCGCTTATTAACTGTTTCGTTGATGGCAGCCAATCACGATGGAATGACTTCTATCATGGTTATTCCGAACCTCCGCCAAGGGCGATGTAAAGGGCGATGACGGCTTCGGCTGCATCATACATGTTCATGGCTTGACCAAGTTGTGCATCAAGTAATGTCTCCTGAGCCTTCAATACTTCAAGGTAGCTCGCCTTGCCGTTGTCCATCAGTTCGTGAGTGCCTTTGTATGCCTCGTGCAACACCTCTACCTGACGAGTGTAATACTGGTGCTTCTCACGGGCAGCCTGACAGTCTGCCATAGCCTCGTTGACTTGATTGCCGGCGTTGATGACAGTCTGCACGTACTTCTTCTGCATGTCTTGCTCGGTAAGCATGGCAATCTTCTTGTTTGCAATCAGCTTTCCACGAGCAAAGATGGGTTGGGTGAGCGAACCGATAGCAGTGAGAAGCAACTTGCCTGGGTCAACGATGATTCCTGCGTTATTCGTCCATCCTGCGGATCCACTGAGCGTGATGCTGGGGTAGAAGGCGGAACGGGCAGCCGCGGTGTTGTAGAATGCCTCTTCCATAGCGTGGTTTGCCATGCGGATGTCTGGACGGTTTTCCAGCATCAAGGCTGGCACACCAATCTTCAGGTACTTGGTGTCGAACATACGCTGTTCGTCGTTGCCCATTGCCTCTGCATGATGCAGGATTGACGAACCCCACTTCTGGCGGTTGATGTGCTGTGGGGTGATACCCAACAACTGGCAGATGGCATTTTCCACGGCACGGATGTTGCGGCGGTTATCAACAATCTGCGTCTTGATGCTCAGATAAGAAGCCTCCATCTGGTTGACAGCAGTGCTATATGCCTTGCCGTTTTCCCAAAGGGCTTGTTCTGTTTCAAGCGAGGTGTTCCAAAGACTGTCGGTCATGGTGAGAATCTCCATCTGGCGATCGAGCACCTGTAGCAAGAAGTATTGTTGAGCCATCGTTGAAATCAGGTTGGCACGTACAGCCTCTTGTTGCATCTGAGCCTGTAAGAGCACAGCCTTGGCAGCACGCTTCTTGTTGGTGATGGAACCGAACACGTCGATGTCCATCGACAATTGCAACGGCAGGTCGTAGGTCTTCGTGGCAGCACTGCCATCAAAGCTGGATAGTGTGCCCTGCGGAGAAAAGACCAGTGATGGCAAATATGCCAGCTTGGCTGCTTTCAGCGCTGCCTCCGACTTCTCCACAGCAATACGTGCAGAGTTCAGATCGGTGTTGTTTGCCAGCACCTGCTCGATGAGTTGTTGGAGCAGTGGGTCTGTAAAGAACTCACGCCACGACATCTGTGCAATGGATGTCTCGCCAGAAGAATGCACGATGTCTTGACTGGTGCCAAAAGCATCAACGGGTGCTTGTGTCTTCTGCTCGTACTTATTATATATGCCGCAGCCTGTGAGCAGAAGGCTCACAGCTGCAGCTACGAAGATATTGCTTATTCTTTTCATGATTTATTCCTCTGTTTTTACTTCAACACTTTTCATTTTCGGAGCCCCTTGGAACTTCTCATGCATCTTCTGGAATACGATGAAGAAGGCGGGAACGACGAAGAGCAGGGCTATTGTACCGATACTCATACCACCAATGACACCAAGAGCCAAAGCACGGTTACCGTTGGCACCGGCACCACCCTCGATCACGAGAGGTACCATACCGATAATCATCGTGGCCACCGTCATCAGAATCGGGCGCAGACGCTCCTTACATGCCTCGAAGGCGGCCTCGCTAATGCTCAACCCCTGCGCACGACGCTCCGTAGCGAACTCGGTGATCAGAATGGCCGTCTTGGCCAACAGACCGATCAGCATGATAACACCCGTCTGCAGATAGATATTGTTGTCCATGCCCGGAATTTCCATCGCATAGCCGAAATAGGCAAACACAAAGGCACCCATCAGTCCGAACGGCACACTGAACAGCACAGCCAACGGTGTAAACCACGAATTGTAGAGCGATGCCAGGATGAGGTAAATCAGGATGGCGCAGATGACGTAGATGAGTGCTGTGGCATTAGAGCCGGCAGTCTCCTCTACCTCGCGCGACATGCCGCTGTACTCAAAGGCTGCAGTTTTCGGCATCTCCTCCTTGAACACTTCGGCAATGGCCTTATGAGCGTCGCCCTCAGTGTAGCCGCTACCAGGTTTCACGATGCAAGTGATGCTCTGGAACAGGTTGAAGTGCTCGATATTGGAAGGACCGACAATCTGCTTCAGACTGACGAACTCAGCGATAGGAGCCATCTTGCCACCTTTCACCTGTACGAAGATGTTCTGCAGCGACTGCGGGTCGAGACGATACTCAGGAGAGGAAGCAGCCATGATACGATAAACCTTACCAAACTGGTTGAAGTTGCCAATGTAAGCACCGCCGCAGAAGGAACCCAGCGTATTGAGTACGACTGCAGGCGACACACCGGCACGGTCGCACTGGGCGGCATCGACATCGACCTGAAATTTCGGGAAACGCTCAGAGTAGGTTGACATGGCAGTGGCTATCTCAGGACGTTCAGACAGTTTGGCCAGGAAGTGCTCAGTCTGCTTTGCAAACTCCGACAGGTTACCGTCTGTGGGATCCTCGACAATAAGCATGACGTCGTTACTGGTGCCATAGCCTGGAATCTGAGGCATCTCGAACGGCAGCACACGCAAGTTCTTGATGTCTTGGCAGTCGAAGTAGAAACGATACATGACAAGAGTTAGCAGATGGTTCATGCCAGGACGCTCATCCCAGTTCTTCAGTCGGACGACCATCGTACCGTAGTTGGAACCGGCACCCGATATCATACCATAGCCACAGACTAAAGCGAAACTCTCCAGTTCGGGAATCTTCTTCACCTTGGCCTCAACGGCTTTCGCCATCTCACGGGTCTGCTTCAGGGTGGAGCCTTCAGGAGCCTGTATCTCAACCAAGAACACGCCCTGGTCCTCCTGCGGCACGAGACCTGAAGGCAGGCTCTTCATGAAGAACACCAGCAGCACGGCAGCCAGTGCCAGCACGCTCCAAGCCAAGATGGGGCGCTTGATGAATTTCTGGACAGCCTTGCTGTATTTATTATAGATGGCATTATAGCTGACTTCATACGCTTTTTTGGTATAGTAGGTCAGGCTCTTGCCTTCCTTCTTTCCTTCAGTGGCGCGCATCATGATGGCACATAGGGCTGGACACAGCGTCAGGGCCGATATGCACGACAGACCTACGGACGAGGCAATGGTGATACCGAACTGGGTGAAGAACGTACCTGAGGTGCCCGGCATGAAGGTCACGGGGATGAACACTGCCATAAATACTAAGGTACACGATACAACAGCCACCGACACCTCGTTCATGGCCTGACGGGTGGCTTCGCGGGCATCGCTGATGCCGCCCTCCATCTTAGCCATCACAGCCTCGACCACCACGATGGCGTCATCCACCACCGTACCGATCGCGAGCACCAGTGCGAACAGCGTCAGGATGTTGAGCGAGAAGCCTGCCAACGAAACAACAGCAAAGGTGCCCAGCAGCGACACGATAATAGAGATGGACGGGATGATGGTAGCTTTGAAGTTCTGCAGGAAGAAGAACACCACGAGAATCACAAGGATGATGGCGATGACCAGCGTCTCGACCACGTTATGGATAGCAGCGAACAGAAAGTCATCACTGGTCATCAAAGTCACGAACTCCAGTCCTGCCGGCATCGTTGCCTTCATCTCCTCAAAGGTTTTGTTGATGCTGGCGTTCACCTGAGTGGCATTAGCACCCGGTGCAGCGAACACCATGCAGAGGGCACCCGGTTTGTCCTGGATGTTCGATGTGAAGTTGTAACTCATGGCACCGATCTTCACCTCGGCCACGTCGTTCAGGTGCAACATACCACCACCACTGGTGCGCAGCACGATATTGTTGAACTCCTCGATGGTCTTCAGCGTACCCTTGTACTGCATAGAGTACTGGTAGGAGTTCTCCGACTGTTCACCCAAGGAGCCCACACCAGCCACGAAACTCTGTCCGCCAATGGCATTGAAGACATCGTCAGGCGTCAGGCCGTACTGGGCCATCACGTCGGGTTTCAGCCAGATGCGCAGGGCGTATGTGTTACCGAGGCTCAGCACATTACCCACACCGGTGACACGCATCAGTTTCGGCTTGATGTTGATGTCGATATAGTTCGACACGAAGTCTTCGTCGTACTTGCCGTCGGCACTTCTTACCGCGAAGATGCGCAGGATGTTGTTCTGGCGCTTCTCCACCTTCACACCGACCTTGTTAACATCGGCAGGCAGCAGGGCCTGCGCACGTGTCACGCGGTTCTGCACGTTCACCGTCGCCATGTCGGGGTCGGTACCCTGCTTGAAATAGACGTTGATTTCCACATCACCATTCGACGAAGCCTTAGAGGTCATGTAGGTCATGTCGTTCACACCATTGATGGCCTCCTCTAAGGGCTGGATGACCGACTTCATCACTGTGTTCTCGTCAGCGCCGGTGTAGCTGGTTGAAATATTCACCGTAGGCGGTGCTATGTCAGGATATTGCTCTACTGGCAGCGTGCTCATTGAGATGTAGCCCACCAGTGCGATGACAATCGAGATGGCACAAGCCATCACGTATTTATTGATAAATATATTGTTCTTCATATTGCGGAAGCCAATTAGTCACTTTTTATTTTTTCTCTTCACTCTTCGCTTCCACAGGGAACAGCACTCGCATACCCTCTGTCACGTTATTGGCACCAACGGCTACAATCCTGTCGCCCACATTCAGACCGCTGGTCACGATGAAATCCTTACCGTTGCCAGTGTCCTCTGTCGTTACATCTACTGCGGTGGCTGTGCTGTCTGCCTTCACCTTATAGACCAGCGACTTGTCTTGCATACGTACCACTGCTTGTTGGGGGATAACTATCACATCCTTTTCAGCAAAAGGCATTACGATTGTACCCTGGATACCTGAGTACAGATGACCTTCTGGATTGGGGAACGATACCTTGCTGGTCAATGAACCCGTTTCTGCATTCACCACACCTGTCAGACTGACAACGCGTCCTTTGTGCGGATATTCCGTACCGTTCTTCATCACAAATGTTGCAGCGGGCAGGCTTGCAATGTATTTATCCACTTCTGCAGCTTTCATGTCGTTCTTAACCATTGCCTCGACAATTCCCTCTGTCACAGAGAACTCTGCAAACATGGTGGTATTGCCGCTAAGCATCGTCAACTGAGTCATGGGTGATACTTGGTCGCCGGTACGAACGGGAATCTCACCGATGATACCCGACACCGTAGCCCTGATGGTACAGAAGCCGAGGTTCACTTTTGCTTGGTTCACCGCAGCCTGTGCTTGAGATACAGCCGCTTTCGCCTGGCTCACTGCGGCTTGAGCTTGATTATAACTGTTCTGAGAATTTTGAAGCATATAGCTGCTCACAATCTTTTTCTCAAACAAGTTTTTGTTGCTCTCATATTCCAACTTGGCGCTGTTGGCTTGTGCCGTGGCAGCTGTAAGGTTCGCCTGAGCAGCCTGGAAGTTGGCTTTTGCTGCCTCTAATTCATGTTGGGCATTACGGGAGTCAATGATAAATAGAGTCTGTCCTCTGCGTACCTGCTGACCTTCGGTGACGCAGATTCTCATCAGCTGACCGCTCACTTGAGGAGTAACAGTCACATCGTTCTGACCTTTCATTCTTGCGCTGAACTTATAAGGAAGTTCAATGTTCGATTTCTTCACTGTCATCGTTTCAAACGATGATTGTGTCTCTTTTGGTTCGTCAATACCGCACGATGCCAGCCCTATTATGCCGAGCATCAAAGTCCATTTGAATGTTTTCATTCTTTAATTGTTATTATTTGTATTACTTTATTAGATATTTACCAAGAATGAGAGACCAAGCGTTACATAATTCATGTGTTTGCGTGTCTTGTACTCTCTGACCTGCAAGCCCAATCCGTCAGCATATTCGCCGGTTGAGACCATGAGTGCCGAATCCATCAGGTAGCTGGCACCAGGTGTCATTCCCTTTTTCACGAAGTGGAAGGGGTCGTATTTGGCGGTGAAGTCCTTGCGTGTATAATCGTAGTCACAATAGAGTCGCCATGAGAAATTGGACTTGTAGCGATAGGTGAGCGAGATACCTGTGCCAAATGAGGTAGATGACTTTGCGCCGATGGTGAGGTATTCCCAGTTGTCGCTCCATTTATCGCCCGTGTTGTTGGGGTACTTCAGATCGTTGAGCGTAACAGTGGGCTCACCGTTCAGCTCCTTCATGTTGGGACGGTTGTCGAGACTCATCGTATAGCTGATGTCTTTCGTGTTGCCCTCAGCGTAGCCATCAATGTCAAGTTCCTGCGTGATGGAACGACCGATGAGGGCTTTGGTACCTAAGGAGAAATGAGTGCTTAAAGGCAGGTTGAAATAAACGCCGACACTGCCTGTGAACTCGGTGATGTGGTCGCTCTTCACGATGCCGTAGCTGTCGGTGACGGGAGCATTTTCAGCCCAGCCGCTCTCTGTATCCTGATAGCCCACCTTGGTCAAGTAGGTGCTTATGTTCTGTTCTCTCTGTGATTCGGTAGTGGCTGGAACATAGTCGTTAGGATAAGCCTCCTGATAATAAGGCATCAAGCTCTCCCAACCATAATAGTCTTCTACAGCCACGTAATTGGCAAAGTCGCCGAAATCCTTGGCAGACTGCGCCCTAACTCTGAGGCGGCCACCCACGCCTACGTACTTATTAAAGAAGTAGGCACCTTCTGCATCAACCACCGTAGCAGCACGGAACTTGATGCTGGCTTTTTGCCCCTGACTTTCAAGTTCGAGGTCTTTGCCTCCCAGACCAACACCCATAGAGATGCTGAAGAAAGAGGGCTTCTCTCTATTCATTACGAGATCATTGCGTAGCAGTCCCTTGCCCTTGAACATCAAGTCGCAGAGGGCATAGCCTAACTCAGTTGACATGATACCGATTCCGGCACCTGACATTACATCACTAATCCAGTGGCGGTTGTTGAGCACACGCATCACACCCGTTGCCGTAGCCACACCATAGCCAGCTACCGACCACCAGGGTGAGCGGGTAAGTCCGTACTCCTTGTGGAGCAGCGTAGCACCGACGAAAGCCGTGGCAGTGTGACCAGAGGGCCACGAGTTGGCTGTGGATCCATCTGGGCGCATCTCTTTGGCACTGTACTTGATACCATTGACAAATCCTGCCATGATGGCATACGACATACCTGCACTTGCCAGCAGTCGTGGCCAGTCGCTGCGACCTTCATAACCACCCAGTTTCAGACCGACCACCATGGCTGGACCGAAGAATTGTGTGTAGTCGTCGATACCAGTCTTGAAGTCGGTGAGCAACTGTGTGTTCTTCTTGCCGCCATCCTCGGCTTTCTGGTTGACGCGGAACATCGCCTTGTCACCCTTGATTGCCCAGCCAGCTGCGAACAATGGGATGCCGACGAAAGTCATGTCATCCATAAACTTGTAGGGCTTCAAGCCAGGGTTCGTCTTTTGCTTGAAAAAGTCAAAGTCCATTTTGGGACTCGTTGCAGGAGCAACCATGTCTAATTTAAGTGTTGGTTGAATGGGCTTATTGGCAAACTCCAGTTTCATCTCGGGTACTTCGAGCGTGAGGGAGTCCATATCATAGTAGTTGTCAGCGTAAGCCTGAGCTGACATCAGGGCAATGACACACATTGCGAAAAACTTTATTTTATTCATAGTGTGAAAATAGTTTTTATTTTTTCATGTTTTCACGGGCACTCAGATTGTCTGTGAAGTTTTGGGTCAACCTATTGCTTTGCTTCTCCAAAGCGGACGAATAGAAGATGATAGCCATAATGGCTACGAGTGCGAACATTCCGAGCCAACTGCTCCAAGGTATGGCGTAATCTACGAAGTAGCTGACAAAGATAGCCGTGATGAGAATGCGTAGCAGTCCGTATGCTGTCAGCCTGATGCGCCAGCGAGGACCACTGTCCCATAGCTTGTCAACTTCAGGGCTGTCTGCACCTGAACGCAGCAGCATCCACAGGAAGGGAGAACATAAGATGAGAGCTATGAGTGATGTAACGGGGTGAACCCATTTCTCGGGTACTAAGTTGGCGATAAGCGGTTGACCGTAATAAAGCATGATGGTCATGATTGCTATGCAAAGTACACTGTTGATGAGCATGATGAAGACGAAACGCTTGAAACAATCGTTCCAAATCTGCTGTAGCTCATCGGGGGCATTATCGTCTTCCTCGTTGGTGTTGCGCTCCAATTTAGCTATCCATTTTGCAGGTAGAATGTGTGATAGTTTATTATATGCTGGTTCAGCCAGACGTATCATATAAGGTGTCGTGAAAGTGGTAAATACTGACACAGCCACGACGATGGGATACAAGAAATCACTGGTTACACCGAGCGAGGTGCCGAGTGTAGCGAGGATAAAGGCAAACTCGCCAATCTGCGTCAGCGAGAAAGAACATTGCATGGAAGTCTTGAGCGACTGACCGGAAAGCAGGAATCCACAGGTACTGAGGATGGTCTGACCCAACATGACAGCAGCGATGATGCTGACGATGGGCACGATGTACTCGATGATAAGGTTCACATCGACCATCATGCCGACAGACACGAAGAAGATGGCACCAAAGAGGTTCTTCACCGGAGCAACGAGGTGTTCGATGGTTTCAGCCTCGACGGTTTCAGCCAAGATGCTACCCATGACGAAAGCACCGAAAGCAGCAGAAAAACCTGCGGCGGAAGCTGCCACTACCATGCCGAAGCAGAGGGCAAGGGCAGTGATGAGCAGGGTCTCATCATTCATCAGAGGCTTCAACTTGCGCAGAGCTAAGGGGATGAAATAGAGACCTACGGTGAACCAGAGTACGAGATAGAGTACCAGTTGCAGGATGGAGTTGAGCATTTGCGTGCCCTCAAACTCTTTGCTGACGGCAAGGGTAGAGAGCATCACCATGAGCACAATCGCCAGGATATCCTCGATGATAAGCACGCTGAGCACGAGACCCGCAAATCGCTGCTGACGAAGTCCCATATCGTCGAAAGCCTTGAAAATGATGGTGGTTGATGACATGGCGAGCATACCGCCTAAGAAAATACAATCCATCTGGCTCCAGCCGAAGAGCTCGCCCGTACAAGCACCGACATACATCATCGCCAGAATGATAGTGACAGCGGCGATGATGGGAGCAGCACCCATCTTGAGGATTTTCTTGAACGAGAATTCCAGACCGAGTGCAAAAAGCAGGAAGATTACGCCGATTTCGCTCCATACATGAATGCCGTGCATGTCGGATACGCTCGGCATGTAGGGCATGTTGGGTGAGGCGAGAAAACCGGCTACGATGTAGCCAAGCACTATGGGCTGTTTAAGACTCTTGAAAAGGAGCGTCATGACACCGGCGCAAATCAGTATCAGCGCAAGGTCGGCAATGAGTGGTTCAAGGTTTGACATGTTTATATCGTTTCTTATCTTATTAATTTTGCAAAGATAAGTAAATTCTCCCAAACACCCTTGCTAAATATGCCTTTCACATAAGATTTTGCAGATTTTGAAACTGTTTTTGCAGATTTTGAAAGCCTTCCCGCTGATTATTCGGCTGAGTCGTGCATCCATGTTGTTACATTCTGCCCCATGAGTTGCTTAAAAGCGAGACTGAAAGTGCTGTAACTTCGATAACCACTGTCTTGAGCCAGTTGCTTGGTGGTGAAGGAACGGTGGGATGCAACCGCATTGGTATAGAGACTGATGAAATGGTGGATACGCAGACCATTGATATAGGCATTGTAGGTAGTGCCCTGACGTGAGAAATACTGACTGAGATAGTAGCGATTGATGCCAATAGCCTGTGCCAGTTGTTGAAGGGTAAGATCGTGTTGCAGGTAGAGCTGCGTATCTACACAATGTTGCTGCAACAATGGTCCGATGATGTCAGGAGTGGTTGAAGATAACCCCTCGTCTTTCGTTGGCTCGGTGGTGGTTTGGTCAATCCCCTTAGAGACCAGGTTTTCCTCTTCTATGGGCAGGGATTGCTGGGTGCTCAAGTCTCTCAGTGTTTCAACTCGCCAAAGAAGAAAGAATGTCAGTCCAATGGTGCACAGCTGGACGAAGTATATGTATCCCTGCCACCCTAAATCACACACATAGATGATTGACGTTAGCATAATCACTGTCAATACCACAAAGCTCTGCCACACCTCCTTGTGCTCCAGGTCGGCATAGTTGTCGCGAAGCCAACGGCCATATTGTTTCAGGGCTTTCACCATATAGATGGTCAAGCCAACTGCCAACACGAGTAAATAGCCATATAACACCGGCAGATACTTATCGCTGTGGGTGGCAATCGACATGGCCATTCCTGCGACAAGTGGTGCTGTCATTACCCAGACGAGCCACAAAGGTCGGCGGCGGTCTTGCAGCATACAAAGCAATACGATGATTGCCATGGGTAAAAGCGTCATGCAGTCAAGCAGTCCGCCAACACGCATACTTTGGTTGATATCTTCATTTGAGGTGGCTTCCGCAACTGGCAGATACCATACATGACCTAAAGCTATTGAGCCAAAAAGTGCCGCAGTCCAATAACGTAGGCGCATTGGTGACGTGATGTCGGGCGCAAAGGCGTTGCCCCGTCGCAGCAGCAGATAGCAGCACGCTATGGCAGGTATCACTGCGGCTGTAGCGTATAGCATGAAGAACAATATAGTGCAGATAGGTATTTGTCCGAACATTGTTGAGTCTTTATAAAGGATTTGTTATAAATCCTTGCAAAGTTACAACTTTTCTTTGAATTATTGGCGAAAGTCGTGACTATTATCATAACTTTTTATTGAAATCATGTCAAATAGTACGACAAAAACTTGTTCGCATTTTCTTGCGAAATAGAAATGGGAGAAGGGAAAAATGTTTCAAAAGAGGCAAAACGGTACATTTTTCATGCTAACATATCAAGTTATGAGCGTAACTATGTATGTTATGAGCGTAACTATATGAGTTACGAGTGCTAACTATATATGTTATGAAGGACGAAAAAGTGGCTTTTTTTAGCCAAAAATACCTTCTTTGATTCGTTTTGTAAATGTTTATTTATTGTAAGTCACTATGACATAGCGACTTACGGAACTGTGAAAAAATGGGCATTTTTCCTAACTGATTCTATCTTAGTAGGAAAAATGCCCGTATTTTGATGCCTAAATTCAGAATTTTTACGACAATTATAAGGTTGCGAGGTATTATATATTAATCCCCACAACCTTATAACATGAACTATATATTATCGATTGATAAACTTCTTGCCATTCTTGATGAGGATTCCCTTGGTAGAAGGAGCAACACGCTGACCAGCAAGGTTGTAAACAGGAGCATTGGCATCTTCTGTTTCAGCGGTGAAGGTGCGAACGGCAGTATCCTCAGCGAACCAGCGTGGGTCACCAGTCTTAGCAGCTACCTGTGCTTCGCCAGTAGGAGTGAAGTCGCCATTAGCGGGATCCTTCAATGCTGGGTCAGTGGTAAGGGCTGTTCCCGTTGCATCGTAGTTGCCAGTATCTTCGGCAGCACCATTAAACCAGTAGGTGTTGTTGGCGAAGGTAGCAGTCTTCTGGTCGCCACGGCTACCGAGATAACGGCGAGCAACTTGTCCGTTTCCACAATCTACGAAGATGTTGTTAGTCATTACCCAGTAAGAAGTGTTACGTCCGGCAAATCCATTATAGTTGCCCCATTGACCTTCCTTGGCTATGTTATAGAACGTACAGTTCTCATAGGTGATGCTGTTAGAGTCAAATCCTGCACGGTCGCAACGACCAGCGTTGTTGTAACGTACGAAGTAGTCTTGGTCTGCACCAGTGCTGCAAACGGTAGAGTTCTTAATGGTGAGATTGTTGGCAAATCCCTGTGAGAAGAAGATAGCTGTCTTCTTACTGTTGGCATTGAGCGAGATAATGCTGTTGTCAATCAATAAGTTGGCTACGCAATACTTCACACCATTGTCGTTGATGATTTGCTCAGCATCGTTGATCTTACAGTTGATGATGTTCACGTCGTTGATGATGTAGTAACCACCTTCTGCGTTGATGCTACCTTCGATTGGAGAGGCATTCAATGTTACCAAAGCATCAGAAGAAGCACTTGCGTCAATCTCAAGGTTCTTGAGAGTGATATTGGTGTTGGGAGAGAATGATGTGCCTTCAGCCATCTTAATCTTGGCAAAGCCACCGTCAGGACCTGCAATGGTGAGGTTAGCCTTGCTGATAGGAGCATTCATGGTGTATTCCTCGCCAGCGTTGAGCGTAACGATGGTTGCTCCCTCTGCGGGAACGGCTGCCTCTACAATGGCGTTCAGGTCGTTGCCTACTGGTTGTTCCTCATCACCTGTGGTGAAGTCGAATCCACCGAAGCCCACCTGTGAACTGTCTTGGAAGAGCCAGTAGCTCTTGCCAGCCTCTACCTTGAAAGTAATCCATCCCCAGAAAGCTTGGTTACCAGTTGAGAGCACATATTTGCGAGTCTCTGCGTTAGCATCGCAAGCCTCTTTCTCAGCAGCCAGTTTCTCCTCAGAATAAGCAGGCTCTTGTCCAGCGGCAGCAGCGTCGGCATTGGCTTGAAGCATTCTGAAATAATTGCCATAGATATAATCGGTGTGGATAGAGTCAATTTGCTCGGCATTGAAGAAAATCTGGTACTGCTCATAGATAGGATTGCCTTGATTGTCGAGTTTCTGCTCACCTGTTTCGGGGTCAATGGCAGGAGTGGTGTAGTTGGCACGTTTACCGTTTACGTATCCCTCTGCGGTAAGGGGAACGGCTTGCTTGGTAGCATCGTCGATGACGTAAGTGTTACGGTTACCCTTGTTTGCCCAAATGAGCACCTTCAATGTACCGTCAACTTTCGGGGTGAACTTATAATACAGACCTACGAGAGGCATGGTTTGCATACCTGGCTTGTAATATTCGTACTGAGCTCTGTAGGTACCAGTGGAAGCACCGTCACGGTAAACCTCCTCGCAGAACATCTTCACGTAGGGGTTACCCGTTCCCATGAGGAAGTAGAGTTTTGTGCCATTGGCATCATTGATGTCGAGCTTGTTCTGTCCATTCTTCCAACAGATAGAATTCCAAGAACCTACTGAAGCAATCTCGTATGTGTGGTTTTCCTCACTGATGAGTGTACCAGGCACGAGGTCTTGTCCAACATTGGCAGAAGGATCATCAGGGTTAACCTTGTTGGCGATAGTAGCACCGCCCACGGCTTCGAGGGTCATGTTTGCGGTATTTACCGTAACGATAGATTTACCATCGGCAACGTTGGTGGCATTACCACTCTCATCTACGATGGCTGCAAACTCAGGAGCCAAAGTAATCGTACCGTCAGCAGCAACGCTGATAGGCTTGTAGCTCTCTGTTTGTGCAGAAATACTTACTGAAGTAAGTGCAACTGCGATTAGCGTAAAGATTTTTTTCATAATTAATATTTTTGTTGTTAGTAAATGGTTTTTGTCATTGTTTTGGAAAATCCCTTCAAAGTTAGTAATTCCCATATAAAAAATGTAATCTATTTAGATATGTTTATAATAAATTAACTTACTGAATCCCAAAATCCTGTTGCTGTTGTTGTACTTCCTCCAGTGTCTTCTTGAGCGATTCGGGTGTGGCGGAAGGAGAATATTTGGTTGGGAGGGCAGATTTGGTAGGTTGAGTGGGGTAGGGAGAAGACTTGTCTTGATAACACATCTTTCCTTCGTATGCAACAGACTGAATCTCCAATGTGTCGGCAACGGGAGCGTAAGCCCCTGGAAACGTGGGAGAGGCTATGATGCGGATGGTACCTGCCTGATGTGTGGAGCGAATCAGGATGGGCGCGCTTCCCCATTCCACGATGCGAGGATTAGCCATGATGTTGCCATCGTCAATCATACAACCCTCGCCCTCTACCGTGAAGGTGATGTGTTCACGGGCATTGCGGCGAACATTGCCATTGTCGTCGGTAATCTCAGCCACAACCACGATGAAGTCGCTTCCATCTGCAACGAGTTTCTTACCCATCTCATCGGCATAAAGTCTGATGTGCGTACTTCTGCGAGCAGGCATTTTCTTCTCCGTACAAACTACCTTGCCATTAACGATACCTTCTGCAAGGAGAGACACTTTCTGCCAGTTGCGCTTGGTATAGCTCCATGAGCGTGCTTGCCAGAAATCCCAGAACCCCTTGAATATGACAGGAACGTTTGGCGTTCCTTCCACCTCGTGTTTAACGGGTAGTGTGGCTACTTTCTCACCGTCGAAAGCCGTGAGACGAACACTGTCACAATTGCTGAAGATGGTAACATCCGACTCAGAATACTGCGTCATCTCGTTGGCGATAAACACCATATAGGGTTGAGACGTTTGCGAACGGAACATCTCGTAAACATATTTCTTCTGACGGAATGCGTCGTAGATGCCTCCTAAGTAAGCATCGGGATGGTAACCACGTTGATGGTCGAACGGGTGCCATTGGCAACCGCCAATAAACTGTCGCTGACCACGATACATCATACCATACGTGTCTGCCAACGACATAGCTGCGGTGAGCATAGCCTTTTCGCCCCAAGCACGAGCGGCACGGTTGAGGGCATTATGAGCATACCAGTCATCTACATACTCGCCCCATTCACGGGTGAAAATACATTTGTCGGGCCATTGAGCTTTGGTCGTTGTTGATTGACCATTGACCGTTGTTGATTGACCATTGACCATTGACCGTTGACCATTGGCTGGCGCGTCGGAAGAATGGTCAATGTTCAATGGTGAATGTTCAATGTTCAACGGTGAATGTTCAATGTTCAATGGTGAATGTTCAATATTCAATGGTAAATGGTTAATGGGTATATTGTCAGCCCAATCGTAGAGTACATCATAGTTTTCTTTCACGCCCTCCGAGTTCATGTCGGCAGCTGCCACGGGACGACCCGCATACGGAAACTCGTCTTTCGTGATTTGCAAGGCTTGCAAGGCAAAGTCCTTGGGATAACGTGTTTCGTTGAGAATGGGTTCCCACATCAACACGCAAGGATGATTACGGTCTCGACGAATAATTTCACGGGTGTTTTGGTGAACCAGTTCTCCCCAGTGAGGGTCTTTGTTCCAATATTGCCAACCTGGTGTTGGTACGATGATGAACAATCCTAACTCATCGCAAGCATCCATGAACGACGGGTCTTGCGGATAGTGAGCGGCTCGGATAATGGTCATTCCAGCATCTTTCAGTCGTTTCGCGTCTCGCCATTGCTGACTGTTGGGAAGGGCATTGCCCACGTATGCAAAGTCTTGATGACGATTGCCGCCAATCAACTGATGGTAAGGCTTGCCGTTCAACCAGAACCCATCCCTGCCTCGAAACTCTGCTTGTCGTATTCCCATGCGAACCATTCCTCCGTCGATGGTACGTTTACCGTTTGTTAAGACTATCTCTACTAGATATAAATATGGTGTTTCGGGCGACCAAAGATGAGGTTTGGAAATGGAAGCATGGAGATTGAAAATGGCAGACTTTCCTATAGCCTTCGTTTGTTTCATGGTCTTGACAATCTTACCTTCAGAATCCTTGATTCGTACCATGACCGTAGTCTTAGAAGTAATGTCTGAACTTCTGAACTTCTGAACTCCTGAACTCCTTTCCACATCTACATCCACAAACACTTCAGCCGACTTCTCTGAAATGTTGTCGTAATGGAGAAATACACCACCACCAGCCACTTGGTTGCGCTCAATAGCATCAGAAATATGAATGAGCGACTTGCCGATGAGCCACACGTCACGATACATTCCACCATGATAGGCAAAGTCGAGTGCAGTTTGTTTCTTGCCTGGAGGGTATTCCTTATCGTCACTATTGTCAGCCATGACCGCAATGAGACATTTGTCGCCAGCCTTGATGCCTAATTCGGAAAGGTTGATGGTGATGGGAAGGTAACCACCTAAATGCTCCTTGACCAATTGACCATTAACAAACACTTTCTGCTTGCCCATGATAGCTTCAAAGTGAACCTCTATCACCTTTTCGGATAAGTCAGCGGGAACGATGAAATGTTTCCTGTACCAACAAATGCCTTGGTAATTGCGACAACCACTTGCCTCGGCTGGTTCTAATTGTACGGTGTGAGGCGCACAAACCACCTCCCACTGGGAATCATTCAGTTGGGGAGAAGCTCCATTGGCAATATCTCCTAAATGGAATCGCCAGCCTTCGTTGAAATTATAAATCTCCCTGCCACAATTGGGAAGCGGATAAAAACCTGCCACGGAAGTCTGCTGTGCTGAAACATCAACCGTAAACAACAAACCAAGGCAGACGAGAAATAGTATGTGCTTGAACTTATTCATGCGAATCATTCGTTAAAAGTGAAATCGTTATGGAATCAACTCGACGTGCTTTACCCTTTGCCTGCGCCAAGTATATACTACGTGAATATGACCATCACGACTTTGGATAATCGAAGGATAAGAGTATTGGTGGATAGGACTGTCTTCGAGCGTTATCCAATGTTTCCAGTTGATACCGTCATTGCTACGAAGAATGGAAAGCGGTGTGCGTGCTCCCTTTTCCTTGGTGGGTTCAATGGGCCAGTCGTTACAGATGAGCGCATATCCACCCTCTCGCAAATTCACTGCATCAATACCACTGTTGTTGTTGGGTGTGTTGATGAACGCGAGCTTACTCCACGTTTCACCATTGTCATTGCTGTATGTAACACCAATCTGACGGCTACGTGTACGACAAAGTGCTTCCAGTCTGCCATCGGGTAAGACGATGATGGACGGTTGAATAGCCTTCACACCCTCATCAGCTTCTACGAAAGCCGTGCGCTTCCACGTCTTTCCCAAATCGTCACTATACTCAAAGTAAAGTTTCCAACCGTTGCGTTCGTCACTCGTGGGAGAAATGAGTCGTCCCTTATTGAGAATAGGCTTGTTCTTGATAGGACCGTAGATGGTATCGGGCAACTGCTCACGCTTACCCCACGTCTTGCCACCGTCTTTGGAACGAACCAGCCAACCTTTCCAACCAGCCACATTCACGCCAATCTTGAAGTAAATACGTAGTTCGCCGTTGGGCATTTCGTAAATCACGGGATTCCAACAAGCCTCACGATGAGTGGGAGAGAAAACACCGTCTGCAACCAATTGTGGTTGAGTCCACTCCGTTTTGCCTTTCAACTTCCTACTTACCCAAATGCAAACGTCGGGATTGCGTTCCTTCGTGCCACCGAAGTAAGTGGCTACTAAATCTCCCTTCTTTGTTTCCACGATACTTGCCGAGTGGCATTCGGGAAAAGAAGTGCGCTTGTAAAGAAACTCATCCACCACCACTTGTGGACCACGTTGGGGAAGAGTCTCTACGAAATCATACTTGCCAGAACCAATCTCCTTCACCACGTTATTGGGCAAATAAACCTTAGCAGAGGTGTTGGCTGGAATCTCCACGTGCCAATAGAGTTTTCCATTGTCTTTTTTCCAACGACTCACGATGTTTCCGTAAATCGACAGATACGAAGCATCTATATCGTCCATTTCGTCAACGGAGAAATCAGGCTTTAAAGTGATGGTCTTGAATCCGTTGCTTGCCGACTGAATACCAGCAACGTCTTCGTACAACCAAGACAGTAAATCGCCAAGGAGCATCACGTGGTTGCCGCTGTTCATCTTAGGACTTGCCGTATCACCGTTCCACAATTCCCAAATGGTAGTGGCTCCGTGTTCAGCCATATATCCCCAACTGGGATATTTCTTGTTGGTGGCGAGCAACCAAGCAATGTCTGAACGCCCCATATCGGTGAGAGCGTGCATCAGCCAACCAATGCCAATCACGCCACACGAAACAGTTCCGCCATTCTTCGTGATGATGTTGGCAATGATATTTTTCTCTACTTGCTCTTTGACGTATGGGTCGTCAATCATCCCAAACGTGTAAGGGAGGAGGTTTGCCGTTACCGTGTTGTTTCCGTAATAGGTGCTGTCGGGATAAAGCAAATGACCGGGAACAGTGGTAGTGCCTTTCTTGACGGTGAGGAACTTTTTGTTAAATGCTTCTTTTGTCAGTCTTGCCTCATTGAGGAAGAAGTTCTTGTCTTCAGAGTCTTTGGCAACATCAGCCATGAGCTTACAAATCTGATAATAATAAGCCGTTGAGATCAGTGTGCCATCGGTCTTGCGAGCAGGGTCTTCACTATGAATGAGCTTCTCGTCTTCGGGAGGAACGCACCAGTCACCATAACGGTCTTTCTCGATGAGACCGTCTTTCTGATATTGCGTCTTGAGATGTTTCAACCATCGCTTCACGTTATCATAATAATGTTGCATGGGAGCTTCGTCACCATATTGTTTGCGTAACATATCGAGCGAGAAAGGAAGGGCTGCGGGCCACGTCACATTATCGCTGTAGTAATTCCAATAAGCGGGAGCAACGTCGGGAATACATCCATCCTCACGTTGTGCCTCTACAATGTCGCGAGCCCATTTGCTGTATAACGTATTGTTGTCGAAGAGATAAGCCTCTCCGTAACAACCACGTGTGCGGTCGCCCAACCACGGCTGCCGCTCGTCACGTTGCGGACAGTCAACGGGCATTCCCTTGTAATTGTTCAATACTCCCCATACAGCATTACGATACACCTTGTTTAATATTGTATCAGTAGTGATGAAAGAACCCGTTTCAACCATCTCGTCACTCACCACTTCGCCAATGAAATCCGTCACTTTCGCATTCTTCAACCCCGTAATCTCCGCATAACGGAAACCGTGATAAACAAATGTAGGATGCCACCATGTTCCTTGTTCCTTACCATTGGCATAGTAGCGGTCTGTGCTTTGCGCGTGTCTGAAGTTCTCCACCCAGATATTACCCATACTGTCTAATCGCTCAGCGTAACGAATGACGATAGAATCGCCCCATTGCGTATTGGCAATGCGCATGTTCAACCATCCCGCCATGTTTTGTCCCATGTCAACAATCACCTTTCCGTTTTTCTGCATGATGCTCTTGGGTTCCAATTGGCAAACCACTTTCATGTTGGGAGACATGGCTCCACGTAGGGTTCCGTACGGAATAGCAGTACGCTCTGCATTCATCCATTGAGAATCGTCAAATTGAATGGAAGTCCAATTGCCCAATTCTTTTCTTGCGTCATACGTCTCACCGTCATATTCGTTGTTGGAACGAATAGCACCATCGGGAGTAAGCTTCCATTTCTCGTCTGTAGAAATCGTCTTCCTTGAACCATCCGTAAATTCTACAATGAGGTTTATGCGCAGGGTAGGATAACCGAATCGGGTAATCTTATAGGGTTTCTTGTCTTGTTGCATGGTGTAATATCTGCCATTTCCCAAGATGATACCAATGGCATTCTGCTTGTCAAGCAACGACGTTACATCGAACGCATTGTAAAGCACCGTGCGACGGTAGTCAGTAGGAGCGGGAGCCAATACTTGGTCACCAATGCGCTTACCGTTGATAAAAGCCTCGTACATACCCAGTCCGCTGATGTAGAGGGTAGCCTTGCTTACCTGTTTGTCTAAATCAAATTCCTTACGAAGATAACGAGCCGACAATTTACTGTGTTCCGTCTCCTCATCCCACGACATTTTACGGTCTAACCCTATCCATCTGCCTTGCCAGTCGGATTCGGTCAATAAGCCAACGTTCCACATGGCAACGTCGCTCCACATACTTTCGCCCTTGGTGGTAGATACTTTTACGCGCCAATAGCATCTCGTATTGCTACGTAATGGTTTTCCTTGGTATGTAATCCATTGCGACTGGTCAGAAGAAACGGTACTTGTCCATAAGTCGCCATCAAGAGCTTCTGCCTTTTCCGGTGTAGATGAGACGATGAGTTGATAGCTTGTCTGTCTCACATCGTTTACATTTGCCTCAATGCGCCATCCTAACCTTGGCGAGTTGGTGTCAATGCTCATGGGATTGATGAGCCTCTCCGTACGAAGGTCCGTAACCTTGATTTGCGTTGTTTGTCCTTTCTTGGCTGATGCGAAAGAAACAGAAACCAAACTCAAGAAGATGATGAATAAGCGTGTCTTTACCATTTCTCCTCCAATCTTGTTGCTTGTTTGCTGATATAATCCTTATTGCTGTCAATGGCAATCAACACTCGGTCGCTTCCTCGAAGATAAGCACCGTCGAGAGTAAACTCATTCACTTGATTGTCGTATTCGCCTAAATAGGTCAAACCACCGTTAGCGGGATTCATGAGCCATACGTTTTTCTTGGTGCCCGTAATCTTTGTCAGGTTAACCTTCATCGGTTTTCCGCTATAGTTGTATGCTAACAAATAATCCTTTCCGCGTGTGGCAATCACATAGTCGTATCGTTCACCGTTGTTGCCAGCGATGATGCTTTGGTCACCGATGCGCTCGGTAAAGGGAAAGGCAAGCATGAGCCATTTCAGGTATTTCATTTGTTGGTAGCCAGGGTCTTTCATCGCATCCCACCAGGCTTTCTCTGCTCCAAACGAAGCCAATACACCTGGTCGCATGAATTGCATGATGCTGTTATGACCGTAGGTGTGACCGAAACAACCTGCAAACACAGCCCAATAAGCATATCTCCTCACATCGTAGTCTTGCCATCTGGGAGCGGAGAAGTCGTGCAATCCTTGCGGAATGTCTTCGTATGATGGCTCACCGTCTATCACGGGTTTGATGGGGGATTTCTCAAAACTCATGTCCACGTACCGCCAATTGTCTTCCTCGGTATTGTCCTTGATGGTGTAATCACCGTCACCATTGCGCTGACCGTAACGACGATGACCACTTTGGAACATATTGAAGTCTAACCACTCTCGGTCATTATACCACCATGCACTGGTGGTTCTGCCACGAGGGTGAAATGTCATGACATGATTAGGGTCTGCCTTCTTGATGGCTCTTGCCAACGCGTCCCATGACTCTGTACCTTTGTCGCCCATGATGTCTCCGCCAATCATCCAGATAATATTGGGTTTGTTCTTATATCGTTCTCCTAAGAATTTCCCATAGCTGGTGGCTTTCTTGACGTCCATCTTACTGATTTGTGAACCCCAAATACAGTCCATGGCAATGTAAATGCCATTGGCGGCAGCCATATCTACGATATAGTCTAAGTGTTCCCAATAACCATAGACTCCTGCCTTGCTGAACTTGGTGAAGTCGAATGTCTCGTCGTTGGCTTGTTGTCCATATATATTATAGGTGGGAATGGCATTAAGCACTTGTATCTGTTCCACGTTATATCCTTCCTTGCGTTCCTTTGCCAAGAAATATTCCACCTCGTCACGGTTTAAACGTTCTGGCAAGAGCCATGAGGTATTGCCCAACCAGAAAAAGGGTGTACCATTCTCATGAATCAGGTAACGGTGGTTGTCTGATACTTTCAACTTCCCATTGTCCCAAGGCTTGTAAACCTTGGCTGCTTGTATGTTGGCAGAAAACAGAGCCAACAACATGATAAATACGATTTTTCTCATATCTCGTTTCTTGTTATTTTGCTTGTAAATGAATGATTTGTCCCTTTTTCGTTTTCATCTCATAGAGATAATAGTTGAGTTCCTTCTTGGCTTTCATTCCTTTTCCCTTGAGGGCAATGACAGAACGTACTCGTAGTTTCTCTCCACATAAAGAGACCAAACGTACTTCCTTGATTTTCCCTTTTTCCCAAGTCATGTCAACCTCAAATCCTCCGCGGGCCTTTAATCCTCGTATGCTTCCTTCACTCCATGAGTCGGGTAAGGCTGGCAATAGATGTATGGCTCCTTCATGACTTTGTAAGAGCATCTCAGCAATACCTGCCGCACAACCAAAGTTGCCGTCAATTTGGAAAGGAGGATGTGCATCGAAGAGATTGGGATAGGTTCCGCCTTTTTTCTTCTCGTTTCTTACGATGGTGAGTTGGTCACCGATGAGTTTCAACGCATGGTTTCCGTCTAACAACCGAGCCCATAGGCAAACTTTCCATCCCATGCTCCATCCCGTAGATGGGTCGCCACGATGTATGAGTGATGTCTTGGCGGCTTCAGCAAATTGTGGTGTACTGAGCGGTGAGATCTGATTGCTGGGATAGAGAGCGTAGAGATGACTTACATGACGGTGGTTGTCATTGGGATTGTCCCAATCGTCAAGCCATTCCTGCAATTGTCCCCATCTTCCTATTTGCAAGGGAGGAAGGGCAGCCAACTTTTCTTTCAGGCTATCCGTGAGTGTGGACGTTTCCTTCAGAATGGATGAGGCTTCTATCACGTGTGTGAAGAGGTCGCGTATCAGTTCGTTGTCCATCGTTATTCCAGCTGCGGTAGTTGCCTTGTAAGGATGTTGGTTCTCTGGCGAAAGACTGGGACAAACCAACCAATACCCTTTCTCTGGGTGTTTCACCATGATTTGGTTCAAGAATCGGGCGGCTTCCACCATGATGGGATAAGATTTGCGTAGGAAAGAGAGGTCTTTCGTAAACAACCAGTGCTCCCAAAGGTGCTGACACATCCAAGCTGCGCCCGTCGGCCACAATCCCGAAGGTGCCTTGTCGATGGCTCCCGTCACTCGCCAGATGTCGGTGTTGTGATGTAATACCCAACCATCTGCCCCATACATGATACGAGCCGTTTGGTGTCCAGTCTCGCTAATGTCCTTGATGAGTGAGAATAGAGGAGCGGTTAGTTCTGAAAGGTTAGCCACTTCCGCTGGCCAATAGTTCATTTCCAAGTTGATGTTAGTCGTATATTTTGAATCCCAGTTGGGAAACATCTTGTCATTCCATATTCCTTGCAGGGTAGGAGGTTGGTTGCCAGGTTGCGAAGTGCAAATCAAGAGATAACGACCAAATTGGAAATACGTTTCCACCAAGTGCTTGTCATTGTTCTTCTTGAATTGTTCCACTCGCTTGTCTGTTGTCAAGTGGTTGAATAAGTCTGGTCCTAAGTCGAGTGCCACCCTGTCAAAATACTTTTTGTAATGCTCCACGTGTTCTTTCTTCATGGTGGCATAGTCTTTCGTCAATGCTTGTCTGAGAATGTCCTCAGATTTCACCGTGTCGTTGCCACTGATGTTATCGTAATGAATGAAGTTTGTCGCTATGGAGACATACAAGATGGCTTCATCGGCATGAGTGATGGAGAGAACACCCTCATGGTTTTTCATTTCTCCGCCCTTCACTTGTGCAGTAACTCTTCCCGTGAAGTTGACCTTTCCTTTCAATCCCTCATGGTTTGAAGATGTTCCGCTCAACAATATCTCATCCCCTTCACTCTTGATGTTTACGTCTTGATGAGGTGAAGTGAGGTGCGCGGTGAAGGTAATCATTCCTTTCTTGTTGGCAGAGAGTTTGATGGCAATCACGTTGCTGCTGAATGAGGAGATATATTCTCGTTCATATCTCACACCGTTTGCCATGTATCGGGTGATTGCCCTTGCTGAGTCTATCGACAATTCACGGTAATAGTTGGTGTAGTCGCCTTGTCCCGGGAAGTTTATGTATAAGTCTCCGAAGGGTTGGAAGGGCATTCCGTGATTGGTCTTGCTTTGTACGTGGGCAGTTGCCATGTCTTGCGCTTCCTTGTATTTGCCTTCCCAAACCAGTTGTCTCACCTTGGGTAAGTATTCCAATGCCTCTGGGTTGGCATTGTTGTTGGGTTGACCAGCCCAGATGGTTTCCTCATTCAGTTGCAGGCGGTCTGCATACACATTGCCAAACACCATTGCGCCTAAACGACCGTTGCCGATGGGCAATGCCTCATTCCAAAATTGGGCTGGTCGGTCGTACCATAATAGATGTGAGTTTCCAGCTTGCGTATGGATGGAAAACAGGCAACATGCCAACAATGTTGTTTTTCTCAGCGTGAGGGATAAGTGTGATAAATATGATTTCTTCATCATGGTAGTTTGTTTTCTTACGGTTTAAATCTCAATATGTTCTCGTCTTCTATCGTTACCTTATCTTCGTCGAGCAGTGAACGGTCGAGTCCGAAGGTGTTGATGAAACATTCATATACGGCTTTGCGCTTGTTGATGCCAAAGTCGTGTCGCTCATTGGTTAGGTGGGTGTTCTTAACGAGATCCCCCTTACCGTAGAAGTCGTATATGCGTTTGATGTAGGGATATTCCAATTGTGGTGTCGTGCTTGTCCAGTCGCCGTCATCGCTGACAATCATCATGGGCTTGGGTGCAAACAAGGCTGCAAGTTCTGCGTTGCATGTGCCTCCTCCCGACAGTTGGATAGGCTTACCGCTCTCGCACGGACAACCTCCGTCAAACCATGATGACATGCTTACTACGGGACAACTTACCGTGAATCGGTCGTCAATGACCGTAAGAAGTACCGTTTGCGTACCGCCTCCTGAACCGCCATTCACGCCAATGCGCGTCTTATCCACGTCTTTGCGGTTGTACATCCAGTCGAGAATGCGAATCCCGTTGATTATCTGCATCACGTGAGCCTCGCTGGTTTGATGGGCTTCCTTGCCCACTTCATCCTCCGACTCGCCCCATCCCCATAGGTCGTAGTCCACGCAGATGGCTCCCATACGTGCTAACGTGCCCAAGCGAAGTTGTTGCACCTTCCCGTATCTGCCATTTAAAAAATGACCGTTCGGACAGATAATCAAGGGGTATTTTCCTTTCATGGCTTTTTTCACCTTACTGTTGTTGGGTGCATAGATACTTCCTTTCACGGTATGTCCGTTCACCGTTTTCATGCAGAAGTTTTGTACTGTGTAACCATCGTGCTTTCGCAACTTCGTCAGTTGTGGTTGTTCGTTGGAGCATTGTACCAACAACGGGTCTATTCCCAATCGGTCGCGTACTTCCTTTTTCAGAATCGCTTTCCTGTTCTCCCATTCCTGTAGGTTGTTACAGAGAGAGGTGAGGTAGGCAATCATTTTCTTTCCGTCTTCGGGTTGTCTGCGCGGATATTCGTATGGCTTGATTTTCCAGATGTTTTTCTCTTGGTAAACGGGCTTGAAGTCGAACGGTGCAAGGATGTTGTTCAGCGATTCCTCCACTGAATAGGGGCGTATGCGGAAGTCGGCATACGCAATCTTCAACCCCGTGGTGTCCACGTTGTATTTCAGTCGGATGTTGAATCGTGTCTCCAAGTCTTTCAGCACGTCGCTCAATGAGCGAGTAAATTTCGTCTCAAATGTTTGGGCTGAGATTCCCAACGTGAGAAACGATAAGATGAAAAGGGTGTATTTTCTCATATAATATATATAATGTCAGTTCAAATCAAATGTCAATGGTCCCAAGTCTTTTCTGCAAGCCACTTTCTCCCCGTCAACCATCAGCATCAGTCCTGTGCCTTGATGGTACCGTTGTCCGTCTTCATCCCAGATAATGGTCAACACATGCCCGTGGTAGTTCACACCATCTAAGCAGAAGTATTTCCATTCACCATCGGGCAGCAATGGGTTGATGACAACCTGATGGTCTGCTTGCGGTCTCAATCCTACGATGCCTGTGATGATGAGGTCGTTAAATGTGCTATGGTTATAGTATCTGCTACGTTCACGGTCGCCCATCAACCATGCTCCATTCTTCTCGTCTAAGTATTCGCCAATATACGGTCTCCCCCTATGATGCTGCGATTCCACGTAACGTTCCATTTGGTAATAGAAGGTTGATGGTTGAATGACGATGGTGGAAGTTTGATGGTTGATGGATGAATTACGATGGTTGATGTTGTCTCCTATGGGAGAGGGCGATGTTGTGGTGGAGGATGTACTTCCTTCCTTCTTCCTTTTATCCTGCGGCTTTGCAGCACCACTTCCCCCATCATCATTCCTCATTCTTCCATCTAAATAGTTTCCCAATGCCGTGAGGGTTTGTGAGGTGGCGAAAGGCCAGACGGCACCATCCCATTCACATCTTCCTACGCCGTGTGAACGGAATTCGGGATGTCTGCGCTCTGCGGTGGTCAATCCGTAGGGAGCGGAGAATCCCTTCTCGTCAAGTAATTGTTGCCAAGCCACATCGTACTTGTTGCCTTGTGGCAGGTTGAAGTACCAAGGAATGAATCCAATGGCTTCTCTGACCGCTGCCAACGTGTCGCCACGCATCGTCTCGAAGAATTGGTGCTGCTCGTTCCACAACTTATCTTCCACGAGGTGTCTCAGCGTATCGGCTTTCATTTGATACATGTTTTCCTTGTCGGTTTCGCCAGTCAGGTGGTTCATGAATGCCAGAGCCTTGGCGTTGCCAAACATATAACTGTTGATGGTGGGGCGAGCATATTGCTTTTTTCTGCCACCGCTGATGCTCTCCTCCATTCCGTCCTGCACGTCACCTTGCCAATACAAACCGTTGGGCAGTCGGTTGGTACTTTCCCATCTGGCATATTCATCTTCCAACCGTGGCTTGAGTCCCAAGAGGAAATCGGTGTTTCCCAATACCTTCCATGCTTCCAAGATTGCGGCGGGATTCCACGAACTGAACTTATTCATCTTCGTCATGGGTTGTCCATCGTTTCCATAGTACCATGTGCGTAGAATCTGGTGCAGGTAAGTGGTGTCTCTCAGCCATCTGCTTTCCATTACGTGGTGTCCGATGGCGCAAGCAATGAGGTTGTAACGGTCGGCATACGAGCGTGGAATGAGAAATTCCGTCATCCCATATCCCACGGGTGTGCGCTTGATATGCTTGCGCAATGTCCACCAACGGTAATAATACATTTCTTCAAAATCCTTTTGAGAACAGTCGAAGAGCGGAATGTTCTTGCTCAACCATTCCGATGACTGTGCATTGGGAATCGTGGTTACGATGTTCTCGTCTTCCATCGTATTGAAGTGCTCCACGTAATGCGCATAATCCTCGTATTTCAATACGGCGGAAGTGCTGTCAGCGTCGAGCGACCTCGTTACAACGTTGGCGATGCGGTATGTGGCAGTCTTGTCTTTCTCGTCAGCACGTTCCATGTCGAAGTCTTGGTCGGCGGGCGTGTTGATGTCGGGTTTGTCGAACAGGCTGCCCGTGCGGAACACAATCCGAGAGATGCTTTCTACGGGCGTGTCAAACTGTCTCTCACACGCTTTCTTTCCGTTAAGGTAGTAGGTGGCACGATGCAAGTCCACCGACAATCTTGCCTTGATATGGTAGTCGGTTGCCTTGTCGTAATGTTTCAGTAATGTGCCATATCGTGCGCCTCCCTTCACCTTCATCGTACTGGTTGAATCAATGACGATGCGTGAGCATACTGTACCTTGATCGTCCACAAACTCAATGTTGAGTGAGCCGTAATCGTTTTGTTCTGTGTTCAAGTCAAACTCCACCTCCAATTCCTTCGTATTGGGAATCACCCTTTCCAGCTTGGCATAGTCGTATGGGTCGCTGTCTTCCAATACCATCCACTTGTCGGTCAGTCGCACAGGAGCGAGCCGTGGCGAATAGATGTTCCAGTCGGTCATCTCTGCCAATGAGTGATAGTGCTCAAACGACTTATCTGCATGACTCGTGGCATTCAACCTCACGGGTACGGGAACTCTCGACACCCATATATCCTCCTTGTTGTTGGAATAGGTAAGCCATAGGGATGGATGATGGTTGAGGGATGAATTACGATGGTTGATGTTGTCTCCTATGGGAGAGGACGATGTTGTGATGGAGGATGTACTTCCTTCCTTCTTCCTTTTATCCTGTGGCTTTGCCGCATCACTTCCGCCTTCGTAATTCCACCATCCACCTTCAAAAATTCCTCTCACATATTGTGGTCCATAGCTCTTGTAGTTTCCTCCGTGTCTCAACGGAGTCACTTCGCCATTGATGAGAGAGAGGGTGGTATAGTTCAGACCGTCGTTGCTCAGCGAGATGGCTAAGGGCCAACGGTATTCGGCAGGGTTGTACACCGTGGCGTATGTGCCGTCAGAGAGACGTTGCCCCCAAATCTTGGCATTCGAGTTGACAAAGCCTGGGGCACGATAGCACGGCTCCCGCCACGTGTTGCCACCATCCGTGGAGATGCTTGTCACGGCATGTTTCCATAGAGCCACCTTCCTCCCGTCAGGTAGGGTATAGCCACTAAATGCCTTATATGGTCGTTGTAGTGGTATGAGCGGGTCGTTGCGGTCAGCCTCCTCCACCCATTGCATTCGTTGCATGGGGTCAGCGATGAGGGCATCTACTGCTTTAACGAATCCTTTGTCCTTGTTTCGCTTGTAATACGGATAATCGGTGTTGCGCTCGTTGAAGTCGTGGTTGTAATAGACGAAGTAGATAGGACCTAACGTTCCGTCTTTCTTGATTTCCCTGACCACCCTTCCTATGCCATTGCCGTCGTTAGGATCATCTTTCGGCGTGAGCACTATGCCATAGTTGCCGATGGCAATGAGTCTGTCGTTGGGAGCAACATAGAATCCCACTCGTTGGTGCATCACCGCTTTCACGTCTCTTGCCTCAATGTCGGGCAATGAAGCTTTCTTAAAACCGTTGGGCACTTGGTATTCGGGGAACAATTCAGTAGGTGCCGTCCACGTATAGCCATCCTCCGAAGTCTGCATCATCGTCTTTCCTGGTGGCTCGTGTTCATGTCGTGGGTTGGTGATGTAGTGCATGTAAAACTTGCCGTTCCAATGAGTCAACATCGGTTGGTGGTTATATGTCCACGGTTTCTCGCCTCGCATCGTCTGTATGCTATGTACCCCCACTACGGGTTTCAGTCCACCGTCGTGACGCTCTGGTCGAGCAATGGTCTTGCCAGAATAATGCACCACGTCACGGTTGTATTTTACCAATTCCTGTACCATTTCCTCTGGAGCCATAAATACCGTGCCGTGTTTATGTCCTACAGGGAAGTTAACAGCTCCCGTCTGGTCTTGGAAATGTATGAAGTCTTTGGTGCGGTGAGCCCCATAAATCTTATGTCTGTATGAATCGTAGTAGATATACCACCAGTCGCCCACCTTCGCCGTGGATGGTCCTTCAGTGAATGATTCGGTGAATGGCTCAGATGCCTTTCCCCAAGGACCGTAGGGTGATTTGGCGAAAGCCACCTTGATATTACGCATGGGGCGTGAATTGTCTTTCACCACCATCACGTAGTCATTCTTTCCCCTTTTCACTAATGTAGCGTCTATGTCGCTGAAATCGGGGTCGTAAAACAGTTTTGTCTCGCTAAACCGTGTAAAGTCTTTTGTCGTGGTGTAATACAGTCGGTGGTTGTTCTTATGGTCTTCCTGATAATCGGGAAACTTGCCGGGAATGCAAGAAGCCCAGACTATCAGGTATTGCTTTTTAACGTCATCATAAAACAATTCAGGAGCCCATACGTTCACGGTATAGGTATCTTTCATTACTTCAATGAATCGTTGTTCGCTCCAGTGTATCAAGTCTTTAGAAGAAGCGTAGCCAAATCCCCTGTCGCCTCTCCACGAACTGGTCCATACCAAATGGAAGGTACCGTCTGGTCCTCTCACGATAGACGGGTCACGCATCACCTTTTGTTTTCCCACCTTGGGCAGGAGGAACGTGCCTTGTATGGAATCCCATCGTAGCCCGTCGTAACTATAGATGAATCGCAGTCCTTCCGTGGCAGGTTCATGGAACGACGTGGACACGTAGATGTCCTTGGATTGGATGGCAAGAGCGCACCATGCCATCAATACGGTTAGCATTAGTTTTTTATTCATAGAATAAAGCCTTTTACCTAATGACGCAATAAATACTGTTTTGTAATCATTGGAGAGTTAAATGTTTGATAAATGTTGAGTGTTGAGTGTTGAGTGTTTAGTGATGAATAGATACGGCTGCTTGAATATTGAACAAGAGAAAAAGAAGTGAGAGGTGAGGGGTGAGAGAATAGCCACGGCTGCTTGAGTCTCAATCAAGAAGACTAATCTCTCACCTCTCACCTCTCACCCCTCACCTCTAAACTCCTCTCACTTTGTCCTACAAATTCTGAATTTACCCCCTGCTATACGGGCGTATTTTGAAACGAGAAGATACTTGGTTGAAAATATGCCTGTTTTTTGATGTTTTGTTAAGTTGCTCATTTCCAGTTATTTGTAATTTACAGCATTCATAAACATGATGGAAATACCATGTTTTTAGGTTAAAAAAGCCACTTTTGGGGCTTTCATAACATATATAATTAGCACTCTTAACATACATAGTTACGCTCGTAACACATATAGTTACGTTCATAACATGCTATGTTACGATGAAAAACACGGTTTTTTATCCGTCTCAACCTATTTTTCCGTTCTTCCAATTCTATTTCGCAAGAAAATCTGAACAAAATTTTGTTGGAATAATTGACAATGGATAATTGACAATGGATAATTCATAATGAACAATTCACAATTGACAATTCATAATTGAAGATTGTCACTATTTGTTTGTCACAACCAAGGGAAATGCCTAACAGCATTTTTCCGAACTTCATGATTTTTTGACATTGACCAACAAACTTAATCTTCAATCTTCAATTTTCAATCTTCAATTTTCAATCTTCAATTTTCAATCTTCAATTTTCAATTTTCAATCTTTAATCTCCAATCTTTTTTGGGTACATTTTCCATTATGCGCGTCATTATTAAAAAACAATCTTATGGAAAAACAATTCAAAAAACCATTGAGCGGAATTATCCCTCCCCTTGTAACACCTTTGAGAGCTAACGAAACGTTAGATGTAGAGAGTCTTGAGCGACTGATAGAACACCTGATAGCTGGTGGCGTGCATGGCTTGTTCGTGCTTGGTACCACGGGTGAGGAACAGAGCTTGAGCTATGATATACGCAAGCAGATGATCAGGGAATCGTGCCGCATCAACCGTGGACGGTTGCCCCTGTTGGCATGTATCACGGATACGTCTATCGTGGAAAGCATCAGGTTGGCTCAAGTGGCAGCTGACTGTGGTGCAGACGGTGTGGTGTCTGCCCCTCCTTATTACTTCGCTACAGGACAACCAGAGTTGGCTCAGTTTTACGAGGAATTGGTTCCTCAGTTGCCCTTGCCCGTATTCCTTTACAATATGCCCTCTCATGTGAAGGTGAGCTTTGCGCCCGATACGGTGGCACGTATCGCCCGAAATACGCAGGTGAAAGGATTCAAGGACTCCAGTGCCAACACCGTGTATTTCCAATCCGTGATGTACAAGATGCAGTATCGGGACGACTTCGCCATGCTGGTAGGACCAGAGGAGATAACGGGTGAGTGTGTGTTGATGGGAGCCAACGGAGGCATCAATGGAGGAGCCAATATGTTCCCTGAGTTGTACGTTGCCATGTATGATGCTGCCAAGGCGCATGACATTCAGCGTATGTTGCAACTGCAACAAGTAATCATGCAGATTTCCACCACCATCTATACCGTAGGCAAGCACGGTTCGAGCTATCTGAAAGGTTTGAAGTGCGCCTTGTCACTCTTGGGCATTATCAATGATGATTTCGTGGCTTCGCCATTCTATAAGTTTGAGACACCAGAACGAGAGAAGATACGCAAGGCTCTGGATGACTTGAATATCAAAGATGGGAAGATTGTGGTTGAAGGATAGAGAACGAAATATTTTTAATCTATTTGCTTTATGCACCTGATAGATTTCATCATATTTATCGTCTTCACCTTAGGAGTGGTAGTGTTCGGTTGCTCCTTCTTTAGGAAAGGCTCATCGGCAGACGAGTTTACTTCGGCTGGCCATTCCATCCCCGGTTGGGTGGTGGGCATGAGTATCTTTGCCACCTACGTATCGAGCATCAGTTACATTGGCTACCCCGGCAAGGCATTTGCTTCCAACTGGAATGCCTTCGTGTTCTCTTTGTCTATTCCGATAGCGAGCTATTTCGCAGCGAAATATTTCGTTCCCTTCTACCGTCATAGCGGCAGCGTATCCGCCTATACATTCTTGGAGGAGAAGTTTGGCGCATGGGCACGGTTGTATGCGTCAGCCTGTTATTTACTGACGCAGATAGCCCGTATGGGTTCAATCCTATATTTGTTGGCTGTACCCATGTATATTCTGATGGGATGGAACATACACATCGTCATCATTGCCACCTCGGTAGCCATTATCATCTATTCGATGTTAGGAGGACTGAAAGCCGTGATTTGGGCAGATGCCATACAAGGCATCATCCTCATTGGCGGAGCAGTTGTTTGTTTGTTGATATTGCTGTTCAGTATGCCTGAAGGACCATCGCAGATGATAGACTTAGCGGTACATTCGCCCGAAGGTAATAAGTTCTCGTTGGGAGCCTTTACATCAGACCTTACCACCAGTACGTTTTGGGTGTGTCTGATATATGGTGTGTTCATCAACCTACAAAACTACGGCATAGACCAGAACTACGTACAGCGATACCATGCTGCCAAGACCGATAAGGATGCACGTTTCTCGGCACTCTTCGGTGGGTATCTGTTTATTCCCGTCTCGGCATTGTTCTTCTTGATAGGTACGGCGCTCTACTCCTATTATACGGCTCGACCGGAGTTGTTGCCTGTGGAGATTGCGCAGAAACCCGATTATGTTTTTCCGTACTTTATTGTAAACGGGTTGCCCGTGGGCTTGCGAGGACTGCTGATTGCTTCCATTTTCGCCGCAGGAATGAGTACGGTGTCAACGAGTGTGACATCAGCAGCAACGATTATATTGACCGACTATTACAAACCCTTTGTGAAAGGCAAGACCGACAGACATCATGTGGCTGTGTTGCGTATATCGAGTGTGGCGGTGGGTGTGCTGGGCATCATCGTGGCAATAGCCATGCTGAGTGTGGAGAGCATCATCGATGCGTGGTGGAAATTGTCGAGCATTTTCTCTGGAGGAATGTTGGGATTGTTCCTCTTGGGTTGCGTGGCACGTAAGATTAATCGAATGGGTGCACTGATAGGATGCGTGTGTGGCGTGTTGGTGATAGCGTGGATTTCATTGGCAGGTCTTTGGAATCTACCAGGCATTCACTTGCATGAGTATCTCGCTATTGTGCTTGGTACATGTACCATATTTATAGTGGGATTCCTCCTTACTTATATATTGAAGATTGAAGATTGAAGATTGAAGATTGAAAATTGAAGATTGAAAATTGAAAATTATTTGAAATGAGAAATGATAATAAAATTTTGATTATCAGCAAGGCCTTTGCTATTCGTGTCATTCGTCTTTACCAATATTTGGTTAGGGAAAAGCAAGAGTATGTTTTGTCCAAACAAATAGTTAGGAGTGGAACCAGTATCGGGGCTAACGTACGTGAAAGTGTTAATGCTCAAAGTCGTGCTGATTATATTAATAAATTGATTATTGCATTGAAAGAATCAGATGAAACAGAATATTGGTTAGAATTAATTTATGAAACAGAATATATTGACGATAAACAATTCAATTCTCTTCTCGAAGATAATAAAAACATAACAGGAACTTTAATAAATATCATAAAGACAACAAAAAATAATAATCTATAGGTTGATAGTTGAGATTTGACACGAGAGGGCGAAACCATTCTTTAGATTAATTGAATGAATGAAATCATTTGGATGGCGTCAGCTAATCTTCAATCTTCAATTTTCAATTTTCATTTTTTTAAAATATGAAAAAGAACTATCCTAAAATTGGAATACGTCCTACCATTGACGGTCGTCAGGGAGGTATTCGTGAGAGTTTGGAAGACAAGACAATGAATCTTGCCAAGGCAGTGAAGAATCTTATTGAGAGCAACCTGCACAATGGAGACGGCAGTCCCGTAGAGTGTGTCATCAGCGACACTACGATAGGACGCGTGGCAGAAAGTGCTGTCTGTGCGGAGAAGTTTGAACGCGAAGGTGTGGGAGCTACCATTACCGTCACCTCTTGTTGGTGCTATGGCTCAGAGACGATGGACATGAATCCATACTACCCCAAGGCCGTATGGGGATTCAATGGAACAGAACGCCCCGGAGCCGTGTATCTTGCTGCTGTATTGGCTGCCCATGCACAGAAGGGATTGCCTGCATTCGGCATCTATGGACACGATGTGCAAGACCTTGATGATAATACCATCCCCGAAGACGTGGCAGAGAAGATACTTAGGTTCGCACGTGCAGCCCAAGCTGTAGCTACCATGCGCGGCAAATCATATCTCTCTCTTGGAAATACGTGTATGGGAATAGCGGGATCTATCGTGAATGCCGACTTTTTCCAAGAATATTTGGGCATCAGGACGGAATATGCCGACTTGGTGGAAATTCTTCGTAGGGTGGACCTCGGTATCTATGACCACGAGGAATTTGAAAAGGCGATGGAGTGGGTGAACAAATATGCCAAACCACAAGAAGGACAAGACCAGAATCGTCCCGAAAAGATTAAGACTCGCGAAGAGAAAGATGCCGACTGGGAGTTTACCGTGAAGAACATGATGATTATTCGTGATTTGATGCATGGCAATCCTCGCCTGTTGGAAATGGGATATAAAGAAGAGGCTCTTGGACATAATGCTATTCTCGGTGGTGTACAGGGACAACGCCAATGGACCGACTACAAGCCTAACTTCGACTTCCCCGAAGCGATGATGTGTACGTCGTTTGACTGGAATGGTATTCGTGAGGCGGATGTGTTGGCTACGGAGAACGACTCCTTGAATGGTGTCTCCATGCTCTTCGGACACCTGTTGACCAATAAGGGTGTGATGTTCTCAGACATTCGTACCTACTGGAGCCCAGATGCCGTGAAGAGAGTGACAGGCAAAGACCTTGAGGGACTATCGGCACAAGGCTTTATACACCTCATTAACTCAGGAGCAACTACGCTCGACGCTACGGGAGCCATGAAGGACGAGGACGGTAAACCTACGATGAAGGAACACTGGAAGATGACACAGAATGACGTGGAGGCATGTATGAAAGCTACTACGTGGGCTCCAGCACACCGTGACTATTTCCGTGGAGGTGGATTCAGCAGCAACTTCCTTACAAAGGGTGGAATGCCTATGACGATGCTTCGTGTGAATATCGTGAAAGGATTGGGTCCGGTGTTGCAGTTGGCAGAAGGATGGACGGTTGACCTTGATCCGGAAGTACACCATACATTAGACCGCAGGACAGACCCCACTTGGCCTACCACCTGGTTTACGCCACGTCTCGACCCCACGAAAGATGCATTCAAGGATGTTTATTCAGTCATGAATAACTGGGGAGCCAATCATGGAGCTATTTGTCATGGACACGTAGGCGCAGACATCATCACACTTTGTTCAATCCTTCGTATTCCCGTTTGTATGCACAATATAGCAGATCAAGACATCTTCCGTCCTGCCGCATGGAATGCGTTTGGCATGGATAAGGAAGGAGCTGACTATCGTGCTTGTGCGAACTTTGGACCGATTTACAAATAAACATATAATCTAATTAAAAACCAATTATTATGAAGTCAAAACTTACATTACTGATGGTTGCCTTATTGTCGATTTACGCTTTTGCAGCAACGACATGGAAGGCTACAGAGGAAACACCTGTTGCGGCAGGTTCAACACTCATTGACGATGAGTTGGTAACGGCTAAGACGGTGTATGAAACTACGCTGAAAACGGCGGCAAAAGAAATTGCTGGTGAGGAATTTACTCACTATATCCAAGTGCGCGTGGATGCTGCTCCTACGGCAGATGAACCCAATGGCACAAACAAGGAAGGCAGTACACCTATCATTCTCACTGCCAAGAAGGACTTAACTCTGAAGATATACTATCGTCGTCAATCTACTTCGCAAAATGAAGATAGTGGCGTTTATGCTTCCAATGACGGAAAAGACTTGAAGATTGTTAACCAAGCAGACCTCTCTCAACTTGATGGAACACTTACCATCGTGGAAGAGACGGAAGACTTCAAGTATGCTTGGGTGACGAAAGAGTACGAACTGGCTGAAGGAAATACCTATACCATTTTCGGAAGAGGTACGACTATTAATTACTATGGTATGACCTACGAGGGAAAAGAGCCTCCAGCACCTGTTGTGGGCGAAGCTATTGAATTGAATCTTGCATCAGGAGATATCTCTGCTGAGTTGGCTGCTGCTATGGAGAACAATCCTTATCCAGCCAGCATTACTATCAATTTGGCAGCTAATGGTACTTATACTGTTAGTCAAGCAATTGAGACGGTTGGTAATTTGACAATTCAAGGAGATGCAGTTGCTCCTGCTACCATTGACGCTTCTGGATTGACAGCTCCGATGATACAAGTGAAATCTGACTTGGCAGCATTCCAACCCAATGAAACTACAGGTTTCTATGAATTAGGTGACATCTCTATTTCTAACGTGAAAGTAACAGGGCTTGCTCAACAACTTATCTATGGTAATAAGGTGAAAGCTCTCTATGGCAAGGTTGCATTAGAAAACAGCATTGTTGAAGTAGCTGGTGGCAGCAAGACCGTGATTGACTTCAATGGTGGTGGTGTAGCAGAGACGGTTTCAGTTAATAACTCTACTATCTATGCTAATCCACAACACACAGGAACATTCTATAGTTCACAGAGCGGACAGAAAGCTACCGAGGCTGGATTGGAGAAACAAACAATTTCAATTACCAACTCCACCTTATATAATATCGCATACGCGAAGAACGTGAATACTCACCGTCAAGCTAACCAGACATTCTTGGCTTACGAGTTGAAGAATAGCGTGATTCTCGACTGCGGTAAGGAAGGTCAATTCGTGAAAGGTTTGAACCAAGGACAGTCAGGTAAGAATCCTACTTGGATGATTGACGGCAACTCTTTCTTGCGTACCGTTGACGGAGTTATTACCGACATGAGTGCCAATGAGGAAACTGGTGACGAAGAAGAGCCAGTTACTAACAATGTGGAAGGTGTAGCAGTATTTGCCAACGACATTAACACGGGTGACTTCACGTTTGACCAATGTCCACAAAATGAGGCTCGCATTGGCGACCCACGTTGGTTGGTAGAAGTGAAAGAAGCCTCCTTTGAAGGTAAATATTATCTCTATAATGTAGGTTCACAGAGGTATTGGGGTGCAGCTAATGATTGGGGCACACAAGCTTCATTGATTGAACATCCTGATTATGTAACATTGGCTCAAACTCCTGATGGAGCATATACGATGGAGACACAGGTGTCTAATGGTGGCACGAGTTATTATTTCGGTGGTGATTACATGGATGGACAACCTGTTAACTTGACTATCACAAAGGCTGGTGATGGATTATATACAATTGCCAATGCCGATGGTCAACTCTATGGTTATGATGGCAATTCTTATATCTTGGGTAAGAATGTTCCCGAGGGTAACAATGCCCTTTGGAAGATTATTTCTGAGGCAGACATGTTGGCTTCTTTGAATACCGCTACTGTTAACGCTCCAGTTGACGCTACATTCCTTATCATCGACCATACTTTTGGACGTAATAACCGAAATGTGGGTGTTTGGAAAGTAAGTGAGGATTGTACGAATTACAACTTGACGGGTGGTAATAGCGATAAGCATAGTGCAGAGTCTTATCACTCTACATTCACCGTTTCTCAAGTGCTCAGCAATGTTCCTAATGGTATTTATTCATTCCAAGCACAGGGATTCTATCGTCAAGATGGTAGTGATAATGAAAACTTGGCTCAGTTCTTCATCAACGATGAAACGGCTTTGGTTCCTTTGAAGACTGGTTCTGAGAATTCTATGGCAGATGCTTGTGCTTCCTTCGAGAATGGCTTATATAAGATTAGTCCTCTCTATGTGGAAGTGAAAGATGGACAAATTACCGTGGGTATCAAGAATGAGAATAATCCTACCCTTTGGGTTATCTGGGACAATTTCGAGTTGTGTTATTACGGAGCAGACGCTACGCTTGACGAAGTGAAGAATGCTGCTATTATTTCTCAGTTGGCTGAATTGCGTGAGAAAGCAACTAAATTGCAAGGTCAACCAAAGGTAGAGGTTGTAAACACCGCATTGGCAAATGCATTGGCAGAAACCGCAGATGTAACTGCATCTTCTTCTGCTGATGAAATCAACGCTGCCATCGAGAAACTGACGGCCGTTATCGACAATGCAGAGGCAAGTATCATTGCCACAAATGTGTTGCCAGCAATGAAAGAATTGATTGACGAAACGAATGTATATACTCAAGCAGCTTATGAAGAATATTATGGACAATGGCTCGCCAAGTATGAGGCTGGTACATTGACCAAGGCTGAAGCTGCTGCTTTGCAAGATCCTTCTTTAACAACGGGATGGCGTGCTGCTATTACCGTAGATAATTTCCTGCTTAGCGCATGGGACACCAATCCTGACTTTGTAGATGCACCTTATTATATTAATACATGGTCATTAGAAGGAGACAATGATGGTTCTGGGTTTAGAGTTCCATTCTTTGAATATTGGACAGGTGATGACCAATCACTCGGTGAGCGCACATTAACTGCAACTATGACCAACTTAGAACCTGGTAAGTATAATGTTTCTGCCTTAGTTCGTGTTCGCGTAAAGAATGGTGTAGAAGATGCTCCTACTGGAATCACCCTTCAAGCAAATGACGGTGAAGCTGTTCCTGTTACAACTGGCACACAAATTGGTGAGTCACAATTCTATCTTGACACATTCATCGCTCAAGGTGTAGTAGGTGAGGATGGTATCTTGAAGATTCAGTTCAATGTAGCTGCTGAAAACAATATCAGTTGGTTGTCGTTCAAGAACGTGAATTATGCTATTGAGGGAATTGGTGAACCTCTTTATGTGTTTGTAAATTATGGTCAGGATATAGCTGCTGAAGTAGCTGCCGCTATGGAAACAAATCCATATCCCAGTAAAATCGAGATAGGTTTGATTGGAGGATCTGATTATCAATGGAACTCACCTATCCAACTGAATTGTCCTCTTGAATTTATGTTGGCTATACCTAATGGTGGTCATGAAGTTGGTTATGCCAACATTGACGCATCAGCCCTTACTGGTCCAATGATTCAAATCAGTGATAATATTCATAGCGACTTCCTTGCTGAGAATGGCTTCTACCAACTTGGTGATATCAAGATTGAGGGTGTCAGGGTGAAAGGTCTTACCCAACAATTAATCTATGGTAATAAGGTAAAGGCTCAATATGGCACCTTGGCATTGGAGCAGAGCATCATCGAAATAGCTGGTGGTAACAAGACCGTATTCGACTTCAATGGTGGAGGCGTTGTAGAGAAACTATCTATCAACAATTCTACTATCTATGGTCACCCACAACACACAGGTCAACTTTATAGTTCACAAAGCGGACAAAAGGCTACTGAAGCAGGATTGGAGAAACAAACGATTTCAATTACCAACTCCACCTTATATAATATAGCCTACTCAAAGAACGTGAATACGCATCGTCAAGCTAACCAAACATGGCTTGCATACGAGTTAAAGAACAGTATCATCATCGATTGTGGTAAGCAAGGACAATTCGTGAAGGGCTTGAACGGAGGACAACAAGGCGCTAATCCTACATGGATGATTGATGGCAACTCATTCCAATGGACAGTTGACGGTGTATTGACTGACATCAGTGCAAGTGAGGAAACTGCTGACGATGCAGAACCTGTAGCTAACAACGTAGAAGGTGTGGTTGTATTCGCCAATGACATTACAACAGGTGACTTCACACTTGGTGAATGTCCACAAAAGACAGCCAAGATTGGTGACCCACGTTGGTTGTATGGTCCTACAGTTGGTATTGACAATGTGAATGTCAACACTGAGAATGATGTTTGGTTCAACTTGCAAGGTGTTCGTGTAACTACCCCAACTAAGGGTCTCTTTATCAAGAATGGCAAGAAGGTTGTGGTTAAGTAATCACTTCAATAGTATCTTGTAAATGATTCTTATCATAAGTATATGAAGAAATTAATATTAATGGCTTGTACGGTGTGGCTTGCTACCACATCCGTACAAGCTCAATATCCACAATTAACCGATGAGGCAAAGCATTTGATTGACTCATTGGAAGTTTGTTGGAAAGCGCATAGCGATTCCGCATGGAATGTTGCATTTCCCATCGTGATTGAAGAAGCAAAGGCAGGAAGACCATACGTGCCTTGGGCTGCTCGTCCTTACGACTTGCGACAGGCAAAGATTCCCGCTTTCCCAGGTGCTGAAGGTGGTGGAATGTTTACCTTTGGCGGTCGTGGCGGAAAAGTGTTGACAGTGACCAACCTCAATGATGACGGACCAGGTTCGTTTCGCTGGGCATGTGAACAAGGCGGTGCACGTATCGTAGTGTTTAACGTATCGGGTATCATCCGTTTGAAATCACCTATCTATGTACGTGCTCCTTATATCACGATAGCAGGACAGACAGCACCAGGCGATGGCGTGATTATTGCAGGTGAGTCGTTCCAAGTAGATACCCATGACGTGATTGTTCGTCACATGCGCTTCCGTCGTGGAGAGACATTGGTTTGGCATCGTGAAGATTCGTTTGGTGGAAATCCCGTGGGTAATATCATGATTGACCATTGCTCGTGTGAATGGGGCTTGGATGAAAACATCTCTTTCTATCGCCACATGTTCGACTTAGGTGACGGAAAGGACAAACGAAAGGAACCCACGGTGAACGTGACTATTCAGAATACCATCTCTGCCAAGGCTCTCGACACATGGAACCACTCGTTTGGTTCTACCATCGGTGGAGAAAATACCACTTTCATGCGTAATCTTTGGGCAGACAATACTGGTAGAAACCCGTCTATCGGATGGGGTGGCGTGTTCAACTTCATCAATAACGTTGTTTACAATTGGGTTCATCGCACAGCTGATGGTGGTGAGTATTCTACCATGTCTAACTTCATCAACAATTATTATAAGCCAGGACCATTAACTCCTAAGGATACGCCCGTTGGACATCGTATCGTGAAATCAGAGAGCAGAAGCGTGAACCTGTTCCCATTCAAGCAATTCGGTCGTATCTATGCAACGGGTAACGTGATGGAGGGATTCCCTGAGATTACGAAAGACAATTGGAACGGTGGTATTCAGACGGCCGATAAAGATGGTGAAATGGACGAAACGGAATTGGCTTTGATGCGTTCTAACGAACCATTTGAAATGCCTTTCGTTTCTATCATGGGAGCAGAGAGTGCCTTTGATTGGGTACTGAAGAATGCGGGTGCTACGGTGCCTTGCAGAGACATTGTGGACCAACGCATTACCGAAGAGGTTCGCACAGGCATTGCTTATTACGTGGATAAATACGAGAAGAAAGTGAAGGATAATCCTTACGGTAACATGTGGGGCTTGCACAAGAAATCGCAAAATGAGGAAGGCTTTTTCAAGTATCGTCGGTTGGGGAACGATTCTTACAAGAAAGGAATCATCACTGACCCACGACAGATGGGAGGTTACCCTGTTTACCAAGATTGGACTCCTCGTGTAGATACCGACGGTGACGGAATGCCCGATGAATGGGAAAAAGCAAATGGCTTGAATCCCAATGATGCCAGTGATGCCAACCAGGATTGCAATGGTGACGGATATACGAATATAGAGAAGTACATCAATGCCATACCAACCAATGGAAAGGTGGATTGGCGTAATTTGAACAATAACTATGACACACTTGCAGAGAAGGGCAAATTGATGTGATAGGGTGAAGGTCTTTCAGGTTTTTAAGGACACTAAAATCGTTAATGACCTAAAAGACCTTTAAAAACAAAAAGAAAATGAAGACAAAAGAATTACAACTCATAGCGGAGAAGAATAGAAAACGCTTGGTGGAAGTGGTCTTCAAGGCAAAAGCAGGACATATCGGTGGAGATTTGTCCTGCTTGAACGTGATGACGGCTCTCTACTTTCACGTGATGAATATTGACCGTTTACCATTGAACATTGACCATTCACCATTGAGCATTGACCATTCTTCCGATGCGCCAGCCAATGTTCAATGTTCAATGTTCAATGTTCAATCTCCAGAAGCCAATGTTCAATGTTCAATGTTCAATGTTCAATGGCAAAATCGTGATAGGTTTGTCTTGAGCAAAGGACATTGCGTAGAGTCTTTGTACGTGACCCTTGAGGCAAAGGGATTTCTCAAACCAGAGATACTCGACACGTTGGGACAATTCGGTTCCATTCTCAGTGGACACCCCACGATAGAGGTTCCAGGCATTGAGGTGAATAGTGGAGCCTTGGGACACGGGTTGAGTATTGGCTTGGGAATGGCATTGGCAGCCAAGATGGATGGAAAAGACTATCACACGTATGTGCTGATGGGGGATGGAGAACAAGGTGAAGGCTCTATTTACGAAGCCGCAATGGCTGCTAATCGTTATCATCTTGACAACTTGGTGGCCATCATCGACAGAAACCACCTTCAGATCAGTGGAAATACTGAAGACGTGATGCCCCTTGATAGTATCTACGACCGTTGGACAGCTTTCGGATGGGACGTAAAAGAGATGAACGGTGACTCAATGGAAAGTATTGTCAATACCTTTGATTCCATAGACTATCATCTTGGCAAGCCACACTTGTTGGTGAGTCAAAGTACGAAAGGATTTGGCGTGAGTTTCATGGAAGGTGTGGCGAAGTGGCATCATGGTGTGCTGAATGCCGAACAGTGCGAAGCCGCCGTGAAGGAGATAGAAGAGAGAATAAACAGATTAATCAACATCGAAGAAAAGGGAGAGTGATATTCCCACATTATATTATATATGATTGCATGTAGAAAAATGTTTACCGACACGTTGCTGGAATTAGCACGTGAGGATAAGGACATTATCGCGGTGACTACAGACGCACGAGGTTCCGTGACGTTAGGCGACTTTGCGGAACAATTGCCCAAGCAATTCGTGGAATGTGGCATAGCCGAACAAAATGCCGTGGGCATTTCAGCAGGATTGGCGCATAGTGGAAAGAAAGTCTTTTGTTGTGGTCCTGCATGTTTCTATGTGGCTCGTTCACTGGAGCAGGTGAAAGTAGATCTTGCCTATAGCGAAAATCCCGTTACGATATTGGGCGTAAGTGGAGGAGTGGCATACGGTGCATTGGGGGCAACCCATCATTCCTTGCATGATATTGCTGTATTGCGTACGTTCCCTGGAATGACCGTGTGTCTTCCAAGTGATTGGCGAGTGACAAGAAAGTTGGTGAAGTTTTTAGTTGATTTCGATAAACCGTGTTATGTGCGAGTGGGTCGTGCTGCCGTTCCAGACGTGTATGCAAACGATGACTTCCATTTTGAAATTGGTAAAGCCATAACTGTTGTGGATGGCAATGACCTGACGCTTGTTGCCACTGGCGAAACCGTTTATCACGCATGGCAAGCCGCACTCCAATTAAAGGAACAAGGTATTTCTGCCCGTGTGTTAGACATGTCATGGATAAAGCCATTTGATCAGGATGCAATCCTCAAGGCTGCGAAAGAAACGGGTAGGATAGTGACCATCGAGGAACACAGTCAGTTTGGAGGCTTAGGTGCAATGGTATGTGAAGTGTTGAGCGAACATCCCGTTCCCGTACGTATTATCGGAATCCCGGATGAGAATGTGGTACATGGTACGAATGCAGAAATATTCCATTATTATGGAATGGATGCAGAAGGAATCGTATCTAAGACCCTTGACTTCATTAACTCCGCTAAATCCATTTGACATGAATAAGATCATTGCTATCGACCAAAGTACGTCATCCACTAAGGCAATGTTGTTTGACGAACAATGTAAGATGTTGGCTCGTTGCCATGTGGACCATCAACAATACTATCCTCAAGCAGGATGGGTAGAGCATGATGCAGAAGAAATCTATCGCAATACAGTAGAGGCTATCAGACAACTTATTGACCAATCTTCAACCATTGACCATTCACCATTGAGCATTGACCATTCTTCAACCATTGACCATTCACCATTGACCATTGACCATTCATTTGATGCGCCAGCCAATGTTCAATGTTCAATGTTCAATGTTCAATCCTCCGAGGACAATGTTCAATGTTCTTTGGCAATTACCAACCAACGAGAAACGGTGGTGGTTTGGGACAAAACCACAGGCAAACCCGTTTACCATGCGCTTGTATGGCAAGACAACCGTGGTGCGGAGCTTTGTCAGCAATTGAAAGACCAAGGTGAGTCTGGACGAGTGTTTGAAAAGAGTGGCTTGCTGATTGACCCTAATTTCTCTGCTACGGGAGTGAGATGGATTCTCGACAACGTAGAGGGAGCGAAACAAGATGCAAAGGATGGTAAATTGTTGATGGGAACTATTGAAACATGGCTTATTTGGAAACTCACGGGAGGAGAGAGCTTCTATACTGATACAACCAATGCTTCACGCACCATGCTGTTTAATATTCATACGATGGATTGGGATGATGACTTACTTGACATCTTCCAAATTCCAAGAAGTATGTTGGCACAGGTGTTGCCTTGTGATGCTGTATTTGGCGAAACCACTGTTGAAGGGTTGTTTGATAAGCCTATTTCCATTGCTGGAGTGTTGGGTGATTCCCACGGAGCACTTGTAGGACAAATGTGCTTTGCAAAAGGCTCAGGAAAGGTAACATACGGTACGGGTTCTTCCGTGATGGTGAATATTGGAGAAGAGCCGCTTCCCGCTCCAGAAGGATTGGTTACGTCGGTTGGCTTTTCAGCACTTGGCAGACATTTCTATGGATTTGAAGGAAATATCTACAGTACTGGAGCCACGTTGAAATGGATTGCAGACCAATTGAAATTAGTAAACGCTCCCAGTGAGATGGAAGCAGAGGCTACTACGGTAGATTCTACCAATGGCGTTTATATCGTTCCTGCCTTTGCGGGATTGGGCGCTCCTTGGTGGAAACCCAATGCCAAGGCTGGTGTCGTTGGAATGACGTTCTCCACCACACGTGCGCATTTTCTTCGTGCAGCCTTAGAGTCGATAGCCTATCAAGTGAAAGACTTAATAGAAGTCATGGCAAAAGGTACTGGTGGTAAGTTGAGCGAGATTTGCGCTGATGGCGGACCGACCAAAAATCATTTCTTGATGCAGTTTCAGGCTGATTTGCTTGATTCTCCCGTCGTTTGTACTGAGGTGGAAGATGCTTCTGCTCTCGGTGCAGTCATCATGAACGGGTTTGCCAGGAAAGTATGGACCTCATTTGACGATGTGGTAGGTCTGCGAAAGGTGACACAAGTCATTCAACCTCATCACACTGATGATATGGATTTATTATATCAAGGATGGCGAAAAGCCGTCGAGCAAATCATTCAATAAACAATTATTCAAATCAAAATACCTAATAACAATGAGAAACGGAAAAACATGTTTTGGCGTGATTATAGGAACACGCGCCTATTTTAATTCTGAATTGGCACGAGATGTACGTGCGCAGTTGTTGAAGACCATCGAGCAACTGGGTTTCGAGTACGTGATATTGCCAGAGGATGCTACACCCACGGGTAGCAGTAGTATTGAGACACGCGAGGATGGACTGAAAGTTGCCAAGCAATTTCGTGAGCATCGTGACGAGATTGACGGTATCATCGTATTGTTGCCAAACTTCGGCTTTGAGATAGGTATTATCAATGCCATCAGCGATGCCGATTTGAATGTGCCTGTACTCGTTCAGGCTTGTGACGATGAAAACGATAAGGTTGACCTTGACAATCGTCGTGATGCTTTCTGCGGTAAAATTTCCGTATGCAACAATCTCTATCAGTATGGCATTCCTTTCACTGATACCACGTTGCACACCTATTCTATTTATAGTCCGTTATTGGCGAAAGACTTGGAGAAGTTTGCCGCTATATGTAGGGTGGTGAATGGCTTGCGTCATTGTCGTATCGGACAGATAGGTACTCGTCCGTTGGGCTTTAATACCTGTCGTGCCAGTGAGAAACTTCTTCAGAGAAGTGGTATTACCGTCGTTCCCGCAGATCTTTCGGAGATTCTCTTTGCCGCACAAAAGATTGGCGATGATGATCCCAAGTTTATCAAGATGTGCGAACGGTTGTATAACTATGCGGAGGTACCAGAAAACTATCGTGAGAAACTGAAACTACAAGCTAAGTTTGGTGTCGCTGTTGAAGATTGGATTGAATCCAACGACGTACAGGCTGTAGCCATTCAGTGTTGGGATTCTTTGGAACAGAATTATGGTTGTGCTGCTTGCGTTACCATGTCGATGTTGGGCGATAAGTTGATTCCCGCAGCCTGTGAGACCGATATTGCCGGAGCCGTTTCAATGTATGCCTTGACGCTTGCTTCCGGAAAGTCTTCTGCTTTGCTCGATTGGAACAACAACTTTGCTGAAGATCGCAACAAATGTGTATGTACTCATTGCGGCAATTATCCTAAGTCGTTTGTGCAAAACAATTTGAAGTTGGGACCACTTGGCGTTCTCGGTCGTACACTTGGAAAGGTGAATACCTTTGGAGCTGTTTATGCCAAGGTAACGGCAGGTGATTTCACGTTCTTCCGCATCTCTACTGATGATCCACGGGGATGTATCAAGGCTTATCTTGGCAAGGGCGAAATCACTGACGACCCATACGGAATGGATGGTTGTATTGCCGTGACGAAGGTTGACAACTTACAAAAGCTCATGAAGTATATCTGCAAGAATGGTTTCGAGCATCATGTCGCCATGTGTCGTACCGATGTGGTCGATATTCTCAACGAGGCTGTCGAAACGTATTTAGGCTGGGAGATGTATGTGCATGAGTGAGAGTTCTGAGATGTGAGAAATAAGAGGTGAGGGGTGAGAGGTGAGAGATTAGCCTTTGTGTTTGAGACTCAAGCTGCCGTAGCTATTCTCTTACCTCTCACCCCTCACTTCTCACCTCCTCATTTTCTCAAAACTCCACCAAAATTCGGAATACCTTGCCTGGTTGCTCAGCCCATGCTTGCATGGCTTGGGCAGCATCCTCTGGCTTTACCACTCGTGAAATCAATGACTCCGTAGGACAATTGCCCTTTTCCAAATAATGAATCACGGCACGGAAATCGGAGGGTTGCGCATTGCGAGAACCACGAATGTCGAGTTCCTTTTGTACGAAATATTTGGTTTGGAACGACACTTCCGTCTTGGCGTAACCAATGCAAATCACACGACCAGTGAATGCTACTTCATCTACTGCCATTTGGTAGGTCACCGTACTTCCCACAGCCTCTATCACTACGTCTGGACCAAATCCTGATGTCATTTCCAGCAGTTTCTGGTGTACGTCGTCTTTCAATGTGTTGATGGTGTAACTGGCTCCCATCTCTTTGGCGAGAGCTAACTTATCATCATCAATGTCTGCCGCAATGACGGTTGCTCCTCGTTGGGCTGAGCGTACCACGGCTCCCATACCCACCATTCCACATCCAATGACCATCACCACGTCGATGTCGGTCACTTGTGCGCGAGATACGGCATGAAAACCAACACTCATGGGTTCTATCAATGCGCAGGTGCGAGGCGACAGCAATCCCGCAGGGATGATTTTCTCCCAGGGAAGTGTGATGTATTCACGCATGGCACCATTGCGTTGTACGCCCAACGTCTCGTTGTGCTGACAAGCGTTCACCCTGCCATTTCTGCAAGACGCGCATTTTCCGCAATTGGTATAGGGATTCACCGTTACAGTCATTCCTGGCTTGAGTCCTTCGGGTACGTTTTCTCCCACTTCCACAATGACAGCTCCCACCTCATGACCAGGTATGACTGGCATTTTCACCATGGGGTTCTTGCCTAAGTAGGTGCTGAGGTCCGAACCACAGAATCCTACGTATTTCAATTCCAGTAGCACTTCGTCTGCCTTTAATACGGGCTTTTCGATATTCACGACCGCCATCTCTTTCACGGCGGCAATTTGTATTGCTTTCATTCTGACATGTTTTTTATATAAGGTAATACTATTGTTTCTTTGATTCCATAGAATCGTTGGGCATTATCTCCCAAGAAGAGAGCCTTCTCACGTTCCGTAAGTTCTTGGCTCTTGCTGACAAAGTCGTATGACATCCGATAGGTAATGGCGGTGATGGTTCGTGGATAGTCGCTGCCCCACATCAGTTTGTCCATACCTACGAGGTCGGCTGCTTCTCGTATGGCTCTTATGGCTGAAGGGTAGGGGTAGAACTCTGAGTTGTATAACCAAGTGATTCCACCCGCTTCAATCATCACGTTCTTGTGAAGAGCCAATTTGATTTGTTCTTTCCATCCGTCTATCGTGGGCATTCCGAAATGACCGATGGCTATTCGCAAACGTGGGCATTCGGCAATCACCTCTTCCAACTCACTTACTTGCAGGTCGCCATCTGCAAGTGTGATGGAAAGAAATACGTTGTTTTCTTCCATCAGTCGGAATGCTTGAATCATTTCGGGCGTGTTCAGCATCACTCGCCTGTCATCGAGGATAAGTCGATGACCAGGAATGGCAATGCCTTGGAATCCTCGTTGTATCAAAGAACGAACCTCTTCCACGATATTTTCTCCGAAGTAGTTGAACATACCGCATACCACGAAACGATTCGGGTAACGTTGTTGCACGTCGATGAGATAGTCGTTTTGGTTGCCGTCAATGAGTTCTTGCACCACTACGGCAGCTGAAACTTGCGCATAGTTCATGTTGGAGAGAAAAACCTCTGCCGAGTTGACGCTGTCTATCATGAATGGAGGCAGCATCTGAACCTCTTCACCTAAGAAGATGGAGCGTCCGTCTTTCATCGACCGTATTGGCTTCCCATTCCAACTGGTGTCTTGTTTCAGCCACAAATGGCTATGTGCATCAATAATCGTCATCATAATCTTCAATCTTCAATTTTCAATTTTCAATCTTCTAAGAGTTTTTCCATCTCACACGCATTTGGTCTCCGATGATAGCCCTTACCTCCTTCACCAATTGCTCGTCTATGGGTTGATTCACGTAGTCGATATTCTTCAGCACGTTTTGAGGATTGGCACTGCTGAATAAGGTCGTGGCGATACGTGGATTCAGACTGGTGGAATATTGGATTGCTAATTTCTCAATGGGATACCCCTTTTCTTGGCAATAGGTTGCAGCCTTGGCACAAGCTTCTTTCAATGAGGCAGGAGCAGGATGCCAATCGGGTGTACCACGTTGCGACAGAAGTCCCATAGAGAAGGGTGAGGCATTAATCACGCCAATTTCTCTTTCCTCAAAGAAATCCAAGTAGTCTAATAACATATCATCGTTCAGACTATAGTGGCAGAAGTTGAGAATACTCTCCACCGTTCCTTCCTCGGCGTGTTCTATCACCCATTTCAGATTTTCGGGTTGCAAGTCTGTGATTCCCACATGTCGCACTATACCCTTGTTGCGCAGTTCCACCAAGGCAGGCAAGGTCTCGTCAACCACTTGTTGCAGATCGGCAAACTCCACGTCGTGTACATTGATGAGGTCGATGTAGTCAATGTGCAATCGTTCCATGCTCTCATACACACTCTCCGTGGCTCGCTTGGCAGAGTAGTCCCATGTGTTCACCCCGTCCTTGCCGTATCTTCCCACCTTCGTAGAGAGATAATACTTGTCACGAGGAATGTCTTTTAAGGCTTTCCCCAATACGGTCTCCGCTTTCAAGTGTCCGTAGTAAGGAGAAACATCAATAAAGTTGATGCCGTTCTCAACTGCGGTGAATACCGCCTGAATGCCTTCTTCCTCTCGAATGCCGTGAAAAACGCCTCCCAATGAAGACGCTCCAAATCCTAAGTTGGACACACGCATTCCAGTCTTTCCTATTTCATTATAAACCATAAATAAATTAAGTATTGTTGTTGTTTTTCAAAAATACACATTTACCCAGCATTGATTACGTTTTGAGCATAGATGATGGCATCCTCTAAGCTCCTTTTTTTCTTTCTAAATATCATATATCTAAATGTTTTCGTTTCTTTCTTACTTTGGCAAATTACAAATCGTTAATTATCAATTACCCATTTGCCCGTTTTACTAGGACCTTCATAACGTACACCATATTGCTCTTTCAGGATTCGAAGGTCTTTCCTCAATGTAGTAAGACTAACCCCTATCATATCAGCGATTTCTTCGCGAGTAATCGACGGATTTCCTTTGATATGAGCAAGAATCATGTATAGTCGTTCTTGCGGAGACAACTTTTTGGGGACACTTTTCCTATTTTTGGGGGCACTTTTGGGGGCACTTTTGGGGTTACTGCCCTCTATTCGTTTAATTGGGAGCACCAAGACGACCTCATCCACATCTAAACGGTTGTCCAATATAGGCTCACCCCAACCTACCTCTTTCCAAGCCCCAAGTATCATTGGGAAACCAGAACCAAGGTTTTCACCATAGCCAATCATCCTCAGCATATTCTGCATCTTCGGATTACGGGCTTTTGATACGCCACCTTCGTAGATATCCTTCAGGGGCAGCATCAATAAGCCAGGATTGCGGAAAACCAGACGGTCTTCATGCTTCTCAATCCGCAGCACCCCCGCCTCCAGCATAATGTCAGCATGGATAATGGCGTTTGTAAATGCCTCGCGCACTGCTTTATGCAGAGGTGTGTCATCTACACGCTGAATACCTTCCATGCGGAATGGACGCGGAAGGTCGAAAGTTACTTTGGGAATCACACGACTAAAGAACTGATACAAGTTGTTCTCCCAGCGCCCATCATAGGTCAAACGGTCACTATAACGCTCCTCACCTATCAGATTGCAGAAATCAATATAGTCCATCCTGAAGTTGGCAAATCGCTCTTGAATAGACAGTCCTTTGCCAAACATCATCAGTCCTGCCATCGTCAAGCCCTCTTTGCCTGTTTCACGGTCAACGATATAGCCACCAAGGTTCTTCAGGAAGGTCTTGTCATCCACTTCATTCCATACATGTCCTTCATTTCTGAATTGAAACAATGTACGGTATCTACGTAGCGTATCGGGATCAACATCATTCATGTCGTAATGCTCCATCAGAGCTCCGTCGTTTCCTCCCTCGTATGAGTCACGAATCATGGCCCTCACCTGTTGTTCCGTGCAATGAAAGTCGCCCTCATGGTTGCGCTTGAATGTATTCTTATAGATATTCTCATTCAGATAGACAGGCTTCACCCGCCAATCAGCCATCGGCACGTGGATGCAAACCACTTGTTTACCGTCCACATCCACCACTTCTACGTCACTATCTGTCAGGATATTGTCGCTCACCTTATTGCTATTGATGGTGTTCCAGAAGTCCTTACGAATCTTTTCGGCATCATCAACACCTTCTATCCGATACCTCTTTGCCGGATCTTTTTTCTTCAGATCCTCAAAAACACCCAACAGAATGGTTCCACCCATCGTATTTGCAAAAGCGGAATAACTCATCCAAATCGACTTGGGAACATCCGTTTTGGCCAGTTTTGCTTCCAGCGTTAGGCGCTCGCCTTTTTGTAATAGCTTCTTTATCTTGTTCTTGTCCATATTTCTATAGCATTTCTTCCAGTCTAATAGTATTGTCAGCAATCATGCGCATTATCTATCCAAATCTTATTATACTGAGATTTAGTTACGTATCCTTCTGCCTCACAAGTCTTCTGCTTGATGCCATTCACATAGTAGAATGGATTCTTGATTCTAACACAGACTTTATTCATTCGAATCTGCCAAATCTTGACTACAAAAATAACAAATTAATTGCAGACCATTGCAAAAACTGAGCGATAATGTGAAATATTTATGTTTTTTTTGTGAGAATAATATCAACAACTCATTTCCCAATGTTCAACAGCGTTCTATAATGAGTTGTTGGTTGATAAATAGATTTGTGGAACATTGGTTCACATGGTGAGTAACCGTTGGTCACTATATAAGAAACCATCGGTTACTATGATGGTGACCGATGGTTACTCATGAAGTTACCTGTTGTTACTTTGACCATTTCTTGACGTGTATTAAAAAGAAATATCCATGAAAGATGATCTTTCCAAAAATAATGATTACCTTTGCATGGCTTAAAGATGGTGTTTGTTCATCGTAAAGGATATGTTTTACACATTAATATTTTTATTGATATGAATGTAATCATGAAGACTTCTGTTCGTCAAAGATTTCAATGGCGGGTTTTGTTGTTGGTTGGAGCATTTTTGTTCTCGTTTCAGTCTGTGAAAGCAATTCGACTTAACTACGAAAAGGAGAAAGACAATCCCACCGTGGTCATACTGACCGCAGGACAAAGCAATACCGACGGAAGGGTAAACAATAGCGAGTTGCCTGATTATATCCAAAGGGATAAGTACCGCTATTGCCAATGGAGCTTTGGCAGTGGTGTGCATTCTGGCAACGGTCGTTTTGAATTGTTCTGGCCACGTATCTTCAACGAAAACAATCCTCATCGTTGGGCGTATGATGCGGTGGTATATTATGAGTTGGAGCAAATGTTACATTGTCCATTCTATGTTATTAAGGAGAGTTTAGGAGGAACCGCTATAGACACGCTTTGTCAGAGTACCAACAACATGCACTGGAGCGCTTCACCCGCATATCTTGCGCATACTGCGGCGGCAGACAAGGGTGGTAAGTCATTGTTGAAAGCATTCACGGAGAATATTGCTGCTTGCCTTGATACATTGCAGCGACTCCCAAACGGCTATGACATCAAACTCATGTTGTGGCATCAGGGAGAAAGTGACCGTTCGCAATCTGCCCATTATTATGAAAACATGAAAGAATTGGTGGCGTATGTAAGGAATTTCTTGGTGGAGAAGACCGGGAGAAAGGAATATGCTCACTTGCCAATCGTCTGTGGCACTTTTTCTAAAAAAAGCAGGCAAGGTTCAGCGGAAGTGGCGCAAGCCTTATATCGCTTGCAAGCAGAAGATGCAGATTTCTATGTGGTGGATGCTTCTGATGCCACATTAGGGAAAGACCAAATACATTTTGATGCTGCTGGTGCTGAATTGCTCGGAAAGAGAATGGCTGAAGTGGTGAAGAGAATAGTAGGGAAGAGGTAATAATAGGTATTTCTTACCACATTTTCCTCTAAAAAAAACAAATTCTTTATTGGATGGCTTATAATTCCCAAAATTTGTATATATTTGCAGCACACTACGAATTATTATTATGACGCAGATTATATTAAACGTTGAAGATGCAAATCTTGTTCCTTTTCTGAAACAGCTCTTGGGCTTTATTAAAGGGGTAACAATATGTGATCCTGTAGATAAAGATGCTGAGGCAGAAAAACAGTTTGTCACAGAGACCATAGTACAAGGCTATCGTCAGGCACAAGAGGGACATTTCGTTGGTAAGAATCTCTCTTCACTTGATGATTTGGTGGCAGAGCTACGAGAAGAAACAAAGTGAACAATGGTAATATTCAACTATACAGAAGAGTTTTATCGACAACTGAAACGATTGGCAAAAAGGTACCGATCTTTGGCTGATGACCTTGACAATCTCCAGTATGAGTTGATGAAGAATCCTGAGATAGGTGTTTCTCTCGGTGGTGGAAAGCGAAAAATTCGTTTAGGCGTAAAGAGTAAGGGTGGTGGTAAACGTAGTGGCTTGCGCGTTATAACGCTTAATGTTATCGTAGATGTGAAGGATACGTGTGTCAATCTGATTACTATTTATGATAAAAAGGAAATTCCTAACGTATCCGACAAATACATTGACGATATAATTAAGAATCTGTAGTTTCAACAAAGTTCTTGTTTTCTTATTTCCCAAATGGCAGTCGGAACTGGCAGTGTTGCCAATTAGAACAGCCGTAGGCAGTTTTTCCTTTTACGATAGTTCCTTTCCCGCATTCTGGACAAGGCTTGCCGATGATTCCGTCGGTGGGCTTCAGCGTCATCTTCTTGGTTGTGATTCCGTCGGAGGGCTTCAGCGTCATCTTCTTGGTTGTGGTTCGCTTGGTTTTCTTAGCCTTGACGTTCTCGTCGGTGGTAACGGTAATCGGATGTGTATTGTTTTCTCTCAGTACATCGTTGACGATGGTGGTGATTTGTTGTTTCAGTTCGTCCACGAATTGAGCTGCATCATACTTGCGATGCTCGATGTCACGAAGTTTCTTTTCCCAGATACCCGTGAGCTCACAACTTTTCAGCAGTTCCTCCTTGATGGTGTCGATGAGCTCTATCCCTGTAGGAGTGGCAATGAGGTTTTTGCGTTCCCTTTTGATATAATGTCGTTTGAAGAGCGTCTCAATGATTCCAGCCCTTGACGAAGGTCTTCCTATGCCATTTTCTTTCAATGCCGCACGTAGTTCCTCGTCTTCCACAAATTTTCCCGCCGTTTCCATGGCACGTAAGAGAGTGGCTTCGGTGTAAGGTTTGGGAGGAGTAGTACTTTTCTCCGTGAGTGTGGGCTGATGAGGACCACTTTCCCCCTTGGTGAAAGCAGGAAGTGTACGCTCTTCATTCTCCTTCTTAGCCTCGTCCTCGTCTAATATCTTTTTGTCAGATTCGTAAACCGTTCTCCATCCAGGAGAGAGTATTTCCTTTCCAGTGGCTTTAAATTCTACCACGTCTTTGGTTGTTTCATCTTTCACTTCCCCCAATACGGTGGTAGTGGAAAACTTACAATCAGGATAGAATACCGCTACAAACCGCTTGGCAATCAAGTCGAATACATGACGTTCCATGTCTGTAAGTGCTACGGGAGGAACACCCGTAGGGATAATGGCATGGTGGTCGGTTACTTTCGACGTGTCGAATACCTTCTTGGTCTTGGGTAGAGGCTTGCCGCTTAATGCTTTCACGATTTGAGCGTAAGGCTGGTTGTTGCCAAACGTCGTCTTGTAAAGACCGTTCATGATGGCAGGACATTTCGGGTAAACATCATCGGGCAGAAATTGCGTATCTACACGTGGGTAAGTGGTGATTTTCTTTTCGTACAGACTTTGTATCAGGTTGAGTGTGGTTTCTGCCGAATAAGCAAATTTCCTGTTACATTCCACTTGTAGGGAAGTGAGGTCAAATAATCTTGGTGGAGCTTCCGTTCCCTTTTTCTTTTGTACGTCGGTAACGGTGAAAGGCTTTCCTTCTATGGTTGCAAAAGCCTTCTCGCCCTCTTCCTTGCTGGTGAATTTACCTTTGGTGGCAGTAAACTGCGTGTCGCGGTAAATGGTAGCCAACACCCAATATGGCTCTGGTTGGAAGTTGTCTATTTCTTTTTGTCTACTGACAATCAGCGAAAGCGTAGGCGTTTGTACGCGCCCGATGCTCAGCACTTGTCTGTTTTGACCATACTTCAACGTGTACAGTCGTGTGGCATTCATGCCTAATATCCAGTCGCCAATGGCGCGTGAAAGACCAGCCAGATACAATGGCTGGTATTCGGATTGGTCTTTCAGTTGTTGAAATCCCTCTGTGATTGCTTCATCAGTCATGGAAGAAATCCACAGACGTTTCACCGGACATTTGGCTTGCGCCTTTTGCATCACCCATCGTTGGATGAGTTCTCCCTCTTGACCAGCGTCACCACAATTGATGATTCCATCGGCATTTTGCATGAGACGTTCGATGATGGCAAACTGTTTCTTGATGCCTTCATCCTCAATGAGTTTGATGCCGAATCGTGGTGGCAACATGGGTAAAGATGCCAAGCTCCAGTGTTTCCAATTGGCAGTATAGTCGTGTGGTTCCTTCAATGTGCAGAGATGACCAAATGTCCATGTCACTTGATAACCATTGCCTTCCATGTAACCTGTCTTAGACGTGGTGGCACCGATGATTCTTGCGATGTCTCTTGCAACGCTTGGCTTCTCTGCTATACAAACAATCATTTCGTGTGATTCTAAATTAATATCCTAAGTCTTCTCCTATTAATATAACAATGTGTCGTTTGGCAGGATGAGACATACGCTGTATGCTGACATAATTGCAAATGGAGTCGGGCGATTTGCAATCATGACATGTGCCGTCAACCTGACAAGGAGTGTTGAAGTTGAAACGAGCCATGTTCCAAGGGGCAGCCGTGGAACGGGCGCGCTTGATGGCAGAATCTACGTCTTGACACACCTTATTCAAACCGACAACCAAGATAACGTGCTCTGGTCCCCAAGTGATGGCAGCTACGCGGTTACCGTTGCCATCAATGTTGATGATGACTCCGTCCTCGCTGATAGCATTCACTGAAGCCAAGTAGAAATCACATTCAAACGCTTTTCTGTAAATGCGTATCTTGTCTTCTTGCGTGGTCACATCGTCACGGTCGTAAACCTTGTAATTCCCGTTTTTCAAGAATTGCGTTAAGCCGATATCGCGAATGCTATATGAGCCTCCCCAAGAAATGCTGCTACCTTCAGGGATAATCTCCTTGACCTTGTTGATAACGTCTGCACCAGTAGGACAATAGTAAGCGTCATAATGTCTCTTTTGTAAATTGGCAATCATTTTAGCTGCCAATTTGCCGTTTCTTATTTCACGAGGTGTTTGTTCCATGGTATATATAATATGGTGTAAATAATGTTATGAGAAACTACTTTGACCATACAAATATAGGAACATTTTGTGAAAAGCCAAAACTCTTGTCGTTAAAAAAATAAATCACATACGAATGCTTGATTTAATACAAGAGACGTTGATATATGGTTTATCATTATTTGTTTGTTGGTCGTGATTGCAAATGGTTAATTATATAATGATATTTTATTAATAAGTTTTAAATCCAAATAATTAATTAACATTTATGTGTTAATTATTTAATAGTTTTGTATCTTTGCGTAGTCAATTCCAATAAGTAGCTTAATATGAAGCAGAGAACAATATGGACAATAGCCGTCATCATGGGACTTTCGTTCCTCGGATTGCTCTTACTGCAGTTGCAATACATCCGTGCAATGGCAGAGATGAAAAAGGAGCAGTTTGATGAGTCGGTAAACCGTGCGCTCTATCAGGCAAGCAGAAACCTGGAGTTGAATGAGACATTGCGCTATCTGGAGAAAGACATCAATGAGAAAGAGCGTAAGGAGAACAAACGAGAGTATTCGTCATTTGAGTTGAAAACGATTGCTGCCAAACCCTCAAAGATACCCAAGGCGATGATATTGCGCACAGACAAGAACGCTATGTCGGAAGCCAGTAAGTCGATGCAAGAACTTGTGCGAAACCGTTTCGTATATCAGAAGGCACTGCTCAATGAAGTAGTTTATTCCATCTTGTATTCGGCTTCGGATAAACCTTTGAAGGAGAGGATTAATTTCAAGTTGCTCGATAGAGACTTGAAGGAAGAACTGATGAACAATGGCATCAAGATTCCTTATCACTTTAAGGTTTCAACGCAAGATGGGCGGGAAGTGTACCGTTGCCCAGACTATACGGAGGAAGGAGAAGAATATACCTATACGCAATTGCTGTTTCGCAACGACCCGCAAATGAAGATGGGAGTGGTGAAAATCCATTTCCCAGACATCAATAGCTATGTCTATTCATCGGTGCGTTTCATGATTCCGTCAGTGATATTCACGGTAGTGTTGTTGATTACCTTCATCTTCACCATCTTCGTCATATTCCGTCAGAAGAAGTATTCGGAGATCAAGAACGATTTTATCAACAATATGACCCATGAGTTGAAAACTCCAATTGCAAGTATCTCCTTGGCTTCGCAGATGTTGAACGATGATAGCGTGAACAAGAGTCCAGCCATGATGAAGCATTTGGGAACCGTGATTAACGATGAAACCAAGCGTCTGCGATTCCTCGTGGAAAAGGTATTGCAAATGTCTATGTTCGACCGCAAAAAGGCTGTGTTTAAGAAAAAGAAACTTGACCTTAACGAAATGGTGGAGAATGTGGCAAATTCGTTTACGTTGCGAGTGGAACACACGGGTGGAAAGATATATACTGATATCGGAGCCATCGAGTCGGCGATTTATGTAGATGACGTACATTTCCAGAATGTGATCAACAACTTGCTTGACAATGCCGTTAAATACCGCAAGCCCGACCAACCGATAGACATTTACCTGACTACATGGAACGATAAGGATAATCTGTACCTGTCGGTCAAGGATACGGGAATTGGTATTAAGAAAGACAATCTGAAGAAGGTGTTTGATAAGTTCTACCGTGTTCATACCGGAAACGTTCATGACGTGAAAGGATTTGGGTTAGGACTTGCATACGTGAAAAATATAGTAGATCTGCATAATGGTGAAATCAAGGTGGATAGTGAGTATGGCAAGGGTACTACGTTTACCATCAAGCTGCCCGTGTTGAAAGAAACATCTTAATAGGAAAATAAAAATATAAACCCAGAGGCGTGGCGTGATAGTTGTGGAAAGAAAGCCAAAGACTACATTTACGTCTCTATAAAAACTAAAAGTTATGGAAGATAAATTGAAGATTTTGTTGTGCGAAGACGATGAAAACCTCGGTATGCTTCTTCGCGAGTATTTGCAGGCAAAAGGTTACGTGACCGAACTTTGTCCTGATGGTGAGGCTGGCTATAAGGCTTTCTTGAAGACTAAATTTGATATCTGCGTGCTTGATGTGATGATGCCTAAGAAAGACGGTTACTCGTTGGCACAAGAGATTCGCCAGGCCAATGCAGAGATGCCTATCATCTTCCTTACTGCCAAAACACTGAAGGAAGATATCCTTGAAGGTTTCAAGCTGGGAGCCGATGATTATATTACCAAACCTTTCTCGATGGAAGAACTGGTGATGCGTATTGAGGCTATCTTGCGCCGTGTACATGGTAAGAAAAACAAAGACTCTACGCTTTATCATATCGGTAGGTTCACCTTTGATACCCAAAAGCAATTGCTGACCATTGGCGACAAGCAAACAAAACTCACTACCAAGGAAAATGAGTTGTTGGCATTGCTCTGCTCTCATGCCAATGAGATCTTGCAACGCGACTTTGCCTTGAAGACTATTTGGATTGATGACAATTACTTCAATGCTCGTTCGATGGATGTGTATATTACCAAATTGCGTAAGCACTTGAAAGACGACGACCAGATTGAAATCATCAACATCCACGGTAAGGGTTATAAGCTGATTACGCCTGAGGAAGAGTAGGATAATTGTTGCGAATGACGTTGTAGAAGTTAAATAGAGTTAACAAAAGTGAGTTTGGCTCTGTCTGGATTCAAGAATGTCGGTAATAATTCGTAATTTTGCACTCCAAATTGGCTCCTATGGGGCTTTTTGATTAATAATTGATGCCGTGGAGGCTGTTTTAAGTAATGGCACGAAGCCATTCGCCTTACGGATAAAACCGTTTAAATAAATAAAATGTACGCAATTGTAGAAATTAACGGTCAGCAGTTTAAGGCTGAAACAGGCATGAAGCTTTATGTAAATCACATGAAGGATGCTGAAGTAGGTAAGACTGTTGAGTTTGACAAGGTTCTCCTCGTAGACAATGAGGGTGCTGTCACAGTTGGTGCTCCTACTGTAGAAGGTGCAAAAGTAGTAGTAGAAGTAGTGAATCCGCTTGTAAAGGGCGAGAAGGTTGTCGTCTTCAAGATGAAACGCCGCAAGGACTATCGCAAGAAGAATGGCCATCGTCAGCAGTTCACTGAAGTTAAAGTTAAATCAGTTATCGCTTAAAGTTTAGGAGGATTTCAAATGGCTCATAAAAAAGGTGTTGGTAGTTCTAAGAACGGCCGCGAATCAGCTTCACAAAGATTAGGCGTTAAGATTTGGGGTGGTCAGAAGTGCATTGCAGGTAACATCATCGTTCGCCAGCGCGGTACAAAGCACAATCCAGGTAAGAATGTAGGTATCGGAAAGGATGATACACTCTACGCTCTTACTGACGGAATCGTTGAGTTCCACAAGGGACGTCGCGACAAGAGCGTTGTAAGTGTTGTTCCTGAAGCATAAGACGATTGAAAGGTTAACTGAGATAAAAGTTATCTACTGAATAAAAGTTTGGGTTATGTCTGTCATGGACGTAACCTAATTTTTTTTAATAGTTGCTTTCATTCTTCATTTTCATGACGTATGTGATGATGCCTACCGCAATTAATATTACTCCAGTAATTAATAATGTGTTAGAGTTGGTCCAACCTGCCAGGAAGCAGATAACCAACCATAGTAAACCAACAAAAACAAGTGGAAGGCCTAAATATTTGAGCAAATTCTTCATAAATCATTGATTTTGTGGCAAAAATACAAAAAATATTTTGGTCATTTGTAATAATTGTAGTAATTTTGCACCCGCAAATTGCAATTTAGTTAATTTATTTACTTAATTTATTTAAAAGTAGTATGAATCAATACGAAACCGTTTTCATTTTAACTCCCGTTTTGTCTGATGATCAGATGAAGGAAGCGGTCGCAAAATTCAAGAAACTGCTCGTTGATAATGGTGCAGAGATTTTGAATGAAGAGGCCTGGGGATTGAAGAAATTGGCTTACCAAATCCAGAAGAAGACCTCTGGCTTCTACAACTTGATGGAGTTCAAGGCTGAGCCATCTCTTATCAAAACTCTCGAAACAGCTTATCGCCGTGACGAGAAAGTAATTCGTTACATGATTGTTAAACTTGACAAGTATGCAGCTGCTTACGCTGAGAAGCGTCGTGCTAAACTTGCAAAAAAAGAGGAGGCTTAATCCATGGCAACACAAGATTCTGAAATCCGTTATTTGACAGCTCCTTCTATCGACACCAAGAAGAAGAAGTATTGCCGTTTCAAGAAGAGTGGTATCAAGTACATTGACTATAAAGATCCCGAATTCTTGAAGAAATTCTTGAATGAGCAGGGTAAGATTCTTCCACGTCGTATCACTGGTACATCTTTGAAGTATCAGCGTCGTGTAGCACAAGCCGTTAAGCGTGCTCGTCAGATTGCACTGCTTCCTTACGTAACAGACTTAATGAAATAATTAATTGAGGAGGAAACAGAATGGAAATCATATTGAAAGAAGATATTATAGGTCTTGGATACAAGAACGACATCGTTACAGTAAAGGAAGGATATGGACGTAACTACTTGATTCCTCAGGGAAAAGGTGTTATCGCATCTGTATCTGCCAAGAAAGTTCTCGCTGAGAATTTGAAACAACAAGCTCACAAGATTGCTGCTCAGAAGGCTGCCGCTGAAGATAAGGCTAAGGCATTTGAGGGTATCAAACTCGAAATTCCTGCAAAGGTTTCTGTTACAGGTCAGCTGTACGGTTCTGTTGGTGCTGCTCAGGTAGTAGAGGCTCTTGCTCAGAAGGGTATTGAGGTTGATCGCAAGATTGTTACCATGCACGAGGCAAAGCGTGTTGGTGAGTATGAGGCTACCGTTCACTTCCACAAGGAGGTTGAGGTAAAGGTTCCCGTTGTGGTTGTTGCTGAGAACGCTCCTGCACCAGCTCCAGTTGAAGAAGTAAAAGAAGAGGCTCCAGTAGAGGAAATTCCTGAATTAGAGGATATGGAACTCGACATGGAAGAAAACGCTGAAGCTTAATCAATTGAAAATTTTCGCACTGTAAAACAGCGTTTCGATAGAGAATCCCAGTCGTCAAATATGATGGCTGGGATTTTTTTGTGGAATCTGTCTTCCTTGCTTTAAAATTGTCATGTAAATTCTGAATTTACCCCCTAAAATACGGGCATTTTTTCAAACGAGAAGATACTTGGTGGAAAAAATGCTCATTTTTCTATGAATATTTAAATGGCTCATAATCAATGGCTTATGATTATGTGTGGTTTGATAACTGATTGGAAAACCATGATTTTTCCTCAAAAACGCCATTATTTTGGCTTTCATAACATATATAGTTAGCACTCGTAACATATATAGTTACGCTCATAACTCATATAGTTACGTTCATAACATGCTATTTTACGAAGAAAAACATGTTTTTTTGCCTACTTTAATCCTCTTTCCCACCTTTTCAATTCTATTTCACAAGAAAATCATAACTGGTTTTTGTCGGAATAATTCTGAATTTATGATTGGTAATTTACGCCAGATACATTATCCATTTCCACATTTCCAATAACTTCCTCCTTCTTTATAATCAACTAATCCATTGATTATATATGATCCTTGATTGATAAAGCTTTGGCTTTCACTTTCAAAAGTCAAATCCTTGATTTGGAGAGATAAGACAGTTATGTCGCCAATCTTTTTCTTGTCCACCAGTTTAATAGTTCCTTTTGTTGCATTATTATATAAAATTTCGGTATCGGCAGAAAATAAATAAAAATTAGGTCTTAATATGGCAGTAAATTGATCCAACTGAAATGTTTCTCCTGGTTGAAATGCATCGATGCAACCCTTTTTTTTAATATTAATAATAAGAAGAGATTGTCCTGATAAATATGGAGAGTTAAAGTTAATGACACATTTAAATACAGTATAATCATCTCCAATCCTTTCTGTTTCTACGGAATAAAATATAGCATTTGTCACAGAATAGCTTTCAGTACTATCACCATTTCTGATTTGCAACACGTTGGGGATATAAGATTCGTTTTCATCTTCATCATCAGAAGAGCATCCAACCATCGTCATTGCCATGAGTAATGACATCAGATAAAATGTTAACTTTTTCATTTTTTTCTTGTTTTAGGTTTCTTTCTGCAAATATAATACATGAAAAAGGTAAATCTTGTATGGAGAAACGTTAAAGAATATGAAAAGAAAACAAATTCATACAAGATTTGCTTAGTTTTGGATTATAAAAATAGAACAACGGAAAAAGATGGTCGAAAAACTTGTAAAGCTCATACAACAAAAAGACCAACTGACTGAGCAACTTGGGCAACCGAAATCTTATTTGCAGAATGTCAAGTTGCAAAGGATGAAGACTGAAAAACAAAGGGCGATGAGTCAACTCTACCAGATGTATGTAGAGGAACTTTCATCGGTCTGCTATCGCTATGTGCCTTCAAGTGATGATGCTAAAGACGTATTGCAAAACAGTTTCGTGAAGATATTTATGTCATTGCCGACCTTTGAGTATCGCGACGAGTCATCGTTCCGAAACTGGATGATTAAGGTGGTGGTGAACGAGGCTCTCCATTTACTGAGAGAACGCAAGAGACTGCGTTTCACAAATCTGAAAGAATCCGTTGTGGAATATGTGGAGGATGAGGAACCTTTTGTTGAGCATATCACCGCCGACCAGTTGCATCAGTTAATCAGCCAATTGCCAGATGGCTATCGCACTGTAATCAATCTATATGTTTTTGAGGGTTATTCGCATCAGAAAATCGCTGAGATGTTGAATATAACGGCATCGACATCTGCATCACAACTTTATTTTGCCAAACGGCTACTATCGAGAAAGATAAACGAATTCATCAATAAAAGACAATGAAAGAAGACTGGGCAGAAATTCTTAAACAGAAGCTTGAGGGAAATCGAAAGACACCTCCCGCAGGTCTTTGGGAGGGCATCATTAAAGAATTGGGGATGACTACAGAGCATGAAAGCAAGTTGGTTGTCTTCAGACGATGGTCTTGGATTGCTGCTGCAATCTTGGCTATTGTAGGCTTCTTTGTCTTCCAAGAGTTGAGTGACGGACGTTCTTCACAAGTGGAACTCACGTCGTTGGAACCAAATACTTCTCAGGTAGAAGAAAAGCATTCTCTGAACCATGTGGTTCAGCAGACATTATCTCCACTCATAGCCGTTGCTCAGATTAAAAAAGTCAATCATGTGACCAAACTTGTTGAAAAAGAGCCAATCAAGCAAGAGGCGGAGCCAATACCTACAGAGACCGAGATGCAGAAGGATGAGGAAGATACACAAGACGTACACTTTGAAGATGAACAGTCAACATTACGCGACTATCAACATTCTGAGAAAAAGATTTTCCAAAGCCAACCTGATGATTGGAAGACAAAACAATCCAATCCTTCATCGTCAAAAAAATGGTCTATTGGGGTACTTGCTTCGGGTGGTATTTTTGCTTCAGAGAGCTCGCAGCGCACAATCCTACACTATAATAATACATCATGGCCAATCGAGGAAGCATTTTCTTATTCAGGCCTCAATGAAGGCTACACCATGACAGATTTTGTATCTGAACATCATCTGCCTTTACGCTTTGGAGTGGGTCTGAACTATCAACTGTCGCCCCGTCTCAACCTACAGAGCGGCATTAAATACACCTATCTCTATTCAAAGTTCCAGATTCCGCTTTATCCAAATGACAACTATGACCAAAAACTACACTATCTTGGCATTCCTCTTGGCTTGAGTTGGCAACTATGGACAAACAATCGTTTCTCGTTCTATGTCGCTGGTGATGTGATGCTGGAAAAATGCTTGAACGAAAAGCCTTGGCAATGCTCTGTAGATGGAGCTGTTGGAGTGGAATATACCGTTACACCTCAGTTTGGTTTCTATTTAGAACCTTCTCTTGGTTATTATTTCAATGACGGTAGCTCATTAGAACACTATTATAAGGAGCATCCGTGGTCTCCCTCTATAGAGTTGGGCTTGCGGTTACATATTCACAAATAGTCAGAACGAACCAACATTCGTTTCAGTATTGCATTCGTTTTTTCGTAACTCTGGTTATGTAGAAGTTACTGACACTCGGCAATAAAAAGAAAAAGGGATTTTTCTTTTGTATTGCACTCGTTTTTTCGTAACTTTGGCTTCGCCGAAGTTACTGGCACTCGGCAATAAAAAGAAAAACTGATTTTTCTTTTGTATTGCACTCGTTTTTTCGTAACTTTGCACTTGAAAATAAATCTTTAATATGTAATTGAAAATGAAAGCATTTGTATTTCCAGGGCAAGGTGCCCAATTTGTAGGAATGGGTAAGGATTTGTATGAGAACAACGCATTGGCAAAAGAACTTTTTGACAAGGCCAATGAAGTTCTCGGTTTCAGAATAACGGATATTATGTTTGACGGTACTGCTGAAGAACTCAAACAGACGAAGGTAACGCAACCCGCAGTATTTCTTCATAGCGTCATTTCTGCTCTTTGCATGGGCGACGCATTCCAACCTGACATGGTGGCAGGTCACTCTTTAGGAGAGTTTTCTGCACTGACGGCAGCTGGAGCATTGAGCTTCGAGGATGGTTTGAAACTCGTACATGCTCGTGCAATGGCTATGCAAAAGGCTTGTGAGAAGGCTCCCGGTACGATGGCTGCTGTTATAGCATTGCCCGATGAAAAGATTGAAGAGGTATGTGCTCAGGTAAGCACCGATGATTGCGTGGCTGTTCCCGCCAATTACAACTGTCCAGGACAGTTGGTTATCTCTGGCAACGTTGAGGCTATCGAAAAAGCATGTGTGTTGTTGAAGGAGGCTGGTGCCAAGCGTGCTTTGATGTTGCCCGTTAGTGGTGCGTTCCACTCTCCTTTGATGCAGCCTGCTAAGGATGAGCTTCAGGCAGCGATAGAAGCCACTGAGGTGAAGGCTCCTAAGTGTCCTATCTATCAGAATGTAGATGCTAAACCTCATACAGACCCTGCTGAAATCAAGGCAAACCTCATTGCCCAGTTGACCAGCTCTGTTCGTTGGACCGCAAGTGTACAAAACATGATTGCTGATGGTGCAACCGACTTCACCGAGTGTGGTCCAGGTAAGGCTCTGCAAGGTATGATAGCCAAGATTTCTAAAGAGGTTACCGCACACGGTATAGAATAACGAGTCAATGGAAAAAATACTGATATATCAAGTATTGACACGTCTTTTCGGCAATCGTAAACCGTCTCATGTAGAGAACGGGACGATTGCCGAAAATGGTTGTGGCAAGATGAACCAGTTTACATCCACAGAACTGAAAAGAATTGTGGGTATGGGATTTAGCCATATATGGTACACGGGTGTCATCCGTCATGCAACGCAAACCGACTATTCTGCTTTTGGTATTCCTCGCAATCATCCCGCTATCGTCAAGGGAAAGGCTGGCTCCCCATACGCCATTACTGACTATTACGATGTAGATCCCGACTTGGCGGTGAACGTTGACAAGCGCATGGAAGAGTTTGAAAGTCTTGTTGAACGCACTCATCAGGCTGGATTGAAGGTTATCATCGACTTCGTTCCCAACCACGTGGCTCGTCAGTATAGGTCATTGCATAAACCCAGAAGGGTGAAGGATTTAGGCGAGGGCGATTGTGTGACAGATGGTTTCAATCCACAGAACAATTTCTATTATTGTCCAGGTCAACCGTTTGTTCCATATTTCGATTTGTATCACGGAGAGAAAGAGCCTTATCAGGAGTTTCCTGCCAAGGCAACGGGCAATGACCATTTCGATAATGCACCGGGTATGAATGATTGGTATGAAACGGTGAAGTTGAACTATGGCGTAGATTACTATGCAGGTAGGGTAGGGCATTTCGACCCGATTCCCAACACTTGGCTCAAGATGACCGACATTCTGCTGTTTTGGGCGAAGAAGGGCATTGATACTTTCCGTTGTGACATGGCTGAAATGGTTCCCGCCGAGTTTTGGGCATACGCCACCACTATTGTCAAGAAGAAGTTTAAGCACATCCAATTCATAGGAGAGGTGTATAATCCCAATGAATATCGTCGATACATAGCCAGTGGTTTCGATTATCTCTACGATAAGGTAGGGATGTACGATACCATGCGAGCCGTAACCTGCCATCAGATGCCTGCCTCGTCGATAAGCCAAGCATGGCAACAAACGGATGATATTCGCAATCACATGCTCTATTTCTTGGAGAATCATGATGAGCAGCGCATTGGCAGTGATTTCTTTGCCGGAAATGGCAAGAAAGGCGTTCCCGCATTGATAGCCTCGGTGTTGATGCAGCAAAATCCTTTCATGCTCTATTTCGGTGAGGAATATGGTGAAAGAGGAATGGATCAGGAGGGATTTAGTGGTAAAGACGGACGCACTACCATATTTGATTATTGGTCAGTGGATACACTTTGCAGGGCTACAGCCAAGACATTGACTGATGAAGAGAAGCAACTCTTCGACCTTCATAAGAAACTATTGAACATGGCTCGCAAGGAGAAAGCGGTAAGCGATGGTTTGTTCTTCGATTTGATGTACGTCAATGGTCATCTCCACCGCCAATATGTATTCCTTCGTAGGGCAGGGGATGAACTTCTGTTGGTGGTTGTCAACTTTGAGGATTCTCCAGTTACCGTTGATATTCACCTTCCTGCTCATGCCTTTGATTACCTTCAGATACCTGAGAAAAATGTGACGGCTACCGATTTGCTTAGTAAGCAGAAATGCAAGATGATGCTGCAAAAAGACGGCGTGGTAACCTTGTCCGTTGATGGTAGAAGTGGAAACGTTTGGAAAATAAAAGCCTGATAATATGAATGATATCGTACTGAATGATCACAACAAAGATGAGTTCCCGCCTGCCCATACGGCAGAACATCTCCTTAACCAAGTTATGGTGAGGATGTTTGGGTGTGAGCGTAGCAGAAATGCCCATATTGAGAGGAAGAAAAGCAAGATCAGTTATATCTTGGATCATAAGCCCGACAGGAAAGAGGAAAGGGAGATAGAACGAACCATGAATGAGTTGATAGAACAAGACTTGCCTGTCACGTTCGAGTTCGTGGATAGAAACCATATTCCTGACAACGTGCAAATAGACCGTTTGCCGGAAGATGCGTCAGAGATGATTCGTTTGGTACGTATTGGAGACTTCGATGTTTGTCCTTGCATTGGTAAGCATGTGCGCTCAACATCTCAAATCGGTCGTTTTGAGATGTTGGGAACCAATTGGGACCAATCCACTCGCTCTTTCCGTATTCGCTATAAGGTGATTCAGTAAATTTTATGTCAGTAAATTGATAGGTAATCTCTTGCTTCTTGCTCCTTACCTCTTGCTTCTCACTTCTCACCCCTATAAAAAAAGAGTCCCGAAAAACTTCCAGGACTCTTTTTTTCGCTTTACTTGGTCTCTATCTCTTCCTTCATGTCTATGAATTCCTGTTTTTTATTATAGAATTCATATTGTAAGAATGCCAGTTTATTGGAAGAGATAACATGTACACCAAATCCGTATTTCATTTGCCATTTCATTTTCAGGCTTGGGAAGCCCTGGTTGATATAGGCACCTACGTACGGGTGTACGTGCAAATAAAATTTCTTGATGCCAATCTTGTTGACAAGGTGGTCAATCTTTCCTTCAAGTTGGTCAGTGAAAAGGATACTCGACTTGATGGTTCCTTTTCCAAAACATGTAGGACAGGTTTCTTCTACGTTGACATCCATAGCGGGACGAACTCGTTGACGCGTAATCTGCATCAATCCAAACTTACTCAGTGGCAGGATGTTATGGCGGGCGCGGTCTGTCTGCATGTTCTTGCACATTCGCTCATACAGCATTTGCCGGTCTTCAGCCAGTTTCATGTCGATAAAATCGACGATGATAATTCCTCCCATGTCGCGCAAACGCAATTGTCTTGCCAACTCGTCGGCAGCGTCTAAGTTCACATTTAGCGCATTTTCTTCTTGTCCGTTTTCAGACCTCGCACGTGTTCCGCTGTTTACGTCCACTACGTGCATGGCCTCCGTGTGCTCGATAATCAAGTAAGCACCACGCTTGAAGTTGACGATTTTGCCAAAGCCAGACTTGATTTGCTTGGAAACACCGAAATTGTCGAAGATGGGAACTTTCCCGTTGTACAACTTGACGATGCAGGCTCTTTCCGGAGCTATGAGCGATACGTATTCCTTTACTTCCTTGTAAACATCCTCGTTATTGATGTGAATGCTTTGGTAAGTGGAATCCAGCAAGTCACGAATCAGCGCAACGGTTCTTCCTTTTTCCTCAAATACCAGTTGCGGTCTGTCTTTAGTCTGATGTACCTTTTGTATGGCAGCTTCCCATCTCCTGGCAAGTATGCTAAGTTCGGCATCCAGTTCGGCAACCTTTTTCCCCTCTGCCACGGTGCGTACGATGACACCGCAGTTCTTGGGTTTGATGCTTTGGATCAATTGCTTCAAGCGAGCGCGTTCCTCGCTGCTTTTAATTTTAGAAGAAACAGAGACTTTATCGTAAAAAGGTACGAGAACCAAATATCGTCCGGCAAAAGACAATTCGCATGTGATTCGCGGACCTTTGGTAGAAATGGGTTCCTTGACAACTTGGACGAGCACTTCCTGTCCTATTGTCAACTTGTTTTGAACGCTTCCGCCTTTTTCTATTTCAGGCAGTTTTTGCGCTTTTGAAAAGGGATAAAGTCGTTTTCTGTCGCTCTGTACCTGTTTCAGGTATTTCTCAAAGGAATGAAAATTTCCTCCTAAGTCCAAGTAGTGAAGAAAGGCATCGCGTTCATACCCCACATCCACAAAACAAGCATTGAGCCCTGGCATCAGCTTTTTTACTTTTGCAATGTAGATGTTTCCAACTGAGAAGGACGCCGTTCTCGGCTCTTTCTGGTATTCTACCAGTTTCTGATCCTCAAGAAGGGCAATCGAAATCTCTTTCGGTTGGACGTCGATTACTACTTCGCTATTCATGTCTTTACTCTTTACTTAGTAAGACATAAGAGCAAGTACTACTTGCTCTTATGTCTATTCTTTCTCAATCTCTTTTTACGCTTGTGCGTAGCCATCTTGTGGCCTTTTTTCTTTTTACCGTTTGGCATAGTTCTTAAATTAATATTGATGGTTTATAATTATGTTTTCTATTGTATTCCCTCAAGTGAATAGTTGATGGGAGATTATTTCATCTTCTCCACGAAACTCTTAGAAGGTTTGAAGCTGGGTAAGTCGTGGGCTTCGATGACCATGGTGGTGTTCTGCTGGATGTTGCGGGCTGTTTTGGCAGCTCTGTGCTTGATGATGAAACTACCGAATCCACGAAGGTACACATTCTCCTTCTTCTCCAGTAAACTGTCTTTAATTGTTTCCATAAAACTTTCAACCACGACTGACACATCTTTCTTTTGCAAACCTGTATTTGCTGAAATTTGGTTGATAATATCTGCTTTTGTCATTTTACTTTTGTTGTAATGTTATATATTTTTACTCTCTTTCTTCATTCGGAGTGCAAATATACGAGTTTTTCGTGGGATTCGGAAATTTATTTTGTTTTTTTTTCACAAAGTATCGCTAAAATCGTTCAAAGTTCTTAGTTTTCAAGTCTTTAACGTTGGAAATGGAAGGGAAATGCCTTTCTTGTCACTTCCCTTCCATTGTTTTACTTGTACGAAATTAATATTCCATCATTGCGGGCAGTTCCTTGGCTTGGTCGATCATCTTTTGTACCTCGGCAACGCTGGGTACGCGTCCCACCAACTTCTTCTCCGCATTGATTTCCTCCATCTTAGGTACGAGGTTTTCTGCTTTACGATGACGAAACTCCTTCACTGTGTCAACGCCAGCAGCTTCAAGAAGTTCTGAGAATTGTGGACCTACGCCGTTGATGCGCATCAAGTCGGCATGGTTTGTCCAGGTGAGGATGAGCTTAGCCGAAATGCCTGTTTCCTCTGCCAGAGCCTTACGTCCTGCGGGTTTTGCGCATTTCTCCAAGAGGTCGTCAACGTTGTTGATACCTGCTTCAATCAATTTCTTTGAGTAAACTTCGCCGATTCCTTCGACGTCAATGATTTTGTATGCCATAATTTATTAGGTGTTAGTTAAACGAATTATATTTATTCTTTGTCGATAGATTATAACCGTTGTAGTTATCTTGTGTAACTATATGGTGTCCACATTCTTTCGCAAAGATAGGAATATTTTTTCGAGTTTACAAACAAAATGGTTAAAAATGCTGAGAAAAACATGATTAACACCGAAAAAGGTGAACAGATGATGGTGTATATGATAAGTCACTATATAAGAAACCATCGGTCACCATATAAGAAACCGATGGTTTCTTGCATGGTTACCATCGGTTCCTACGCATGGGAACGAATGAGAACAATGATAGGAAGGAGCTAGTTTATGGATTTCCCTCTACAATCCGATAGGTACAAAAACGAAAAACCGCCAAGCTCTAAGCCTGACGGTATTCTCACTTTTTTTTAATTCGTGCTAATTATTGAGCAACAGTAGTGTCAACAGCAGCAGCGGCAGAATCAACAACAGCGGTGTCAACAACTGTAGTGTCTACAACCTCAGCCTCAGGAGCCTGAGCTGGTTTGTTCTCGTTGCAAGATGCGAAAGAGATAGCTGCCATAGCTACGAACATAAAAACTAATTTCTTCATTTTCTTTGCTTTTTTTAAATCTGTAAAACAATCATTTGTTTATTAAAACGATGCAAAGGTAAGCATTTTTTTGATACCACAATCATTTTTTAGCATTTTTTTTTATGTCTTTTTGTAACTTTTTTGTAAGTCGTTGATATTCAATTCGATATGAATGGATAATAAATGTTAAAGAAATTTTTGTGTACCCACACAACTTAAAAAATGGACTTTAATGATGGAAAAGTCATTTTAATGTATTACCTTTGCACCTACACATTATTATATATATAGTGGTGAGAGGTGAGTGGCGAGGGTGTGAGAGAATTGTTTATAAGAAAATTGATATAAAAAAGCTTTATGATAGATACATCTGCTTTTCAAGGAAAGAAAGCCGCCTATTTTACACTTGGCTGTAAGTTGAATTTTTCAGAAACATCTACTTTTTGTAAGATGTTGCAAGAAATGGGCGTGCAAACGGTGGGAAAGGGAGAGGAAGCCGACATCTGTCTGGTCAATACCTGTTCTGTTACGGAGGTTGCCGATCATAAATGTAGGCAAGCCATTCACCGTTTGGTACGTCAGCATCCTCATGCCTTTGTGGTGGTCACGGGATGTTATGCACAATTAGAACCAGAGCGATTGAGCAAGATAGATGGCGTTGACTTGGTGTTGGGAAGCAATGAGAAAGCCAACTTGATACAGTTTCTTTCCGAGGAATGGGGTAAGATGCAGAATGGAGAGCAGTCCTTTACACAAGGCATATACCATGCGGTGAAGAAGGTGAAGGAGATTGTCACCTTTGCTCCTTCCTGTTCGAGAGGCAATCGCACCCGTTATTTTCTCAAGGTACAAGATGGCTGTGACTATTTCTGTACCTATTGCACCATTCCCTTTGCAAGAGGGCTTTCCCGTAACCCATCTATTAGTTCGCTGGTTCAGCAGGCGCAACAGGCTGCCGAGGAGGGAGGCAAGGAGATTGTGCTTACTGGGGTGAACATCGGCGACTTCGGTGCCACCACGCACGAAAGTTTTCTTGACTTGGTGAAAGCACTTGATCAGGTAGAAGGAATCAGTAGGTTTCGTATCAGTAGCTTGGAACCAGACCTTCTCAGTGATGAGTTGATTGCTTACTGTGCGCAGAGCAGGGCATTTATGCCCCATTTCCATATCCCCTTGCAGAGTGGTTCTGACAAGGTGTTACAACTGATGCACCGCAGATATGATACAGCCTTGTTTGCGCATAAGATCAGGATGATCAAGGAGAAAATGCCCGATGCTTTTATCGGTGTAGATGTGATGGTGGGTACGCGTGGAGAAACACCTGAATGCTTTGAGGAATGCTATGCTTTCCTGAATGATTTGGATGTGACCCAGTTGCACGTCTTCCCGTATAGTGAACGTCCTGGAACGGCTGCCCTTCGCATTCCATACGTGGTGAGTGCGGCAGACAAGAAGGAACGGTCTAAACGTTTGTTGGCTCTTTCTGACGAGAAGACGCATCGCTTCTATTCACAATATATCGGTAAAGAGGCTGAAGTGTTGTTTGAGAAAGCTCCACGAGGAAGGGCGATGCACGGCTTTACACGTAATTACATTCGCGTGGAACTGTCGCCTTCGCAAGCGAAAGAAGAATATGACAACCAACTCATCCGCGTGAGGTTGGGAGACTTTAATCATGACGCAACGGCTTTGAAAGGAGAGATTATCAATGGATAAGATTGCTATTGTCATCTTAAACTGGAATGGCAGGAAGATGATGGAGAAATACCTGCCAAGCGTATTGGAACACTCGCAAGAGGCAACGGTGTATGTGGCTGACAACGACTCTACGGATGATTCGTTAAATTGGTTACATATATATATAAATAAGGTGAAGACAATCGTTTTAGACAAGAACTATGGCTTTGCCGAGGGATATAACCGTGCCTTGAAACAAGTGGAGGCAGAATACTACGTGTTGCTGAACAGCGACGTGGAGGTTACGCCACAATGGTTGCAACCTTTGTTGACGTATATGGATGCACATCCAGAGGTGGCAGCCTGCCAACCAAAGTTGCGTTCATACGTAGATAAGACGAAGTTTGAGTATGCGGGCGCGGCAGGTGGTTTCATCGACCGTTTTGGCTATCCCTTCTGTCGGGGAAGATTGTTCGATGTCGTTGAGACAGACAACGGGCAATATGATACGGTACAACAGGTGTTGTGGGCTACGGGAGCATGTCTGATGATACGTAGCAAAGATTATTGGGAAGCCGGTGGACTTGATGCCCGTTTCTTCGCACACAATGAGGAGATAGACTTGTGTTGGCGATTGCGTATCATGGGGCGAAAGATTGTATGTTTGCCTGATAGTATCGTGTATCATCTTGGTGGCGGAACGTTGCCGAAAGGCAATCCAAGGAAGACATTTCTCAATTTCAGAAACAATCTCACCATGCTCTATAAATGCCTGCCTTACAGGGAATTATATTTCGTGATGGCTTGTAGGTGGTTTCTCGATTACTTGGCTGCTTGGCAGACGCTTATCATGAATCACAACTATGGTGACTTCAAGGCTATCTATCGGGCAAGACGAGCTTTCAAGGCTTGGAAAAACGATTTCAAGGAAGACCGTAAACGCATTCAAAAGAGTAGGGAGAAATCCTCTGTTCCAGAGAGAAAAAAGTATTCTCTATTATGGCAATATTACGTCAAGGGAGTGCGTAAATATTCTGATTTATCACCACGATAGTTTTTTAATATTTCCCTATGATATGTCAATTTTACCTTGATTTTTGATAAATATCAATAAAAGTATGGAAAATTTTGATTAGTTGCAAAATTCTTTGTAATTTTATGCCCAAATTGAGAAAATAATTTCACATCAATAAAATAAATCATTTATGAGAAGAATTTACTCTTTGTTTGCTGCTTTGCTGCTGTTGGCGGTAGGGAGCGTGAATGTATGGGCACAAGATGCCTATGAGACAGTGTACACTCGTGCCTTGGCACAGTGGACTGCAGATGATCTTACGGACTGGAATGCTTCTTCCGCCGTGGAAATTAATGCTACTAATGGATTAGGTGCAAATGCCAACTTGACAGCTACTTACGTAAAAAAGACTTTTGACATTAAAGACAATGCGAAGGTAAAGTATGAGGTTGACTGGACTTATGCTACTGCAACTGGTCGTACTGGAAACTGGAACTGGATTCAGTTTGGTGATAATGTACGTATTGCCATCAACTCATCTTACAATATGCAAGTAAGTACGGATGCTGGTGCAAATTGGAATGCTACTGCACTTGGTAATTATAAAAATGGTACTTATACAAAACATATTGAGGTCGTTTTTGATACACAGTTGAAGAAAGTAGATTCTTTCATTTGGGATGGAACTGATTACACCTCATTAGTTTCAGGTACCCTTAATGGAGCATTCAATACCCTTTCCATAGGTTTTGTTCGTGGAGGCTCTGTTAGTTGGACACTTGCTAATTATCTGACAAATGTAACCGTTTCACAAGCTGAACAAGCTGCTGTTGCTACAGCTGATTATTCAGTTAATTATATTTTCAACGGTGAAATTATCAAGTCTGTAGAAGGTTCTGAGGCTATTGGTGCCACAATCTCTGCTGAAAGTCCTATTACCATTAATGATGTGAAGTATTTTTCCGTTGAGGGTTCTACCATGTCAATGGAGCTTGTTGAAGGTACAAATACATTAAACATCACGTTGCGCCAAGCAGAAACATATAATTACACTGTTAAGAACAATTTTGGTTCTATTATTACAACAGGTTCAGTAGTTGAGGGTGAAAGTGCAACAATTGCGTATCCCCAATATATTGAAATGGATGGTGTTCTTTATTTAACATCTACAAGAAACGCAACAGGTAACGGATACTACCTCTATAAGATTACTCCTACTCAGGATGGAGAAGAATTAACTATCGAGTATGCTGAAAGCCTATCTAATATTGTTTACTATTCTGAAGGTGAAGATATTGAAGGTGCAACAGCAAATAATGGTGGAAATGCAAACATCCGTTGTTCTAATGCTTATGGAGCATATTTTGGGGAAGATGTAACTGTAACCACACTTCCTGCTGGTACTTATAAAATTGGTGTTCAAGTTTGGGGTAATACCGGTGTAACATTTAATGTCAATGCGGGTGAGACAACTGTTTTGGCTGCTGCAACTACTGGTAGCTTGGCTTCTGTTACCTCTGAGCCATTCACACTGACAGAGGAAACTACCATTACTATCCCTGCTGCTGGTTCAAACGGTAAGGTGATTGACTGGATTTACATCCAAAAAGTTCCTGCTACATACAACTACACTGTAGTTACTAACCTTGGCACAACCATCGCAGAGGGTTCAGTATCAGAAGGTGAGAGCGTAACCTTCGCTTATCCTGAGTACATCCTCCAGGACGGCACACTCTATCGCACTTCTTTGAGAAACGCAACAGGTAACGGCTTCTATAAATATACCTTGACTCCAGCACAAGACGGTGAGGAATTGGTTATAGAGTATGCTCCAGCTATCGAAAACGTAGTTTACTTCTCTGAGGCTGAGAATATAGAAGGTGCAACTGCTAACGACCGCAACAATACCGACATCCGTTGCTCTAACGCACTTGGTGCTATCTTCCCAGAGGATGTGACCATTGCCACTCTTCCCGCTGGTGCTTACAAGTTTGGTGTTCAGGTTTGGGGTAATGCTGGTACAACATTCGAAATCAAAGCAGGTGAGTCAACAATCATGGAAGCTGCTACTGTAGGTTACTTGAATGCTTATACTAAAGATATCGTATTGACAGAGGAAGCTGAAATCGTGATTGCTGCCGCTGGTTCTAATGGTAAGGTTATCGACTGGGTTTACATCCAAAGAGTAGGTGATGTACCTTCATACGACATTAATATCTCTTCTGTAGGTTATGCTACATTCTATGACAGCAAGTATAGCTTTGAGGTTCCTGCTGGTGTAACCGCTAAGACATACACATACGAGAGTCCTGTATTAAATGAAAGTGTAGTTTATGCAGAGGGTGACGTGATTCCTGCTGGCGAGGCAGTGGTATTGGAAGGTGCTGCTGGTACTTACACATTCAACTATGCTGTTGCTACTGCTGAAAAGGATGCTGACAATGTATTGAAGGGAACAGACGAAGCTACTGAAATTACGAGCGAGAATAAACTTTATATTCTCTCTAATGGTGCTCATGGAGTAGGATTCTACTTCCAAAATGAAGATGGAACCAGCATTACCAATGGTGCCCACAAGGCATATCTGGAAGTTGAAGGTGATGTAGAAACCAAGTCATTCTATCTCTTCGATGAGGCATCTGTAACAGCTATCCAAGGTGTAGTTGCTGCTGAGGCTGCCAATGGTAATGTATTCGACTTGCAGGGACGCAATGTTAAGAATCCTGTGAAGGGCTTGTACATCGTAAATGGCAAGAAGGTAGTGATTAAGTAATTTGATAATCAATTAAAATAAGCTATAAAATGAAAAAGAATATGTATGTTCAGCCAACTCTTACTGTAGAGGAGATTGAGGCACAGTTGATGGCAAGTTTATCTACGCATGATGAAGTTGGTGACGGTCAGCTCTCAAAAGGTATCGAGTTTGAGGCAGAAGAGGAAGCTGCTGCACCAAAGAGCGTGTGGGACGAATAATCAAGAACGTAAATAGTCTCTATAAAAATTACTGCGACGGAAGACATTCCGTCGCAGTAATTTTTTGTCTTGGGAAAATGCCTGACGGCATCTCAAATCCACAAGCTATGTTCAGATTATTTCGTGGTGTTTGACTTGCTTTTGCGTTTCTGTTTCTTGTTGTTCTGCTGTTTCCCCTTACTGTTTCTCTTTTTCCCATGATACCGTTTCTTTCCTTTCTTCTCGCTGATGGTTTGCGAGTTATAGTCGGGAGCTTCTCCAAATTCGTCGGGCATGGGGTTCTTTTCTATTTCACGTTCAAGGAATCGCTCGATGAGCTTGAAATATCTGATGTCTTTATCGCTTACGAGCGTCACAGCCCTACCGTCACGTTCTGCCCTTGCCGTTCTGCCAATACGATGCACATAATCCTCAGCATCGTGAGGTACGTCATAGTTGATGACCATAGAAATGTCGTCGATGTCGATGCCTCGTGAAAGGATGTCTGTTGCAACGAGCACGTCAATCTGTCCACTTTTGAAACGAAACATCATCTCGTCGCGTTCCGCCTGCGATAAGTCGCTGTGCATCTCACCACTATTGATGTGCATTTTTCGCAATTCCCTGTTGATGTCTTTCACCTTATTGATTTTCCCAGAGAAGATGATGACACGCTTGAGGTCGTTGCTCTTGAACATCATGTGAATGATTTTCAATTTCTGTGGCTCATAGCAGATGTATGCCGACTGTTGTATTTTCTCGGCAGGTTTGCTTACTGCGATTTTCACTTCCACGGGATTGTGAAGCAAAGTCTTTGCCAGGTCTTCAATCTTCTTCGGCATGGTAGCAGAGAACATGATGGTTTGTCTGTTTACGGGAAGTTTCTTGGCAATCTTCATGATGTCGTCAGAGAATCCCATATCCAACATACGGTCAGCCTCGTCGAGGATAAAGAATGAAATCTTGCTGGTATCTAAATTTCCCATGTTCAGATGCGAGATGAGCCTACCCGGTGTGGCGATGATGATGTCTGCCCCTAAGCGAAGCGACTTCAGTTCTTGATCGTACCTGTTCCCGTCGTTTCCACCGTAAATGGCAACGCTGCCAATGCCATCGAGGAAATACCCGAAGCCCTGCATGGCTTGGTCTATCTGTTGTGCCAGTTCGCGGGTGGGAGCCATGATGATACAGTTGACGGCATTTTTGGGGAATCCACCTTTATCTAATAATGAAAGGATGGGCAACAGGTAGGCGGCTGTCTTGCCTGTACCCGTTTGAGCAATACCTAACACGTCGTTGCCTTTCAGAATTTTTGGGATACATTTCTCTTGTATGGGTGTACACTCTTCAAAGTGCATGTCGTAGAGTGCATCAAGGATATTGTCGCTTAAATCTAATTCGTCGAAAAACATTGTTTTGATGTATGATGTTTGAATTACGAAGGTTGATGTAGTGCGCTTTGCGCAGTGAAGAAGTTATGATGTTTGATGGATGAGTTTTGATGTTTGACGGATGAGTTATGATGGATGATGTAGTGCACGATGTGCAGTAATGAAGTATTGAAGTATTGATGGATGATGTACTTCTTTCCATCCTCCTTCCTTCCGCAACTTTGTTGCTCACATCTACCATCAAAATTCCTCCTTCCACCATCTTAATTCGGTGCTTTGCGATAGCAGAAATAGGCAATTACGGCAAATATCATATTCGGTATCCATGCAGCCAGCATCGGTGACGCATTGGCATTGATGGCAAAGGTAGAGGATATTGTTTGCAGCATGATATAACTGAAACTTAATGCCAAGCCTATACCTAAGTATAGTCCCATTCCTCCTTTCCGCTTTCGGGAAGACAGGGACAGGCCGATGATGGTAAGGATGAATGAGGCAAAGGATGTGGCAATGCGTTTATGGTATTCCACTTGGTATTGCGCAATGTTGCCACTTCCACGATCTATCTGTTTGGAGATATATTCCTTCAGTTCCGGACTGGTAAACGTTTCTTGCTGTCCTTTTGAATACACCAGGTCGGTAGGCTCCATCATGATGACCGTATCTTTCTGCATCCCACTCGTGATATATTCTCGTAAGCCTTTGAACTGTCTGATTTTCCAATTGCGAGCTTTCCAGTGATACTTAGAGTCAGAGATGGTGTCGTATTGGATTTCCATAGCAGTCATGTGACTGACCAACTTCTTGTTTTCAAACTTATCAAGGATGAATCCGTAGCCTCTTTTCAAGTCGTTATCGTAGTGTTGTATATGAGCAATCACTCCTTGTCCCACTTGTAACTGCACGTTGTCTGCCATCATGATTTTCTTCTTGTTCTTGTAGATAGACTCAAAGTTTTGTCTTATCACCGTACCATGAGGAATGACGTATGCACTGAGATAAAAAGAGAGCATAGAGATAAGTACACATGAAAGCATATAAGGCTTCATGAGGCGTTTGAAGGAAACACCGGCAGCCAGCATAGAGATGATTTCAGAGTTGCCAGCCAACTTAGACGTGAAGAAGATAACGGCAATGAAGACAAACAACGGACTGAACAAATTGGCAAAATAAGGCACGAAGTTCATGTAATAGTCGAAGACGATGGCTTTGAGGGGCGCATGGTATTCGGTGAACTTTGCCAAGTTCTCATTCACGTCAATGACGATAGAGATGGAGATAATCAAGATGATGGAATAGAAATATGTACCAATGAACTTCTTGATGATGTACCAGTCGAGAATCTGTATGTAGTTGCGTGGATGGAGGAAACTGAGTTTCTTCCCCAGCCAACTAAATACGGGGACAAGCCATTGTAGCTTATCGTACAGCATAGCCCAAAGCTTTTTTGCTTGAGCGTAGCCACGTTTCATTGCATCAGCGGCATTTCTAAACCATTTTTGATAGTTCTTTTCCATTCCTCCGTGCGGTGTTATATCCTTTGTCCTAATTGGTTGATGACAGATTTCTTCCACGTAACAAAATCACCATTGATGATATGTTGACGTGCATCCGTAACCAATCGCAGGTAAAAAGCCAAGTTGTGAATGCTGGCAATCTGCATAGCCAACAGTTCTTGAGCCTTAAACAAATGATGAAGGTAAGCCTTGGTGTAGATACGGTCAACGTCGCAACCGTCTGGGTCGATAGGCGAGAAATCCATCTCCCATTTCTTGTTGCGCATGTTCATCGTGCCATGATAAGTAAAGAGCATGGCGTTGCGTCCATTACGTGTAGGCATGACGCAATCAAACATATCCACGCCCCTTTCAATAGCCTCCAAGATGTTTTGTGGAGTTCCCACTCCCATCAAGTAACGAGGCTTGTCTTTAGGCAAGATGTCATTGACCACCTCTATCATCTCATACATCACTTCCGTTGGTTCACCCACCGCAAGTCCACCGATGGCGTTACCGTCAGCCCCTTTGTCAGCTACATATTTAGCCGCTTCTTGTCGAAGGTCTTTATACGTACATCCTTGTACGATAGGGAACAAACTCTGTTCGTATCCATATAGAGGTTGGGTTTCATTGAAACGTTTGATACATCTGTCCAACCACCGTTGCGTCAGTCCCAAACTGTTTTTCGCATATTGGTAATCGCTCTTTCCAGGAGGACATTCGTCGAGAGCCATCATGATGTCTGCGCCAATGATACGCTCCGTATCCATCACGTTTTCAGGCGTGAATATATGTTTGGAACCATCGATGTGCGAACGAAATTCACAACCTTCCTCTTTCAGCTTTCTGATTCCTGTCAACGAAAAAACCTGAAAGCCGCCAGAGTCGGTAAGTATGGGACGTTCCCAACCGTTAAAGCCATGAAGACCACCCGCCGCTTTCAGCACCTCCAACCCTGGTCGCAGATATAAGTGATAGGTGTTGCCCAAGATGATTTGAGCTTTCACTTGTTGGCGCAATTCCTCAAAGTGAACACCTTTCACAGATCCACAGGTGCCTACGGGCATGAAGATGGGAGTCTTGATTTGTCCGTGAGCAGTGGTAATCAATCCTGCCCTTGCATCAGATGCGTTGTCAGTATGTTGCAGTTCAAATGTCATGTATTTTATCTGCCTGATGTGATTATTCCTTTTTCTTCTCTTCCTCAACCTTCAACTCAATGGGATGTGCCACGATTTCGTCGGTAAGGGCAAAGTCCCATACGTCTTTCACGTTCTCCACATAGTGGAACGTTACGCCTTTGAGGTAAACCTCTGGGATTTCGTCAATATCCTTCTTGTTGTCCTTGCACATCATGATGTCGGTGATTCCTGCACGTTTGGCAGCCAAGATTTTCTCTTTGATACCACCTACGGGCAATACCTTTCCACGAAGCGTTATCTCACCAGTCATTGCCGTGTTCTTACGAACCTTGCGTTGAGTAAGAGCAGATGCAATAGACGTGGCAATGGTGATACCAGCCGACGGTCCATCTTTAGGAGTTGCCCCTTCCGGTACGTGAATGTGGATGTTCCATTGGTCGAAGATGCGATAGTCAATGCCCAAGATGTCAACGTGAGCCTTCACGTATTCCAAAGCAATGACGGCAGACTCCTTCATCACCTCACCCAAATTACCCGTGAGCGTAAGCTTTCCAGCCTTTCCCTTGGAGAGAGAGGTCTCGATAAATAAGATTTCTCCGCCTACACTTGTCCAAGCCAAGCCCGTTACTACGCCAGCATAGTCGTTGCCTTGGTAAATGTCACGATAGTAAGGAGGCTTACCAAGAAGATTCTTGATTTCATCGGGCGTAATCTTGGTATAAGGCAACTGTCCGTCACGAGCTCTCAGGAAAGCCAACTTTCTCAGAGCTTTGTTGATTTGCTTCTCCAACTGGCGAACACCACTTTCACGTGAGTATTGCTCGATGATTTTCTCGATGGCAGTTTTGGTGAACGTGGGAGTGGTCTCCATCTTCTTCAACCCATTGTTTTCAAGTTCCTTGGGAATGAGATGTCTTTTGGCAATCTCGATTTTTTCTTCCGTGGTATAACCGCTGAGTTCGATGATTTCCATACGGTCGAGTAGGGGACGGGGAATCGTGTTCAAGTCGTTGGCAGTAGCTACGAAAAGCACTTTAGACAAATCGTAATCCACGTCAAGATAGTTGTCGTGGAAAGCATTGTTTTGTTCGGGATCTAACACTTCCAAAAGGGCAGACGAAGGATCGCCGTTAATGGTGTTTTGCGTAATCTTGTCAATCTCGTCCAAGATAAAGACAGGATTAGAAGAACCTGCCTTCTGAATGCTCTTGATGATTCTGCCAGGCATTGCTCCTATATAAGTACGTCTGTGACCACGAATCTCACTTTCATCGTGTAATCCGCCAAGACTGATTCTCACATACTTGCGTTTCAAGGCTTCGGCAATGCTCTTTCCTAAAGAGGTCTTACCCACTCCTGGAGGGCCATACAGACAGATGATAGGCGACTTCAAGTCACCACGTAGTTGTAATACGGCAATGTACTCAAGGATTCTTTCCTTCACTTTTTCCATTCCGTAATGGTCTTTGTTCAGTATTCGTTGGGCACGTTTCAAGTCAAGGTCATCTTTCGTAAACTCGTTCCAAGGCAGGTTTACCATCGTTTGCAGGTAATTGAGTTGTACGCTATATTCAGGACCTTGTGGGTTCAGAATGTCCAACTTATCCAATTCCTTGTAGAAGGTAGTTTGCACATCCTCTGGCCATTTCTTGTGCAATGCCTTTTCTTCCAGTTCATGACGTTCAGGTGAACCTTCGCCATTCCCCAATTCTTCCTTGATGTTCTTGATTTGTTGCTGGAGGAAGTATTCACGTTGTTGCTCATCAATTTCTTCCCTTGTCTTGGAAACGATGTTGTGATGTATCTCTAAAAGTTGAATCTCCTTGTTCAGAACTTTAAGACATACGATGACCCGCTCAAAGAGAGAGTCTGAGCGCAACATCTTCATCTTATCGCCTACGGTGAAAGGCATGACGGTACAGATATAGTTGAGCGACAACACCTCATTGTGAATGTTGCGTAAAGCAAATTCCGACTCATCGGGAATCTCCTCGTTGGCATGAATGTAAATCTGCGTTTGTTTGCGCAAGTCCTCAATGGCAGTTCTGAAAACCTTGTCGTTTTTCGCGGGAATCTCTTCGGGAGCACTTTCGATGATACCTTTCAGGTAAGGCTCATCGTCAGTAAGTTCCACCAGTTTACAACGTCCCAACGACTGTACGATGGCGGTCAGCATTCCATCGTGACCAGGCATTTCCAAGATACGTGTGAGTTTGGCAAACACACCATATTCATATAAGTCTTCTTGATTGGGATTGTTTACCTCCCTGTTTTTTTGGCAAATCACGGCAAACACCATTTCTGGATTCTTGTTTGCTTGCTTGATGAGATTGGTACTGCTTTTGCGCCCGATGATGATGGGATTGATAACCCCGGGGAAAGCCACCATGTCTCTTGTGGCAAGAATGGGCAGCTCACCATCAAATTTCTCACCCAGTAAATGTGAGATATCTCCCTCAAAGTCTGCTATCATTTGGATAGATGTATTTTTTTTCTTGTTCATGTCTATATTTTATTAATGTCAACATATCCGTGCATGACAGCATAGATTGTCAATGCCGAAACACTTTTCACCCCCAGTTTGTCCATGATATTCTTTCTATGCGTAATCACAGTGGTGATACTTATATTTAATTGATTGGCTATTTCCTTGTTGATGAATCCTTGTACGATTAATGACAGCACTTCTATTTCCCTGTCGCTCAACACGTGTTCTTGAGCATTGCTCATTGGAGGCATGTTCCTGCCATTTCCGTGTGCGTGTTGCTGTAAGATCAGTAACGAACGTATGAGTTGCTTCTCGGGTACATTCACGCAGATGCTATGGAAGTCACTCAGTTGGGATTTAGGACTCATAGACGTAGTCAGGACGATGGTCTTATGACGGCGTTCAAGGAAGAACGCACGGTTTTCCAACACAAGATGCATGGACACGAAATAATGAACGTAGTCGTCGTAATGAGTAGATTCCAGTTCAGCGAATGAGCCGAAGGTGTCAATCTCAATAATCGGTACTACGTTTTGCAGTATCTGTCGCAATCCCATAGCCGCTAACGTGTTGGGATCTATAATGGCAAATTTTGGTCGTTCCAATTGATGACGTGTTTTTATGATGAATACTTAATGCGTTTACACATTCCGTTTTACAGGAATGGCGTGAGTAGATGGGCAAACCATCCCACAAACTTATTCCAAGGTGTGCGGAACTGGTCCCATGTTTCTTCTGTCAGTTTGAATGAGTCTTTCTTGTCGGCATCAAACATATTGCTCAGTTCTGCCGTAGTGCAAGGGTCAACGATGACCGCATTCTCTTCGTAATCCCAATTGAGGCTTCGGGCGTTGAGATTGGCACTTCCCACGGTGCAGAATCTCCCGTCAACCATGATAACTTTCGTATGGTGAAAGCCTGGACGATACATCCAGACGTTTACTCCTTTCTTCATGAGCTTGTGTACGTTATAAAACACACAGTCGGGAGTTAAGGGAATGTCGCTATGGGTTGAAACCATGATTTCCACTTTCACCCCTCTTTTCACCGCATTCTTCAATGCTTTCTTCAACTGTCGGTTTAACGTCAGGTAGGGATTGATGAGTTTGATGCTGTCTTGTGCAAGATTGATGGCATCTGTATAGAACTTGCGGATAATCGCATTGCTTGTGCGAGGCTCACGGTTGATGATACCAACCATTTTCTTGCCTGCCGTTTCGCACGTGTCCTTTTTCAATCCCGTGAAATATTCTGGTGTCTTGATGCCACGGTAGTATTTGGCTCCGTGTACGTTCTGTTTGGTCTCCTTGTTCCAGATTCGCAGGAATATCTTTTGCAACTCATTCACCTCGTCACCCTCAATTCTGCAATGCATGTCTCGCCAAGTACCTACTTGTTTTGTTCCTTTGATGTAGTAATCGGCAACGTTCATGCCGCCCGTATAAGCAATCTGCCCGTCAATGATGACAATCTTTCGGTGGTCTCTTGCCCATACATGGTTAATCCAAGGGAAATTGAGCGGGTCGTATTTCACGATTTCAATACCCTTCGCCCTTATCGCCTTGAGGTGTCGGCGTTTGAGAGGCTGGTTGTTAGAGGCGTTTCCAAATGCGTCAAACATCGCTCTTATCTCCACGCCTTCCTGTGCCTTCTCTTCCAAGAGTTCAAAGAGACACCTGGCAATGGAGTCGTTTCTGAAGTTGAAGTATTCCAAATGAACAGAACTTTTGGCGTGGCGAATGGCTTGAAACATATCATCAAACTTCTCTTGCCCACTCATCAAAAGAATCACGGAATTGTTAGAGGAAAACTTGATTCCCTCTTTCCGCAGCTCATTGACAATGAGAGAGTCTGATGTCTGAGCCATCGTATGAAGATTCATTGCCAGGAAGACAAGAATCCATAAGCCTTTCTGTCTAATTCCTTTCATTTGTCGTCAGTTATATCATACAACTATAGTGATCTACTACCCCTAAGAGGCGTTTCTCTTCGTCCACCACCAATACGGTGTGTACTTTATATCGATGCATGATACGTTGTATTTCCGTGATTTTCGTATTGGGCAACACCGTCTTGGGCTGTCGGGTCATGATATCACTGACCGTTTTGTCGAAAAATTGTGCTTGCCATTTCTCCATTGCCCTACGAATGTCGCCGTCAGTAATCAATCCAATCACTTTACCATCTTCGAGAGATACTCCCAATCCCAGTTTCCCCTTGCTTACGTGGATGATAGCCTCGCCCAAGTGCATATCTTGTGGGATAATGGGAAGGTCGTCTGAGCGCATCACGTCTGAAGCCGTAGTGAGCAGTCGCTTTCCCAGTTCCCCGCCGGGATGGAAATGTGCGAAGTCTTGCGGCTGGAAGTTTCTCACCTCCATCAAGGCGATAGCCAATGCGTCACCCATTGCCAGCATAGCCGTTGTACTGCTCGTTGGAGCAAGGTTGAGAGGGCAGGCTTCTTTCTTCACCTTCACCCTGATATGGGCGTTGCTGTATTTGGCAAGTAGTGAATGGCTGTTTCCACTCATGCTGATAATGGGCACATTCATGTGCAATACGATGGGGATAAAGCGCAACAGCTCATCTGTCTGCCCTGAATTGCTCAATGCCAACACGATATCGTCGGGAGTAATGACACCCAAATCGCCGTGGTAAACATCCAAGGGATTAACGAAGAAAGCTGGCGTTCCCGTAGAAGCGAGTGTTGCCGCTATCTTGGCACCAATGTTTCCGCTCTTTCCCACGCCGGTTACAATCACTTTTCCCCTGCATTGATGCATCATTTCCACAGCTTTGTCGAAATGATGGTCTAATTGAGGTATCAAGTCGAGTATCGCCTCCGCTTCTTCACGAAGACATTGCTCTGCATATTTCCTTACGTGATAATTCTTACTTATATCTTCCTTCATAATAATTTTTCAATCAATGGCTCCAAACGGTCAAGTTCCAACATGTTAGGACCGTCGCTTAAGCCTTGGTCGGGAGTGGGGTGTACCTCGAAAAAATAACCCGTGGCACCAAAAGCCTTGGCTGCAAGAGCCATAGCGGGAACGAATTTGCGGTCTCCACTCGTCTTTCCTTCGCCAGCGCCTGGACGTTGCACGCTATGAGTACAATCCATAATGACGTTAGGCACAATTTCTTTCATGTCAGGGATGTTCCTGAAATCAACCACTAAATTGTTGTAACCAAAAGAATTTCCCCGTTCTGTCAGCCATACTTCCTTTGCACCGGCATCCAAGGCTTTCTCTACAGGGTATCTCATGTCTCTTCCGCTGAGGAATTGAGCCTTTTTGATGTTCACGGTCTTACCCGTACGGGCAGCGGCAACCAACAAGTCGGTCTGCCTGCATAGGAATGCGGGAATCTGAATGACATCGCATACCTTTCCCACCGCTTCTGCCTGCCAACTCTCATGAATGTCTGTCAATACCCTCAGACCGTATTTCTCCTTGATGTCTGCAAGCATTTGCAATCCTCTCTCAATGCCAGGGCCTCGGAATGAATGAATAGACGTGCGGTTGGCTTTGTCAAACGAAGATTTAAATACAATTTCCGTGCCAAACTTCTTGTTGATTCTACATAATTCTTGGGCAACGGTGTCCAGCAATTCTTCTGATTCTATTACACAAGGACCAGCAATGATAATGGGTTGAGTCATTTCTCTTTGGTTTTTGAAGGGCAAAGTTACTGATATTTTCTGTCTTACGAAAATAATTCCTATAAATAATGTAGATTATTTCCTATTTTCATGATTTAGGTAGATGACAGACGGTCTTGGCAGGGCTTATCTTTAGGCATTGCAAACCTTATCTTTGGCTTTGCTAAACCATATCTCTACGGGTCGTAAACGTTATGTTCAGGCATTTGTAACGTAAACGTTTGCGTAATTAATTTTGTTAAAAATAGGCAAAAACTTTGATTTATATCAATTTCATTGCTACTTTTGCAAAAATTAAGATTGATTTTCGAAGCATAACTACTCTAAAGAATGTACCAAAACGTCAAAGAATAAACGTCTGCACGTGAGTGAAGGCGTTTTTTTTATGAAAAAAACAAGCGTTTTTTTTGCTGTCACCAATGAATAATGTATCTTTGCATAGTTTTTTTATTAACATAACACAAAATTAAGATGAGAGTAATTATCGAACCGAATTATGCGCAGATGTCTAAATGGGCAGCAGAGCATGTGATTAAAAGAATCAACGAGTTTAAACCAACGCCAGACCACAAGTTTGTACTTGGTCTTCCTACTGGTTCTTCACCAGAGGGAATGTACGCAGAGCTGGTAAAGGCTAACAAGGAAGGACGTGTGTCGTTCAAGAATGTGTTGACATTCAACATGGACGAGTACGTGGGATTGCCTGAAGAGCATCCTGAGAGCTATCATTCTTTCATGGCTCGCAACTTGTTTGATCATATCGACTGCCCCAAAGAGAACATTCATATCCTCAATGGCAACGCTGAGGACTTGGAAGCTGAGTGCGCTCATTACGAGGAGATGATCAAGGAAGCAGGTGGCATAGACTTGTTCCTTGGTGGCATTGGTCCTGACGGACACATCGCTTTCAATGAGCCTGGAAGTTCTTTGGCTTCTCGCACACGTGTGAAAACTTTGACTACAGACACCATCATTGCCAACAGTCGTTTCTTTGACAACGACATCAATAAGGTGCCAAAGCTGGCACTCACCGTTGGCGTAGGTACTGTAATGGATGCTCGTGAGGTCATGATTCTGGTTAACGGACACCATAAGGCTCGTGCCTTGCAGGCAGCCGTAGAAGGTGGCGTTTGCCAAATGTGGACTATCAGTGCCTTGCAAATGCATCAGCATGGCATCATCGTATGTGATGAGGCTGCTACTGATGAATTGAAGGTTGGTACATATAAATATTTTAAAGATATAGAAAAGAATAATTTATGAGACTAAATCTGAGTTCTCAGATTGTTTTAAATAAGATTCCCGAGGAGTTCTATAAGCCTAAAACGGCTATAGAACGCTCGGAAATCACAAGGTTAGAGAAGGTTCCCACAGATATTTTCCCCAAGATAGAGGACGCTGTCAAGAGTGTTGCCGATGTCATTGAGGATGAGATTAGACTGAAACAACGTGTGGGAAATTATTGCGTGTTGGGAATGGGTACTGGAAACTCTCTAACACCTGTATTTGATGAGTTGATTAGACGTCATAAGGAAAATAATCTGAGCTTTAACAACGTGGTGGTTTTTAATGCCTACGAGTATTTTCCCCTATCCCCAACAGCCCAACACAGTGCTATTAACCAATTGCGTGAACGCTTCCTAAACTTCGTCGACATTGAGCCACAGAATATTTTCTCACCTGACGGAACGATTCCCCAAGAAGAAGTACAGCAATATTGCAGACGATATGAACAACGTATCAAGACCTTCGGCGGTATAGACGTGATGTTGCTGGGTATCGGTCGTATCGGAAACATTGCAACCAACGAACCTGGATCTGGTCTTTCCAGTACGTCACGCATCATCTTGATCGACCCAACGTCAAGAGAGGAGATGACCATGAGCTTCGGTACCAACGAACCTGTGCCTCCTTGTTCTATCACGATGGGTATCTCTACCATCCTCTCTGCTCGTAAGGTGTTCCTGACGGCTTGGGGTGAGGAGAAGGCTGACATCATCCGCAAGACGGTGGAAGGGTCTATCACTGATGCCATTCCTGCTTCTTTCTTGCAGACGCATAATGATGCGCACGTGGTCATCGACTTGGCTGCGGCTTCACGTCTCACTCGCATCGTTCATCCTTGGTTGGTGAAATCGTGTAACTGGACAGATAAGCTTGTCCGTTCAGCCTTGGTATGGTTGTGCCAGCTGACGGGAAAGCCTATCCTCAAACTTACCAACAAGGATTATAACGAAAATGGATTGAGTGAATTGTTGGCTTTGTATGGTTCTGCCTATAATGCCAACATCAAGATATTCAATGATTTGCAACATACTATAACGGGATGGCCTGGCGGTAAGCCGGAGGCTGACGATACTTATCGTCCCGAACGTGCCACACCATTCCCCAAGCGTGTGTTGGTGTTCTCTCCCCATCCTGATGATGATGTTATTTCGATGGGAGGAACCATCCAACGCCTGGTGTCGCAAGGACATGAGGTGCATGTGGCTTACGAAACGAGTGGAAACATTGCAGTAGGCGACGAGGAGGTGACTCGTTTCATGCACTTTATCAATGGCTTTAACCAACTGTTCGGTAACTCTGAAGACAAGGTCATTACTAAGAAATATGAGGAAATCAAGTCGTTCCTCGCTTCTAAAAAGGAGGGCGACATGGATACACATGACATCCTGACTATCAAGGGATTGATTCGTAGGGGAGAGGCTCGCACGGCAAGCACCTTTAATCATATTCCGCTCAGTAGGGTGCATTTCTTGGACTTACCTTTCTATGAGAGTGGTAAAATCGAGAAATTGCCGATGGGAGAGAAGGATGTGCGCATTGTACAGGATTTGATTTCTAAAATCCAACCTCATCAGATATATGTGGCTGGTGACCTTGCTGATCCGCACGGTACGCACCGTAAGTGTACGGATGCTGTACTTGCTGCTATCGACGAGGAAAAGAATGCTGGCGCAGAGTGGCTGAAGGATTGCCGCATCTGGATGTACCGTGGCGCATGGGCTGAATGGGAAATCGAGAACATTGAGATGTGTGTGCCTATGAGTCCGGAGGAACTAAGGGCTAAGCGTAATGCTATCTTAAAACATCAGTCGCAGATGGAGAGTGCTCCTTTCCTGGGCAATGACGAACGTCTGTTCTGGCAACGTGCGGAAGATAGAAACCGTGGTACTGCCGACTTGTACGACCATCTGGGTCTTGCTTGTTATGAGGCAATGGAGGCTTTTGTGGAATATAAACCGCTTTAAGTATTGTCTTTACTCCTTAACTCCTTGAAACTCCTGAACTACAAAGTAGTTGAGCGTAGAGAAACTTGAATCAATAACAAATATGAGAAAAATATTTTTATCTTTGGCGTTCCTCCTGTCTGTCTCTGTTTTGGCAGACGAGAAAGTGGTGTCTTCACCAGATGGACGACTTGTAGTAACCGTCGCTTGCAATGATGGTAAGGCTACGTATGGTGTGAAATATGATGGTCAAGAACTCTTGAAGCCTTCCTCTCTTGGATTGAAAACCAATGTTGGGGATTTCACGAAAGGCTTGAAGATGCTGCCTGACGAGAAACGGGATACACTACGCTATGCTTACCTGCTCTCTCGCTCTAAGTTTTCAAGTGTTGCGGTGGTGGCTAATCAGTTGAAAGTCAGTTTTGCAACGGAGTCAAAGATTCCCATGAGCATTGTCTTTTGCGTGAAAGACAATGATGTGGCATTTAAATATCAGTTGGAGAGAGGACCAAACAACAATCCTAAATGTGCCGTCGTGTATCATGAAGCTACGGCGTTTAACATGCCCGATGAGACACGCACGTTCCTGTGTCCACAGATTACGCCAATGACGGGGTGGGAGCGTACCAAACCAAGCTATGAGGAGGAATATGAGGCTGATGCTCCCATGAACCAGAAGTCTAAGTTTGGTGTGGGTTATACCTTCCCTTGTCTCTTCCGTGTCCCGTCATCAGTCCCGTCTGTTGTGGCATCGCCACAACTCTCAAGCCACTGGCTCCTCATCAGCGAAACGGGTGTGAGCAGTGCTTACTGTGGCTCTCGCCTCAGCGACTATGAGGCGGGCAAAGGCTATACCATTGCTTATCCGCAACCTGGAGAAAACAATGGCTTTGGCTCTGAGAGCGCTGGTATTACGCTTCCTGGTGAAACGCCTTGGCGCACGATAACCGTGGGCAATAGCTTGAAGCCTATCGTGGAAACCACTGTCGCCTTTGATTTCGTCACTCCTCTTTACGAGCCTTCCACTCAATACCAACCAGGACGATATACGTGGAGCTGGCTTATATGGCAAGACAATTCGATTAATTATGATGACCAGGTGAAGTTTATCGATCTTGCTGCTGCCCAAGGATATGAATATACGTTGGTGGATAATTGGTGGGACACGCAGATTGGTCGTGAGAAGATAGAGAAACTGTCTGAGTATGCGCAATCGAAGGGTGTTCATCTGATGCTTTGGTACAGTTCCAATGGCTTTGAGAATGATGCACCACAGGGACCTCGAAACGTGATGAACAATTCCATTACACGTAAGAAATACATGTCGTGGATGCAGAAGATTGGCGTGAAGGGTATCAAGGTGGATTTCTTTGGTGGAGACAAGCAGGAAACGATGCGTCTCTACGAGGATATTCTCAGTGATGCTAACGACTATGGCTTGCAGGTGATTTTCCACGGATGTACGTTACCGCGTGGATGGGAACGGATGTACCCCAATTATGTGGGTAGCGAAGGAGCTTTGGCTTCAGAGAATGTGTACTTTACCGATTACCATGCCAAGAAAGAGGGTTTTGAGATGGCGATGCATCCCTTCTCCAGAAATGCTGTGGGTGCCTTCGATTGGGGGGGTGTGATCATGAACCGCTATCTGAGTAAGGATAACAAGAGTCGTCACCAGCGATTCACGTCGGATGTCTTCGAAATGGCAACTGCCATCACCAACCAGTGTAGCGTGAATTGCATTGCCATGCAACCGAATAACCTCCAAGAACTGCCTCAATTTGAACTTGACTTCCTTCGTCAGATTCCTACCTCATGGGATGAGACTCGTTTCATCGATGGCTATCCTACTCGCTATGCAGTGATTGCGCGTCGCACGGGAAATAAATGGTTTGTGGGCGGTATCAATGGTACTGACAAGCCTTTGTCGCTTACTCTTCAACTTCCGATGTTTGCAGGTAAGACCGTGAGTTATTATGTGGATGAACCAAAGAAAGCAGGCGAAATCCTTCCTACATCTTCCTTGAAGACGTTGAAGGTCAATAAGAAAGGTGAGGCAAAAGTCACAATCCAACCTATGGGAGGAATCATTCTGAAGTAACATGCATTCTGAAGGGGTAGCCTCTTGCTTCTTGCTTCTTACTTCTTGCTTCTTCTTAAATATTTCACCCATGCGTAGGGCTTGCGTTTTAGTAAGTAGTTCGGGTCATACATGTGGTCGTATGCTTCCCTTTCCATGGAGATATTAGAATATGCACGACCCTTCATGGGAAGTCGTATTAACCATTCCACCACATACCACACGTAAAAGCCCACTACAAACAACTCCAGCATCTGCTTCGTATGAATGCGCTCATGCTGAATGACATCTGCTGTAATGGTTGCTCCTTTTCGACAGAAGAGAATGCCAAACAAATTGATGGCCTCATACTTCTTGAACGGTATAAATCTGTTGTGAATGATTTTCACGCAATTATCCAATTATTTTAGTCCCATGTCTCTTACAATTTTTCTCATTGTCTCATTTTTTACACTTGAAACATCGGCTTTATCGTATATGTAAACAAGGGCTATTATCATATCATTACTTGAAATGATGATGTTGAAAGTTATAAATCTTGCCCCACCAGCCTTACCTTTTCCTTTGCTTTTAATGCTCATGCGAATTTTTCGCAATCCACCTCCTAAATCAATTCCTTGAAAAGGATTTTCCTCAAGACTTTTTCGTATTTCTATAAGATCATTTTTCAATGATGGATAGCGTTTTGATAAAGACTTGATGGCTTTAATAAATGCGGGAGAGGGCCGAAATTCATAATTCATTTATCATTTCCTCCCATGTACCAAATTCTATTTTACCTTCTTTGAAATCTTTTGCTTGACCAACAGCTTCACGAAAATCGTTTATAAATGTGTCTCTATTAGTCTTTTTTCTATTCGTGTCTCTGATAACTTGTATTTTATCAATGCCACTAATGCGTTTCAATATTTTTTTCAGTTCGGGAATCATGGTGTGGTCACCAATATCCAAAATCATTTGTGTCATAATAATCCTTTGCTTTTATAAAAGTTAGTATATGTTTTTACTTTTTGCAAAAATAAGGAAAAATGTTTGATAATCCATCATTTTTCTTTTGTTTTTTACGTAGGTTAACGTAAAAGGGGCAGGTCTTTATTGTACCTGCCCCTCTTGCTTATGGAAGATTTTTATAAAAATCTCTTTCTTTTCATTTTACTCGTCCCAAACGCTGATGCCTTTGGCACGACCTTCATCATCATCACCTGCTGGAGGATTTTGGTCATTGTCGCCAACACCACCTTGTGACCAGTGGTTAGGATCATTGGGATCTTGACTCAGATTCTGGAGTAAACTCTCGATCTCTACGCTTGTTAGCGTGGTCTCTGGTACAAAATATGTTTTCTTCATAATTAAAATATGTATTATCGTTTAATTACTTAACCAATACTTTCTTGCCATTGACAATGTTGATGCCCTTATGTGCCTTCTGGAGTTTCTGACCATTGAGGTTGTAGATGTTGCCAGAGAGGTTGTTCAGTAGTTCAACTGCCTCGATACCGTCAACAACGAAACCACCGAAGTTGAATGCTACATTTGCAGGCTCTTCTGTACCAACAAACTGCAAGTATGCACGATAAGCTTGGAGACGGTTGCCACCAGATGCTTTAACGAATCTCTCTTTACCAGCAATATAGTCTTTGTCACCGATAGCACTTTCACCCTTCTTCCATTCGCTATAAGTACCTCTGAAGTCGAATTGATCGTTCGGGTCATCTGTTACACATTCATTATACCATCCACCACCAGGATTGATGTTCTTTGTTCCGAATGTCAAGTTTTCTGTTTGATCAGCGGCAACGAATACAGCGTATGGAGTGTTAGCTTGCAATGTAACAACACCGTCAACAGGAGCAACCTTCTGGAAGTTGAAGGTCAAACCGTCAGCTTCTACTGTAGTACCTGTGTAAGCAAGTACGGTAGTTGCACCAAGTTCTGCATCAGTTGTCACGAATGGGAATATTACAGTGTTCAAACCTTTGAGCAACTTGCGGTCGGTAATCACAGATGTTGCAATTTGTGCCTCTGGAGCAGCAGCGTCTGTACCAGCGATTTCTACGATGTTCTGGATTTCTTGTTTAGAAAGCAATGTACCGTCAGCGATAGACATCCACTGATATTGTGTGGTTGCCTCAGCATAGAAGGTCATCGTGACCTCTGTGGTCTCTGTCAATGTGAAGGGGAGGAATCTCCATTCCCAGCCGAAGCCTACGCCATCACGTGCGAAGTTATCGCCTTCGAATGAAGCATTACCGTCAAGGTCAATACCCTTGGTGAAAGCACCGTTGTTAGGTAATGTAACGGTATTCTCTGTAGCTGTACAAGATACCAAACTGGTGGTACCCTCGGAAGAACGGGCAGCAACCTTCAGCATATAGTCACCAGCCGGCAACTTAGCGGTCTTCTCATACTTGATGGTCCAACCATTGATATTGCCCCAACCATTTTCGTCTTGCTCATAGTAAGCGTGTGTGGTTCCACTCCAGTGCTCATTGCTCAGGTAGTGAGGTGTACCAGGCTGTCCACCAACGGTAGCTGTACCGGTCCACTCACCGAATGTACCGATGACGGGTGCATAGTCGTTAGGATAGTTCTCCTTTACATAGTTGAATTCAGCAACCTTCAGTGCGTTGGTAGCAGCTGTTGCGGCAGCGGCACTGGTAGGATATTCACCAGCCTCGACACCAATCATCTGGGCTACACCAACCTCTGTTACGTATGCGTTGTATGCGGGAGCGGCATCAACGAGAGCCTGTGTGGCGGCGGTCAATGCAGAGGTCTTTTCGATGTAACTTGCCTTGTTCTGTGCGGGAGCGTCAGCGATGGCAGCGTTCACGGCAGCAAGCTCCTCACCTGTCACGTTAGGATTAGCAGCGATGGCGGCCTGTGCAGCAGCGACAGCCTCAGCCCAAGCGTCTTGGTATGAAGAGAGGTCAACAGCAGAACCGAAATACTTCAATGTGAAGTCGCGGAAGATAGTCCATCTGTCGGTTTCAGTGTCGTTGTTCACGATACCAATCTTGATATCATTGCTTTCATCTTCAAGAGCGAACTTCAAGGCAACTTTACCATTGCCTTCGTTGAAGTAAGTCTGAGCTGCTGCCATGGTATTTACTACTGAAGATTCTACACCAGGAATCAAAATCTTGTCTACGCCAGCATAGAAGTATGTAGAGTGATTACCAGCACGGTGGAAACCAGTCACGCCAAACTCGTATGTACCGGTTGGCAGACCTTTCAGGTTCTGGTAGAAGTCAAAATTCTGCTGATAGAATTCGGTCTCTTCATTGCTGACTTTGGCCCAGCTGTAAGATGTATTTGGTGTTCCTTCTGCTGTCCAATAATTAGTGTTCTGGCGAACAGTCGGGTTGTCAATGATGGCATTGGTCAACTCGATACCTTCCTCAGGAACTTCCATATTTGGAAGAGCAGCAAGAAGAGCGGAACGAACAGCAGCCACGGCAGCCTCAATTTCCTCAGCTGTAGTCGCAGCGTTAGCAGCTGCATCTGCATCTGCGGTATTCAAATCGCCATAAACTGCCACGCAAGCAGTCTTCACTTCATTGTAACGGCTGTAAGGAGCTTGGAGAGCTTTAGCTGCATCTATAAGAGCGGACAATTCTGCTGAAGTTGTGCTAATAGCATCTTCTGTAGTCAGAGCATTCATATCAATGCCATCAGCATAGTTCTTGGCAGCATTATATGCAGCAGCTGGCGTTGTGCCTTCGAGAGCAGGAACAGCATCAATCTGGGCCTGGAGAGCTTCCTTAAGTGCAGAGAGGTCAAGACCCTTGTAGATGAGGACGAAAGAGCGCCATACCAACCAGTGGTCGCCATTGGCATTGTCGGCAATCAGGCCAATCTCGAGGTTTCCTCCCGCGTGAGTGAACTCAAGCTTGTTCACGCCATTGCCGTTGTTGAACCAATCTTTGGCTTGACCACGATTGTTAGCTTCGCTTGTGCTGGCGGTGGCGATGTTCATGGTGTTGTTGCCTGCATAGAGGGTAGCCGTCATGCCTGTGCGGGTGAAGGCAACAGCGATGAGCTCGTAGTTACCAGCGGGCAGGTTGCTCACGGTCTGTTTGATAGAGGCACCACTTTTATTCCAGAACTCGGCGCAGACATTACTGCCATCGAAGGTTGGGGTTTGGGAAGTTGTCCAGCCATTTGTGTCACTTACTGGAACGGAATTCGTAATCCATGACTTGAGAAGTTGCCAGCGACCGTAGTCGTCAGTCACAGCATCTGCAGGACCTACGATAGTGTTGTCTGCACTGGCCGTCATATATGAGCCAGCGCCACCGCCATGGTTGTCAGCGGAAACGATGGTATAGACAGGTCCATTGCTGGCATCGGCCACCTTCGTAAAAGTCCAGGTGGAGTTCTTACCGCGAGACTGGTCTGCATAGATAACAGGATCGCCAAGGCGTTCATAACCAAAGCCATCACCATTCACATTGTTGCGGAGTTTGTAGGCACCGTCGTACTCCTCAAGAGTCACCGTCAGTGCGTTGTTAGCATCAACGCTGGCCTGAGTACCATAGCCATTACCTCTTGTCAGGTACTGCCCTTTACCAACGTTGTAGAGGTAGAAATTACCTGCTCCAACCTCGGAAGCTGTCCAGCTCTGAGCATAGCTGCTCAAACCGAACACGGCTGCAATAGCAGCCACAAATAGTCTTAAATGTTTCATAAATATAAATTAATTAGTACTAAATAAAAAATCGAGTTAGAAGGTTTTATTATAATAATATCAATTGATTCTGCAAATTTAAATATTTCTTTTGATACAACAAAATTTTTTACTTGTTTTTTTCTTAGAGGAGAAGCAAGAAGCAAGAAGCATGAAGCAAGAGATTAGTTTTGTCGATTGAGTTTCAAGCAGTCGAGGGTAATCTCTCACCTCTCACCTCTAATATATCTTCCAAATATCTTTTGCTTTTTACCTCATACTCTTGCTTCTCTATCACTAAAGCATATCTCATGCTTCTTGCTTCATACTTTCTAGCTTCTTGATTTGTCCTACAAATTCTGAATTTACCCCTCAAAATACGGGCATTTTTTCAAAATACTTTGGAGTTGGTCGAAAAAATGCGTATTTTTCTTTGTTTTCTTAAAGTGTTCATTATCAATGGATTGTAGGTTTTGGGTGATTTGATAATGGCAAGAAAGTCATGCTTTTGCTTTAAAAAAAGCATGTTTTTGAGGCATAATAACATATATCTTTAGCCTCGTAACATATATAGTTATGCTCATAACTCATATAGTTACGACAATAACTATATATGTTACGATGAAAAACGTCATTTTTTAGCCGTTTCAACACATTTTTCCGTTCTCCCATTTCTATTTTGCAAGAAAATGTAAAATCAAATTTGTCGGTAAAATTCTGAATATTATTCACAAATTATAATTCACAAATTATAATGCACAATTCATAATGCATAATTCATAATGCATAATTCACAATGCACAGTGAACAAAAGGCTAAGGATTCAAGGATTTCGGGATTTTCAAAAGAATAGAACTGATACCTGTTGACATCATTTATAGGATCAATAGATTTTTCATAGGGAAGAAAATTGAAAATTGAAAGATAGTGTTTGTGGTATATGTTGTTAAATATCCTTGCAGCACGGAAAGGTGCCGATAGGCATCAGATGTTAGTAGCCAGCCATACAGCCGTGCCCATAGGTACGGCTATATGGCTGGGAAGGAATGTTGGGTGTGATGGAATGCCTGCTGTAGGTAGGCGATTAATTTGATATGTCCCTTACCTAAAGGCAAGGTTCTTCGCTTGCGGCATTCTTCTTCCAGCCATTTCGAAACACCTATCGGCGTTTCTGTATGGCTGGCTACTGACATCTGATGCCTATCGGCATCTTTTCGTGCAGCATGAATATTAACTGGCATCAGACAAAATCTTCAATTTTGAATTATCGATTGTGAATTGCCCATTTTCTTCCCCTATGATTTTCGCTTGACCCTCAATCTTCAATTTTCAATCTTCAATTTTCAATTTAAAAAAAATGGGCTGGTCGTATTCGGACCAGCCCATTTTTTTATAGAAAATTGAAGTTCAATTTCTCTTATTCATCCCAAACACTGAATGCAGACTTTGCTGTTGCATCCTCATCATCACCTATTGGATCTGGACTAACGGGGATTTCGCCAGCACTTACTTGCTGCATGATTTCTTCCATGTTGATGTCAGTAACGACAGTCTCGGGTGCAAAATATAATTTCTTTTCCATATCTAATTTTGTTTTGATACACATTATTATATATATTACTTAATGACCACTTTCTTGCCGTTCTGGATGAAGATACCCTTCTGAGCGTTGATTACCTTCTGACCGTTGAGGTTGTAGATAGTGCCATCAACGTTGTTGATGATTTGAGCAGCTTGGATTCCGTCAACCACCTCGTCGCCAATCATGATAGCAACCTTAGCACCAGCAGGAACTTCTGCTTTCTTCTTCAAGAATGCGCGGAATGCGTTGAGCTTCTTGCCAGCTGTAGCAGGTTTCAAACCTGAAGCTGCAGAAACATAGTCGCCTTCTACGATTGTCTCATTGCCAGCGGGCAGAGCTACGTATGTACCAACGAAGTCGAAGTTAGCGTCAGTCTTGATAGGCTCAGCTACAGTCTTGAACTCTTTATTTGTGAATGAGAGACCTTCTTGGAGAGCAGCCATCTTCACGATGTAAGGAGTATTGGCAGCCAAAGAAGTAACTTTTTGAGAGAAATCGAGGTGGCAAACGTCACCTTCCAAGGTAGAACCACCGTAAGTATAGATAGCCTCTACGTTCTCACCCAGTTCTTCAGCAGTTACGTCGAATGGCAATACGAGCGTGTTGTAACCAGCTACGAGGTTACGAGCGTATGTTACGTTACCAAATTCAGCAGTTGGAGCCTCTGTTGCTGCATCTTCCAGAACAACGTCTTCAACGTTTGCTCTCATGATATAGAAATCTGTCATGAAGGTGTTACCATTGGCGATAACGCTCAATACGTAGTCACCATCTTGCTCTGGAGTGAAGTAAAGCTTCACGTTCTTCAATGCGCCAGCCTCTGTACAAGCAACACCATTCTTACCATAGCTCTGAGAAGCAACGGTAGCACCATCCTTCAAGATAGTCAATGTGAAGTTGTTGTTAGACTCGTTAGCCCATGCGCAGTACTTAGCTTGTGCCAAATAAGTAACGCCACCCTTCAAAGGCATAGTGTAACCGAATGTTTCACCGTAATTGTATGTTCCTGGGTGAACGAAGAGACCTACTTGGTCGTCTGCGTCAGCCAAAGCAGCCTTACCACCATTGTCATTGTCTGCACCAATGAAAGTCTGGCGAGTGTTACCGCTCTTGGTTACCCAACCTGGCAATACTACGTTTTCAGAAGTAGCTTGGATAGGTGCGTTTGCAAGAGTACCGTCATAGACTGCATTTAATTCCACTTCATTAGCTTCCCACATGGTTTCATCCAATTTGTTGATCAGGGCAGTAACTTGTTCCTTACCATTTTCTACATTTTGGTCAATAGCCTTAGCATCGGCAAGAGCTTGCAATGCTTCAATATTATGATAAGGAGCATATTCACCTGCGTCGAAACCAAGAGCCTTACCCTCGGCTGCGGTAATAGCATCGTTCAGAGCTGCATAGTCTGTTGCATCAGCCATTTCTTCGTAAAGATTAAGACGAACTAAGCGGAAGTCGCCTACAGAGAACCATTGGTGATTACCCTCTGTTGTTGCGGTTACCTTGATGGTAACTTCTTCACCTTGTGTTTCAAACTCAACACTACCATCGTTCCATCCACGGTCGAATACGTTGCCAGAAGCATTTACATTAGGAAGAGCTACGCTGTTTTCGCCAACTGACATGGTGAGAGTTACACCATCAGAAGCACGACCTTTAGCGGTGAGCATATAATAACCAGCGGGGAGAGTGAGTTTTTGTTCCATCGTGGTAGTCCATCCTGTACCATTCCAGTTACCACCGTCGAAGTACATGTAATCTTTCTTTCCGTTAGCATCCGTCCAAGACTCAGTGTTACGTGGATTGTTCTTGTTGCCCGTCCATGTCCAACCATTGTTACCGTCTGTAGCATTTGGATTCTGAATCTTATCAGTCATGTTTACAGCACCATCATATCCTTCTGCCAAAGCGTGGCTCTCATACACAGCGCGGAGTGCTTGGAGATATGCAGCCGTTTTTGCATCAGCATCAGCGGCAGAAGTTGGCGTCAGTCCTCTTAAATTAGTCCAATTGTTATATATCTCTGAAGTTCCATAATAATTATCACCAAAATAGTAATTATCAATAGTATTATAATATGTGTCATAGCTTGCCTTTGCTGCTTTGAAAGCAGCAGTAGCTTCGTCTAATGCTTTGATTGCTTCCTCGTATTGCTCAGGTGTTGCATTTCCGTATGTGGTAATTGCATCATTAAGTGCGTAAAATTCGTCACCTATAACATTGCTGTATTCACTATCTGCTAAAGCATCGTTTGCTGCTTGAAGGGCATTTTGATAAGCAGTATCATCAATATACAATTGAACAGTACCAAGGAAGAACCCGTCAAGTTTGGCATTCTCTGTCCATGAAGAACGGAATACTACATAGCTGGTAGTTGCGGTGAAAATGTAGTTGTTTTCTGTCCAAGTGTCGGAAGTTTGGTTAGCTGCAGCTCCCCATTGTAATTGATAGAGAGTTGTTGTTTCTTCAGCTCCGTCTTTAGAAGCCCAAAGCTTGCTATACTGGAAGTTATTTGAAGCAGGAGTTTTTCCACTGGTATAGCAACGGAAAAGATAAGTCTCACCTGGAGAAATGTTCCAAGTGTTGCGAATGTTCTTGTCTGATCCCACGCCACCAGCAGAATACTGCAAGTAAGCACCGCCGTCAAAACCACCTTCTGCTTGAAGTGTGTAATTAGAAGCGCTGGCGTTGTTCCATGCTCCAGAATACCATCCATCAACGCCATCCTCAAATGATGGGTTGTAAATTAGGTTGTCACTCGTAACCTCATAGCGCTTGCCATCAATCTCGATGATGTCGCCATACGATTGCGCAGTTGCATCAGCTGCACCAATAAGTGCAAACGACGCGAGTAGAAGTTTGAAATGTTTCATAAATAATAAATTTGATTAAAAATTAAGATATTTTGTGCAAAGATACCAATTATTATTGAGGTGTGTTTGGAAAAAGACGATTTTTTTTCATCTTTACTTGAATTTTTAATATTTTTAATAATGTGTGTTGGAGTCTTTGGATTATTATTCGTATTTTTGTCAAATGTTAAACTTAATGAGAGAATACTTAGAGAATGATGAGAAATGAAGATACATTCCGACCCGATGAGAGTCAGCGACGGGTGATAGGGGCTTACGGCGGCTATCACTTGGTGCTTGCGCCCCCGGGATGCGGTAAGACACAGATATTGACGGAGCGAATTCAACATGCACACGTGGAGTATGGTGTGAAATACGAAGATATGCTCTGTCTGACCTTTACCAACCGTGCTGCCCGTGGTATGATTGAGAGAATCAAGACATACATCAACGATGCCGACGTAGGAAAGGTGTTTGTGGGGAATGTCCATCGTTTTTGCTCCAAGTTTTTGTTTGAATACAATCTGGTGCCAGCCGAGTCAGCCATTATCGATGAGGAAGATTCGGTGAGCATCCTTGCACGTTATATGGAAGAAGACGAGGCCGAGGTGATGGGTAATACAACCAGACGCAGAATATACGATGAAATCGTGCATTTTTCCCATTTCATGCACCAGATTATCCACGGTCATCCCAAATCGTTGCGATTACATCCAGAATGTGTGAACGGTGACGACATCGTGGCGATGAAGAACATTTGCGATGTGAGACAGATGGCTTTTGATGCCGATGGAATGGGCGATATTTACGAACATGCTGACTTCTACCTGTCACAACTCGACAATGAGACACACGACTATGGAGAACGTCAGGTGATAACCAAGACGCTCCGGAAAATGAAGTTGGCAAGGCTCTATCAGGTCTATAAGCAGCAAAACAAACTCTTAGACTTTGAAGACCTGTTGATACTCACTTACGATGCATTGAGAGACGAGCGGTTTAGGTTGTTGACAGGAAAATTCTATCGTTGGATACAAGTGGATGAGGTGCAAGACCTGAACCCACTGCAATTGGCAATCATCGATGCCATCACCGACAAGGAAAGCGGTAAATATACCGTGATGTATTTGGGCGATGAACAACAAGCCATCTTCTCTTTCATGGGAGCGAAAATCAGTACGTTAGACTTGCTCAGACAGAAATGTGCCAAGAACGTCCATCATTTGTATGTGAATCACCGTTCTCCCAAATACTTGTTGGAAGTATTCAATGAGTATGCCATCAATATACTGAACATCCCCAGTGCGTTGTTGCCAAAAGCCAATAATGTGACCGATGCGACGGGAAAGGAACTCAAGATATTGCGCAGCAGCGTGATAGAAACCGAGTTTTATGACGTGGCACGAATGGCGCAGAATTTCTTCATGGACTTTCCCAATGAGACCACAGCCATCATCGTCAACTCCAACAACGATGCCGACTTGATGAGTGCCGAACTGAACAAGCGAATGCTCAAGCATTTCAAGGTGTCGGGGATAGACCTCTTTTCCACCCCAGAGGTGAAGTTGCTGCTTGCCCATCTCAATATTCTCTCCAACGAACATAATTTCATAGCCTGGTCAAGATTGATGAAAGGGTTGAGAGTGTTTGAGGGTAATGCGTCTGCTCGTAATTTCATGCGGTCTTTACTGAATAGAGGAATGTTACCCAACGACTTCCTGCTCTATGATGACAGCACGTATCTCCAAGACTTTGCCAACGTTTATGCTACCGATGAAATCGTGGTTTTCGATACCGAAACCACTGGATTGAACGTATATGAGGATGACATCATACAGATAGCTGCCGTGAAGATGCGGAAGGGAAAGGTGGTAGAGGGCTCTGCGTTTAATATGTATATATCCACCCGTCGTGAGATTTCAGAAAAACTGGGCGACATTGATAATCCCATTCTCAAGGAGATGGCACGTAACCATTTGTATTCGCCTGTGGAAGCACTGCAGCGATTTATGGACTACGTAGGACGTCGGGTATTGGTAGGGCATAATATCCAATTCGACTACCACATCTTGGAGAACAATCTCAAGAGGTATGTTCCACAAATCAAGATACGGAAGGCTTGCCCCAAGTATTTCGATACGTTGAAACTCATCCGATTGGTGGAACCAGACTTGAAGGAATATAAGTTGAAGTATTTGTTGTCGGCATTACAACTGCCTGGTGAGAATTCCCACTTGGCGGATGCTGACGTAAATGCTACCTGTGGAGTGCTAAACTATTGCTATGAGAAAGCGCAAGAGTTGATACCCTCCCAGCAAGAGTTTATGTCTCGTGCACGGGTAAAGGATAGGGTAGAGGTGTTGAGGCGTAATTACAGAGAGATATATTTAAACTCACTGAATGGATTGTACCTTCCACGGTGTTCTGAACAACCAGACATCATCGATGAAATGGAAAATTTTTATCATTATCTGTTGGATGGTGGCTTTATCGTGGAGATTCCCAATCTACACTATATCTTGAAATATGTGAAAGACGATATGGTGGATATGGAGAGTGAACCATCACTTGCCGTGCAATTGAGCAACCATATCTTAGAGATGAATACGATGAAGGAAGCCGACCTATGTAACAGTAGGAGTATTGAAGACCGTATCTTCGTTACAACTGTGCACAAGGCAAAGGGATTGGAGTTTGACAACGTGATAGTATTTGATGCCATAGAAGGTCGTTATCCCAATTATTACCACCAGAACAATCCCAACATGGTGGCAGAGGATGCCCGTAAGTTCTATGTGGCAATGACCCGTGCCAAGAAACGTCTCTTCGTCTCTGTTTGCCAGACCCGTATGGATTACAAGAATCAACCCCAGCCCCGTAAGATCACCAGGTTTATGAATCCGATATTGAAGTATTTTGGGTGAAGGATGAGAGAGAAGCAAGAGGCAAGAAGCATGAGATTAGTCTTTTTGATCAAATCCATATTGGAAAGTCCAAAGGTATAAAGACATATCTCTTGCTTCTTGCTTCTTACCTCTTGCTTCTCACTTCTCACTTACTTGCCCTGATAAAATACATAATCAGGAGGATGTAGGCGATTAAGGAGCAGATTTCAGACATGGGGTTAGCCAACCAGCCCTCGTTGATGAAATTGAAACCACCAAAACGGAGCAAGGCACTCACTACACCCATCAACGCACCACCTGCAATGAAACCACTGGCTATGAGCGTTCCCTTCTCGCCACGTTGCTTGTTCACCTCTTCATTCTTGGAGCGAGAGGTCACGAACCAATTGATGGCTCCACCAATCAATAAAGGAATGTTCAGCTGTAAGGGGATGAACATACCCAGGGCGAATGCAAGGGCTGGAATGCCAAAGTAGTTTAATATAATGGCAATCAGTGCGCCTATTCCATACAATATCCAAGGCGCACCAGCACCATTCATCATCGGTTCGATCACCGCAGCCATCGCATTGGCTTGAGGTGCTACGAGATGTCCCTCAATGTTCGGATCAAATCCGTATGTCTTGTTGAGTAGCATCATCACGCCACCTACTGTTGCTGCACTTACCAACGTACCCAAGAACTTCCATGACTCTTGCTTCTTCGGTGTTGTGCCAAGCCAATATCCAATCTTGAGGTCAGTAATGAAACAGCCAGCCATCGACAGAGCCGTGCATACTACACCTCCCATGATGAGTGCGGCAAGCATACCATTGGAACCGTTCAGTCCTACTGCTGCCATGACCACGCTGGCGAGAATCAATGTCATCAATGTCATTCCACTCACGGGATTGGATCCCACGATGGCAATGGCATTGGCTGCCACCGTAGTGAACAGAAATGCGATAACCGTCACTAACAAAATAGCTACGATGGCAAATAATAAGTTGTTCATCACGCCCAACCAGAAGAAGATGAAAGTGATGATGATGGTCGTTATCGAACAGATGGCAATAAACTTGAAGGAAAGATCCTGTTGAGTGCGAATCTGACTTTCCTGTGTGTCAGTGCTTCCTTTCAGTTCTTTGGAAGCTAACCCTACGGCATTCTTGATGATACCCCAGCTCTTGATGATACCGATGATACCCGCCATTGCAATACCACCGATGCCAATGCTGCGGGCGTAAGTGCTGAAGATTTCTTCTGCCGACATCTGACCAACGGTGGACGTTACCACAGACCCGCCAATATTGAGCACTTCATCATGGAACAGAATAGACATCCCTGGTACGATGAGCCACCAGACTGCCAAAGAACCCAACGTGATATACATGGCATATTTCAAGCCGATGATATATCCCAATCCCAATACGGCAGCACCTGTATTTACCTTGAACACCAGCTTTGCCTTATCTGCGATGGCTATTCCCCAGTCGGTAACCCTACTGGTGAAATTCTCATTCCACCATCCGAAGGTTGCCACGATGAAATCATAGAGTCCGCCTACCAATCCGGCAATCAATAACGGCTTGGCTTGTTCGCCCCCTTTTTCGCCAGACACCAATACCTGCGTGGTGGCAGTGGCTTCAGGGAAGGGATATTTGCCATGCATCTCGCTTACGAAATACTTGCGGAATGGGATAAGGAACAAGATTCCCAAGATGCCACCCAATGCCGATGCCATGAATATCTTCACGAAAGAAGCAGTCATCTCAGGATATTTGGCTTGAAGGATGTAAATGGCGGGCAGTGTGAAGATGGCTCCTGCTACTACTGCACCCGAACAGGCACCGATGCTTTGGATGATGACATTCTCACCCAATGCCTTGTTGCGCTTGGCGGCAGTTGATACACCTACGGCAATGATGGCAATGGGAATGGCAGCCTCAAATACCTGTCCTACCTTGAGACCTAAGTATGCGGCTGCGGCAGAAAACAACACTGCCATTAAAACACCCCACGTTACTGACCATCCGTTTACTTCTGGATAAACTTGGTTGGGTTGCATGATGGGGTGGTATTGCTCACCGTCTTTTAATTCCCTGAATGCGTTTTCGGGCAGCCCTGCTGCCATCTTTTCTTTTTCTTCCATTTTTTTAATTTTTAGGTGTTTCTAGAAATTCTAGAAATTCTAGTTAATCTAGTAATACTAGTAATTCTAGTATTTCTAGTATTTATAGTTTTCTGCAAACATACATAAAATTTTTGATATAAAGATAAATGTTGTTGAGAAATTTGCATATACCTAAATTAAATTGTATTTTTGCCACATAAAATAATCAATATGAATAAAAGGATAGCATTATTGGTGGCATTGTTCATGGTAACTTTGATGATTAATGCCGTTCCAGTTAAAAAGGGAAACTGGAAAACGCTTCGATTGGTTGATGGATCATACGTGAAAGCTCAGTTGAAGGGTGACGAAACACTTCATTACTGGGAGTCGGAGGAAGGTGTGCGTTATGTGCCTGGCGTGAATGAAGGCATTTACGTAGTGGCTACGACTGAATCGTTACAGAAAAAGATGAGGGTGCGCCGTGCCAATACCCGTGCCGTAGGCTTGCACAAGGCACGAGTGAATCAGCGCAAGACCATCTATCAGGGAAAGAAGAAAGGCTTGATGATCTTAACGGAGTTTAAAGACAAATCATTCGTTGACGGACATGATGTAGCCAAGTTCAGCAAGGTTGCCAACGAGATAGGCTATTCTGAATATCCTTTCAAAGGAAGTGTAAAAGACTATTTTCTTGCACAGAGCAACGGACAATTTGAATTGGATTTTGACGTTGTGGGACCCGTCAAAATATCACGTAACAGTAGTTATTATGCTGGAAGTGATGGATTGGAAAGAGCTACTACTATGATTAGAGAAGCCACGTTGGCTGCTGAGGACTTGGTTGATTTTTCCGATTACGATTGGGATGGAGACGGTGAAGTAGAACAAATCTACGTGCTTTATGCCGGTAAGGGCCAGCATGATGGAGGAGGAAGTGGTACCGTTTGGCCACATGAATGGAGCATGTCTGATGGTTATGAGTCTAAGATAAAAGTTGATGGTGTATATGTAAACACTTATTCATGCGGTTGTGAGTTAGACGGTGAGGGCAAATTGGCAGGTATCGGTTTGCTGTGCCACGAGTATTCACATAGCATGGGCATCATGGATATGTACGACACCAGTGATGGTGGTGGCAACTTCGGTATGTACAACTGGGACATCATGGATTATGGTTGTTATAATGGTGATGGATACCTGCCATGTGGCTATACCAGTTATGAGAAATGGTTATGTGGTTGGTTAGAACCTATTGAGTTGAAGGAAGATACAACAATCACGGACATGAAGGCATTGAGTGAACATGGCGATGCCTACGTCATTTATAACGATAATTTCAAGGACGAATATTACCTGTTGGAAAACAGGAAACGCACGGGTTGGGATGCATCACTCGATGGAGATGGCTTGTTGGTGATTCATGTAGATTATGATGAGTTGATATGGTATAATAATGTGATTAACACGACGGGATCTTTCAAAAGAGTCGATGGATATACTCAGGATTTTTCCAATGACCATCAGCGACTTACCATTTTCCATGCAGACAATCGAATGGGGTATGGTACAAGTGATTCTGCGGGCGACCTCTACCCATATCTTCAGAAAGATAGTTTGACAACAAAGTCAACTCCTGCCGCCTCCGTGTATAATGTGAATACGGATGGCTCATTTAACATGAATAAAGGATTGAGAAATATCAGACGTAACGGAGATGGTACGATATCCTTTGATTTTGCCTTGTTGCCAAAAGAGAGCATTGGCCCCGAACCTGAGAGTAAATATTTCTTTGCAGAGACATTCGACCAATGTAATGGAACGGGTGGCAATGATGGCGTGTTTTCTGGGCAAGTGGCTTCATCTGCTTTCATTCCCGACATGGAAGGATGGACATCTACGAGGAAATACGGTGGCTTGAAGTGTGCTAAGTTTGGCAACTCAGGTACGAATGGAGCAACTGAAAGTCCTTTCTTCGTGTTGGATGGTGATGCAACGTTGACCTTTAAGGCTGCCGCATTCGGCAATGACGGAAACCAATTGGATGTGTATCTGGGAAATGAGTTGCTCGGTATCGTGTATTTGTCCAACACCGAATGGACAACATACGAATACGAGATATCGGGTAGTGGAATCAAATATCTAAGGTTTGTTCCAGACAGAAGATTCTTCTTGGATGAGGTGTATGTGAAGAAACCTATTGATACGGGAATTGTGGAAACGGAAGTGGCAAATAAACGCACAGACACCCGTATCTATGGATTGGATGGCCGTTGTGTGGGAACGGATTGGAATGCGTTGCCACACGGAATCTATATTTATCAAGGAAAGAAGATTGGGAAGTAAGAGAGAATTTTAGGGGTGAGAAGTGAGAGGTGAGAAGTGAGAGATTACCCGACAGCTTGAGTGTAAATCTCAAAGGCTAATCTCTTGCTTCTTACTTTCTTGCCTCTTAATCACTAAAGCATATCTCTTACTTCTCACCCCTCACCTCTCACCACTAAAACTTTCCTCTAAAAACTCTCACTCATTGCTGAATGTCAATCCATTGGCATCTGCATCGATGCGGATAGGTTTCTCGCGCGATACCTCTTCTGCCAATATTTTCATGGACAGGTCGTTGAGAACGTGGTTCTGGATGGCTCTCTTCACAGGACGAGCACCAAACTCTGGGTCGTAACCCACCTTTGACAAATAGCTGATGGCAGCGGGAGTCCATTCGAGCATGAATCCTTGCGGTTCAAGCATCTTCTTCACCTTGTTCATCTGCAATTCTACGATGCTGGCAATCTCTTCTTGTGTAAGTTGACTGAACGTGATGATTTCGTCAATACGGTTCAGGAACTCTGGACGCATGATTTGGTGCAACATGGCTTCGGTAGCATTGCTTGTCATGATGATAATGGTGTTCTTGAAGTTGGCAGTACGTCCCTTGTTGTCTGTCAGTCTGCCATCGTCAAGCACTTGCAACAAGATGTTGAACACGTCAGGATGAGCTTTCTCAATCTCATCGAAAAGCACCACGGAGTATGGCTTGCGTCGCACAGCCTCAGTGAGTTGTCCACCCTCGTCATATCCTACGTATCCTGGAGGAGCACCAATCAGTCGAGACACACTATATTTCTCTTGGTATTCGCTCATGTCGATACGAGTCATCATGGTCTCGTCGTTAAACAGATATTCCGCTAACGCCTTAGCCAATTCCGTCTTTCCTACACCCGTAGTACCCAAGAAGATAAATGATGCAATCGGTCGTTTGGGATCTTGCAAGCCGGCTCGTGAACGACGTACGGCATCAGAGATGGAACGAATAGCATCGTCTTGTCCTATCACACGTTTGTGCAGTTCATCTTCCAGGTGGAGTAACTTTTCCCTTTCGCTTTGCATCATCCTTGCCACGGGAATACCCGTCCATCGGCTTACCACTTCGGCGATGTCGTCTTCAGTTACTTCTTCTCTGACCATGCCCTCGCCACCTTGTGCATCCTTCAGTTGCTGTTGGATATTGTCAATGTCGCTTTGCAGAGCTTGCAGTTTGCCATATCTGATTTCTGCCACCTTTTCATAATTACCCTCACGTTCAGCCCTTTCTGCTTCAAATCGAAGGTTTTCCATCTCCAACTTATCCTGTTGAATCTTGTTCACCAGTGCTTTCTCACTTTCCCATTTAGCCCTGAACTGTTTTTCCTTGTCCTTCAGTTCGGCAATGTCCTTGTCGAGTTGTTCAATCTTCGGCGTGTCATTTTCGCGTTTGATGGCTTCACGTTCAATCTCCAACTGCTTGAGTTGTCGTGTGATGTCGTCCAATTCCTCTGGTACGCTGTCACGTTCCATCCTCAGTTTTGCGGCAGCCTCATCCATCAAGTCGATGGCTTTGTCAGGAAGGAATCGGTCAGAAATATATCTCTCAGACAGTTTCACGGCAGCGATACATGCGTCATCCTGAATACGTACCTTGTGGTGATTTTCGTACCGTTCTTTCAATCCGCGGAGAATGGAAATGGCAGACAATTCATCTGGCTCATCCACCATCACAGTTTGGAAACGACGTTCCAATGCCTTGTCTTTCTCGAAATACTTTTGGTATTCGTTCAAGGTAGTGGCACCAATGGCCCTGAGTTCACCCCTTGCCAAAGCAGGTTTCAAGATGTTGGCTGCATCCATAGCACCTTCACCACCACCAGCACCTACCAGCGTATGGATTTCGTCGATGAAAAGGATGATTTCGCCGTTAGAGGAGGTTACTTCCTTCACAACACCTTTCAAACGCTCTTCAAATTCACCTTTGTACTTGGCACCGGCAAGCAAAGCACCCATGTCAAGCGAGAACAATTGCTTATCCTTCAGGTTTTCGGGAACGTCACCTCTTACGATACGTTGTGCGAGTCCTTCTACGATAGCAGTTTTACCAGTACCAGGCTCACCTATTAATATAGGATTGTTCTTGGTTCTTCGAGACAGGATTTGCAATACCCTTCTGATTTCCTCGTCACGTCCAATTACAGGGTCGAGTTTGCCAGAACGCGCATCCTCCACCAAGTTTTTGGCATATTTGGAAAGAGCTTGATAGTTTTCATCAGCCGACTGTGATTGCACTTTTCCTCCTTGTCGAAGGTCATTGATGGCTTTTCTCATATCCTTGTCGGTGCAACCAGCATCCTTCAAGATTCGTCCTGCGGTGCTATTGCTGTCGAGCATTGCCAAAAGGATAGGCTCGATGCTCACGAACTCATCACCCATCTTTTGCGAGATGTCCATTGAACGTTGAAGAATCTGTGATGTGGCATTGCTGAAATACGGTTCACCGCCCGTTACTCGTGGTAAGTGGGTGATTTCTTGCTGAATCAACGTTTCGATTTGTCCACCGTTAACACCTAATTTCTGGAAGATAAAGTTGACAATGTCTTTACCTTTAGACATGATTCCGGCAAGCAAATGCGTAGGCTCAATCGTCTGTTGACCAGAACGTTGTGCCGTGTTGACTGCTTCTTGTACGGCTTCTTGTGCCTTGATTGTAAATTTGTCGAATGTCATGATTCAATCTCCTATAGTTTATTATTTACCCATTTGCTCTCAAATGTTATGCCCGCAGATGATTCGTGACATATTGTCGGTTTTGTGTGACTAATTGTCGGAGTTGGGTGGATTGGAGATTGAAGATTGAAAATTGAAGATTATTAATCGATACATAGATTCTTTAAACAAAAAAGAAATCCAAACTGCTGAATGTTCAGTAATTTGGATTTCTTCAGTCGGGGCGACAGGATTCGAACCTGCGGCCGCCTGGTCCCAAACCAGGAGCGCTACCGGGCTGCGCTACACCCCGAATGCAAGGATTAGCTTGTTCCTAATTTGCGGATGCAAAGGTAAGGATAATTTCTGAACCCTGCAAATTTTTAAGCATTTATTTTATGATTCCTTCTTCAATAAATATCTTTTTCAGTGCTTGTACGCCTCGTTCTACCTGTTCTTCTGTGTGAGTTGCCATTAAAGCAAACCTTACGAGGGTATCTTGGGGAGCACATGCGGGAGGAATAACAGGATTGATGAACACACCTGCATTGAAGGCAAGAGCCGTCACCTTGAAGGTCTTTTGTACGTCGTGTACATATAAAGGAATGATTGGACTCTCTGTATCTCCAATCTCAAATCCCTCTTCCTTAAAACGTTTCAGTGCATATTTGGTCACTTTCCACAGAGCTTCTATGCGTTCTGGTTCTTTTTGTATAATGTGGAGAGCTTCCATAGCTGCGGCAGTTGCAGCAGGCGTGTTAGAGGCACTGAAGATATAAGTTCTACATGTGTGGCGCAACCAGTTGATAGTGTCTGAGTCACCAGCAATGAAACCGCCAATTGAAGCAAGGCTCTTTGAGAATGTTCCCATGATGAGATCTACTTCGTCGGTCAGTCCGAAATAATCGCAAACTCCACGTCCTTGTCGTCCAAAAACACCGATTCCGTGTGCCTCGTCAACCATGACAGAACAATTGTATTTATGTTTCAGTTCAATAATTTCAGGTAATTTGGCAAGGTCACCTTCCATGGAGAACACACCATCTACGACAATCAGTTTGACGGCTTCGTATGGTAAGCGCTGAAGTACGCGCTCCAAATCTTCCATGTCGTTGTGCTTATAATGGAGCTGTTTAGCAAAAGCCAAACGACGTCCATCTACAATACTTGCGTGGTCACGATCATCACAAATTACAAAGTCGTCTTTGTTGAGTACTGCAGGAATCACACCCTGATTGACGGAAAATCCAGTAGAGAAACAAAGAGCGTCATCCTTTCCTACAAATTCAGATAATTCTTTTTCTAATTGAATGTGAAGGTCAAGTGTACCGTTGAGGAATCTACTACCTGCACATCCAGAACCATATTTGTCGATGGCAGCCTTAGCGGCGTCTAAGATGCGTTGGTCGTTGGTTAAACCAGTGTAGGCATTAGAGCCAAACATTAAAACTTTTTGTCCTTCCATGTCCACTTCCGTGTTTTGTTTGCTTGTGATGGCACGGAAATAGGGGTAAACGCCTTGTGCTTTATATTCCTGAGGTATGCGATATGACTTGTACCTTTCTTGTAATTGTCCCATTAGATAACTACTTAAATTATTTTTAAGGCTGCAAATATACAAAAAAAGTGTTATATTTCGTTCTTTTTTCCCAAGAATTTACTCATTTGCTCATTTTTCATGCTTTATATCTTCTTTTTAAGGATGAATTTCGTAATTTTGTAGCATGAAAAAGAAATTGGTGTTCATTATGAATCCTATTTCAGGAACCACGAGCAAAGAGGGTATTCCTGAGTTAATCGATTCGACATTAAATAAAGACCTGTTTGATCATGAGGTATTATTGACTGAGCGGGCGGGACACGCTTGTGAGTTGGCTATACGTGCCAAGGACGCAGGAGTGGATGTGGTCGTTGCGGTTGGCGGAGACGGAACGGTGAACGAAGTAGCACGTTCCATTGTGCATTCCAACACCGCTTTGGGCATTATTCCATGTGGCTCAGGCAATGGGTTGGCGAGGCACTTGATGTTGCCGATGAACGCCAAGAAGTCTATTGAAATCATCAATCGTTGTGAGATACACGATTTGGATTATGGAATCATCAATGACCATCCTTTCTTCTGCACCTGCGGAATGGGTTTTGACGCATTTGTCAGCATGAAATTTGCCGAATCGGGGAAGAGAGGACCAATCACATACGTGGAAAACGTGTTGAGAGAGGGTTTGAAATACAAACCTGAGACATACGTGATAGAAGATGATAATGGCTCCATGCGATACAAAGCATTCTTGATATCGTGTGCCAATGCCTCTCAATATGGTAACAATGCCTATATCGCCCCCCAAGCATCCATGAGTGACGGATGGCTCGATGTAATCATCATGGAACCCTTCGACGTGTTGGAAGCTCCGCAAATCAGTATTGATATGTTTAACAAGACCCTCGACAAAAGTTCTAAGATAAAGACATTCAAGAGTAAGAAATTATATATCCACCGAGAGCGAGAGGGTGTCATTCATTATGATGGTGACCCGATTATGACGAATGAAGATGTTACCATTGAACTCAGAGAAAAAGGAATTAAGATTATCGTCAATCCTGATGCCGACAAGAGTTTGCGAAAACCCAATGCGGTACAGACGGCAGCTGCTTATCTCTTCAATGAGATTAATGTGGTACGTGATGATTTAACCAAGCATACACGGCACATTCAGGCTTTGAGCAAAGTGCTGCAAAGAAAACTTAATTCTTTTTAGGGATTGTTTGGTACTTATAGAATTACTAGAATCTCTAGTATTTCTAGTACTTATAGTATTACTAGTATATCTAGTATTTCTAGTAATTCTAAAAGCTATAATCATCAATGTTATTTTAGGTAAAAATCCTTGGTGATTTCTTGATACCAATCGCTGCGTTCTCCAGAAGAAGATAAAAGATTGACGGTTTGTTCCTCTATTATATTATAATAAGGTGTCTTTTTGGAAAAAGAAACGAGACACCTTTTGGGCAGTTTGGCAGATGTAGTCTTTACGTGAAATAAACGTATGGTTTGCAGAGCGTGAAGATAAGCTTCAGCAGTGAAATCCTTAAGTTGTTCGGTGGGAATGATAGCACTAAACTCACCGTCTTCGGTTAACAACTTACTTACATGACGGAATAAGACAGAGTAGGGTAGGGTGTCAGCATGTCTTGCCAGTGTTCTCTTGCCGTCAGGATTCTTGAGACTATTCACGAAAAACGGTGGATTAGACACGATGCAATCAAACAAGGGATTCCCATCGCTTATCCATTTATCGCTGAAATCTTGTAAAGAGGAATGAGACAAGTGTATTCGCTCCTTGAATAGACTGTTTTCCACGTTCTCACTTGCCTGCAGGAAAGCATCAGAATCAATGTCTATGGTAGAAATGATTGCCTTGGGAAAGCGTTGAGCCATCATCAAGGCAATCACTCCAGTACCTGTTCCGATGTCGAGGATATGGTTTCCACCCTTAGCCCAAGCTCCCAGCAACACACCATCTGTGCCCACTTTCATGGCACATCTGTCTTGGTGAATGGTGAATTGCCGGAACTGGAACATACGATATTATTTAACGATTTCCTCCCACTTGAATACGGCTCCGTTCTTCCTTGCAGGGTCTGCACCCTTAAACTCAAGCGAGTAAGGACTGCCATCGGTAGGACTCTTTCCAACGTATAAATGGCGGGTCATGGACAATAACATAAACTCTTGTCTAAGCATGTCTTGCCACATAAACTCATCAGCTTTCGTAGCATCTTTGGTTAGGCGAACGTCGCCAGCCAAACCTTCTCCTGCAATAAAAACATATCTACCGTCAACACATTTCAATGCCACCTTACCATTGCCTCTGTCTTCTATCTGGAACTGGGTAAGTTCAGATTTGTCATTGGCTTGCGAATCGTACATCAATCCATGCGGCGTGGCATTCATGGGAAGATTTGTGGCGAGATTGATAATTCTGAATGTCTTACCGTATGGAATATTTCCAGAACGGTCTGCCATAGGCTCCTCTACAGTGAAGTTGTCAAACTCAGCATATCCGCCAAGATTCCCCTTGCTGTTGAAAGCGAAGAGAGACATACGAGAGCCTTGGAAAGTAATCAGTTGATAGCCCAACATGATTTCCTTACCTGGCTTTTGGAAATTCACACCATCAGTAGAATAAGCATAATAGCCACGGTCGTTGTCGAAATCGCCTACAAATCGCAACCATATCTTTCCGCCCTTGAGAGTAACAGGGGTGTCGATGGTGTCGTTATGATGTTGGTCAAACCATCTTAATACATCCTTCTTGCCTTGCTTTACAATACCCAACCATGAGCAAGGATTGTTGATGTTACCCAATCCGGCAACGTCCCCATCTTTTAACTTGCTCACGTTCAGTTCTACGGTTGTCGTAGATTCAGGGCCAATGACACGTTGTGTAAGCGTATTTCTTGCCCACATCAGTTGTTTGGCAGGTGTGGAATACAATCTCAGCACACCCTTTTGTAATTTCCATTTGCTGTCATCAGGATTATGATTCCATTGCCAGATACGTTTCAGTTGTTTGCCAGAAAAGTCATCATTGCGCTCGTATGCTGCATGAGGCTCAACCACGGCTCCCGTGGCAGGTTTCGTCCAAGTACGTGGAGAACGACCAGGGTTTCCAGACAGTCCGTACATCGGCCAACCATCTTTCCATGTGATGGGCGACAAGCATACGGTTCTGCCTATGCTATGGAAGTCTTGCATGGAAACAGACCACCATTCACCATTGGGCAATTGCAACATTCCTCCCTGGTGGATATTGGCACATCCCACCGCATGAACATCAGGAGGTGTAATCCTAAACTGATAGCCATCATCGTTGATACGTCCTCTTTGTTGTGTCATGTGCCCAGGATGATAACCATAAGTCTCGTTGGCACTTACCACACACGTCTCGTAAGGACCGTAGATGCTTTTTGAGCGAGCACAACTCATTCTTCCCATAGGTCGATAATCCGCGCTGAGGATATAATACATCCCGTCTATCTTATAAATATGGTGTCCTTCTCCCACGGCACTTCCTTCAGGAATGATGACACGTTCCGTTCCCTCGATGGGACCACTCATGTCTGGTTTCAGTTCGGTACACATCACTTGTCCATAACCGTGAATGGCGTAAATCTTACCATCATCATCAAACAACACACTCAGGTCATAAATCCTACCCTTCATGTTGTGATGTTCCCAAGGTCCTTCAGGTTTCTCACTGGTAAAGCATTGCAATCCCTTGCCATTGACGTTAGAGAAGATGTAAAACTTACCATTATGGTATCTGATACATGGAGCCCAAATACCTTGTCCATATATTTCCTTACCGTTTTTGAGCGAGAAAGCATCGTCATCAAAATCGAATCTGTCGAAGCAATATGATATGTTCTCCCAGTTTACCAAGTCTTTGGAATGCAAAAGCACCAATCCAGGTACGGCGTGCATTGTAGTTCCAGCCAAATAGTAATCGTCTCCTACACGTATCACGTCAGGATCAGAAAACTCATCGTAGAAAAGAGGATTCGTGAACGTACCATTTCCGTTGTCAGCCGTCCAACTCTTCGTGTTGCTTACCAATTGTTTTTGTTTTCCATCAGCAGCATTTAAGTTGATGGTTGCCATGATTGCGGCAATAGTAATAATGAGTTTGTACATATTAGGGTTATTTAATGATGTTGAATTTAGAAAATTTGAGTAATAATTGTTTGATGCCCGTGTTCTTAAATTCCACGGTAGCCTTGGTGTTCTCACCCGTTCCCTCCACCTTGATGACAGTTCCGATACCAAACCGTTGGTGCTCAATGACCATTCCTTCTTGCAGCTCTCCTTGTGCGTTGGAATCTGAAGAGGAAGACGGTTGACTCAATGTTCTTCCGCCATTGGTCATCGCATCCTGAACCCTTCTCATGTTGCCACCACTGGCTTGAATCCGTCGTTTGAAACTCTCGGAGAATGGGTCGATGGCAGTTTCTTGTTGGCGGGGGGAAGTAACCTTTGGCTTTAAGTCAGCCATAAACTGACTCGCCACGGGGTTACTGTTTTGCATTCGTGAGTTTGTTTGTCTATAACCATTGTCCCAATTGCCGAAACGAGAGAACGAAGATGCTGACTGGCTTACACCTCTTCCTCCTTCGATGATCATCAGGCGAGGGTCAATGTCTTTGATAAACCTACTTGTAGGGTTCATTTCCATCTTGCCGTAGCGCAACCTGTTTTTAGCGCAGGTCAGAGTGCAATGTTTCTCAGCTCTTGTAATGGCAACGTAAAGCAATCTGCGTTCTTCTTCCAACTCCCTGAGTGTATTGGTACACAAAGGACTTGGGAAGATATTTTCTTCCATTCCAACTACGAACACTGAAGGAAACTCAAGACCTTTGGCAGAGTGAATCGTCATGAGAGATACCCTGCTTTCATCATCGCTGTCATTTTCAATATCTGTCATGAGAGATATTTCCTGCAGGAAATCGGTCATATATACATGGTCTAAGAATCCTTCCTCACGTTGTTCTCTCACGAAAGAATCCATGGAAGAAAGAAACTCCTCTAAGTTGTCTTGTCTGGAAATGGCTTCAGGCGTACTCTCTGAGAATATGTCGGCACTGATACCACTTTCCTTGATGATTTGCTTGCCTAATTCATATACGTCAGTGGTGAATAATTGGGAAATAAAGCCTTTGATAAGATTGGCAAAAGCATCCAACTTTTGCCATGTAGCCTTATTCACCTTGGGCAAATATTGTTCTGATAGAATGACTTCCCAAAGACTGATGCCATGTTCTTTAGCTGCATCAATGATTTTGTTGATAGTTGTGCCGCCAATGCCACGAGTGGGATAATTGATGATGCGCTTAAAAGCTTCCTCGTCATAAGGATTAGCCACCAAGCGGAAGTAGGCAAGTACGTCCTTGATTTCCTTGCGTTGGTAAAATCCCATCCCGCCATAGATACGGTAAGGAATGTTCTCTTTCAACAAAGCTTCCTCGAAGGAACGGCTTTGCGAGTTGGTTCGGTAGAGAATGGCAAAGTCGCTATAATTGCAGTTCTCAGCCCTCCTTATCCTTTTGATGTCGTTGCAGACGATAGCCGCCTCTTCCTTGTCAGAATAAGCCTGCTTGAAAATAATCTTTTCGCCCTCATCGTTCTTACTAAAAACATCTTTCTGTATCTGTTGAGAATTATGGCGAATCAAGCTGTTAGCCACCTTGACAATCCTTTGGGTGGAACGATAGTTTTGTTCCAACTTATGTAGCTTGGCTTCGGGGAATATCTTTTGGAAATTGAGGATGTTGTCGATGTTTGCGCCACGAAAAGCATAGATGCTTTGTGCATCATCACCCACCACGCAAACCCTTTGGCGCTCGTTTGTCAATTGAAGAATGATGCATTGTTGGGCGTAATTTGTGTCTTGATATTCGTCAACGAGAACATATTGGAAACGTTCAACGTATTTCTGGCGAATCTCTTCATGGTCTTTAAATAGTTGGTAAGTAAGTACCAATAAATCATCGAAGTCCATGGCATTGGCACTCTTGCATCTTTGTTGGTATGATTCATACACTTGGTAGATTGCAGGTGTTTGCGCATAGACATCCTGTCTCATCAATTGTGAGTCATGCTGATATAATAAAGGTGTGATTAATTTGTTTTTTGCCATAGAAATACGATTGTGAACACTGGCAGGCTTGTATTTCTTCTCATCAAGGTTCATTTCCTTGATAATGGTTTTCAATAATGAGCGAGAGTCAGACTCATCGTATATCGTGAAGTTCGACTGATAGCCAATCTTTTCAGCCTCTACTCGAAGGATATGTGAGAAAATAGAGTGGAAAGTTCCCATGTTCAAGTGCCTTGCCAATTCTATTCCCACTAAGTTGCCAATACGTTGTTTCATTTCCTTGGCAGCCTTATTGGTAAAGGTCAGTGCGAGAATGTTCCATGGCTTCATGCCCATTTGTAGAAGATACGCTATCTTGTAAGTCAACACACGAGTCTTGCCAGAACCAGCACCGGCAATTACCAATTGCGGACCGTCTATGTATTCCACAGCAATGCGCTGACTGTTGTTCAGTTGGTCAAGTATGTCGATTTCCATGCGATGCTTTATTTCTTATAATAATCTCCTTTGGCAGTACTTGGGTCAATCTCCTTTCCCTCTTTGGGGAATGAAGGGATGTATCTCATTTCTTTTTCTATCCTTCTCTGTCGCATTCTGATATATGCGCTTGGCGACTTAGAGTTATAAATGCGAGGATTGGGGAATGTGGCAACGATGCGAGCACATTCTGAACGTGTGAGTTCTTCGGCTGTCTTGTCGAAATGGTATTCAGCAACGGCATCTGCACCATAGATGCCATTTCCCATTTCTATGGAATTAAGATAAACCTCCATGATGCGTTGCTTACTCCATATCAACTCAATCAATACGGTAAAATATGTTTCAAGTCCTTTCCTCAGCCAAGTACGTGAAGGCCAAAGAAATACGTTCTTGGCTGTTTGTTGTGTGATGGTGCTTCCACCGCGGGTTATCTTTTTCTTTGATGCGTTTCGTTCTGCTGCTTTCTTAATGGCTTCATAGTTGAAACCATGATGCGTGAGAAACTTAGCGTCTTCTCCAGCCATAGCAGCTACAGGCAAGTGTTTCGACATTTTGTCTAACGGAACCCAATGATGATGCCAGATGATGCTTCTTCCCTCCTTCATCTGTTGGATGGAGCGAATCACCATCAACGGTGTGACGTAAACAGGTATGAAACGATAAGCCACTACCATCATGATGGTGGAACTGAAGAAAAGGGCTAAAACCCAACGAATGATGTTTTTGACGAAACGCATATAAAAAACCCTCCCCTATATGGGGGAGGGAATTGTTTAAAATACCTATTTGTTATTGGAGAGTACCGTTCTGTGCAGCCTGAATCATAGCTTGGCTTGCATAGAGGTAAACTTCTACACGACGATTCTGTGCCTTTCCGGCAGCAGTAGAGTTGTCAGCAACAGGATTAGATTCTCCGTATCCGTCGCAAGACTTGATTTGAGAAACATTTACACCTTGAGCGGTCAAGAAGTTCATCACTGACTGAGCACGTTGCAAAGACAGTTGTTGGTTCTTGGCTGCACTCTGCTCAGCGGTAGAGCCTTTCCAACCTTGGTTGTCGGTGTAACCTTGAATGGCAATGTCAGCATCGGTGTTTTGTTTCAGCACATTGGCAAATTGTGTCAATGAGTTCTTGGCTGATTGTTGAAGAGTGGAGCTGCTTGTTGGGAACAAGATTCCTGAATCGAAAGACACCTTAACGGCAGAAAGACCGTTAGCGTCGGTTACTTGCTCTACCTTTGCATTTTGCACGGCTTGTGCCTGAGCTTTCACTTTATCCATGTGCTTTCCAATAAGAGCACCAGCGCCAGCACCTACAGCACCACCTATGGCAGCTCCTACGGCTGTGTTACCTGCAATCTTTCCAATGACAGCACCAAGAAGAGCACCACCACCTGTACCAATCAATGCACCATTCTTCATGGCACTACCGCAACTTACAAGTACGGCAAGACACATTCCCAGTGTCAAAAATTTCATTTTTTTCATATTTTCAAAATATTAAAAATTAGAATAATTTTCATTTTTCCCTGCAAAGATAATTGTTTTTTTGTGTTGGTACTAATTTTCCAACAATTTTTTGTAATTTTGCGCCAAAAATAACAAATAAGGTCTTTTGTCATCGGATTATCACCTGCAAGAAGCAGATTTGCCCTCTGATGAAGGCCTCTTTTTAGAATACTAATAACATTTATGGCTAAAGAATTAAAAGAACTCACTAAACGGGCCGACAATTACAGTCAGTGGTACAACGACCTCGTGGTGAAAGCAGATTTGGCAGAGCAGTCTGCCGTGCGTGGATGTATGGTAATTAAACCCTATGGCTATGCCATTTGGGAAAAAATGCAACAGCAACTTGACAAGATGTTCAAGGAGACGGGAGTACAAAACGCTTACTTCCCCTTGTTAATCCCCAAGTCATTCCTTTCAAGAGAGGCTGAGCATGTAGAAGGATTTGCCAAGGAATGTGCCGTAGTCACTCATTATCGTCTTCGTGCCAAGGAAGACAAGAGTGGGGTGGAAGTTGACCCTACTGCTAAACTCGATGAAGAACTCATTATTCGTCCTACATCGGAAACGATTATATGGAACACTTATAAAAACTGGATTCACTCGTGGCGCGATTTACCCTTGCTCTGCAACCAATGGTGCAATGTCATGAGATGGGAGATGCGTACACGTCCTTTCCTTCGTACTTCTGAATTCCTCTGGCAAGAGGGACACACGGCTCACGCTACTCGTGAAGAAGCCGAGAAAGAAGCACAAACCATGTTGCGCGTTTATGCCGACTTTGCCGAAAAGTGGATGGCTGTTCCTGTACTTCAGGGTGTCAAGAGTGAAACAGAGCGTTTCGCAGGTGCACTCGATACTTACACCATTGAGGCGATGATGCAAGACGGTAAGGCTTTGCAGAGTGGAACATCTCATTTCCTTGGACAGAATTTTGCCAAGGCTTTCGACGTGACTTATCTCAATAAGGAGAATAAGCCAGAGTATGTTTGGGCAACATCGTGGGGTGTTTCCACTCGATTGATTGGTGCACTTATCATGACCCATTCAGATGACAATGGTCTTGTACTTCCTCCACGTTTGGCTCCTATTCAGGTGGTTATCGTGCCTATTACTAAGGGTAACGACCAACTGCAAGCCATCACCGATAAGCTCACACCAGTTATCAACCAGTTGCGTGAGCAGGGTATTAGCGTGAAATATGATGATGCAGAGAACAAACGTCCTGGATTCAAGTTTGCTGATTACGAGTTGAAGGGTGTGCCTGTAAGACTCGTGATGGGAGGTCGCGACTTGGAAAACGGTACGATAGAAGTGATGCGTCGTGATACTTTGGAGAAGGAAACCAAACCTATCGAGGGCATCGTGGAATACGTGAAGGAATTGTTGGAAGACATTCAACGCAACATCTTCGAGAAGGCTCGTAAGTATCGTGATGAGCGTGTCTATGAATGCGATAACTACGAGGAATTTAAGGAGAAGGTGAAAGAGGGTGGATTCTTCCTTTGTCATTGGGATGGTACTGCCGAGACAGAAGCCAAGATCAAGGAAGAGACACAAGCTACCATACGTTGTGTGCCCTTTGCCTATGAGCAGACACCAGGTGTGGACATGGTAAGTGGCAAGCCCGCCAAGTATCGTGTCATCATCGCACGCAGTTATTGATAACAGATGAAATATTCGATTCGTTTTATTTGTGCAATGCTATCAGCTTTTATGCTATGTGCCTGTGGTGGAAATTCCACCGCAAGCTTTGAAGGCATGGAGTTTGATAGCATTGTTGTTGATACCGTAGCGGCCTTGGGTAAGACCGAAGGCGCTCCCAAGTGTCATGTCCGTCTGAATATCCAATATGCCAAGGGTGAAAAAGCGCAAAGATTCAATGATCCCTTGATGCGTTCTGGCATTCTTGCACCTGATTATTTCTCTTTGAGCAATGAGAAATTGAGTGTCAAGACAATGATAGATTCCTTTGTCTGTAGGTATGTGTCTGACTATCTGCGCGACTATGGAACGCTCTACCGTGCAGATACAGAACATGCCGACTCATATCGGTGCGACTTCATCGTCAATACCAGTACTCAAAATGGAGGTGACGGATTGTTGAATTATGTGGCAAACCTTTATACTTATGGCGGAGGCGCACATGGTATCAGACAAACCATCGTGAAAAACTTCGATACGAAGACGGGACACTTGCTGTCTCTTGGTGACGTGTTTATTGATGATGATGTATTGAAGGATTTAATCGTAGAGAAATTAATCAAGAAGTTCGACGTAGAAACGTTCGACGAACTCCGTGAGAAATTTGTCTTTGCTGATGGACAGGTATATGTTCCTGATAATTTCATTCTTACAGATGATAACGTGACGTTTATCTATTGTGAAGATGAGATTGCTCCGCATGAAATGGGTGAGATAAGAGTGGAATTTGATCGTGACGACCTGAATTCATACATGAGATAATGGATGAGATACTGACATATTTCCCACAATTATCTGACACGCAAATCAGACAGTTTACAGCTTTATTTGAGTTGTACAAAGACTGGAATGCCAAAATCAATGTGATTTCACGTAAAGACATTGATAATCTTTACGAGCATCACGTACTTCACTCGTTAGCAATTGCCAAGGTTCTTCACTTTAAGGACGATACCAAGATTCTCGATTTTGGTACGGGAGGTGGTTTCCCTGGTATTCCGCTCGCTATTTTTTTCCCAAAATGCCAATGGAAACTGATAGACGGCACGGGTAAGAAAATCCGTGTGGCTACTGAGGTGGCAAACAGTATTGGATTAAAGAACGTGGTGGCTGAGCATCTGCGTGGTGAGGACGAAAAGGGATTGTTTGATTTCGTGGTTAGTAGAGCAGTTATGCCTTTACCTGATTTGGTGAAGATTGTGCGTAAGAACATTTTCAGCAAACAGCATAATGCCATGATGAACGGTGTGATTTGCCTGAAAGGTGGAAATTTGGAAGCTGAATTACAGCCATTCAAGAAGATAGTGGAGGTAACACCCATCAACACGTGGTTTACTGAACCGTGGTTTGAGGGGAAAAACGTAGTTTACCTGCCTATATATAAATAATGTGTAAGTATAGGGCTTACAAAAAGGAAAAATGATGTTGAAGATACAGAAATTTGTATGTAATATGCTTCAGGAAAACTGCTATGTGGTGAGCGACAACACCAATGAGTGTGTCATCATCGATTGCGGTGCGTATTATCCTGAAGAACGACAAGCCATCGTGGATTATATTCGCGACAACAACCTTGTTCCCAAACACTTGATAGCTACTCACGGACACGTTGACCATATCTTTGGCAACGATACGATATATCAGGAGTTCGGCTTGAAGGTAGAGGTGCATCACCGTGATGCTAACTTCGTGACTGGTGCTTGTGAACAGGCTGCCAAGTATTTCGGAATGAGTCTTGACTACGACTTTCCTCCTATCGGAAAATGTTTTTCTGGCGATGATGTGATAGAGTTTGGAGAGCATCAACTCAAGGTGATTGAAACTCCGGGACATTCTCAAGGTAGTGTGTTCCTCTATTGCGAGGAAGAGCATGTGGCTTTTTCTGGTGATACGCTCTTCCGTTTCTCAATTGGCAGGACAGATTTAGACGGAGGCTCAATGTTCATGATTATCCAGAGCTTACGTATGGTTTCCCAGTTGCCCGATAATACCGTGGTTTACCCAGGACATGGTGAACCAACTACCATTGGCGACGAGGTGGCGAGAAACCCATATATCGATAGGTAAAGGTTCATAAAACATTATTTGTAATGATGTCGGCACTCACAGAGAAAATTATTCTTGGTATAGACCCTGGCACAAACGTGATGGGATATGGGGTGATTAAGGTCATCGGTAATAAGGCGGAGATGGTGTCAATGGGTGTCATTGACCTTCGCAAGATTCCCGACCCATACCTTCGCTTGGGATATATCTTCGAGCGAGTGACGGGAATCATCGATTCGTTCTTGCCTGACGAGATGGCTATTGAATCGCCTTTCTTTGGTAAAAACGTACAGTCAATGCTCAAATTGGGAAGAGCTCAGGGTGTTGCAATTGCCGCAGCTATCCATCATGACATTCCCATACACGAGTACGCACCATTGAAAATCAAGATGGCGATTACTGGTGTAGGGTCTGCTTCCAAACAACAGGTGGCTGGGATGTTGCAAAGGATGTTGAACTTAGATGCAGACGAGATGCCGAAGTTCATGGATGCTACAGATGCCTTGGGAGCGGCTTATTGCCATTTCTTACAGATGGGACGACCTGAGTCGCAGGCTTCTTTCAAGAGTTGGAAGGATTTTGTTAACAAAAACCAAGACCGCGTATGCAAAGGATCATCAAACTAAAACAGGGTGTAAGCAGAATGCCTCAGTGTAGATTGGCAGAGCCTGTCGATTTTGAACTCTGTGACGGTGAGCATATAGCTATCGTAGGATTAAACGGTAGTGGCAAATCAATGCTTGTAGATATGCTCGTGGGCCGATACCCTGTGATGGGTAGCATAGAATATGACTTTATGCCGAGCCTGAAGCCTATGGTTTCGGATAATATCAAATACGTCACGTTTTGCGATAGTTACGGTGGAGACAATGACCGTACTTACTTCCTTCAACAACGGTGGAACCAGATGGAGATAGACGAGACCACTCCCACCGTGGGGGCTTTGTTGGATGAGGCTTATTGCCAGTGGGGAGAAGACACCGTAGAGAGACGTAAGCTTCGTGACCATCTTTACGAATTATTTCACTTGAATGTTTTGTTAGATAAATATATTATCTTGCTTTCCAGTGGTGAATTGCGTAAGTTTCAGATAACCAAGATTTTGCTCAGTATGCCTCGTGTGTTGTTTTTGGACAATCCCTTCATCGGCTTAGATGCTGATACTCGTGACCAGTTAAGGGATTTGCTGTGTACCGTAACGAGCGAAATGGCGTTGCAAGTAATGTTGGTGCTTTCTAAAAGCGATGATATTCCATTGTTCATCACTCATGTCGTGGAAGTGTCTGAACTGAAGGTGTTGCCGAAAGTGAGTAGAGAGAGTTATCTGCGTGACAGAAAACCTTTCCCTACGAAAGTTTTAAGTGATGAGAAAGTAAAGGCTATACTCTCATTGCCATACGATAACAACGAGTATCATGCGGAGGAAGTTGTGAGTATGCGTAAGGTGAGTATCAGATATGGTAGTCGTACTATCTTGAAAGAATTGGATTGGCGGGTGATGAATGGAGAGCGATGGGCACTGAGTGGACAAAATGGTGCAGGAAAATCCACGCTTCTCAGTCTTGTTTGCGCCGATAATCCCCAGAGCTATGCTTGCGACATCTCTCTCTTTGGCATTCCCAGAGGTTCGGGTGAGAGCATTTGGGACATCAAGAAACATATTGGTTATGTATCACCTGAATTGCACAGGGCTTATCGCAGAGATATGCCTGCCATCCGTATCGTGGCAAGTGGATTGAAAGACTCTGTGGGGTTATATGTCAAGCCCAGTGAAGGTGATTATGATAAGTGTCGCTTTTGGATGCGAGTGTTTGGTCTGGATGGGTTAGAAGAACGTACGTTCTTGAAGTTATCGAGTGGAGAGCAACGACTAGTGCTGTTGGCTCGTGCCTTCGTGAAAGACCCCGAACTGCTTATTCTCGACGAGCCTTTGCACGGTCTTGACAATGTAAACCGTCGTTTGGTGAAGGATGTGATAGAGACATTTTGCCAACGGAAAAACAAGACAATGATATTGGTTACGCATTATCAGGAGGAGTTGCCCAATTGTATTGACCATCATCTTTTCCTCAAAAGAAATTAAACCCTTTGAAATTTTTCAAGTCAAAATAATAACGTTTATTAAAGTAAGAAGTATATGAAAAAGTTGTTTTTGATTGCCTCGTTGCTGTGTCTTACAATGACCATTCAAGCGCAAGACGTGTTCAATGAACTGTTGAGTTCTTCGTTGAAAGTAGCCGAAGATACTTCAAAAGATATTGAAACGCGCAAGATAGCAACGTTTAAGTATGACGAGCTTTGCTACATGAAGCAAAAATTACTGCCCGAAGTGATGAAAGATACTACCAATCTGGTGGTTTTCAATAAAGTAATCGACCTTCTTAACCAACAATCGTATGCGATGTATAAGTTTGTCAACTTATTCGTAGAGAAGTTGTCGGCTGGAAAGAAGAAAAAACAAGAGTCGGTGATTGCCATTTTCAAGGGTGCTTCCATCAATAACCCATTATTTAACGATGAAGACACTTCTCTTGTTCACGCTTATTACAACAATGATAATTATATCACTCAGTTTTCATTAGATACTGATTGGATCAAGGCTCTTGAAGAAGTGCAAAAGAGAGAATGGTAAAATAGATTATTAGTGTCCGCTAAAACTTTTTTAAGCAAGAATAAAAATTAGGCTGAAGACCTCGCTAGGTTTTCAGCCTTTTTGGTTACCTTTGTTTTTGCAATCAAACAATATAACCATGGACAAAGGTACA
>Ga0247610_10000051_pt1 | contig 182575 bp, 131 predicted proteins | sample 174DNAGHGhighgp2_FD_193483 | JGI IMG/M metagenome (GOLD analysis project Ga0247610, IMG submission 193483) | Sheep rumen microbial communities from Palmerston North, Manawatu-Wanganui, New Zealand - 1742 DNA GHGhigh gp2 | ecosystem: Host-associated > Mammals > Digestive system > Stomach >... | reverse complement strand
TTTTGTTTGAGAGCTTGGACACCCTCATTCTATCGGAAGTGAGGCTTTTTGTGTAGAACCTTTTGTCTCACACCCGCATAGCGGGTGGATTTCTGTTTCGCTTCGCTCAACTGTCTAAAGACGTAATCAAAAAAGTCCCTGAATCAGGGGACTTTTTGCGTAAGCATAATTATTTTCCTATTCAGTTTCCTGCTGCCATTGCGCAAGCAACATGCGCATCCACGCCGCGACATCCATGTCGTAAACAGAGTTCAGCATCTGTGAGCGCATTACGTCGCCTGTGTCGCCGTATGCCGCCGCTTTGCCGTGATGCAGCAAAAGCGTCTGCGTTCCGTACGCTCTGGCAAGCGACAGATCGTGTACGACGGAAACGACGGCTCTTCCCGGCGTCTTCAACCAGTCGGAAATCAAAGAGAAAATGTGCTTCTGATAGACAAGATCCAGATGGTTGGTCGGTTCGTCGAGCAGCAGCAACCGGGGGCTTTGCGCAAACACCTGCGCCAGAAACGTCCTCTGCAGTTCCCCGCCGGACAGCGTCAGAACCGATTGACGGCGCAGCGCGGTCAGTCCCGTGCGTTCGAGCGCTTCCTCCACCGCCGCCTCATCCTCCGCCTTATGCGCGGAGAACAGTCCGCCCCGATGCGCATATCTGCCGAGACGTACGACTTCTTCCACGGAGAACGCATAGCCGACGTAATGGTTCTGCGACAGGACGCCGATCGAGCGTGCGCGCGATGCTGCGTCCGTCTTTTTAAGATCCTTTCCTTCGAACCGGATAGTTCCCGCATACGGTACGCCCTGTGAAACGGCATTCAAGATCGTCGATTTGCCGGCGCCGTTCGGTCCGACGATCATCAGCCACTGCCCTTCCGGGACCGAAAAGGAGAGATCGTCCACGGCGGTAAACGATCCGAATCGAACCGAAAGATGTTCAACCGTCAGCATAGCTTACCTCCGTCTCGACCGATAATAGATGCATACGAACACGATTGCGCCGACAATGCTCGTCACGACGCCGATCGGAAGTTCGCGCGGATTCAAAAGCGTCCGTGCGACGAGATCCGCCAGCATCAGAAAAACGGCGCCGGAGAACATCGATGCGGGCAGCAGACGCTTGTGGTTCGGTCCCACGATCATGCGTACCATGTGAGGCGTGACAAGCCCCACAAACCCGATCGTGCCGCCGATCGACACGCACACGCCGATCAGGCACGAAACCGTAATCAGCACGACAAGCCGGACGCGGCGCACATTGACGCCGATCTCGCGTGCATTGTCTTCACCAACGGCAAATGCGTTCAGTTCACGCGCGTTCAGCAGCAGAACGGTTCCGCATATCAGCAGCGTAACCGCAAGTACCGCAGCGTTGCGATAGCTTGCGCCCTGCAAACTGCCCATCATCCAGAACGTGATGCTCTTGATGTGATCGGACGCAAAGGTGATGATGATGCTCATGATGCTCGACGCGAACATCGAAAAGATGACGCCGATCAGGATGATTGTGTTGGTCGAAAGTGAGCAGTCGAGGCGGTAGGCAAGCCCCAATATGATCAGCAGCGACAGGAGCGCGAACAGGATCGCCATCACCATCGTACCGGCGAACGGCAGCTTCGGAAAGGTGATGCCGAACGCGATCGCGATGACGGCGCCGAGAGACGCGCCAGACGAAACGCCGAGCGTGGAACCGTCCGCCAACGGGTTCTTGAGAAGCCCCTGCATGGCGGCGCCCGCAAGCGCCAGCGATGCGCCGACCAGTGCCACGCACAGCACGCGCGGCAGGCGGACCGGAACGATCACGGATCGGGCGAGCTTCAGTGCTTCCGCAGACGGAACGCCGTGTACTGCGTCTGTGATGACGCGCAGCGTCTCCTTCAGCGGGATCCCAACGCTTCCGAATGAAACGCATGCAAAGAACACGCACAGGGTCACCAGTGCGAAAACCGCATACATCCATCCGTGAAAATGCTCGCCGATCCGTTTCATGTTTCAGCTATGTATATCCTTTGGTTATGCGGCAGGTGCAAGCGCGATTGCCGCTTCAATCTCCATAACGAAATCATACAGCATTTTCGCGCCGTCCGCAAGACGCGGAATGGGACGGGAAAGCTCGTTGTTCGGAAGGTTCAGGATCGCGGCGTTCTGCACAGCAGTTACATTCTCCCAGCCGGGACGGGACATGATCTCTTCCTCCGGCGTCGGCCCCTGACCGTAATACATCGTGATCGTTACGATATAGTCCGGGTTGCGTTCCAGAACCTGTTCCTCGGAGATCTGCGCCCATCCTTCGAGATCGGCAAAGCAGTTCTTGAGACCGACCATTTCGGCGACTTCGTTCATAAACGTGCCGCTGCCTGCGGTCCAAAGTCCCCACTCGAGCGGTGAGACTTCGAAATACACGGTCTTGGTGCCGTCCAGCTTGTTCGCTTCGATCTCCGCAAACTGTGTCTTCATGCCGTCGATGATCGCAGCCGCTTCCGTATCCTTGCCCAATAGCTTGCCGAGCATTTCAATCGCCGTATATACGCCTGCGATATCCTGTGCATCGCTGACAACGACCGCAACGCCCGCGTCCTCAAGCTGCTTGACCTGCTCTTCGGTCTGCGCCATCGTGCCCATCACGAGCACATCCGGATCGAGTGCAAGGATCTGCTCGATGTTCGTATTACCGCCGGATTCCACGCTCGTTACGTTGAAAACCTCCGCGGGATAGTCGCACCATTCGCCTCTGCCGACCAGCAGATCGCCTGCGCCGAGCGCATAAACGATCTCGCAATCGGCCGCGGTCAGCGCCACGATGCGCTCCGCGGGCTTTTCGAGCTTTACTTCGCGTCCCGTCATGTCGACGACCGTGATGCTCGTGTCTGGCGCGGGCTCTTCGGTCGGCTCTGCCGGCGCTTCCGTCGGTTCAACCGGCGCTGCCGTCGGCTCTTCGACGACGGGTGCAGCAGTCGGGTCCGGCTGTGCAGGCTGTGTCTTGCAGCCGAACGCCGCAAGCAGCAGGATCGCGGCGATGAGAACCGCCAGCCATTTCATTGTCTTCTTCATGTGATTCCTCCTATATTGCTTTGGCTTGAAGCCTATGTTACCGTCCGAATACCGTGCGCTGTGCTTTGAGCAGCCGACGGTGCTCGTCCAGGTTGTTCGAAATCAATTCAAACGTTAAATACTCCGGCGCGATGCGGTCGATCAGTTCCTTCACGCCGGCGCAGGTAAACGGCTGATGCAGATCGATCGAAAACACATAGTAAAACAACTGTTCGCAGCGTTCCCGATATGTTTTCGCAAGCTTCGGCGGGTTTGCCTGCATGTTTGTCATTCGTGCCCCGGTCAGCGATTGGTTGAGATGTACGCCGCGGATGTACCTGCACAGATCGCCGTGCCGATCCAGCATCTCATAAATGTAGCGCACGCCTTCCTCCTGCGTCCGAAGATCGGGATTCGTGTGCAGAAGATGCCCCGTATCCAGCATCAAACCCGTCTTGGGATACTTTACGCGCTCCAGGAGTTTTGCCGTCATCTCCGGATCGGTGAAGCGGTGTCCTGCGTACCACAGGTTTTCAAGCAGCAGCCATGGTCCGTCCTGCACATCCCCGAACAGTTCATTGAGAAGCTCTGCTGCAGCGTCGATCACCTCGGCGTCCGTGTGTCGTGCGCGACCCGTAAACGTTTCTTCAACCGAACCGTCGCATACGTGAAAGACCAGGTATTCCGCTCCATATTGTCGCGCGTGTTCAAGGTCCTTTTGATAACGCAAACGCAGCGCGTCCGGTGTTTCGCCTCCGAAGACCGCCCGAACGGTTTCGATGTTGTCAAGCTCGTGAATGCACGCTTTCCGGTCTCCGCGCCAGAAATCCAGCCAATAGGGCAGACAGCTCATATGCAGTCCCGTAACCCGTTCGGCGGGAACAATACCTCTGACGTCGTCTTCAAAACAGGTCAGTTCGATCCCGTCGTCTCCCAGAAGATCAAGCAGCACATCGCGCGAAGCGAACCGATCGAGATCACAGCAGCTTGTCGTCAGATTGATCTGCGTTTTCATTCGTCCCCTCCTTTTTCAGGCAAGCAAAAAATCCCTTTACCGTTTGGTAAAAGGACTGATGATACAGCTTCTCTGCAGAAGTCATGGTACAATCAAGTCCTCGTGATCTGGAAAATTTCTTTTTCCGTACCGTTCCAATCGGCAGGTTTCCTGGCTCGCGGTAAAAAACGCCGTCGCCTTCCCGGTTTCGCAGTGGCTGCATTTGCATGACGGTTTCAACCCGCTTACAGTGACGAGATCGCACAGGCCTTTCACCTGTTTCCCTTTTACCCGCTGCCTTGGCAGCGGCACCGATCGCTTATTCAGTTTTCTGATATATTATAGTATGGTCCCCTGCGCTCTGTCAATTGCCGCACGAAATATAATGTATTGATCCGGCAAAAGCGCGTATCCATGCACGGTTCCGCTGCCATGTTTCTGTTTATGACAATCACATATACAATCGCAGTTCTCTGCCAAGCAAAAACGGGAAATTTTCATCTGTGTACCTGATGAAAATCTCCCCCGCAACCACTAAAAAAGTCCCAATTCTGGGGCTTTTTCCTTTTCTATCTTGTGTGTAAAACTCTCATTTTCGCGGTTTGACGACAAAATTACGACACTTTGAAATCGCGGCTTTGGGTATGATCGAACCGTCATTCCGCTTTTCAGATGAATATGCATTCCAATAGCGGCACCGATATTTAAGAGAAAATCGTTTTCCTAATTCTCAATCTGTTTAACAGTAAAGGATGCACCGTAGCATTATAGTTTTTGTGATGAGAAGACGGCGGCGCTCCGCGTTGGATGCGCCGCCGTTTCTTTTCGGCTTTTTATGCATACGATTCTATGATGATCAGAACCTGCGATGACCGGTCTGCGGCTGCAGGCAAAACGGTCAGGACGGATCCAGAACAGTTCCCTCTCCGCCGCGAATCGGGTATTCGTTCAGCCGATCACGTAGTTCTTCCCGTGTTTCATGAATGATGTCGATCATCTCCTGCTTGTGCCTCGGCAGTCTGCCCTGCATCGGCACGATGTTGGAGGGATGCGAGCCGAAATAGATTGTATCTTGCAGGTCCAATCGTGAGATCAAACGCTCCTGCTCGTCCAAAAGCTGCCCAATCGTGCATTCATGAAAAGTACCGTTTCTCATATCCGTGTACAGCTTGCATCCCGGCGCTGCATGCAGCGAGCCGATAAACAGCAGATGCGGCTGTACGGCGTTGATTAACTCGGCGGTTGCGTCCGCATTCTCCTCCCATCGTTCCGCGCCTCCGCAGCCGAGGATCGCGTTGAAGCTGTAGTCTATCCTGGCAGCGGTCAGACGCAAAAGCTGCTCCTTCGCTTCCTGCGCCGTATGCCCCTTGTTCATATAGGCAAGGGCTGCATCCAGCCCGCTTTCCACGCCGATATCCAATCCGCCGATACCGGCTTTTTGCAGGAGGCGAAGCTCATCGTCGGTCTTATGCATAATGTTTTGGATGGAGGCGTACATGGCGATCGTTTCCACCCGCGGCAGCCGCTTATGGATGGCGTCTGCGATCTGAAGCAGCCGATCTGCAGAGAGTACGAAGGCGTCTCCGTGCTCCAAAAACACACGGCGGACATTCACGTTCGTCTGTGCAGCCTCTGCGATATCCGCTTCGATCTGCTCCATCGAACAGACTCGAAACGGTATATCCGGATACATATAGCAGAAGGTGCATTTGTTGTGGCTGCAGCCTTGCGTTACCTCCAAAAGAAGTGAATTTGCTTCATACGGAGGCCTGTAAACAACACCGTCTAAAGGCATTGGGTTTCTCCTTTCATTCGTAAAGATAGGAATGCCCCATAGCCATAGCGGCTTTGAGGCATTCGATCCGTTTGGTTATTCCTTCTTCAACTCGTTTTGAATGTCGGTCATGACATCGGCGAGGGTAATGCCGCGCATTTCCGCCTCCATGCTTGCCTGAATACGATCCAGTTTGGCGTCCATGGCAGTATGAATATTTCTGCCGATGGGACATTCCGGATTCGGGTTCTCATGAAAATGGAACATTCCTTCCTCCTTCACACAGTCCACTGCCTTATAGACGTCGTAGAAGGTGATTTCGTCCGGCTTCTTGGAAAGTGTGATGATTATTCCTATCGGGAGTTTTCCTCCAACGCCTTTGCGATCATGCCGATCCCTTCCTTAGTCAACAAGGGACGCTCTTTAAACGCTTTCCATACGAGAGGCTTTTTTCTGCCGGAATTGGAAAAGCTCTGTACCGCTACGACGTCGGCGTGCTGATCGAAATGGGACGTGTAATCATTGCCGTACTGTTTCTGGAGTTCCTTGACCCGTGCAGAGGAGACCTTCGCACGAACGAGTCCGAGCGATTGCCACATCTCTAAGAAGTCTTCTTTCGTGAATACGCGGAGCTGTGCAATCAGCGGTTCTTCCGTACTGAAATCCGGCGCATACAGGATGAAATCAATTCCCGGAAGGATCACAATTTCTCCGTCAACCACCGATCCGATCTGCGGACATCCGCTTTTCACCGAAGCCGCGACGGTTTTGCCGTCTTTCGCTTTTAGCGTAATAATGCACTTGTGCCGATTGACCTCTGTTCTGACTGTCGGGAGCATTTCTTTCAAAAACTCCTCTGACGCATACAGCGCCGATTTGGAGTTGGCAGCAGGATCGATCCTTGTTTCGGAGTTCTTTCTTTCTTTTACGGGAATATGAACGTTGATCGCCGATCTCGTCTGCGATACGGAGGGATGTGCTGCAATGTGTGTATGCAGAAGCCGAACAAGGTCATTCGAGATCTCCAGTTCAATCTCACTTTGAGGATACGTGTCCTCATTCGTCTGAATCCTCTCCGGATCAACAAAAGGAGGATATGAATCCACCAGTCCGAGAAAGATGCAGACCTCTCCGATCACATGATGGAGTTTTTGCAGCACTTGCTCGGCCTCGTTCTGATCCACCGTTCCTTCATGAACCGCACGATTCCCTGCACGGCGGATCGCATGGATCTCATTGATCAGCTCCGAATCATCCATGTGACGCATGAACTGCGGATCCGTCAGCATGTCATACACCGATAACCCCTCGATATAAGGGGTTACCGATGAACTGTAGATGAGTTTCACAATGTATTCGATTGATCTGCGCGCCGCCGATGCTGAGACATTCGGATCCTTCCGGACATATTTTTCAGCTTCACAGCAGGACGTATACAGCTTTTCAAACTGTTGGATCTTTTTCAGAAACTCGAAATTCATAACGCACCTCTGCTATGGCAGCCGTTCTGGTCAGATCAGCTTTGTACCAACAAGGCGGAACCCATCTTTCTCAGCCTTGATTTCAGCATATCCGAGGGTTCTGATATTGTAAAGGGATTTCATTTTTTCTTCCACTTCTGCGCTGTCAATTGCGTATTCAGCGAGGATTGCATTGATCTCGTCCAGCAGCGACTGCATCCGATTCAGATCATCACCCCACTGGATATGGCAGAAAATCGGCCAAAGGTAATAATCTTCTTCCTCGGATTCCTCCCAGAAATCCTCTGTGTGGTCCGTGTCTGTCTCATCAATGTAGCGGAGAATGACTTCCCTGATCCGGTTCTTTGCTTCCTCGGAAATCTTTTCTGCCGGTACGCCGATCATCAGGCTCATGCATTCCCAGCCTTTGTCATCCTTGTCAGGGAACTGCTCGCGCAGATCGGAACAATAATCCACATGCTCACCGTTCTTGATCTTTGTGACGCTGTACTCACCGGAATTCGCATAGTATTCAATTGCGGCGTAATCGAACTGTTCCTTGCCGACTGCTCCGCCAATGATCGATTCGACGTATTGCATATCCTCAAGGCAAATGAAATCCTTGACCCCTCCGTCCTTTTCTGTTATCTCATGAATGCAGAAGCCCTGCTCTACTCCTTCCACATACAGATCGGCAAGCACAGATTCTGCATACTCCATCGCATAGATGCCATCATACAGGGATGCGAGATCGTCAGACAGATACTCTGCGCCGTCAACCGTGAGTTTCATCTTCAGAGACAGCTTGCTTTCGGATTTTCCCGTTTCGGTAAGCGCAGCTCTGCGTGCGAGATCCTGATAATACTGCATCATCGCCTCCACAAAAGCCTGGTCTTCCGGATGATGATTGAACTGAAATACCTCGTGTCTCTGAATTCTTCCGCCTGCAACGATTACGTTCATTTTTCTTTCTCCTCTTGTAAATATTTGGGGTGCCCCCTCTTTTCATACTCATTATCTCTCACGATCTGTACCATAAATCGGAAAGTTGAAGTTGTTTTCTCCTTATCCAAACTTTTTTCTCAAACATCTTTCTGTATTTCTCATCCGGTTCCTTTTTCTTTTCGGGCGTGCAATCCGGAACGAATCCGGCTCCAATCTTCTTGGCAACCTCTCAAAAGAGCTTTTTGCATATCCGTGGATCGTCAGATCCGGCGAGTCCTGCAGATTGCCCCAATATCGCATTACTTTTTTCTTCTTCCCGGCATTTTAAAGAAACCCATAGCAGAAAAGTCGGATTCGGTAATAAGAAGAGGTTTTCCGGTTTTCTGATAATCCTTCCAGCTCTTTTCAATGGCATCTGCAAGTCTTGAACTGTTGCAGGAGCAAGATGCAAAAGTTTCATCGCTGATTACAAAAACGTCGGTGGTCTTTGTCGGAAAACCGGTTTTAGGAATCCCTCCGTGTGCCTTAATACATTTGTTAAGATACGCAAAACTCGTTTCGAATGCTCCTTTGCAACAGACAGTTAACCCTTTTATTGAATCCAACCGAACCTTAGGAAGCGGCGTATAATGGTTTTTACCGATGGAGAAGAAATTGCTTTCTGCATAAACACCGACATTATATTTCTTTTTCAATTCTTCAATCCGTCTATATTCATCCTGCAGTTTTCCGGAAGCGAACTGCTCAACCGTAATATCCCCTATAACGATAAACGGCCAGCTAAACGCACTTCCTCTTTCTTCTATTCCACGCACGTAGTATTCCAATTCGGAAACCGGTTCCCAGCCGTTCGGATGAAATATACTTCTTAATATTTGCAAAGACTCAATCCACTCAGAATTATTGGTAATAGTTTTCCGCAAAAAGGTATATCCGGTTTTATCTCTTCTGAATACCCCATAGAAGAGACATCCATTCCGATATGTGGGCTCCAGATCTTCAATTCTGTCAAACAGGCTCATTCCTTCGATGAGTTTATTTATGTCAGTATTATCCTGTATCGGTTGCTCAAGCGCCGTTCTCAGATCCTTCAGCAGAATAATTTTAATACCGTTTCCTTTTTTCTGCAGCTCGATAGCACGATTGATCATGGAACGTCCATATGGGCCGGGATTGACGATCAGATAGTCGGTTGTATCTATGACCTCTTTACTGAGAACTCCGCCGCGATGCAAAACGCGGATGACAACAGGATGGCACTCATTGATCGTACCGTTTCCGCCCACTCCGCAAAAAGCGAACGTTTTTCCTTTAAAGACGATCTGAGGATCCTTTTCATAATAATCTTCGTCTGCCGCGGGATCCTGATCGATTTCGTCGGAGATATCCAACCGGGGATTCCCTTCATGGACATCAATGCGCACCTTTCCGGTCTCATCTTTTGAGTACCGGCTATAGGAGAAGTCTCCTTTTTGAAGGCTCGTGGAATATCGAATACTGTATTCCGCTGAATCCTCGCCTCCGGTATCATACCGCGTGTTTTCTTCTATCGAATACGCTCTTACGGCCTTTATCTCTTTGACTGCATCTGTAAATTGTTTTCCTTCTTGCGTTTTTAGGACGCTATCGCTAACCAAATAACTGATGTCCTTCATAAGCTCAGATCCTGATTTCGTGGCACACGAACATGTCTTAAAAGTGTAAGGAAAATACCCGTTCCAGAAATACCCACCGTATCCGCTGTCATACTCATATTCAAAGTCCACACTTTTTCCGTTGTCATCAACAACGGTGATGACAACATAACCGGAACTGCTGGAGTTGGTAACAAAGTCTGTTCTGATTTTCATGATGTTTTACTCCCTTAAAATGGTTACTACCCTTTACGATTCCAATTTGATCCACATCGCGGGATGAACGCCGATGCTGCTGATGAATGAATAATCGTTATTGTTATTTTACCGTCTCCCCCAGCGGACAGTCAATGATCGGATAACGATCAACTATGGTGCAGCAGTTTTTCTATCATTGCATAATGCTCAGGTTCGATTTGATGTACGGTTCTGAACTGGCGGATGAATCCCTTGCACAATCCATGAGAAATTAGAGGCGTCGTATAGTTAATGGCATCGAACCTAACTAATACAGTGTTCTTTTCGTTGCAGTAGTCATAGGGATGATTTTTCAGAATAAAAGGTCCTTCAACAACTTTTCCGTAAGCATATATTCCGCTTTCATAGCGTTTATCCTGCTGACCTACATGAAGAAGCACCGTATCGCCATATTCCATAGACATCGTGGCGAGGAACGGTTCAACATGTCCGACGCCGCTCACCTTTTCAAACATATTCCATTGTTTCAGATTTACCGGCTCATAATAGATCATAACAAAACCTCCCCTAATATGCGGTAATGTTTTCCTGCCCTGTACTCTTTCGAATATCCGTATGTTTCTTTGACCGTTCCGTTCTCCGTCGTATCATACCGACAACAGCATCTGGACCTGTGATTCGCGGTCCGGCACCGCGTGCGGAGCGCAGCCTGCGGTAGACGCAGGCAGCCGTACATTCGCACCTTGCATTTCTCTTCTGTTATACTCCGAACATATGACGATACTTTTCATCCAGTTCCTTCTTCTTTTCCGGGGAACAATCGGGGACAAAGTTCGCGCCGATCCTTTTGGCATACTTTTCAGCATAGCTCTTTGGATATCCATGTATAGTAAGATGCGCTATCTGCTCCGGATTGAATCCGTTTTTGAAAGCATATTTAAGGTTTGGGAAATACACATCCGTAAGCGACGTGCACCCTTCAAATCCAAGCTGTTCAAATCGATCGATCGGCAAGTATAATTCACGAAGGGCCGGACAGTTTCTGATACCGTGTATTTTAGGCAGATGATCCGGCATTTCAATATACGCAAGCTTCTTACACGATTCGATCCTGACACTGCAGGTTTCGCTTATTCCCTTCGGCAGTTCTATGTACTGCAACTCAGGGCAATCATAGATCTGGAACAAGATGCCGGTAAAACGAAAAGCTTGTTCCGGTAAGTCCAGCCTCTGCAGTGATTTGAAACTCCAAATATCCGGGATACTTGCAACGGCTTCCGGTATTGAAAGATGCTTGATCTTTGGCAATCCACCATAAAAAGCGCGCTCCCCGATTTCTCTTATTGAATTCGGAATTAACAATTCTTCGATTTGCATACAATTATACTGGTCATTTTCATAATGTTCACTAAACTGTGAGTTTTTCCTATAAGAAAGAGGAGGCTCATTGCACCCGCCACCGCCAGTCCAGCGCGGCGAGGGTTCTGTTGAAAAAGTGTAAGAGAAAATCGAGGTCACCGGATATCCATCAATACTTTCCGGTATTTCAACCGAACCGCCGGGGCCTTTAAAGTTAAAGATCGTTAATTCGTCATATGGATTTTTAAGCAGAGCAAACCGAGCATCCGGAGAATCCATCTTCGTTGCGCCGAATTGTCTGATCTGAAACTGTGACTCTGTGATGTGGAACGTCTTACATAAATAGTTCACGATATCATCAGTTGAATACTTAACTAACAATAGTTCTATAAGGGTGCCTGCCAACTGTTTTTTATCCCTACCTTTAAAAAAGATTCCCCTAATAGCATCATCCGATCCGGGAATTAAATCCATGTATGCAATCAGCTTTTTCCGTATTTCTTCGTAACTAAAGCTGTTCGGTATCATACAGTCATGTTGATCGGTTCCGATCAACGCAGACAAGTTTCCCAAGCACAGTTCAGCCGTCCTCTTAAACAAGGAGTCATTCGACATGATAAGGAGAAGCGCAATACGAAGAAATCTCGGAAACCATATATATCTTTCTCCCTCCTGTACTGCTTTCTTAAAGCCTTCAGGCTGCTTTTTTACGTCTAAAGCTTTCGCGTAACTTTCAACAAAACTATAGGCGAACATTTCGGACAAAAGTTTTTTCTTATTATCACTCTTGCTGTCAATGATCATTGTTGCAAAAGCGCGGAAATAAAACAGTTCCCAGTACATTTCATCAAAAAACGCCTGGATTATATCAGCATAAACGATACTGTCTTCATTATAGCCTTGTCCTTCAACCGGAATAAACGGACCATGCCAATCAACCGGAGTTTCTTGATGCTGGAGTGAAGCGGAACTCGTTTGGTTCAAAATGTCTAAAACAATGAAATCATTTTCAGTAATGATATGAAGTCCGCCCTTGTTCTGAATTCTTTGATACGCTTCAATCAGCCATGGATCATGAAGAGATTCTTTGTCCAGAGAAGCATCTGAGATAATTATCAACTCAATATTATCAATTCTCTTTTCTGTCCTGAGTGACCCTTTCAGTTGTCCAATTTTCTTAATGACTTCTTCTTTCTTTACATTATCAAACCGTCCATATAAATACACTCGCTGGTTTTCCAATGTTTTTATTCTCTTTTTTGTTTTTTGAGATTCTTTTTCAATGTCATCAGGCGTCAGAAAGGTATAGTCAAATTCGCACGAATCCTCTCCGCCCACGTCGTAATATGTCATTTCTGAAATATGTACGGATCTAACAGAATCCATGGATCCCAAATGGGACAGTTTGGCTTCAAACACGCCTCCGTTTTTCTTGTCCGCGGATAACATCATATTAAACGAATTGATGGTTGCGCCAAGAAAATCAAGCAATTCATATCCTGTTGTTATTTCTTTCAGCCAATTCTCGATTTCTCTTTTGTCGAAGCCTTTCCAAAAATAGCCGCCATAGCCGGAATCGTATTCCCAGTTCAATTCAATATGCTCATTATTCCTCAGTTCGATGCGCACACATACAAACCCGGAACTGCAGGAATTGGTTACAAAATCTGTTCTGATTTTCATGACGATTCCTCCCTTTATGAATGCTTATTCTTACAAAGTACCACCTGCGGCATCAGCGGGCAGCCGCCCATGCAGTAGGATTTCTTGTCACAGTTCGGGCAGACAGTCTGAAGGATCTTGCGGAAACGATCAAACGGTTCGCTGTTCCACGCCTGTTCGATGGTGTTGATGATCTGACCGCTGTCCGATTTCAGCGGCACACGATATCGCTGTTTCTGATCGAAGCTGCAGGGGACCATAGTCATATCCGCGCCGATGTAGCAGCTGAACCGTCCGCCTTCGCAGGTGTCCAAAGACTCCGGCATGATATGGTGGCAATGATTCACCGCCCCCGGGACCGTACAGCTGTCCATGCCCACCTTGAACGGATGCTTGTCCTCGATCGCAGCAAAGACCTTTGTCACGCGGGGATCGTCAAAGGAAAGGACGTTCTTCTCCGTGCCCATGCCTGCCGGTTTATGCAATAGAAAGATGATTGCGTTGATTCCATCCGGGAAATCGTTCCGTTCGAGGCGGTCGATCGCTTCGTCAATACTGTTGCTGCCGAGAACGTAATGGATATTGGTCTTTACGCCTGCGTCCAGCAGCATTCTGATCGCGTTCAGTGTGTACTCGCTGCGATACCAGCTTACCGCTACCGCGCCGCAATACCGCTTGCAGAGCGCGGCAATTTCCGTCGTCATACCGTAACCAGACGTCGTAAAATTCGGAACCATGCCGTTTTCACGCGTGATTTTCAGCAGTTCCTCAAAATGTTCATGCTGATCGGGATCGCCTCTGCCTCCGAGTGCAAGCTGGTTGCAGCGACCTTTGCACTGTTCGCAGATCCAACGGAAGTTCTCCACCGTCATATTTGGCTGCTCGACCAGTAAGCCGCTCTGGTAGCAGCCGATACCCGCCTTCACGCACAGCCCCGTCTTTCCATGGATGCAATATCCCATGACGCCCACGTCAATGAGATGCGGAAACGACGCCATGAACGGATCTACACCCGTGTCTTTGCCGTGTTCATCCAGAATTCCGGTACGGATATAAAACCCCGTATCTGAATCAAATGCGGACACGAAATGGTATTTGCTGTCCTTTATAATCTGTTTCATTCTGGATTTCCTTTATCAAAGCTCAAGAAAAGATACAATGGTTTCAGATGTTTCCGCGTTTTCTTCAAACACGTTCCGTCAATCAGCGTCTGCCTTTTTGTATAATATACCACACATATTGCCTTTTCACAATACAATAATCGACATATAAAGAGTGGAACGGGATCGGAGGTGTGAAATAGGAGGTGTGTTCCGATCCCGTTTCCATGGTGCGGTTAGACCGTTACCGTCTGGTCATTCTGTTTGATCATTGCATAGAAGTGATCGGTGTCGATCAGCACAAAGTCGCGCATGAGGTCGAGATCGCCGTGCCCTGCGAATACGGAAAGCATGATCGCCACCGCAAGCAGATGCTTGCAGAGCCCCGCATACGGACAGCCGCAGTAGGCCTCTTCGATGCGGTTGTCACGGAGCCGGAACTCCAGCTCGTACCACTGATTGCCCTCCACATACGCGCGTCCGACGCCGTTTCTGACGGAAACGTATCCGATCTTGCCGGATCTGCAGTATTCCAAAGCACGCTCGAATATTGCGTGATCGACGTCCTCCGCATTGTGCGGGTCGTCCAGCGGAATCACAAACCCGTCACCGTAGAACACCTCGTCATCCGGGTCTTCGGACGGCTCCGCCGGCGGCAGGACCCACGCGCGGAACGCTTCCGGAGAAAGCGCGTTGCCGTCGTAGCTCAGCATTTTGTCCGCAACCGGCTTGTACGTCCCGTGTACCGGCGTCTGCGCAAGCGCAATCACGCGCTCATAGTCCGACAGCTTGGCACGGAACCGCGTCGTCACCGAGCATACGACTCCAACTTTTCCCGCGAGCTTGCCGCTCATAAATACGCGATCGCCCGGTTTCAGGTCAAACCGATCATTGAAATACGTCAGCTTGTAACCGGCATCGTCAAACTCCACACGCACCATGGATTTCACCGGCGCCTTCGGTTCCTCAATCGCCGGGATCGGCATATCCGGCGTTTCCATCATCTTGTCATCTCTTCCAAAGCCCATCATACGCATTTCTTATTCCTCCTCGTCGTATTCGTCATACATGCTGTCGAAGCCGTAGGGCTCCGTTTCCTGCGGTTCCTCGCTCCCGAACAGCACCGTGTAAGCCATTGCCATTTCGATACCGTCCAGTTCCCCGTCTCCGTTCAGATCGAACAAATCCCTAATACCGTTCATTGCGATGCTCCTTTCGAATCCTGTTTCACGCGAATCATTTCCGTCGTGAAATCATCTTTTCTGTTCTCTGTACTTGTATTAAAGCACAGCATCTGTTCCATAAATCGGAACGGAAAGCATTCAGTACTGCTTATTCTCCGATTACGGATCAAGGTAATTATCGGATACTAGTATGAGAACTGCAAACATACATAAACTCTATAGATACTGAATGACAACAACTTGTTTATACTTTCATTTTCCCCATAGTCACAATGCCTTCCCTCAACAGAATCAAAGGAATAACCGCACTTCCCTGCCTGAGAGAAGCGGGAAGTGCTCTTCTGTGTAACGGACGAAAATCTCCCGCGCAACCAAATCGCACGATACGTGCATATCGTTTCGGTTGCGAAAAGAGAAAAACAGCGCGCCGTACTGTAATGCAGCATTCTCTGGATCACCGGGAATTCGCTGCAGATGCGCCCGTGTGAAAGCGGCGCAGCCCCATCTGGTGCAGAAAAGCCGGGTCCATTTCGGATCCGGCTGTTTTTGTATACCGAAAACCCCGCCATAGTGGCGGGGTTCCGTAGAGGTTTACCGATGAGACAGTCAAAGAACTCCTGATGTGTTATAGTACAAGTGTGACCTGCCAGTTACACCGAAATAACACATCAGGAGGACATTAAAATGCCAAAGCAAGATAATGACAGTAACACTTTAGCACACACAAAATGGAATTGCAAATACCATATAGTATTTGCACCGAAGTACCGGAGAAAAGTATTCTACGAAGAAAAACGGTTGGAAGTACGTGAGATTCTTAGGGAACTATGCCGGTGGAAGGGCGTCGAGATAATCGAAGGCGAGATATGCCCCGATCACGTGCACCTATTGGTGAGCATACCACCCAAAATGAGCGTTTCGGGATTTATGGGATATCTGAAGGGGAAAAGCAGTCTGATGATATTCGAGAAATTTGGGAATATGAAGTTCGCATACCGAAACCGCGAATTTTGGTGCCGTGGCTACTATGTAGACACGGCAGGCAAAAACACGGCTGCAATAAAAACCTACATTCAAAACCAGCTAAAAGCTGATAAGGAAGCGGATCAACTCGCGTTATTCGATCCGAAAGACCCGTTTACGGGTGGCAAGTAAAAGGTGCATGTTGGCAGGCACCTTATGCCCACGTGTGGGCAGCCAGTAGTATTAGGGCTATGCCCGAAAATGAAATACCACCGGCTAAGCCGGTGGATCATTATTTGGTTTCTCTGCTTTGTTATGCCTTTTCGACGTTCATTTCAAAAGCTGTCAAGATGCTGCCTTTGAGCGGATCGTCATGGACGGTGCCGAGATAATCCTTTCCGAACAGATCGAAGAAATCTCCGGCCACGGAGATGTCGGGCAGACGACCGACGAGTTCGCCGTTTTCCATCAGATACGCCATCTGTACCGGCGTAGCAAAATGACCGTCCGGCGTAGCATCACCGCCCGCTGCCATCACAACGAAGATTGCCTTTCCGGGAACAAGCTCTTTCATGCTCTTTGCGGTTGCGTCCAGATACAGCCTTCCGAATCCGAGATCCGGCACGCCGTCATACGCCGCCTGTGCGTTGCCGAGGTTCGGCAGGTTGTACGCTTCGGCAGTCTTCTTTGTGGTCAGCAGTCCTTTCAGAACGCCGTTTTCGATCAGCGTCGGGCGGTACTCCCGTGCGATACAGCCTTCCGCATCAAAGAAACATGCACCGTCCGCTGTCGCCGGATTGCGATCGTCGCGCACTGTCAGCCGATCGGAAAACACCTTTTCACCGAGCTTGCCGGAAAGCAGCGATGCGCCGGCGGCATACAAATCCCCGACAAAATGTCTGAAATAGGGATAAAACACGGTTGAAGCCTCCGTCACAACCGGATAACGACCCGGTTTGATCTCTGCAGGCACATAGAACGCATCGTATTCTTTTTTGAATTCTTTCAGCAGCTCTTCTGCGTCAAAGCGATCGCCGCTCCAGCCGAACCCTGTATCAAAGAGATTACCGGATCCTCGATTTTGCGCGATCAAGCTGATGTCAAAGCTTCTACCGGAGTTTAAAAGATGTCTCCCTTTGGAATTCCGATATTCCGTTATAGTATTGTTCAGGCTGATCTTATTGGATAACGCAAACCGCGGACAGAGCTCACCGAGCCGATCCAAAAACGTCTGCATGGTCGGGATGAATGCGGGAATCGGAATGATCTCCGCGTCATGATGCTCCTCCATCTCCGTCGCGCCTTCGAGTTTTTCGGGATACGGGATTCCGAATGAGAGTGCTTCCTGCGCTTTCTTTGTCAATTCTTCCTCATCCGGTTCTCCGAGACAGCCGGCAATGCCGATACAACCGTTTTCGTAGACGCGGACGGTTCCTGTCGTTTTTTCGATCTGGCGGAAGCTGTCGATTTTGCCTGCTGTGACATTCAGCGTTACGGATTGACTTTTCACTTTGATGAATTCTTTTTCCATTGCTTTCACCTCACTGCACGTTCATTTCTGAAACTCGTACATACGGACCGCCGAAACCGACGGGAAGTCCCATCTGCTCCATCTTGCCGCAGCCCCCCGTGACGAACGATAAAAGCACCACGTCCTTGGTCAATCCGTCGATCAGCCCGAGCGTTTCGAACACGTTGCCCGTGATGACACTGATTTGTGCCGGACGGCCGAGCTTTCCGTCTACGATCTCATACGCAAGGCTCGGCGCAATGGTAAACGTGCTCATGCCGCTGCCGTGATTGATGTCCTTGATGAAATAACCTTTTTTGATCGGAGCGATCAGTTCGTCGAAGGTCAGATGGCCGCCTTCGATAAAGGTCGTGGTCATGCGAACGATCGGCTCGAAATTGCAGTCGATGGCACGTGCGTTTCCGGTCAGCCCTTCATCCAGTGCCGCGGCAGTCTGTGCGCTATGCAGCCTCCCTGCCAGTACGCCGTTTTTGATCAGGTAGTTCTTACGTGCCTTTGTGCCTTCGTCATCGTACGGAACGAATCCGCAGCCGGGTACGAGGCCGGATTCCGCGATCGACAGGATTGGGCTCCCGACCGTTTTGCCGAGTTGCCACTCCTCTTTCATCGATTTGTCGGACAACATGAAGTCGGACTCGGACTTGTGCCCGAAGGATTCATGCGCAAACACGCCCGCTGCCAGCGGCGACAGAACGACCTGATATTTGCCTGGTTCGACCGGAACGGAGTTGCGAAGATAATATGCCTGCTCCTTTGCGGCTTCGCGGATCTCCTGTTCGATCCCCAAAAGCTCGTCAAAGCGCGTACCGCCCTTCTGCCAGTGTCCGTTGAACTTCTTCTCCCCATCTGCCATGCTGAAGCTGAGCGCAATACCGCAGGTCTGATAATCATAGCGAATGTCTGCGCCGAGGCTGGAGCGGAAGGCAAATTGACTGTTGCGGTCAAGATACCTGCCTTCCGGCATTTTCACGCAATCATCCTCGGTCAGAATCGGCAGATAACTGAGCAACAGATCCTGCTTTTCCTTCAGTGAAACGTCGCGTACCGAACAGTCTTTGAAGTTTTCGATGCAGTCGACATTTCGTTCAAAGCGGCGTACGATGGGATCGCCGAGGATCGCAGGATTCGCGGTTGCCGCAGAATAGAGTCCCTCCAGCGTCTCCTGCAGATGTTCGACGTCTGTCACGGAAGCATAGTACCACAACTTGCCGTCATACACGCGCAAAAATGCCTGCTTTTCATTGCGCGTTTTCATTTCTTCCAGAATTCCCGCCTTGTAGGAAATTGTGGTACGGCTTCTGTCCTCTATGCGAATATCTGCATAGAAGCCTTCTCTGAATTGGATCATGCGTGCGTTCTCCTTTTCGGTGTTTCTGAATGTATCTTACTATTATCGGTTTGGCTTGTCAATCGGTTGTGGCAGATCGGCCGATTCTTACAAAAAAGATCTCCGTCGCTTTGAACGGAGGTCGGATTTGAACTGCACCCCAAATGTTAGACATGTGATATAATGCTAACAAGAGGGGTGCAGTTCACTATGTCGATGGATCATGCTTTTTCGCTGACGGAATCCCCGGCCCATTCTCCGGAGAAGCGATCCGGGGCTTTTTCGTCAGACGCCCCGGAAATACCGTACTGCCGATTCAAACAAACGGCTGTCGTAACTGTCTGGGACATTCCGGTACAGGTTTGGGCCGACGCGTTCGGAGTGACCCATCTTGCCGAGAACTCTGCCGTCGGGCGAGGTGATGCCCTCGATAGCGAGAACGGAGCCGTTCGGATTGAAGCGAAGATCCGAAGTCGGAACGTCGTTCAGATCCACGTACTGTGCGGCGATCTGCCCGTTTTCGATCAGATCTTTGAGGAGCGCGTCTGATGCGATGAACCTGCCCTCACCATGTGAGATGGGGACGCTGACAATCTCCCCGACCTGCAGCCCAGAGAACCAGGGCGACTTGTCGGAAACGATCCGCGTACGCACGATGCGGGACTGATGACGTCCGAGGGTGTTGAACGTGAGAGTCGGACTGTCGGGTGTCGGATCGGTAATCCTTCCGTACGGCACCAGCCCCAGTTTCACCAGTGCCTGAAAACCGTTGCAGATGCCGAGCATCAGTCCGTCGCGGCGTTCCAAAAGTTCTGTAACGCCTTCCCAGATCGACGCATTGCGGAAAAACGCCGTGATGAACTTGCCGCTGCCGTCCGGTTCATCGCCGCCGGAGAAACCGCCGGGGATGAACACGATCTGCGCCTGTTTCAGCGCGTCCGCAAAGCGATCCACAGAACGGCGGATACCGTCTGCGGTCAGGTTGTTGATGACCAGGATCTCCGGATCCGCTCCGGCTTCGCGAACGGCTCTCGCGCTGTCGTACTCGCAGTTGGTGCCCGGGAAAACAGGGATCAAAACCCGCGGGTGCGCGCAGCGAACGACAGGAGCAGTCCGATGCACGGTATGGTAAGAGAGGGCTTCATAGGTCTCTGCCTTTTTATCCAGACCGGTAGTCCAAACGGATTCCAGACGGCGTTCCCAGCTCAGACACAGGGCGCCCGCGTCCTGAGATGTCTGCCCGTACGTGAAGTATGGCTCTTCGGTGACGGTGCCGATGACTTTCCCATCCGGAACGGCTCCCGTGACTTCCGCAAGGAACGAGCCGTATTGCTTGCGCATCAGATCGGCGACGGGGATCGTTTCGTCAAAGCGAAACCCGTAGCCGTTGCCGAACGCCATCTTCAGCACGCCTTCTATCATGCCGCCGGAGCCGACAGCCCAACAGGACGTAACGATTCCTGCGCGCTGCAGCTCCGTGATCCGCGCAAAGAGCGCAAGCAGGGATGCTGCCTTCGGCAGACCTTTTTCGTCCCGTTCCGGTGTGAAAAGAGCCACCGGGTGACCCGGCGCTTTGAATTCGGGAGAAACAATATGCGCCGCCTTGTCGGTCGTGACCGCAAAGCTGACGAGTGTAGGCGGCACGTCAAGTTTTTCAAAGGTCCCGGACATGGAGTCCTTGCCGCCGATCGCGCCGATCCCCAGATCCATCTGCGCACGGAATGCGCCGAGCAGCGCGCAAAGAGGCTGTCCCCAGCGCTTCGGATCGCGGCCGGGCTTGCAAAAGTATTCCTGAAAACTCAGATAGACGTCCTCGAACTTCGCGCCTGCGGCGACCAGTTTGGAGACGGAATCCACCACAGCAAGATATGCGGCATGATATGGACTGCGCTCGGAAAGATACGGATCGAAACCGTATGCCATCAGAGAACAATCGTCGGTGTGTCCCTGTTCCACAGCGATCTTGTGGACCATTGCCTGAATAGGCGTCAGCTGATGCTTGCCGCCGAACGGCATGAGCACGGTCCCCGCGCCGATGGTGGAATCGAAACGTTCGGAAAGCCCGCGGTGAGAGCAGAGGTTCAGATTCTCCGCGACCCGTTCACAGGCAGCTTTGAAACTTGTTTCCGGGACCGCGTCTTCCTTTTGCGGTGCGGCGGCTTCAATGCTGATATGCTTTTCCGCGCCGTTGGAGTTCAAAAAGTCGCGGCTGAGGTCCACGATACGCCTTCCGTTCCAGTTCATGACCAGACGCGGCTCCTCGGTGACGACCGCCACCGGGCACGCCTGCAGATTTTCCTGCGTGGCTAAAGTCAGAAAGTGCTCGGTGTCTTCGGGTGCGACCACAACCGCCATACGTTCCTGCGACTCGGAGATCGCAAGCTCAGTACCGTCCAGGCCTTCATACTTGCGAGGAACGGCATTCAGGTCGATTCGGACGCCGTCCGCCAGTTCGCCGATCGCGACGCTGACGCCACCCGCGCCGAAATCATTGCAGCGCTTGATCAGCCTTGCCGCTTCCGGATCGCGGAACAGTCGTTGAAGCTTGCGTTCCTCCGGCGCGTTGCCCTTCTGCACCTCGGCACCGCAGACCTCAACGGAACGCGCGGTATGCGCCTTGGAGGAACCGGTGGCGCCTCCGATACCGTCCCTGCCGGTGCTGCCGCCCAGGAGAATCACGACGTCGCCCGGAGCGGGACGCTCCCGCCGCACGTTTGCCTGCGGCGCGGCGGCGATGACTGCGCCGATCTCCATACGTTTGGCGGCGTAGCCCGGGTGATAAAGCTCCTCAACAAGCCCGGTCGCCAACCCGATCTGATTGCCGTAGGAAGAGTAGCCAGCAGCTGCCGTGGTGACAAGCTTGCGTTGCGGAAGCTTGCCGGGAATGGTCTCGGAAACCGGCGCAGTGGGATCCGCCGCGCCGGTGACGCGCATAGCCCCGTAAACGTATGCCCTGCCTGAAAGCGGATCGCGGATCGCGCCGCCGATGCAGGTGGCGGCTCCGCCGAACGGTTCGATCTCGGTCGGATGGTTATGTGTCTCGTTTTTGAACAGAAGCAGCCAAGGCTCCGGTTTGCCGTCCACCTCCACCGTGATTTTCACGGTGCAGGCGTTGATCTCTTCGGATTCATCCAGCTTGTCCAGCTTGCCGCGCCGCTTGAGGTCGCGGACGGCTATGGTCGCAAGGTCCATCAGACAAGGCGGCTTGGTGCGGCCGAGATCTCTGCGCAGCGCAAGATAATCCTCGTAGGTTTGCTGCAGTTCCGGATCCGTAAAGCTCGCCCGGTCGATGATCGTATGGAAGGTGGTATGACGGCAGTGATCGGACCAGTAGGTGTCGATCATGCGAAGCTCGGTGATTGTGGGGTCGCGGTCTTCGCCGCAGAAGTATTCCTGACAAAAAGCAATGTCCGCTTCGTCCATGGCAAGCCCGTAGTCCCGGATCATGTCCGACATCTCCGCTTCATTCAGCGTTCGGAATCCTTCCAGGGTACGGACGGAAGTCGGGATCTCATACGGGATCTTTAACGTATCAGGCAGTTCCTCAGCAGCCTCGCGCGCCTCCACGGGATTGATGACATACTTTTTAATATGCGAAAGTTCCTCTTTGTCGAATACGCCGTAGAGGGCATAGACCTTTGCCGAACGAATCATGGGACGCTCGGACCTGAACAGGATCTGAATGCACTGCGCGGCGGAGTCCGCCCGCTGATCGAACTGGCCCGGCAGGTGTTCCACGGCGAATACAGCGTCGGCGTCGGAAAGATCGGGATTCATGACGGCAATGTCCACCTGCGGTTCGGAGAAAACCGTCGGAACAGCGGCTTCGAACTGCTCCCGGCTGATCGATTCGACGTCGTAACGGTTCAAGATGCGGACCCTTTTTAGCCCGGTGATCCCGAGGAACGAATTCATTTCGCGGCACAGCGCCTCTGCCTCATGGGCAAAGCCGGGCTTCTTTTCGACAAAAATGCGATAGACCATCTCAGTCCTCCTGTTCGGCCAGGGCACGTTTTCCGATGTCCCGACGATAGTAGACGTTTTCAAAGCGGATCTGTTCCGCTGCGGCGTAGGCTTTGTTCAAAGCCTCCTTCAATGACGGCGCTTTGCCGGTGACGCCGAGCACACGGCCGCCGGAAGTGACGAGCCTGCCGTCCTGTTCCTTCGCGCCAGCCACGAATACTTCGGCGTCGAGGTCGTTCGGAATGCTGATGGGATACCCTTTTTCGTAAGATTCCGGATAGCCCTTCGACGCAAGGATCACGCAGGCGGCCGCGCCTTTGTCGAATTCCACGGGGCACTCAGCAAGCTTTCCCTCCGTCACCGCCCGCATGACAGTGAAGAGGTCGGTCTTCAGAAGCGGCAGAACCACCTGCGTCTCCGGATCTCCGAAGCGGCAGTTGTATTCAATGACCTTCGGACCATCTTTGGTCAGCATCAATCCGAAGTACAGACAGCCCTTAAACGGTCTGCCCTCGCTTGCCATGGCGCGGATCGTAGGCAGAAAGATCTCCCGCATGCAGCGTTCCGCGATCTTTGCGGTATAGCATGGATTCGGTGCGACCGTTCCCATGCCGCCGGTGTTCAGGCCTGTGTCGCCTTCCCCCGCCCGCTTATGATCCATCGAAGAAACCATGGGAACAAGTGTCTTCCCGTCGGTAAAGCAAAGGACGGAGACCTCCGGTCCCTCCAGAAATTCCTCGATGACGATACGCTCGCCGCTCTTGCCGAAGCGTCTTTCCTTCATCATGGCACGGACGGCTTGTTCGGCTTCTTCCCGCGTCTGTGCGATAATCACACCCTTGCCGAGTGCGAGCCCATCGGCCTTGATCACGATGGGGAGATTCGCGTTCTCAAGATATCGAAGCGCATCGTCTGCATTGTCAAAACTCTCATAACGCGCCGTGGGAATCCCGTAACGCTGCATCAATTCTTTTGAAAACACCTTGGACGCTTCGATGATCGCGGCGTTCTTGTTCGGGCCGAAGCACAGCACGCCGGCAGCTTCCAGAAGATCCACTGCGCCGAGCGCCAGTGGGTCGTCCGGCGTCACCACTGCGTAGTCGATGTCCTTCTCCTTTGCAAAGCGCACGATGCTTTCCAGATCCGTCGCGGCGACCGGAACGCAGACCGCATCCTTTGCGATACCGCCGTTGCCGGGAAGGCAGTAAAGCGCGGTGATCTCCTTATTTTCTTTCAATTTTTTGACGATGGCGTGCTCACGTCCACCACCGCCGATGACCATGACTTTCATAGCGTTCTCCTCAATGATGGAACAGCCGCAGGCCTGTAAAGCACATCACCATGTCATGTTTATCGCAGCATTCGATGACGGCATCGTCGCGGATGGAACCGCCGGGCTGCGCGACGTACTTCACGCCGCTCAAATACGCACGTTCGATGTTGTCCGAGAACGGGAAGAACGCGTCGGAGCCGAGCGCGACGTTTTGTACACTGTTCAGATACGCCCGTTGTTCCTCCGCGGTAAAGGGCTCGGGCCGATGCGTGAAAAAGCGCTGCCATACGCCCTCTGCGCAGACGTCCTCTTCATTCTGATTGATATAGCCGTCGATGATGTTGTCACGGTCCGGTCGCGCCGTCTTCGGCAGGAACGGCAGATTCAGAACTTTATCCGCCTGACGCAAGAACCAGGTGTCCGCCTTGGATCCCGCGAGCCGTGTGCAGTGAATGCGGGACTGCTGCCCCGCGCCAACGCCGATCGCCTGCCCGTCCACAGCATAGCAGACGGAGTTGGACTGCGTATATTTCAGTGTGATCATGGATACGATCAGATCGCGGACGGCGCTTTCGGGCAAATCCTTATTTGCTGTGACGATGTTCTGCAGCAGTGAACGGTCGATTATGCATTCGTTCCGTCCCTGTTCAAAGCTCACGCCGAAGACCTGCTTCTGCTCTCGCGGCGCGGGGGCATATGCGGGATCGATCCGAACTATGTTATAGCCGCCCTTGCGCTTAGCTTTCAGAATCTCCAGCGCTTCGGGCGTGTAGCCCGGCGCAATTACGCCGTCGGAGACCTCGCGTTTGATCAGCGAAGCAGTCAGCGCGTCGCATTCGTCGGAGAGCGCCACCCAGTCCCCGAAGGAACAGAGCCGGTCTGCGCCGCGTGCTCTTGCGTAAGCGCAAGCCAGCGGATTCCCTTCCAGTTCAGAGATGTCGTTCACAAAGCAGGCTTTTTTGAGCCGCTCCGGCAGCGGCATGCCGACCGCTGCAGAGGTCGGACTCACATGCTTGAAGGAAGCCGCAGCGGGCAGTCCCAGCGCCTCCTTCAGCTCCCGCACCAGCTGCCAGGAATTCAGTGCGTCCAGAAAATTGATGTAGCCGGGGCGACCATTCAGAATCTCAACCGGAAGCTCGCTCCCGTCTTTCATAAAAATACGAGCCGGTTTCTGGTTCGGGTTGCAGCCGTATTTCAATTCAAATTCCTTCATATTCGCTCCTTATCTGTTTCGGTTGATCAGTCGTTCCTCATACGCTCCCGTCTCCGGTTCGATGAATCGGACGTAGAGGGAGATCCGGTTGTCCGCGTCCAGGCTCTCCCACAATGCTTCGGTAAAGGCATCGATATCGCTGCCGATCCTCACACGCTCCGGTTCGCCCTGAAAGGTCGGAAGCGGATTCCCGTCGTGCATGTAGGTATGGATAAAATGACCGAGACCGGGTTTTGCCGGATAGGAAAAGGCAAAGCGGGCGCAGTCGCTGCCGGATTCATCGATGCTCTTGAGAATACTCATCTCGTATCGTGGCTTCGCGGGGTCCAGTCTGAAAAGTCCGCTGATCCGCGGCGTAAAATTAGGCGCATCCGGCTCGAAGCAGCGGGATTCGAGCGATTCGAAAAAGCTCTTTCCCGCCCTCAATCCATCATAAACGGTATCGGTCTGATCGCCGTTGGTCACGATCAGCAGGTTTTGATACTGACGCAGGGCGGCGTAGATGATCAGACTAGGATCCTCCACCTTTGAAGCGTCGAACGGTTCCGTAAAGACTTCTCTGTCATGCACCGTGAAGACGCGGTTTCTGGAGTTTGCGCTGCGTCCCATAATGAAATAAGCGGCGACGGCGCGCGTTCCGTCCGCCGTGCGTCCCAGCACAATGCCTCTGCCCGGATAGGCGTTTCCTCGGACGAGCCCCGAAATCTCTGGCGTTTGATAAATGTTCATATTGACTCCTTTTCATGAATTATGACGGATCTGCAAGCATGTCGGCCGCGACTGTTTCGACCGCTTTCGGCAGAAGAATCCACTCCGCCTGCTCCATGACGCGTCGCTGCAGCACTTCCGGCGTGTCGCCCGGAAGAACCTCCACCGCTTTTTGCAGCAGGATCTCTCCCCCGTCCGGAATCTCGTTGACGAAATGAACCGTGGCACCGGTGACTTTGACACCACGGGCAAGCGCCGCCTCATGGACGTGCAGTCCGTAATAGTCCTTTCCGCAGAAGGATGGGATCAGCGCCGGATGGATATTGAGAATGCGGTGATCCCAGCGGCGTGTGAACGCCGGAGAAAGAATGGTCAGAAAGCCCGCGAGAACGATCAGCTCGATCTTGTGAAGTTCCAGGACACGCTGTAGTTCCTGCTCGAACGCTTCCCTGTCGCCCAGTGCCTTTGCGGAGATCGCAATCGCGGGGATGCCCGCCGCTTTCGCCCGCTCCAGCGCGTAGGCATTCTTTCGGTTGGAAACCACAAGCGCGATCTCCGCATGATGAATAACCTTGCCGCGCGCTTCCAAAATCGCCTGCAGATTTGTTCCTCCGCCGGATACCAGCACCGCGGTACGGATCTTGCCGCGTTCATTCAGCATAGTTCGATCCTCTGTTCACCGCGCACGATCTCGCCCAGAATGTAAGCGTCTTCTCCCTGTTCATGCAGGATATTCAGAGCCGTATCGGCATCCTTTGCCGCGACGGTCAGACACATGCCGACGCCCATATTGAACGTGTTGAACATATCCCGGCGGGAAATGCCGCCCGTCCGTTCGATCAGTTTAAAAATCGGCAGAACGCGCACGTCCTTCTCACGGATCCGCGCACAGAGTCCCTCGGGGATCATGCGCGGAATATTCTCGTAAAAACCGCCGCCGGTGATGTGGGACACGCCCTTGACGCAGACCTGTTCCATCACGGCAAGCACGGGCTTGACATAGATGCGGGTGGGCGTGAGCAGTGTCTCGCCGAGACTTTTTCCGTCCAACGCCTCCATAGGGGTTTGCAAGTCGGCGTGCTCCACGTCGAATACCTTGCGGACCAGAGAGAATCCGTTGGAGTGAACGCCGGAGGACGGGAGCGCGATGACAACATCGCCCGGCTCCGTCTCCGCGTTGTTCAGAATGCGTTCCCTGTCCACCACGCCGGTGGAATAGCCGGCAAGATCGTACTCGTCCGCCGGGTAAAAGCCGGGCATTTCGGCAGTTTCTCCGCCGATCAGGGCACAGCCCGCCTGCACGCAGCCGTCGCAGACACCCTTGACGATCTGCTCGATGCGTTCCGGAACGTTTTTTCCGCAGGCGATGTAGTCCAGAAAGAACAGCGGTTTTGCGCCGCAGCAGATGATGTCGTTGACGCACATCGCGACGCAGTCGATCCCAACGGTGTCATGCCTGTCCATCAGGAACGCAAGCTTCAGCTTAGTGCCGACACCGTCGGTTCCGGAAACCAGGACCGGACGGCGGATGCCGGTCAGATCGAGCTCAAACAGTCCCCCAAAGCCGCCTACGTCTGAGCAGACTCCGGGGGTCATCGTTTTGGCAATATGCCGTTTCATCAGCTCCACGGCACGGTATCCGGCGGTGATATCCACGCCCGCCGCCGCATACGCTTCGGATTTGGAAAACTCGTTCATGTTCTATTCCTTTCCGTTCCAGCAATAGGTACAAAGCTCACATTCCGGCAGACCGATGGCCTCGATCACATTCTCCAATGATTGAAACTCCAGTGAGGCGAAATGGAACCGTTCACAGATATTCGCTCGCAGCTTCCTGCCCCGTTCCGTCGAACCGTCGGCATACTCATCAAGATGTTCGAAGCCCGCTTCTCCTTCCAGTTCCAGAATCACCCGGCGCGCAATGAGCTCCATATCCGAGGTCGCCCGGGTGAAGTTCAGATACTTGCAGCCGAACATGATCGGCGGACAGGCGGAACGCATGTGAACGGACTTGGCGCCGTTTTCATAGAGGAATTCCACCGTTTCCTTGAGCTGGGTGCCGCGAACGATGGAATCGTCCACGAAAAGCAAATTCTTATCCCGGATCAGCTCCGTCACAGGGATCTGCTTCATTTTTGCGATTGTATTGCGGTCCACCTGCGCGGGCGGCATAAAGCTCCTCGCCCATGTCGGCGTATACTTAATGAATGCGCGGGCAAAGTGTTTGCCGCTCTCGTTGGCGTAGCCAATGGCGTGCGGCGTGCCTGAATCCGGAACGCCGCCCACATAGTCGATCTCCTGCACATCTTCTCTGTTCCGATCCGAACGTGCGAGAATCGCGCCGTTACGGTAACGCATGGACTCCACGTTGACTCCCTCGTACGTGGAAGTCGGATAGCCGTAGTAGGACCACAGGAAAGAACAGATGCGTTTCTCCCTGTCGGGTGCGCGCAGCTGCGTCATGCGCTCCGGCGTCAGTTCGACGATCTCGCCGGGACCGAGCTCTTTTTCAAAGACGAAGCCAAGCTTTTCATATGCGAAAGACTCGAAAGAGACCGCATAACCGTCGTCACGTCTGCCCACGGTGACGGGGATTCGCCCGATCCGGTCTCTTGCAACGATAAGAGAACCGTCCTGTCGCAGGGTTAGAATGGAAGCCGTACCTTCGACTGACGCCTGCGCAAAGCGGATGCCCTCCGCAAAGTCAGCCTTTTGGTCAATCAACGCGGCCAGCAACTCGACATCGTTGACCCTGCCGCCGGTTTTGGCGTCAAAGTGTACGCCTGAGCCGGACAGATATTGATCGATCAGCGCTTCCGCGTTGTTGATGCGTCCGATCGCGCAGATGGCATATGCGCCGTGATGAGAGCGGATCAACAAAGGCTGCGGCTCGCTGTCGCTGATGCATCCGATGGCCGCGCATCCGCACATTTCTTCGAAGATATGTTCGAAGCGCGTACGGAAAGGCGCGTTCTCTATGCTGTGTATTTTTCGCTGCAGACCGATCTCCGGATCATACGCCGCCAGCCCGCCTCGGCGGGTGCCGAGATGGGAATGGTAGTCGGTGCCGAAGAAAACATCGGCCAGACAGTCCTGTTTCGATGTGATGCCGAAAAATCCTCCCATGTAAGAAACTCCTGAAATTGTATTCTTGCCACGCGTCCGCAGAGTCCCTGTGCCGCGCAGGATCAAAGATGCGCTTTTTACGCAAAGAAGAGTTCGGAAAGCGTCATCGGATCAATGTACTTGCCGTCCTTGTACACGCGCATATTGCCCGAAGCGATCTCATCGATCAACATAACCTTTCCGTCGGCATCGTATCCGAACTCGAACTTGATGTCATAGAGGACCATGCCGCGCTTCGCCATTTCGTCCGCGACAATCTGCGTGATCTTCTGCGTCATCGCTTTGATCTCGTCGTACTGCTCTCCGGTCATGACGCCAAGTACCACAAGACCGTCCCTGGTGACCAAGGGATCGCCTTTCGCGTCGTTTTTGAAAGTGGTTTCCACATACGCGGGCAAATCTGCGCCTTCCTCGATATATTCACTGTAACGCCGCAGGAAGCTTCCAACCGCCTTATGACGGCAAATGACCTCGAGCCCCTTGCCGAACACCTTGGCGGGCAGAACCTCCATGGTGGTGTTTTTGAGGTCTGCGGACACATAATGCGTGCGAATGCCGGCGGCGTTGACCTTCTCGAAGAAGTAGACGGACATGCGCAGGTTCACGTCGCCCACGCCGTCGATCGTCAAACCGACACTGTTCTCGCCGGGATCGAAAACACCGTCCTTGCCGGTGCAGTCATCCTTGAATTTCAAAAGATAGTTACCGTTTTCGAGCGCATAGACATTCTTGGTCTTTCCGGTGTATACAAGCTTGTTTTCCATTTCAATAAACCTCTTTTCTGAATCTGTTGTGTCTTGTTAAGACTGTTCGAGTTCTTTCGTCAACTGCGCGTCCTGCGCAAGGATCGCGGAAGCGGCGGCTTCGCGTCTCTCCGTCAGGAGGCGGGACAATTCCGCGTTCTCAACGGACAGGATCTCCGCTGCCAGCAGGGCTGCGTTGACGCCGCCGTTTACCGCCACAGTCGCCACGGGAACGCCGGAAGGCATCTGGACCGTGGATAAAAGCGCGTCCATACCGTCGAATACCGGTCCCTTGCAGGGCACGCCGATGACCGGAAGTGTGGTGTTGGCTGCAACAGCGCCCGCGAGATGAGCCGCCATTCCTGCAAAAGCGATGATCGCGCCAAAGCCGTTTTCACGGGCGCAGCGGGCAAATTCCGCGGCTTCGACCGGGGTCCTGTGCGCGGAATAGATATGGGTTTCAAACGGAATCTCCAGTTCCTTCAGCACGTCGATCGCCTTCTGAACCACCGGAAGATCGCTTTTGCTGCCCATCACAATGCCGATTTTTTTCATATGCTTTCCTCAGATACGCGTCAATCAGCCGCCTGCCTTGGTTTCACAGTAGAGACAGCGGTAGACTTTGTTCTCCCGGTCTGTCAGCCGGAAGATGTGCCGAAGCTCCTGCTCGGTCGACGTGATGCAGCGCGGATTCTTGCAGATCAAAACGTCCGTCAGAGTCTCGGGAAGCTCCATCTGCCGCTTCTCCACCAGCGCGCCGTTGCGGATGATGTTGACCGTTGCGCCCGGATCCACGTATGCAATGACATCAAGATTCACGGGGATGTCTGCGTCGATCTTGATGATGTCCTTCTTGCCCATTTTGCGGCTCACCACGTTGCGGATGATAGCCACAGACAGGTCAGTTTTGTCGAGTTTGAGCAGATGATAGAGCTTCATGCCCTGTCCTGCGGTGATGTGGTCAATGACCACGCCGTTCTGGATGGAATCGATGTTCATAGTGTTCCGGCCTCCTTCAGCAATTTCAAAATCAAAGCCATTCTCATGTATTTGCCGTTGAGCACCTGCTTGAAATAACAGGCTCTCGGATCGTCATCAATGGCGACGCTGATCTCATTGACCCTGGGCAGCGGATGCAGAATGGCAAGATCGGGTTTGGCGTTCTTCAACTTGTCCGGCGTAAGAATATAGCTGTCCTTCAGTCGGAGATAATCCTCCTCGTTGAAGAAGCGCTCGCGCTGGACGCGAGTCATGTAGAGGATGTCAAGCTCCGGCATCGCCGACTCGAGATCGGTGGTCTGCGTATAGGGGATGTTGAATTTCTTCAGACTGCCCTTCTTGACGTAGGAAGGTACTTTCAGTTCTTCAGGTGAGATCAGAACGAACCGATTGCCGTTGTAGCGCGACATGGCATTGATGAGGGAATGCACCGTACGGCCGAACTTTAGGTCGCCGCACAGACCGATGGTCAGACCTTCAAAACGGCGTTTCTCACGCCAGATGGTCAAAAGATCCGCCAGCGTCTGCGTCGGATGGCAATGTCCGCCGTCTCCGGCGTTGATAACGGGGATTGATGCGTTGGTCGCCGCCACATAGGCCGCGCCTTCCTTCGGATGGCGCATGGCGATGATGTCAGCGTAACAGGAAACGGTCTTTGCCGTGTCCGCCACGCTCTCGCCCTTTGCGGCAGATGAAGACATGGCACTGGAAACGGAGATTACGTGTCCGCCCAGTTCATACATTGCTGCCTCAAAGCTCATTCGGGTGCGTGTCGACGGTTCAAAGAAGAGGGTCGCAAGTTTCTTGCGGTCGCATGCGTGCGCATACTTGTCGGGGTTTGCGATGATGTCCTCCGCGGTGGCGATGAGCTCCTCCAGTTCTTGGGTGCTCAAGTCCAGGATGTCAATGATGCTGCGTTTCATTTGATACCTCCAATCCAGTTTTCATCTGAGGGGTTATCGCGGAAGGCGATCAGCCGTTCCACGTCTTCTGTTTTGATATAGCCCTCCCGGGCGGCAACTCTGACGATGCAGTCAAAATCTGTCAGAGAATGGTTTTCGACCTGTGCGGCGGAAAGACGCTCCAGACCTTTTTTCATTCCGTAGGTGAAGATGGATACTACGCCGAGCACCTCAGCGCCCGCTTCCCGCAGGGCTTCGACGACTTCGATAACGGAACCGCCTGTGGAGATCAGATCCTCCACCACCACAACCTTCTGCCTCGGCTCCAGCCGTCCTTCAATGCGGTTCTGTCTGCCGTGATCCTTGTTTCCACTGCGAACGTAGCCCATGGGGAGTCCCATAAGGTGGCCGACGATAGCCGCATGCGCGATACCGGCGGTAGACGTACCCATGAGAACCTCCGCTTCCGGAAAATACGTTCTGACAAGTTCAGCAAGCCCGTTCTCCACGTCGTTCCGCACCGCCGGAGCAGTCAGTGTCAGGCGGTTGTCGCAGTAGATGGGGCTTTTGATCCCGCTTGCCCAGATGAACGGCTCCTCCGGGCGAAAAAACACAGCCCGTATTGACAGCAGATCCTGTGAGATTATTGTAGAAAGATCCATGGTTCCCCTCCTTTGTTCAATCGACGAACTCGGCGATGCACCGCGCATATGCCGCAGCGGGATCAGGTGCAGCGGTGATGGGACGCCCCACCACAATGTAGTCCGAACCGGCGGCCTTCGCCTGTGCCGGCGTCATCACGCGTTTCTGGTCGTCGCGGTCTCCGTCGGCAAATCGGATGCCGGGCGTCACGGCAAGAAAGCCCGCTCCGCAGCGGGTATGGACCGCAGCCGCCTCCAGTGGGGAGCAGACCACCCCGTCAAGTCCCGCCCGCTTTGCGTTCTCGGCATAGGACAGAACCACCTCGTCCATAGGCTCACGGATCAGCAATTCAGTCTCCAAAGCTTCTTGATTGGTGGATGTGAGCTGTGTAACGGCGATCAGCAGCGGTCTGGAACCGTCGGGGCGAATGAGGCCCTCCAACGCGGCGCGCATCATCTCGGCAGTGCCTGCCGCGTGAAGATTGACGATGTCCGCATCCAGTCCCGTAAGTACAGTCATCGCCTTTCTGACCGTGTTGGGAATGTCGTGGAGCTTCAGGTCCAGAAAGATCTTATGCCCCCGCTGCTTGATCTTTCGCACAATCGCCGGTCCCTCGGCATAAAACAGCTCCATGCCGATCTTCACAAACGGCTTTCTTTCCGGAAAATGGTCCAGAAACGACAGGGTCTGCTCTGCGGTTGGAAAATCGCAGGCGATGATGACGTCTTTTCCCATGTTATTCTCCTCTCAAATCTTTCAGTTCCCTTATGCCGTAACGATCCATCGCATCGGGCAAATCTTGAATGATCCTTTTACAAGCCCAAGGATCGATGAGATTGGCCGCCCCCACCTCTACGGCTGCGGCGCCTGCCATCATCATTTCCAGCACGTCCTCCGCGCTGCTGACGCCGCCCATGCCCACTACCGGGATCTTTACCGCGTGTGCAACTTGCCAGACCATGCGCAGAGCAACCGGAAAGACTGCCGGTCCGGAGAGTCCGCCGGTCGTGTTGGCAAGAACGGGTTTTCTGGTCCTGAGATCAATCCGCATTCCCAAAAGGGTATTGATGAGGCTGATCCCGTCCGCGCCGGCCTGCTCGCAGGCTTTCGCGATCGCTGCGATGTCGGTGACGTTGGGCGTCAGTTTGATGATGACCGGCTTTGTTGTCATAGCCTTGACCTCCCGTACCACAGAAGCCGCGGAAGCGGGATCGGTCCCGAAACTGATGCCCCCGCCATGGACGTTCGGACAGGAAATATTGACTTCCAGCCAGCCCACCTGCGGGCAGGCGTCCAGCCTTGCGCAGGTTTCGGCGTACTCCGCAACGGAAAAACCGCTGACGTTTGCCATGACCGGCTTATGAAAAACCTTCGCAAGCTTCGGAAGCTCGATATTGATGACCCGGTCCACGCCCGGATTCTGCAGTCCGACAGCGTTGAGCATTCCCGCCGGGCAGTCCGCGATCCGCGGCGTCGGATTTCCGAAGCGCGGCTCACTCGTAGTGCCCTTAAAGGAAAACGTGCCTAAAATATTGATATCATACAGTTCCGCAAACTCCCAGCCGTAGCCGAAGGTTCCCGAGGCCGGAATCACCGGATTGTCCAGTCCGATCCCGCAGAGGTCCACGCTCAGTCTTCCCATCGGATCTCCTCCTTTTGCAAAACCGGTCCTTCTTTGCAGATGCGCTTATAACCGGTCACAGTTTTGCAGGAGCATCCCATACACGCGCCGAACCCGCATCCCATGCGCTTCTCAAAGCTGAACGAACCTCCGGTATGGATCTTGCGGTACACAGTCCGGAGCATCGGCTCCGGCCCACAGGTATAGACGTGGGTATAACGCTCAGGCATTGCGTCTGTGACAAAGCCTTTGATCCCGTAGGATCCGTCCGCTGTAGTGACAGCGACTGTGCAGCCCGTCGCCCGAAACTCTTTCTCGTAAAAGACCTCCCGGACCGTGTTGAATCCGAGCACCGCCGTAACGTTCTTGCCCTCGGCGCGCAGGTATTTCGCCAGCAGATACAGTGGCGGTACACCGACACCTCCCCCGATCAGCAAGGGCTCTGTCCCGGAGAGTGCGGTGTCGTATCCGTTGCCCAGCCCGGTCAGCACCGGGATCGTCTGCCCCGGCGTCATGCGGCTCAGCGCTTCCGTGCCCCTACCGACGACCTTATAAATCAGCGTCAGCACGTCTCCTTCGAGATCGCAGACGGACAGCGGTCGCCGAAGAAAGAGTTTGTCCAGTCTCAGGTTGACGAACTGCCCCGGCCGCGTGACCGCAGAAGTGTCGCCCGTGAGCTTGATCTCATATACGTTGTCGGTCAGCTGTCTCTGCGCGGCAACCGTGAACAATTCTTCCTTCATATTTTTTGACCCTCATCCCGATAAACAATCCGTCCGCCGCAGACCGTCATGAGACACCTGCCGCGTACCCGCATGCCCTCGAACGGCGTCGCACGGCCTTTGCTGAGAAAGACATCCGGATCGACGTTGTATTCCGCATCCAGATCCCAGACCGTGTAGTCATTCTGCGCAAGGGGAATCCCGAACCGCTTCCTTGGATTGTACGCGAGCAGATCCAGCAGTTTCTCGATGGACAGAATGCCGGGCACGACCATCTTCGTATAAAGCACCGGGAAAGCGGTCTCAAGCCCGACAATCCCGAATGCGCTGCCGCGGAGTCCTTTTGCTTTTTCCTCCACGCTGTGCGGCGCGTGATCGGTGGCAATTATGTCTATGGTGCCGTCAAGGAGTCCCTCGATCAGCGCTTCCCGGTCAGCCGGGGATCGCAGCGGAGGGTTCATTTTAAAACGCCCGTCCTCCTTCAGATCGTTTTCGTCCAACACCAAATAATGTGGAGCGGTCTCGCAGCTTACGTCCATCCCCTCCCGCTTTGCCCGGCGAAGCAGGGCAACGCTCTCCTTCGTCGAAATGTGACAGACATGATATGCGCACCCCGTCTCCCGCACCAGATCCAGATCCCTGCGGATCTGTCCCCATTCGCTTTCAGCGCAGATCCCCGCATGACCGTGTAACGCAGCATAGGCACCTTCATGGATATAGCCTCCGCGAAGAAGGAGGTTGTCCTCGCAGTGTGCGGCGATCATCTTTCCCAGTCCCTTCGCGGTGAGCATCGCTTCGCGCATGATCCCTTCGGACTGGACACCTCGCCCGTCATCGGAAAAAGCGGCGACGTGCGGCGCCATGGCCTGCAGATCGGCAAGCTTTATCCCTTGTTCGCCGACGGTGATCGCACCATAGGGGTAGACACGGATAAGAGCCTGCTCCGCAATCATTGTCTCCTGAACCGCCAGGTGCTCCGGACTGTCGGGCACCGGGTTCAGATTCGGCATCGTACAGACAGCTGTATATCCGCCTCTTGCAGCAGCGGCGGAACCGCTTGCGACGGTCTCTTTATAAGAAAAACCCGGCTCGCGAAAGTGCACATGCACATCGCAAAAGCCGGGAAAGATAGCGTAGTGATCGGATACAGGCAGATTGGCTGTATCAACGGGCGGAATGAGGGCATCGATTTCTCTGGGAACCCCGCTGATATAGCAGTCAAACATCATAGTGCGCCCCTCTCAATCCGTTTCCAATTAATAATAAATTTATCATGAGAAATCTGTCGCTGTCAACCCAAAAGGCACAAATCCGACATATATATAATGTCAGCCCTTTTCGGTATTGTGCCGATATAATGAAAAAGAGCTAAATGTCGATATCGGTCGACCGGTCTCGTCAAAATACGGAAAACCGCTTGCTTTTTCCGACATAATACGATATATATAATAAAACACGTTTGGCACATTCACCACGCCGAACCCGCACTTCATCAATAAAAAGGAGAAAACCGATGAGCCTTTCTGAACTGTCCGTACATTCTTTCTTTGAACTGCTTGGATCTGACGCAGCTGCCCCCGGCGGCGGCGCCGCCGCGGCTTTGGCGGGTTCCCTTGGATCCTCCCTTGCCGAAATGGTCTTTGCCCTGACTTCCTTTCGAAAGCAGTACGCACAATTCCAGGAAGAGACGGAAGCCGGTATGGAGCATTGCGCTGCTCTCCGCACGGCTTTCCTCACCGCGATGGAACGCGACGCCGAGGTCTTCCACGGCTTCTCTGCCGCACTGAAGCTTCCCAAGCAGACCGACAGGGAAAAAGACATCCGTTCCATTGCGGTACAGGATGCGCTGAACGCCTGTATTGAATCTCCCCTGCACATGATGGAGCTCTCTTATGAAGCAATCAGTCTGGTCCTGAACATGCCCGGCAAAACCAATTTTAACGCAGCAAGCGATCTCGGTGTGGCGGCGCTGATGCTCGGCGCTGCCGTTCAAAGTGCCTGGCTGAATGTTCGGATCAATCTTTCCATGCTGAAGGACAGAGAGAAAGCCGCGGCTTACCGTGCCAAGGGAGAAGATCTGCTCAAGCGTACGCTGGACATTTCCAACGCGGTCTACGAGCAAATACTCAGCGAACTCTGATCTATGCTTTTCTGCGTGATAAGCAGATCGACTGTTCTTCACACAGGCCTACCAGCCCGTTCTGTCGAGTTTTTGAAAAACGTCCAAAAAGAGCGGCGGAAAACCCGCCGCTGTATGAAAGCCCGTCTCCCGGGCAGTTCGTCTCAGTGCAATTTCGTTCGGAACTTCTGACGTTCCCTTCGCAGAGACCTTACTCCTGTTCGGTCGGATAATCCGATTTCCCGGTGATCTTGCGCTTGACGATCTTGCCCATGCGTTTCAATGCGTACGGACCGACCAGCTTCATCATTTCCTCCGCGGTATGCATGTCACTTGCGGCAGGCAGATCGCGGGAAAGATGGATCGCGTCGAACTCACAGCGTGTGGTGCAAAGTCCGCAGCCGACGCATTGATTGAGATCGACGATCGTTGCGCCGCAGCCGAGGCAGCGATTTGCTTCGACCTTGACCTGCTCCTCGGTAAGCGGCAGGCGAAGGTCCGCAAATGTCGCTTTTGCCTCGCCCGGTTTGAATCCGGGACGCTGGCGCGGAGAGTTGTCAAACGAATCGGGACGCGTGATATCCTCACGGTCGAATTCGATGAACTTCCGCAGATCTCTGCCGATCGTCATTGATTGACCCGGATGCACGAAACGATTGATCGAAACCATGCCCTCCTTGCCGTCCGCGATCGCGTCGATCGCAAACCGTGCGCCGTGGAAGATGTCGCCGCCGACAAAGATGTCTGGTTCGGCGGTCTGCAGAGTCACGGGATCGGCGACTGCCGTGCCGTTTCTGCGCACTTCGACCTTGCTGCCGTCTAAAAGCTTTCCCCATTCGGCGCTCTGACCGATCGCCATCAGTACGTTTTCGCACGGAACGGTCATCGTATCGTTCTCGTCATAGGTCGGGCTGAAGCGGTGTTCCTCGTCAAATACACGTGTGCAGCGTTTGAACACAACCGCCGTAACCTTGCCGGTTTCGTCGCGCAAGACTTCCTTGGGTCCCCAGCCGTTTTCGATCGCAATGCCCTCCTTGAGCACTTCCTCGACCTCGTCCTTGGCCGCCGGCATTTCCTCGCGGGATTCCAGGCACAGCATCGTGACCTTGCCGGTCGTTGCACGAAGCGCGGTCCTTGCGACGTCCGCCGCAACGTTGCCGCCGCCGACCACCACGACATCGCCGGAGAGCGTTTCATTGCCGTTCTGATTGATGCGCTTCAAGAACGCGACGCCGGATTCGACGCCCTCGCCATCCTCGCCGGGTACGCCCGCACGCCTGCCGCCCTGCAGACCGATCGCGATATAAAACGCCTTAAAGCCCTGACTACGGAGTTCGTCAAGCGTAATGTCCTTGCCGACTTCGACGCCGCAGCGGATCTCTGCACCCATCAGCTTAACGATTTCGATCTCCTTTTCGAGCACGTCTTTTTCGAGACGGAAGCTCGGAATGCCGTTCATCAGCATGCCGCCCGGACGGTTTTCCTTTTCGAACACAGTGACCGGATAGCCCTCGCTGCGCAGCCAGTATGCAGCAGACAGTCCAGCGGGACCTGCGCCGATAACGGCGACCGGGTAGTCGGTCCACTGATTGCCTTCGCCGTTTTCGCAGATGACCGTGAAGTTTTCCGGATGTTCGAGTTCCCACTGTGCAAGGAACTTTTTGATCTCGTCGATCGCAACGGGCTTGTCGATCGTGCCGCGCGTGCAGCGGTCCTCGCACCGACGGTTGCAGACCGCGCCGCAGACCGCCGGGAACGGGTTATCCTTGCGGATCAGCCTGACGGCGTCGGCATAGCGTCCCTCCGCCGCCATCTTGATATAGCCCTGCACGGCAATGTGCGCGGGACAGGCGGTCTTGCACGGGGATGTGCCCGTATCGTAGCAGTTCTCTTTGTTGTGATCGCGGTAGTCGCGGTCCCACTTGTCCTCGCCCCAGACGTGATCGTCGGGCAGATCGTGCATCGGATATTTCACCCGCGTGCCGTCCGCCTTGCAGAGTTTCTGACCGAGTTTCGCCGCGCCTGCCGGACAAACCTCAACGCACTTGCCGCATGCGACACACTTCGACTTATCGACATGCGCGCGGTATGCGGAACGCGACATGTTCGGCGTGTTGAAAAGCTGTGAGGTGCGGAGGCCGTAGCAGCTTCCGGGCGAACAGTTGCAGATGCCGACGATGCGGTTCGGACCGTCGAGGTTCGTGATCTGGTGCACATAGCCCTTGCGCTCGGCGCGCTCAATGATCTCCATGACCTGTTCACGCGTAACATAGTGCGCATCTTTGCCGGATTCCACAAGGAATTCCGCAATGTCGCCGACGCCGATACACATCTGTCCTTCGATGTCGCCGACGCCCTCGCCGCGGATACGCTGCGCCTTGCGGCAGGCACAGACCATGGTGCAGAACTTGTCGTACTTCTGCAGCCAGTGCGAAAGATGCTCGACGGAAACGCTTTGTGAGCTTGCGTCGATCGCCTTTTCGACCGGAATGACGTGCATGCCGATGCCCGCGCCGCCCGGCGGAACGAGCTTTGCCGCAAGCTCCAGCGGCTCCTGCGGCGCAAGGTTGAACATCGTTGCAACCTCCGGATGCTCATCCGGAAGCGTCTTGTGCTCGACCATGTATTCGCCCGAGCCGACGACCCATTTCGGCACCCAGTACTGGATATGCTGATCGGGATTGTCGCGGTTCTGTTCGAGAATTCCGATCCAGGTAAGGTGGTCGATCACCTTCTGCGCGTCCGCTTCGCTCATGTTATTGCGCTCGGCAAGTTCCTTGGTCGTGAGCCCGAAACGGCGTTTTTTGAAGCTCAGAAGAAACTTGACTTCTTCCTTTGTCAGCAGCCGGTCGAGGATCCAGAAATCCATATGGTTTTCCTTCATGCCGCCGGGAAGCTTTCTCGGGATGTTGTCGGTGATCATCAAAGCGAGCTTTTTAACAAGCTTCGCCTTTTCGGGATCGTCGCAGTGATGCCCGTCGACCGGATAATCGCGCTCGTTGACGTGGATCTTCGGATTGACTTCTTTAACCATACTTGCACCTCACTCGATCGGGATTTTGATCGTCATATCGGAAAGCGGATACGCTGCGCAGGCGTGGACGTAATTGAAGTCCCTGTCTGCCATGCGCCTACCGTCGTTTTCAGGGCAGACATAGTATTCGCCCGAGAGCACCTTTGTGCGGCAGAATCCGCATTCGCCGCTGCGGCATGCCGTTTCGATGCGGATGCCTGCGCGTTCGAGTGCGACAACCAACGATTCGGTTGCCTTTGCCGGAATCTCGTCCTTATGAATACCACGCATCACGGTCAGCGTATAGGTTTCATCCTTCTTTTCGACGGGGTAGCCCTCGAACGTCGTGATGTCCTTTGCCTGACCGAAGACTTCGAAGCGGATACGGCGTGCGGGCACATCAAGCTTCTTGATCTCCTCGCGAAGGAACTGGTACATGACCTGCGGTCCGCAGATGAAGTAGGATGTATCGCCTTTGCTGTACTTTTTGATCAGCTCCGCAGAAAGGAAGCCGCGTTCGCCCGTCCAGTCGGGTTCGTCGCCGGAAAGCACATTGACGATGTGCACGCGATCGCTTTCAAGCGCCGCAAGCTCTTCCTTCAGAATGATATCATTCGATGCGACAGAACCGTACAGGATCGTCAGCTCCGCGTCCATCGTGCCGTTTGCGATCTCCTTTGCCATCGAAGCAAAAGGCGTGATGCCGACGCCGCCTGCCAGCGCCATGATATGGTGCGCATCGCGAAGCGGTTCATAATAGAACTGACCGAGACCGATATTGCCCTTGATCGTCGTTCCGACCTTCAGCCTGTCGTTGACAAAATCCGCAATGAATCCCTCGCCCTTGCTGCGGCGCACGGTGATCTCGACGTATCCCGGATCCTTCCGCGCTTCAAACGGCGCAGATGAAATGGAATACGGGCGGGAAACGATCTTGCCGTCGATCTCGAAATCGAGTGCAATGAACTGTCCCGCATAGAACGGCGGCAGTTTTCCTCCGCCGACTTTTTCAAACCGGACAGTCTTTGCCGTGGGGCTTGCCGTGCGGATGTCAGTCACGATCAGATCGAGCTTGCCCGGATGCCATTCTCTCGCGACGTTGCCGATCGGATCGACCGTTTCGGGCGCTGCGGAAGCGGTTTCGAAAGCGTTGAGACGCGCTTTGGTGACGCGCGATGCGCCTCCGACGTCCTTCAGGAATCCTTTGACCTTCATTTTGCCGCCTCCTTCTTTTTCATATCGTCCAGAACATTCTTCGCGGCTTTTCTGCCGTTGGTGACCGCCGGTCCCATGCCGTCGCCGGAGATCTGGTGCGCGCCTGCGAATTCCAGTCCTTCGATGAACTTCTCCTCCTCGGCCGTCTGCAGTCTTGCCACAATATGGTCCTCCATCGTGTGCGCATAGCCGTAGATGCAGCCGTTCCACATGCCGGTATAATGCGCGACGGTCATCGGTGTTTCGATGACGATCTCGAGCACGTGATCCAAAAGGTTCACGCCGTAATACTTCGACATGTCGTCGATCATCTGCTTAGCGACTTCATGCTTTACGCGGTCATAATCGTCGGCGGAAACGGTTTTCCAGCCGTCGACACGCGGCAGCGTGGTGATAGAGAACGAGCACGTGCCTTCGGGCGTAGCGTCCGGGTTGCCGAAGTTATGGCAGATGCAGGTCAGATAGCGGTACGGTCCGAGACCGGCAAGGTCGTTATACAGTGCTTCTGTGTCCATCGTGTCGCCGCGGAAGATGCTGTAATCGTGAATGTTCAACTCCTCGGCGGGCTTGTCTAGGATCATGATAACGGAGAACGCCGTCAGGCTCAACCGTCTGCCGTTGACCATCTTGATCGCCTTTTCGGGCACTTCGGATAGCGGCTCAATCATCGAGGTATAGACCTTGTTCGGGTATGCCGCGGAAATGACGTAATCCGCATGAATCTCGTCACCGCGCGCCGTGCGCACACCGTAGACTTTGCCGTTCTTTACGAGGATCTTTTCGACGTGCTGACGGTATTCGATCTGCACGCCCATCTCCTCGGCACGTTCCGCCATCTTAAGGCTCATCTCGTGACTGAACTTGTGCGGAATGTACGAGCCGTAGCCGATATAATCCGCCATCAATACCGAAAAGATTGTAAACGGAAGCGTGTCAAAGCCTGTACCGACATAAATCCAGTACGGCGCGAGAAGATCCCGTGCCTTTTGGGGCAGATCAAACGTGTCGAGCACTTCGTTGGTGGAATAACCCGCAGTCTTGACAAACGCTTCATGCTTCAGAAGCATCTGCACCTTGCTCATCGGATGGATCGAAAGCTCGTTGACACTGTCGAACACCGTGTGGCACAGGTTCAGAACCCTCAGAACCTTTTCGTACGTGCCGGGAACCTCTTTATCGACTTCCCTTGCAAACGTCTCCAGTCCCGGATGCAGCGTCACCTCGATGCCGGGCAGACTTGCGTGATACGCTTCGGGAACCTTGAGCCAGTCGATATTGACACCCATGTCCTCGAGAAACTTCCCGACCTTCAAACGGTTGCCCTCGGGACCGATGCTCATCATTTCATGCAGCGCCGCTTCGATCTCGATCCCGCCGCGTACAAAGCTTGTCGCGATGCCGCCGGGCAGGTTGTGGCGTTCCAGCACAAGCACGTCCTTGCCCTTCTCCGCGAGCATCAATGCGGACGAGAGCCCTGCCAAAGCCCCGCCGATGACGATGACGTCATAGTGATCTTTATAGAATTTCATGTATTTCTCCTTATGCAAAGACGAGGGAGCGGCTTGCGCTCCCTCCCTATTCACGGATTAAAAGAACCGTTCAACCAGCTCGCGGGAGTACTCCGCGGTCTCGTCCATGTCGCCGAAGCTCATGATCTCGCCGGCATAGAACGTATCGTACTTGTCCTGCATTGCCTCGACCTTTTCATACCAGCCCGCGGCATAGTCCTTCGAGAAGACATGCGGGAAGTAGTAAACGCTCCATTCGTTGACGACGTTCGAAGCCGGGTTCTTCATGATCTTCAGATCTTCGAGAACCATCTTCTTGCATTCGTCGTACGGGATCTCTTTGGTATCCTTGTGCTTTCTCAGCGCATAGGTGGTGATGACCTGATCCTTCGTATCCTTCCAACGGCGATAGTAGACCATCAGATGTCCGAGGCGCTCCTTTTCCATGTTCTCGAACACGTAGTAGGAGATCTCCGGATGATCCTCGGGCTTCGTCTCGACTGCGAGCACGTCGTAGCGCTCGTAATCGATCTTACTGAACAGCTCTTTTTCGTCCTCGCGCGCGTCGAAGTAATCTACCATGCCGACCTGACCGTCTGCACGCTTGTTCGGAATATACAGCGGCGCGGTGACGATGATCTTGTCATACTCCTCAACCTTGCCGTTGACAGTGACAAACACCTTGCCGTCCTTACGCTCGACCTTTTCGATCTTGCTGTTCAGACGCGCCGGATGCTTCAGATGGTCGTTGAGCTGCTCCCAGATGTACTGCGTGCCGTTCTTCCAGGTCCAGAGGTTGACCTTGACAAAGTTCATCGTGGTCTGGAAGTCGAGATATTTCAGAACATACGCAGCCGGGATCTCATCGAAATAGCCGTAGCCGAAAGAGGTGTACGGCCCGATCCAGATATCCTGGGTGAGCTCGACGCCGTTCAGCTTGCAGAACTCATTGAACGGGAGGCAGAGATCCTTGAGGTTCGGGTTCTCGCCTTTCACCGGCTCGCGCTTTGCATTCGCCTGTGAGAAACCGTCGTAGCGGCCTTCGGAAACGCCGCGGTGACCGTTGACGTCATAGCCCTTGTACTTAGTTTCCAAAATTTCGCCGAGCTTTTTGACCTGCTTCTTCATCTTGGCAAGACGCGGAAGCTTCAGAAGGTTGCTGAGCTTTTTCGGGTTGAAAGGCTCAATGACCTTGCCCTCTTTGTTCTTGTAGTTGCGGTTGAGTTTCGGACCGTCATGCGTGATGCCGCAGAATTCCTCAACGTCGTGCACGGCATAGTAGCTCGGCACACCCATGATCGCACCCATCTCATAACGCCGTCCGTTATAGGTCGGCGACCAGCACTTGCCGCCTACGCGGTCAAGGCGTTCGAGAATGGTGTAGTTTTCATACCCCTTCTTTTCCAGATACATACCGGCGGAAAGACCCGCGGGGCCGCCGCCGACGATGCAGATACGAATGTTCTTGTCCATACAATTCCTCCCGATCATTTGTGTTTTTCACAGCAATTACATTATAACGCGCTTCTGCCGGAAATGCACGAACTTTTTTTAGATTCGGCAAAAATAAATGAAAAACCTTTTCTTCTTTTCAAGAACATGATAAAATAGAGTTCGGAGGTGAAGTCTATGCGGTTTTCGGGTTTTTCCGCGCTTCTTGCGCACTTGGTCGATCATTCGCCCGAAGCACCTGCTCTGCTGTATGATCAAAACGGTGTAAAAAAGGTCTGTACCTTTTCGGAGCTGGACCGGCTCGTTCGGATTCGCGCAGACCGATTGAGATCCGAGCAAAAGCACACCCTCGGCATCCTGTGCGACGGCAGTTTCGACTGCGTTGTCGAAATTTTTGCCTCGGTTCTTGCAGGGCGGCGTACCGTTCTGATGAACGAAAATTCCTCCGATGCGGTTTTGCGCGAACAGATCTCGGAAGCGGGGCTCGACGCGCTGTGGGGCGATGCAGATCTTACGGAAGAAAACAAGCCGTATCTTTCGGAACGGGCCGAAGGCGGTGCGGGCAAGGTGCTGTTTTTTACCTCCGGCACAACGAGCCGCGCAAAAGCGGTCGTACTCACCGACGCTTCTTTGATGAGCAGCGCATATAACGGCGGCGCACTGCTGCCGCTGACTCCGTCCGACACGCTTCTTTGCATGCTTCCGCTTGATCACGTATTCGGCTTTGTCTGCGGACTTTTATGGGGGCTTTCCTGCGGCGCGTGCGTTGCGCTCTCCCGCGGGGCGCGGCATTACGGCGAGGACTGCGTTTATTTCCGTCCGACAGCGCTTTCCGCAGTTCCTGCTCTTTTGGATTTTCTTCTGAAATATCGTGCCTTGAACCCGGAGCTGAAATTGATCCTGCTCGGCGGAAGCGGCTGTCCCGAACCGATCCTGCGCGCCGCAAGAACGACCGACGCGCGCGTGTGCTTCGGCTACGGATTGACGGAGACAAGCTCCGGCGTTGCGCTTTCTTTAGGCGAAGGCGATCCGTACGCCATGACGGTCTGCCCGGATGATGCGGTGACGATCGCCGACGACGGCGAAGTGCTGATCGCTGCCCCGACCTGCGTGATGCAGGGATACTGGCGGCGTCCGGAGGATACGGATGCGGTGCTTCGCAACGGCGTGCTGCATACCGGCGATCTCGGGTTTCTCGATGCGGACGGCAAGCTGCATCTGACCGGCCGCAAGAAGGAGATTCTTGTGCTGTCCGACGGGACCAAGCTGTTTCTGCCGGAATACGAACAGTCGCTCTCCGATGCGCTCGGCGGCGAACCGGTATGCGTGCTGCTGATCGACGATCTGCCGATCATGGTACTCGAGGGTGAGATGCGCGACACGGCGCCGATCTGGGAGAAGATCCGTCCCGTGCTTGCCGATCGCGCAAGAAACCAGCAGATCCGAAAGATTGAGTTTTATGAAAAACTGTTCCCGCGAACGGCAAGCGGAAAAACCATGCGTTGGGCGATCCAACGGGAAAGAGAGGGATTATGACCCGCAGAGAAGAAATTCTGAATAAAACGAAAGAGATCATCGTAGAGTCGCTCCCGGAACTGGAAGGACATGACTTTGACGAGAGCACCGTCATCAACACGGACACCGGCATTGATTCGATGGGCTTCACGCTGATCATCTGCCGTCTCGAAGCGGCGTTCAACGTTCGCATTCCGAACCGCCAGTGGCAGAAGCTGTCCACGCTCGGCGACGTGGTCGACGCGATCGAAAAGCGGCTGCCGAAGGCATGAGCATTTATCGGACCGATTATACCATATTAAGCTCGGATACGGACGCGAATCGGAGGCTTCGGCTGTCGCGGCTGTTTACGATGCTGCAGGAGGCGTCGATCGCGCATACCACCGCGCTCGGAATGGGACGTGAAAAAACGCTGGATCGCGGACTACTTTGGATCGTGACGCTGCAGCAGGCGACGATCACGCGTCTTCCCGCATACGACGAGCAGATCTGCTTAAAATCCTGGCCCGGCAAGATGATGCATCTGCTGTTCCCCCGCTACTACCGCATCGAGGACAAGAACGGCAGCGCGCTCATCGAAGCAAGTGCGTTATGGGCGCTGATGGACGAAAGGACGCGCCGAGTCGTTTTTCCGGAACTGTACGGGGTCAAGATCCGCGGCGTACACACCGGAAAAGAGATTCCTTTGCCCTGCGCGCCGAAGGCGGCGCAAAGCCTTGAAACAGGCACATTTACCGTACCGTACAGCTACGTGGATCTCAACGGGCACATGAACAATACGCGCTATTTTGATCTTGCCGAAGATCTGATGCCTACGTCGCTTCGAAGCCGCGCGATCATCGGCATACAGACAGAATATGCAAAGGAAGCCCGTGAGGGTGAAACGGTTTCATTGAGGTGCGACATCTCGCCGGATACCTTTCTTCTGTGTGGCGAACAGAATGACGCAAAACTGTTCCGGCTGTTATTGACATACAAAAAAGAACAGTGATCAAAACGAAAAAGACCGTCGGCAAACGTACCGCCGGTCTTTTGTTTGTGTATTCGGTAATCCCTGCTATCATATCGGGCTGCGTCTGAAGCCGCTGTGTATCTCAAACAGATTGTACGCCGAACCGCAGTAGATCGTGTCCTCAACGTCTTTTCCACGAAGCCTTCTCCGCCGAAGACCTGATTGCCGTCCTCGTACACGGCAAATCCAAATAGTCCCGCATCGACCGCCGGCGTCGTCAATCTTCTTTGAAAAACCTTCCTGCCCAAGTACCATCTTATTACTAGCCCGAAATGCACCGGGTTCCGCCAATACAGGCATTCCTGTCACGCGTCCACTGAGTGTCGACGGCGTATCCAAACACCTCCGGTGTCGTATAATAGCCGTCAACCCCCTAAAGTTTCGCTGTCATGTCGCAGTCGATTCTGCCATCCGCAGATGTCATCATATGGCAGATAATATATGGTCTTATTTCCGGCCTCTCCCTGTTATTCAAGCGTGATGATAACATCCCCGTTGCTGAGCAGTTCACTCATTTCCCGCTGCGACAGATCAATATGCCCCAACCGTGTATAGGCCCAGGAATTAGAGCCGTAAAAGATCACGATCTGATTTCCTGCGTAAAGAACGATGTCTCCGTAGCTTGTATTGGTCTGTACATCTTCACGCACAATGCTCTGCCCGATCGGTCCGACTTGCTCAAACCCGCCGTACATGGACATCTGAATCGTAACAGGGCACAATTTCCGGAGTGCCTCCACCGACGCATTATCTTCCCACGTTACGGGGACTTCTGTTTTTCCGATTAATAACCGCATAGGTTCCTCCATTCCGGTATTCTCTGTCTCGAATGTGTTTTCTCCTTCAGCGTCCGCAGTTTCTGCGGCAGGTACATTTTCTTCTGTTTCTTCAGATGGTTCCGCCGCTTCTGATTGCGGCAGCTCTTCTTCGGATACATCGGCAGGCGCTGCGCTCTCTGCATATACCGGCACGGACAGACTGCCGGCGAGGTTGTTCGTTTGCGCCGCACAACCGGAAAGCAGCAGCGTGATAGCCATTACAATGCCGATTGTTTTCATATGCGCTGCCTCCTGTAGGGTTCTTCCAAGGATAATCGGAACGTGGCCTTCCCAGGAAGTGTTTGAATTAACCGGTTATCTTCTTCGGAAAGGTGCGCTACGATCATCTGACGGTAAGACGCCGACTGCTCCTCGCCGCCGTAAAGGATCGCAAACCACCCTCCTGACAGGTTGATATCCCCGTTTTTCCAACCGTCCTGCATCTCGCTCTCATCAAGAGCGCCGTCTCTGCATTCGCAGCAGTAATCGATCCCGGAATCAAAGCCTGCGACCGTCATAGGCAGCCTGTTCATCAGGTCACGCGCTGTCATTGTATTGTTCAGTTTTGCCTTGACCGTCACATCTCCGGAGGAAATAACCAGTCTGGCCGTGTTGTGATCATCCGGATCGGTAAGAGCGGCTCCTGCGACGGTCAGCCGAGTCAGCAATTCTTCTGACTTGTTCTGATTTCCGGCTGCTGTAAAGATACCCATGTCCTCCAAATGCAGGTACTCGATGAAGGAGTTCCGATAGGTAAAAATCGCTCCGTCATAAACGTCCCTGTCTCCGGATGAAAGCAGCAGCGCTGCCTTTTTCAGCTTCTTCGGATACCCCGGCGCATAGATGCGGTTGATGGCGCACTGCAGCTGCCCGGAAAGGCCGTGGTAGTAGATCGGAGAGGCCAAAACGATCATATCCGCTTCGTCCAGAACAGGGTAAATCTTCTGCATATCGTCCTGCTGGATACAGGTACGGAATGCCTTTGTATGGCAGCACTCGCATGCAAGGCATCCCCCGATGTTCATGCGGCATACATCAAAGACTGTTACGGTATGCCCTGCACTCTCCGCACCGGCCTTGTAAGCCCGGATCATGGCAGCTGTATTGCCCTTTGGCCTTGGACTGCCGTTTAAAACAATAATCTTCATTTCAAATACTCCTCAAAGAAATGCCGGATCTTATCGAAGGGAATGGCATTCTTGCCGCCGCCGTCATAGAGATCGGTGTGAACAGCTCCGGGAATGATCATCAGCTCTTTGTTGTCTGCATACTTGCTGTTCCTGACCATTTCGGCATAAGCGTCGCGCGAGAAATAGCAGGAGTGCGCCTTGTCGCCGTGGATCAAAAGGACGGCGCTGCGGATCTCATCGCTGTACTTCAGGATCGGCTGATTGACGAAGCTCTCGCAGCCGATGACGTTCCAGCCGCCGTTGGAATTGAGGGATCTGGCGTGATAGCCGCGTCCTGTTTTGTAGTAATCATAGTAGTCTTTGACAAAGAAAGGCGCGTCCTCCGGCAGAGGATCGATCACACCGCCGCCCTGCTTGTATTCACCGGTCTTCAGATCCACGAGTCTTTGGGCGCACATGGCGGCTCTCTTCTGATAGCGGGCTTCCTCGCTGTCCTCAGAATCGAAATAACCTTTCGCATTCACGCGCGTCATGTCGTACATGGTAGAAGCCACGGTCGCCTTGATGCGAGTATCCAGCGCTGCCGCATTAAGGGCCATGCCGCCCCAGCCGCAAATGCCGATGATGCCGATGCGATCCGGGTCAACCTTCTCATGCAGGGAGAGGAAGTCGACCGCTGCCATGAAGTCTTCGGTGTTGATATCCGGAGATGCCATGTAACGCACATTGCCGCCGCTCTCGCCGGTGAAGGAGGGATCAAAAGCGATCGTCAGAAATCCGCGCTCCGCCATCGTTTGGGCGTACAGCCCGGAGCACTGTTCCTTGACTGCGCCGAAGGGACCGCAGACGGCGATCGCGGAAAGCTTACCCTTTGCATTCTTCGGAACATACATGTCTGCCGCCAGCGTAATGCCGTAACGGTTTACAAAGGTCACCTTGCTGTGATCGACTTTTTCACTCTTCGGAAAAGTCTTGTCCCATTCGTTTGTGAGTACGAGTTCTTCTTTCTTGATCATGATTTTTCTCTCCGCCTTTCATGCTCTTTATTGAATCGTTTTTGCTGTCTGCCGGATCAGGTAATCCAGGCAGTCCACTTTTCGCTGGCTCTCGTGAAGCTCCTCCATCCGGCTGCACCGGCATTTCCGGAAGTACCGGATCAAGCTCTCGGCATCTCCGGCTTCGTAAAGTTTTCTCGCTTTTCCCAATTCCTCGCTTCCGCATCCGGCATCCGAAAGGTTTGTGAGGATCTTCTCCAGTTCTTCCTTCATCTAAAGGATTCCCCCGACTTTTTCTTTTGTGTTTTTATTATAAGGGCTTTACGATCGTTTTGCTAATGGTTATAATGAATATCATGATATTCGTTATCTGCATATCAATCCACTAAGATTCAGGAGGATGCCCTTTCATGGAGATCCGCACGCTTCGATATTTCCTCGCAGTGGCCAGAGAAGAGAATATGTCCCGCGCTGCAGAGCATCTGCACGTAACGCAGCCTACACTGTCTAAAGCGCTGAAAGCCTTGGAGGATGAGCTTGGAAAGAAGCTTTTCATCCGGCACAGCTTCAGCATCGCGCTGACGGAGGAGGGTGTGCTTCTTCGGAACCGGGCAGAGGATCTCATATCCATGGCAGATAAGATCGAGCAGGAATTCCTGACGCTGGATGATATCACCGGCGGCGATATTTATTTCGGATTGGCGGAATCCTATCAGATCCGTTATCTGGCCGGGGAGATCCGCGCCTTTATGGAAACCTATCCCGATCTCCGATATCACATCACCAGCGGGGATACCGAGCAGGTCACTGAAAAACTGGACAAGGGGCTTTTAGATTTCGCGGTGATCTGTGAAACGCCGGATGAAAGAAAATACAACTGCATCCTTTTCCCGGAGGCAGACTATTTCGGTGCGGTCTTCCCCGCGTCGTCTGTACTGGCAGAGAAGGCGTGCATAACGCCGCAGGATCTTGCAGATCGATCTCTGTTCTGCTCCGAACAAAGCTGGGAGAACGATATCCGCCCATGGGCAGGCGATACATTCCCACAACTGCATCTGGAAGGCACCTTCCGTCTTTCCTACAACGGTTCCATGTTTGCGAAAGAGGGTCTTGGGATCCTGCTTACACTGAACAATCTGATCGATACGTCGACGGAAAGCGGACTGGTCTTCCGGCCGCTTTTGCCGCGCCTTGAAATGAAGATGTATCTGATCTGGAATAAGTACCAGAGCTTCACGCCTATTGCAGAACGGTTCCTGAAGCAGATAACGGACTCTTTTGCAGAATATAAAAGAGGTTGATACTCTGCGCAGCACCATTAGGCGATCCGCATAATCTAATTCACTATGAAAAGGAGCCGTTAAGATTCTCTTTCGAGTTTCTTGACGGCTCCTTCTTTATTCATGTGATATGTTCTTCGATTCGATCAACTGCCGGGTTTCAGCTCTTTCGCCGCCATTGCGTAGCGGTAGATCGCAACCGCCGCGTTGATCGCTTTTTCATTGCCCGCGTACGCCGTCATCATCGCATTCACGTAAGACAGAGCCGATACCGTCATGCTCGATTCGACGCCGTCGCCTACTGCCTTGACCTTGTAGACTTTGCTGAGCTCATGCGCAGCGATGTTCCTGATCGACACCATGTAACGTCCATCGGACAGGTGCTTCACGCTGACCTTCCCGCCGTCTTCCGTGATCGTCTCACCGTTCACCGTGAACGTGTACGTTCCGGTGTAGCTTGCTGCCGGCTTGAAGTAGACGCGCAGTTCCGTATCGCTGTCAAGTACGAGCGTATACGTGATCTTTTCCATGTTCGATCCGGTCGTTTTTGCGGTTACGTAATCGGCAAGTCCGGTCTGTGCCGCGCTGATGTCATCAGCGGTGTAGTCGGTGTAGTACTTATCCATCTCGGCGTAGTCGGTTCCGATCGTCCATGTTCTCGTCGTTTCAAGGAACGCCTGCACGTAGTGACCGTAGTCCGCCGTCGCCTTCGTCATGGCCTGCTCCAGTTCGGAGAACAGAGACGTATAATTGTCGAACGTCTCGATGTACTGCTTGACCGAGTAGGTCTTTACAAGTGTCTTTTCTTCACCGTTCAGCTTGTACTTCAGCGTCGCCGTGATCGTGTCTGCCATCTCGATCGAACGCACATAATAGTCGAATCGATAATAGCCGTTGCCATTCGTCGGCAGATCGGATCTGAACGGTACGAACGCATCGGCACCGTCGGTGCTGCTGATCGTGAAGTTAACGCCCTCGTATTCGTAGCCGTCAACCTGCGGCAGACGGAGGTAGAAGTATACACCGATCTGACCTTCCAAGGCCAGTGCCTGCGTCATGAATGCGGGCTCGAGCGGGACCTTTTTCTCTTCCGTGCGCTCCAGGCCGTCCGGACTGACATCAGCGGTGACCGTTGCCGTATAGGTCGCGTAGTTGCTGTCCTGCGTCTTTGTTACCGTCGCGTCGACCTGCTTCGTATGCGTGTTGTCATTGTTGCAGACATAGTTCGCAACTGCCGTATAACCGTCAGTCGTCTCCGTCCATGTGAAGTCGACGAACGCCCAGTCGTGACCGATTGCCGGGATCTCAACAGTCTTGATCTGCGTACGGAACGGATCCACGAAGATCGCAACGTACATGCCTTCGCCTGTCTCTTCGCAGGTCGCCGGGGTAACGGTTCCGAAGGTTGCCGTCACTTCCCTTGTGATCTTGTGCGATGCGTCGTTCGCGCAGACCATTTCACCGGTGCAGGTCTTGTTGTCGTCGCTCCAGGTATAGGTCGGTTCGCCGTACGCGTGGCCGATTGCGTCAGTTGCGACGGTCTTGGTCTGCGGCTCGAACGCTTCATTCTCGAACGTTGCCGTGTAGGTCGATTCACCCTTCTCTTCGCAGGTCGCAGCCGTAATCACAGTTTCGCTCGTGTTGACCGTCTCGGTCTCGACGTGCGTGCTGTCGTTCTTGCAGACGCGGGTCGCGGTGACCGTGCTGTTGTCTGCCGCCCATTCGTAGGTCGGCTCACCCCAGTCATGGCCGAGTGCATCGACGTTCTCGAGCGTCTTGGTCTGCGTCTCAAACGCTTCGTTCGTGAAGGTTGCCGTGTAGGTCGTTTCGCCCTTCTCTTCACAGGTTGCGGGCTTGGTTACCTCGCTCGTCGTGTTGACCGTTTCGGTCTCCTTGTGAGTTGCATCGTTCTTGCAGACGCGGGTCGCAGTGACCGTGCTGTTGTCTGCTGCCCACTCGTAGGTTACTTCGCCCCAGTCATGACCGAGCGCATCGACGTTCTCGACTTCCTTGGTCTGTATCTCGAATGCAGTATTCGTGAACGTCGCCGTATAGGTCGTCTTGCCTGCCGTCTCGCACGTTGCGGGCGTCGTTACTGCGCTTGTCGTGTTGACCGTCTCGGTCTCGACGTGCGTGCTGTCGTTCTTGCAGACGCGGGTCGCGGTGACCGTGCTGTTGTCTGCCGCCCATTCATAGGTCGGTTCGCCCCAGTCATGGCCGAGTGCATCGACATTCTCGAGCGTCTTGGTCTGCGTCTCGAACGCTTCGTTCGTGAAGGTTGCCGTGTAGGTCGTTTCGCCCTTTGCTTCACAGGTCGCGGGCTTGGTTACCTCGCTCGTCGTGTTGACCGTTTCGGTCTCCTTGTGAGTTGCATCGTTCTTGCAGACGCGGGTCGCGGTGACCGTGCTGTTGTCATCTGCCCACTCGTAGGTTACTTCGCCCCAGTCGTGACCGATCGCTTCGATCGTCACTTCCTTCGTATCACTGTGCTCTGCGTAGTCGAGGCTGTTGTCAGCCGTTACCTTTGCGGTGTAGACCGTCTTGCCTGCTTCTTCGCAGGTTGCGTCGGTCGTCACGGACGTGACCGCTGCATCAAGCGTCGTCGTGTGCGTCGCATCGTAGGTGCAGACGTAGTTCGCAACCGCCGTCCAGCCGTCAGCTGTCTCCGTCCATGTGAAGTCGACGAACTTCCAGATGTGCGACAGTTCCTTGAACTTGTACGTCGTCGAGGTCAGCACGATCGCGTCATCTGCATCGTCGCCTTCCCAGATCACCAGTTCAACCGTGATCTTCTTGCCGACGTTCTCGTTATCCAGGTTAAATACGCCGCAGTCGAACGTCTTGATGATATCATAGATGTCCGCATAGGTGACGTTGTCCAGGCCAGCGCTTTGCAGCAGATACACGCTCTCGTTTTCTGCGAGATTCACCGGATACCGGAAGCCGATTTCGTAGGTATTGCCGAATCCCGTGTACGCGCCGTACAGGCCGAAGGTGTCTGCGTTGATGTCGTCGTTGAACCGGATGCGATAGTCGCAGTGCCAGTTCTTATAGTAGTCGTACGTATCCTGTTCAACTTCAAGTGCCGTGAACAGATACTCTGCTCCGAGCTTGTCGAGCGTTTCGCCGGTCGGCGTCATGCCCGGCATCGTGTAGAGCGCTACGTCTTCCTTCGCCGGTGTGGTTTCTTCGACCTTCGCAAGCGGGAGACTCGGGATCGCAACGACCTTGGTCTGCGTCTCGAACGCTTCGTTCTCAAACGCCGCCGTGTAGGTGATCTCGCCCTTCTCGGTTGCCGTTGCCTGCTTGGTCACTTCGCTCGTCGTGTTGACCGTCTCGGTCTCGACATGCGTGCTGTCGTTCTTGCAGACGCGGGTCGCGGTGACCGTGCTGTTGTCTGCTGCCCACTCGTAGGTTACTTCGCCCCAGTCATGACCGAGCGCATCGACGTTCTCGACTTCCTTGGTCTGTGTCTCGAATGCAGTATTCGTGAACGTCGCCGTATAAGTCGTTTCACCCTTTGCTTCGCAGGTCGCGGGCTTGGTTACCTCGCTCGTCGTATTGACCGTCTCGGTCTCGACGTGCGTGCTGTCATTCTTGCAGACGCGGGTCGCGGTGACCGTGCTGTTGTCTGCCGCCCATTCATAGGTCGGTTCGCCCCAGTCATGGCCGAGTGCATCGACGTTCTCGAGCGTCTTGGTCTGCGTCTCGAACGCTTCATTCTCGAACGTTGCCGTGTAGGTCGTTTCGCCCTTCTCTTCACAGGTTGCGGGCTTGGTTACCTCGCTCGTCGTGTTGACCGTTTCGGTCTCCTTGTGCGTTGCATCGTTCTTGCAGACGTGGGTCGCGGTGACCGTGCTGTTGTCTGCTGCCCACACGTAGGTTACTTCATCCCAGTCGTGACCGATCGCTTCGATCGTCACTTCCTTCGTATCACTGTGCTCTGCGTAGTCGAGGCTGTTGTCAGCCGTTACCTTTGCGGTGTAGACCGTCTTGCCTGCTTCTTCGCAGGTTGCGTCGGTCGTCACGGACGTAACTGTTGCATCGACCGTTGCCGTATGTCGCTTGTCAGCTTTGCACTTGTAGTTCGCAACTGCCGTGTAGCCGTCAGCCGTCTCGGTCCAGGAGAAGTCAACGAACTCCCAGATGTGCGACAGGCCCTTGAATGTGTACGTCGTCGAGGTGATGACGATCGCATCATCCGTATTGTCACCCTGCCAAATCACCAGATCGACCGTAATGCTCTTGCCGATGTTCTGCTCGCTCAGGTTGAACACGCCGCAGTAGAACGTCTTGATGACGTCATAGACGTCCTTGTACTGAACGAGACCGGGCTGTACGCTGTTCAGCAGATAGATGCTGTCGCCCATGTGCACAGCGTTCGGATACAGGAATCCGACTTCGAAATCCTTGCCCCAGCCGCTGTACTCGCCGTACATGCCGAAGCTCTCCGCTTCGAAATCGGCGTTGAACGTGACGCGGTAGTCACAGTTCCAGTTCTTATAGTAGTTATATGTTGCCTCGCTGACCTGAAGAGCCGTGAACACAAACTCTGCTTCGAGCTGATCCACTACGTCGCCGGTCGGTTCCAGAGTTTCTCTGCTGTAGAGGACGACGTCTTCCTTCACCGGCGTGACATCCTCGACCTTCGCCTGCGGGAGACCCGGGATCACGATGGTCTTGGTGTCGGTGTGCTCTTCGCCGTCCGCGCTGGCTTCCGCCGTCACGGTTGCCGTGTAGACGATCGCACCGTCCACGCCGAGGGCTGCCGCCTGCTCGGTCTTCACGACCGTCGCGTCGACCGTCTTCGTATGGTTTTCGTCGTTCTTGCACTTGTAATTTGCAACTGCGGTGTAACCGTCCGCGGTCTCGGTCCATGTGAAGTTGATGAACTCCCAATCGTGACCGATCGCGTCGAGCACGACCGTCTTGGTGTCGGTATGATCGCCTTCGGTCGCCGTGTAGACGATTTGTCCCACTGCTTCGCAGGTCGCGTCGGTCTTCTCGCTCTTTACCGTCGCGTTCTCCGTCTTCGTGTGGCTTTCGTCGTTCTTGCACTTGTAGTTTGCGACTGCCGTGTAGCCGTCCGAAGTTTCCGTCCACGTGAAGTTGACGAACGCCCAATCGTGATCCGTTGCCTCGATCACGACCGTCTTGGTCTGTGTCTCGAATGCTTCGTTCTCGAACGTTGCCGTGTAAACGGTCTGACCGTTCTCTTCACAGGTCGCCGCGGTTGTCACAGCCGTCGTTTCGACCGTTTCGGTCTCGATATGCGTATCGTCATACTTGCAGACGCGGGTCGCGGTGACCGTGCTGTTGTCATCTGCCCAGGTGTAGGTCGGTTCGTTCCAATCATGTACGCAAAGCACATGTGCGACCTCTCCGAACTTGTACGACGTCGTCGTCAGCACGATTGCATTGGCCTTATCGTCGCCCTGCCAGATCACCAGCTCGACCGTGATCGTCTTGCCGATGTTGTCCTCGCTCAGGTTGAATACGCCGCAGTCGAACGGAGAGACGTTATGGTATACCTCGTTATAGGTGAGCTGGCCGATCGAACTCAGCAGATACACGCTCTCGTCCTGCGCGAGATCCGCGGGATACAGGAACGCTACGCTGTAGCCGCCGTATGCGCCGTACAGACCGAACGTCTCCTTCGTGATCCTGCTGTCGAACGTGATGCGGTAATCGCAGTTCCAACCGCCGTATGTCTTGAGCGTGTCAGCGTCCGCCGGAAGCGCCGTGAACAGATACTCTGCCTCGATCTTGTCAACCACATTCGTGGTCTCATTCATGCCGGGCATCGTGTAGAGCTTCACGTTCTCCTTCGGCTCGATCTCTTCGACCTGCGCCTTCGGGAGCTTCGCCGTCTTGACGATCTTCGTCTGCGTCTCGAACAGCTCGTTGGTGAATCCCGCCGTATAGGTGATCTCACCGTTCTTGTCGCCCGTCGGTTCCTTCGTCAGCTCATTGGTCGTGTTGACCGTCTCGGTGACGTCGGGAACGGTAACGCCGTAGTCGGCAGCGTTCGTGCAGTGTGCTGTTGCCGTGACCGTAGAGAGGTCCTCCGCCCACACGTAGGTGATTTCATACTCGTACGCTTCCCACTTCGCCGTCAGCGTGATGCTCGCGGTGACCGGTGTATTGAAGTCGTACGCATTGTTGCCGTTGTACCAACCCATGAAGAAGTAACCTTCCTTGACCGGGTCGGGTGCAGGTCTTGCGACCTTATCCTTTGCATCGACGTCTTCCTGCCACGTATCTTCACCGTTGTCCGGATTGAATGTGACCGTGAGACCTTCGACCAGGTTTAATACATAGACCGCGTCTTCCGTTGCCGGAGACTTGACCGTCTCGGTCCACATGCGTTCGTCATCATAGTACTTGTAGCCTGTCGGCACCACGATCTTGTCAAATTCCGTGAACTTATAAGCGTCTTCTTCCGCATCACCATAGTGTACGTCGCATCTCTGGAGGATCGTGCCGTCCTCGTTGACATAGAGGATGGTGATCGGTTCGCCTTCGAACTTCGCCGTCAGTGTGATGCTTTCGGTGATTGCCGTGTTGAAGTCGAACGCTTCATCCGCGCCTTCCGCGAACCAGCCGAGGAAGTTGTAGTGCTCCTTCACCGGATCCGCGGGCTTCTCAGCCTTTGTGCCCTTTTCGATCGTCTGCGCCGCGGGCGCTTCGATGCCGGCTTCGGTCACAAACGTGACGACGACTGCCGGTACCAACGTGCTGGTACCGTCATTGTTATTGCGCCACATGTACCCTTCCGGAATACCGATCGCATCGTCATCGACGTTCGCGTTGGTCTTCTTCACGAACGCCTTTTCGGGATTCGTTTCGATCACATCCGCGCCGCTCGGAGCGAGCTTGATCTCGCCGCTGAACGTGCCGTCTTCAAGCATCAGGCTGAGACCGTCCTTCGCGTCGCTGCCGGATGCGGAGATCTCGATGTTGCCGGTGATCTTGCTGCTGCCCGTGACCGTCACGCTGACGGACGGATAGCTCGCATAGCGGCATACGTCGAATGCGAAGTCGCCGTCCTTCGCTGTGATCGTCGTATCCTTGATCACAACATTTCCGTTGTTGTTCGACAGAACGTATCCGCCCCAGACGCCGGTGCCGTCAATCGTCATGCCGTCCAGCGTCAGGTTGCTGTAGTTCTGAATCAGGAATCCCGCATCCTCGGACGTTGCCTTGATCGTGCCGTTCCTGAACGTGATCGTGTTGTTCTTGAGGAGCTGGAATCCGTTGTATTCCGTGCCGATGGAGCCGACGCCCTTACCGCTGAAATCATAGGTGAATCCTGCGAAGTCGACCGTGAGGCCCGTCGCGAACTTACCCTCCGGCACCTTGATGCCGTTGCCCGCGCAGTCCTTCAGCAGCTTGATCGTATCGCCGTCGACTGCCGCCGCGAACGCCGCTTCAAGCGTTGCGTAGCCGATCGTGCCGATCTGCGCGACCGCATCGCCAATCAACCACCATTCGCCTTCTTTATAAGCCGCCTTGCTCGGAACGATGTACGTCGGGTCGGGCTCGGTGCTGTAACGACCGTCGGAGATGAATGCCGTCAGATCTTCGGAATACACCGCGACCGTGCCGTTATCCTTCGCGATAAAGTCTCCGCCGGTGATCGATACTTCGATCTTTGCAAGGTCTTCCTCGCTGTTGTTCTGCGGATTGCTCTCGTACAATGCCGTATAACCGGAGATCTCGCCGCCGCTGATGTTGACCTTGATCGGAAGCTTCGTGGAGTGCTGCGAAATCGCAATACCTGCGCCCGTAGACGTCGTTCCGCTTCCGTTCGGGTTCACTTCAGTGGGTTCGCCATTGCCCTTGATCGTACCACCGGTAACGTTCAGTTCGCCCGCGCGGACTTCAATGCCGGTACCGTTGCCGGTTTCGTCCTTTGCTTCGATGGATGCTCCCTCGTATACATTGACGATCGCATAACCGTTCAATGCGATACCGACATCATCCGGACTGTTGATCGTGCCATACACATCAACAACCGAGTTGCCCTCGTGGATGTTGCCGAGCACGAAGATCAGACCGTTCATGGTTCCGCTGACCGTGACCTTGGAGCCATAGCCTTTTGCCGTATTATTCTGATAGACGTATACATTGTTGTTCATCACTGCGCCTTCCGCAAGTGTGAAGCTGTTGTATTCGCCTGCCGCCTTGGATTCGTCTGCGCCGACGTTGACATACACCAGATTGCCGAACGACCCCTTCGTTTCTGCGGTGTCCGTAATCGTAAGGAATCCGGAATACAGATCGATATATCTGCCGGTAACACTATGACCGGCGAGATCGACCGTAATGCTCTTACCGTCGTCGATCACGATTGCGGAAGTTTCATTTGAATCCGCGATCATCTCGATCGTGTCATTTGCTTCTGCCGCCGCAACCGCGTCAGCAAGCGTCGCAAAGTACTGATCATTGATCTTTGCAACTGCCGTCACGATCTCATACATGTCGGTCGTGTTGGCTTTCTTGCCCCACGCGAAGCCGTCCGGGAGCTTGGTCTCGGTGCCGACAACGAAGGTATCCTTTGCTTCGACCTTGACCTTTTCCAGACCGTTCTCCTGCGCGTCCGTGACCGCGATCAGCTTGCCGCCGTTGTCTGTGTCAGCCACGAGGTTACCGCCCGTGATGCTCACTTCAACGTCAAGCTTCGTCGTATGCTGTGCAACTGCGATCGCCGCGCCGACAGTCGTCGTGCCGCTACCGTTCGGCGTGTAGCCGAATGCGCCATTGCCCTTGATCGTGCCGCCTGCGACGTTCAGTTTGCCTGCACGGACTTCAATACCGGTTGCTGTGCCTTCGATCGATGCACCGTCATACACATTGACGGTTGCGTAACCGTTCAGCGCAAGGCCGACGTCGTCGCCCTTGATCTTCGCGCCGCTGTTGACGTTGATCACGGAATCGCCGGATACGATGTTGCCCATCACCCACACGATACCGTTGACCGTGCCGTTGATGTTGATGGTCTGACCGTTGCCGGTCTTGTCGTTCGCCTGCCACAGGATGATCGCGTAATCGCTTTCGATCACTGCGTCCGCCGCGATCGTCAGAGAGCCGGCCTTGCCTGTCTCGAGGCCGTTCGCATAGATCGTCCCCTTGACGGTACCGTTCGTGACCGTAATGTCCGCGTCGTACTGATCGATGCTGCCGGTAAGCGTCTTTTCGTTGAGGTCAAGCGTAAAGTTTTTGCCGCCGTCAACAAGCGTATCTTCGGTGACGTCCTTCAGCAGCTTGATCGTCTCATCGTCCTGCACCGCTGCGATTGCCGCTGCAAGGGAGATGTAATACAGCGTCTCGCCTTCGCGGTCAATGCTCGCAACTGCGTCGCCGATGACCCACCAGATCGTTCCGTCTTCGTTTACCTGATACGCAGCCTTGCCGCGCACGATGTACTTCGAAGCAGGTTCAGTGCTGTAATGACCGTCGGAAATGAAGTGTTCGACGATGCCGCCGACAACTGTTTCGCCGGTTGTCTGATGTGTATTCGTTCCCTGATTGACCTCGATCGCGTCATAGCCTTCGCCGCCGATGAAGTAACCGCCGGTGATGCTGACTTCGGGTGTCTGCGAATAGTTCGCACGGTCTGCATCGCTTTTCAGGTCGTTTGCGCCCCAGCATCTGCTGTTGATTTCAACCGCGTTTTCGCTGAGACCGACCAGCGTACCGCCGCTGATATTCAGCACGCCGTGCATCATCTTGACAGCGTACTTACCTTCGATGTAGCCGCCTTCGATGTTCACAGTACCAATACCCGGCATGTAGATTGCGGGCTGATCCTTATCCGTCTGGAGGAGCTGACCGCCCTTCATCGTGAACGTGAAGCCCTTATCGCTGTGGAAGTTCGAGCTGACGCAGTAGCCGGTTGCCTTGATCGTACCGTCATTCATGATGAACTCAGCAGTATCCATCAAAACAAGACCGTACAGACCGCTGATCTCGCCGCCGTTGATCTCGCCATTCGCCGTTCCTGCCAGATACAAGCCTGTGTTGTTTCCGTGGATCGTGCCGCCGTTAATCGTGATTGTGCTGTTGCCCAACACATTGAGACCGGTTCCGTTGGTGCTCAGATTACCGCCGTTGACCGTCAGGTTCGAATTGCCTCTCAGATAGAAGACGCCGTATTTCCCTGCTTCATACGTACCGGACTCGACAGTGAATGTCGCATTTGTAACGTCCGCAATGTCGTATGCTCCGGTGTGCGCGAGCTTACCGGTGCCGGTGCCGTTCTTTTCGGTATCCGAGCTGTCCATGAACACGACCGTTGCGTTGGATCCGGTGAATCCGTCACCAGCGGGCAATGTTACGACCTTGCCGTTCAGATCGAGCGTGAAGTTCTTGTTCGCAATGTTGATGCTCTTATTCGCTTCCGTGCTGTCTGCGATCATGGTGATCGTGTCGCCTTCGACTGTCGCCGCAACCGCCTCCGCGAGAGATGCGAAGTACAGCGTTTCGCCTTCGCGCTCGATCTTTGCGACCGAACCGACGACCGTGTAGGTTACGACACCGTTGTCGTCCGGATCGCTGATCGTAAGCACATAGGTTTCCGGTACGGTGTACGTGAATTCGATCGTATCGTTTGCCTTATAGATCTTCAGAACGTCGCCCGCAACGAACGCGTAGTCCGCGTTCTTCAGCAGGGTGATTACATCGTTATTTGTGTCTCTGTGTTCTTTCGCTTCCGCAACGGACGGATAGCCGATTTCCTTGACAACTGCGACTGCGCTGTCGATGGTATACCACTCTCTGCCGTCTTCGAGCGTCGTCTTGATAACCAGATACTTGGACAGATCAACGTAATCGGTCGGATCGTCGATAAAGTAGCCGCCGGTCACTTCGAGCGTGCCGTTGCCGCTCAGCTGCATGAACAGACCGGATTCTTCATTCGTCGATACGTTATCGAACCTTGCGTCTCCCGAAACAGAGACTTTACCGTCGCCGTATACCATGACGAGTGCAACCTGACCCTCGCCCTGTGCCTTAACCGTACCGCCGGTCACATTGATATTGCCGGAATCGCTAAAGCCGATCTGCAGAGCCGCCGTCTCATTGCCGTCAGCGACGATTGTGCCGCCCTTGATTTCGATCGTTGCGTTGCCGGTTGCAATGACCGCCGCGCCGTCGTTGCCGGTCATGGTGATGGTTCCGCCGTTGATGACGGTCTTACTGCCTTCACCGTCTGCATGCAGTGCGTTGAGGTAGTTGCCTTCTGCCGTGATCGAGCCGTCGTTGACCGTCAGCGTGCCCGCATTGTAGATCGTAGGACCGCCATGACCGTCCATCGTCTTGATCGCGCCGCTTTCGACGGTCAGTGTACCCTCGTTGTTCAGCGCGGTGTTGTTATGCGTCGTCATACTGCCGGTGCCGACAGAATCCATGAAGACCAGCTCGCCGCCCGCCAGTACGTGGATCGTATCGTCCGCGCTGCTCGTGACGTTCTTTCCGTTCAGGTCAAACGTGACCTTCTTGTCAGCAAACGCGATCGAGTTCTTGATTTCCGCATCTGCGATCATCTCGATCGTGTCACCGTCGACTGCCGCCGCAAATGCTTCTTCAACAGATGCGTACAGTTTATCGCCGATCTTGGCGACGCAAACCTTAACGGTTGCTTCCGCCTTCATATCCGGCTGTGCCTTCAGCGCAACCGTGATCGTCGCCGTGCCCTGACCGACCGGCGTGACCACACCGTTTTCATCAACCGTTGCAACTGTCTCGTCGGAGGAGGACCATACAAGCTCGGTGTTCCTTGCATCTTCCGGAACGATCGTTGCCGTCAGCGTCTTCGTTTCGGTATCACCCTTCGTGAAGACCAGTTCTTTAGGCGCAACGTTAACGCCCGTCACGAGCTTATAAACGATCCACGTCTTGGTGGCTTCGTCCTGATATGCGGCGTACTTGCCGACATAGGGTTCCGCCGCCGACAGAACCGGATTCGGATCGCAGTAGAATGTATAGGTGCCTGTTGCAAACTCGTTCAGTTCATACGACGCCTTGACCGCCTCGGTCATGTCGGGGTTCACAAACTCCTTGTTGGAGTAGACTATTCCGTAATACGGTTCCTTACCGACAACCAAAGCAATGATTACGTTGAAATCACCAACCGAGTCAGTATCAATCAGCGTTGCACAGTTGGCTGCAGTAATAAGATCGGATTCACCATCCTTTATGAACGTGCTCTCCTTAAAGGTAACGGTAATTCCCTCATTCTTCGCTTCGACTTTGTAACCGTCATCAAACTGACAGTTGTCAAACGTCGTGTCTCCATAAGGCGCTACATAGCAAGCATAAGCATTTTCATTATACTTGAAATAGCAATTGTCAAATTCCGCGTATTCGACATCCTTACCATAGGAGAACCAGCCGCTGATCGTATCATTCTCAAAATGATATCTGACCTGATTTGCGGTATCTCCACCGGTATGGAATACATATGCATATACATCAATTGTTGTGTCCTTAACGTACACGTCGCCTTTCAGATAACCATAATACAATGCTGCAAATCCATTCTGCAGAGTACAATGATCAAATGTCAGATTCGTGCAGCTCGGGCTGTCGATCAATTTTCCGCCATTGTATCTGACGCCTTTGAAGTTGCAGTAATTGAATTCAAAATTATCTGCATCGGTCAGCGTTGTAAGGCTGACGCCACCATAGCGTGCAACAAAATCACAGTGGTTAAATGTGATATGGCTGCCGCGCATTGCAAGCGTGGCTGACTTGCGATCGAACTTGATATTCTCGAACGTGAGATAACTGTTCGTCTTCGCCATACCGGTCAGATCGGTGAGGGTGACATAATTGTCCGGATCCTCGCCCTTGATCGTGACGCCGGTGACGCCGTCGGGCAGCGTGATCGTCAGACCGGTGCAGTCGAGATCCTTCAGGATCACAATTGTCTCATTGGACTGAACCGCCTCAATTGCGCCCGCGAGGGTATCATACAGCACATCGCCGATCTTGGCGACCGCTTCTGCCCAGACCGTATGGATCGTCAGATCAGCTGCCGGGATCGTTGCCGGGACTGTGACGTCCCAACCCTTGAAGATCCAGCCTTCTCTTGCGGGGACTTCCGGCACAGTGATCGCCGTGCCGTAGTCTGCCGTGGTCTTCTGCAGGACCGTTTCACCGTCCATGAACGTGACGGTGTACTGATTGATCTGCCAGTGCGCCTTCAGCGTATAGTCTTCGTAGATCTTCTTGGTTTCGAAGTTGAACTCATTCTTGCCGTCGAACCAGCCGAGGAAAGTGTGGCCTTCTTTGGTCGGATCTGCCGGTTTTGTTGCCAGTTCGCCGTCTACAACCTGCTGTGCTTCCACTGCGCTGCCGCCTTCCGAATCGAACGTGACGGTGTGCATCTTGACCCACTTCAGTTCATAAATGACGATCGGCTCACTCTCGACCGTTTCCGTCAGTGCCGGCGTCCACAGATCGTTTTCGTTCAGCGTATAACCTTCGCGCGTCGGCAGGGTGCCGGTGAATGGGGGTGTCGGGTCGCCGTATTTTACATTGAACGACTGCAGCGCCACGGTACCGGTGCCGTTGTTGTACATATAGATGACCTGTGCCGGTTTGCCTTCGACCGTGTACGTCGTGACGCCGTCCACCGGATCACTCGTCACTACGCTGTAATGCGCAGGTGCGCTGACCGTCAGGGTGTGCTCGTCAAGCTTAACCTTGAGCGTCTCCTTTTCGGTCATCATGTATGCCGCATCCGCATTCGCAAGGAGCGTGATGACGTCATCATTGCTCGTTCTTGCTGCCGCCGCTTTTGCGAACGTGAAATAGCCGACCTCGTTGGTCATTGCGATCGCGCCGCTGCCGACGGTGTACGGATACGCCTCCGCAGTGTCTGCATCCCTGTTCTCGACCGCATAGAGGTGTACGCCGTTCACCACACCGCAAAATTCATACTTCGGAGGTACGGTGAAGAATCCGCCGGTGATGACGAGTTCGCCTGTAGCGGCAGCTGTGGCTTTCCTGACAATCTCTCCCGTGTAGAAACCGCCCGTGATTTCTATTGTTCCCTGCACTGCGTCATTCTTACCGAGCACGACAGGGTTTGCCGCTTTAATGGTATTCGTTTCGTCCAGTCTGATAGTCCTTCCACCATTTCCGCTGTTGCCCTTGAGACGAATACCGTAACCGGTTGTAAGATCAAAATTGTTGTTGGTAAAGACGAAGTTGCCGGCGCCGCCATCGATATTGACGCCGCTCTCGGAATTAGTTACCGTACAGTTGGTAAAACTTGCACCGGTTGTTCCGGTCATCTGTGCCAGACTGTGCAAATTCGTAGCGGTGATATTATTGAGAACAACATTATAATCACCTGCGCCGGAAGTTGCCTTGTAGCCAACAACATTATAAGTGCTGCTCGTACTCGTGAAGGTACAATCAGTCATCGTGATGTTGTGTGCATAATTGTACTTGCCGGTAGACCACGGTTTGTTGGCATCTTTCGTGCTCGGCACAAGAACGAACGCATCTGTTCCGCTGTAGAAATTGGACGTATCACCCTCAAACTTGACGTTCTTGATCGTCAGCGTTTCGGTGCCGGACGCTCTGCCGTCGCCGTCAATGATGATCTGTCCGTCAAGTTTCTTTCCGTCGCCGTCGACCGTCAGGTTCAGATCCTCTTTCTGGTGGATCACAACGACTTCCGTCACGTCCGCGAGCAGCGTGACCGTTACATCGCCGGTCATGTCGTCGTGCGCCGCATCGATCGCCGCCTGGAGGGAGGTGTAATTCTTCGTCTCCGTTCCGTCAGAAACGGTTGCCACATAAACCGGATAGACCAACTCTCCCTCGTGGTATACGAGGAGTTCAGTCGGCGTCCCGTTGGTGAAGCGATCGTCGACCTGCCACAGACCGTCTGCGCCGACCACCAGCGTATCGCTCGTGCTGTTCGCCGGAAACGCGCCCTGCAAGGTGCAGCCGGAAATCTTCACGTCATATTTCAGTGCTTTGGTGCCGCAGGTTTCTTTGATATTGATCGCGGCTTTATTAGCATTGCCGCTGTTGACAAACGTACAATTCTTGATTGTGACATTGTGCAGTTCAACACCTTCGTTATATAGATGAAGGAACTTGCCATTATTGTTAAAAGTACATCCCTCATAAACAATGGTGTCTCCTCCATAAACCCACATATTGTAATCACCGGTATGGGTAAACGTACAATTCCTGTAGGTCTCGTTGCCGTAGGTAAAGAATTTGCCGTTGAAGGTGCAGCCTTCAAACGTCAGTCCGCCGTTGTGCTGGAACCCATGGTAATTATTGTTACCAAGGTTGAAAATGACATTGTTAAATATCGCGCCGGCGCCGGTAGACGCAATGTTACCCGAACCGGTGTGACTGAATACAACGCCGTCAACCGCGCCTTTGATCGTGACCTTCTTGGGGAGGCTCGGCAGTGTATATTCGCCCGCTACGAGAATCTCGATCACATCATCCGTGTCCGCTGCCGCAACCGCAGCTGCGATGGTTGCATACGGCGTGACGCCGATCTTTGCGACCGCTGCGTCGGGATCGACCGCGCCGCAGACCGTGCAGACGCCGTCTTCATACTGATGACCCGACGCGGGGATTATTGTATCGGCAAGGGTAGTTTCCGTTGAGCAGTCCGCATCGGAGAAGTATTTATTGCAAATGCTGCAATACCAATACTCGATGTTGCCGTTCTCCGTGCAGGTCGCTGCTTTTCCTTCGGTATGCGTCAGCGTGTGACCCGCTGCGGGAATGACGGTAGCTTCCTGCGTCGTGGAGGTCAGATCGGTATCATAGCAATGCCCATCAAGCAGATAATATGCTGTATTGCCCGCCTCTGTGCAAGTCGCGGACTTTGCATCATGGAAAACATTGTCCAACGGTGAAACTTTGGCTTTCCCGTTGTCCCACTCGCCGTTCATGTACCACCACGCGCCATCAACAACGCCGGTTTCAATATTAACCGTCTGGTTGTTGTCCTGATTAAAGATAACGCATGTAACGTCAGCAGGGATCTTTGCATAGTAAACTGACTGACCATAGCTATTGTCAAACAGATACTTCATACCTACGCCCGGCCATGTCGTCGTGCTCTCAGTATTCCAATAGTGGACGTTGATCACACTGCTTCCATCCCAGTTCAGTGCATCCGTAAAGAACACCGCGATGGTTTCCTCGCTGAACGCCTGCGTCTCCGCAGTCTCGCGGAACGGATCGTCGAGCGGGTCGTCGACCGGTTCCAAAACCGGGTCCTCCGCCTCTTCCGCAGATTCTTCTGCGGGCTCTTCCGTCGTTACAGTGATCGGTTCGCCGTCCGCCGCATCGCCGGAATCATCCGCGAATACGGCAGAAGGTGCGAGCGAAAGAATCATCATAACGCTCAAGAGCAATGCCAAAATACGTCTTGTCATTATTCTTCCTCCTCTGTTTAACAGATTAGTTTGTCATGATATGATACCACATCATGGTTATTCATGGTTATTATAGAACACAATTTCGTTAAATGCAATATTAAAATGACGCTTTGCGCCTTATTTGTGAACAAATATTTAATTTATGAGTCGATATTGTGGATCCGAACGGCAGGCCGTGATGTTCCGACAGCGGGTTTTGCGGCGGTTCTGCCCCGGATGGCCGTACTTTTGTGAACGGATCACCGAGTGAGAAAGCGATCCACAGGCAATGCCCGCGGATCGCGATGATATACAATATTTCGTTGAACGGTCTCAGCCGTCTGCCGCTCTGCCCCTTCCCCGGGTCATTGGGCGGTTTCGTTCGCGTACAGATTCACGCGAATGATCTCCAGAATGTCCTCATAGGTGAGTACGCCTCTGCCCACCAGAACCTTGAAATACGGTCCGTTGAACATGATGAACTGTTCCTCGGTCAGCCAGTCGGCAAACTCTTCGTAGGTATACAGACCGTACGTTTCGATATCGCGCGCTTTGGCTTCCGCGTCATACATCATGTTGTCGCCGATCGGGAAGTATTCAAAGCGGCCGACATGGTCCTCCGCCGTGATCGTCAGGAGGTTCTCCGCAATGAAGTTGTCGTTGTACGCGGTCTGCAATGAATAGTTGCCTACATGCTCCTCCGTTATGTAAGAGTTGACCAGAACAACTTCTGTATTGTCGCCGTCCGGCGTCCGCTTGACAAAGGTATGTCCGAGATAATCGTCCGCATTGCCTTCCCGGATATAAGCGTACGTATTGAGGTCCCTGTCGAAGAAGCCGTGCGTGTTGATGACCCGGACGACCGTGCCGTCGGAGAATTCAAGATTCAGCACGCGGAAATCATCCGTGCCGTGGTACCATTTGATTGCAACGGGCGCCGCTTCATAGCAGCCGTTCTCAAAGCTCCACGTCATGACCATATCGCCCATCTGCACATCTTCGACCGCTTTCTGCGAGCCGTCCGCCATCAGGATCTGCGTGCCCTCGGCAACGCAGGAGCTGTAGGTCACCGCCTGGTACTTGTACTGAATGTAATAATAGTACGTAATCCCGTCGTTGCCCACATAGAAGAACTTGACCGTTTTCGTGTTTGCATTGACGTTTCGTTCAATTTCGTTTGAAGTATAGCAGAGTCCTCCGTTATTTGCGTTATAGGCGTATTTTTCATACGTTGCGCCGGTACCGGCTCCGTACGGATCTCTTACGCTGTTCGGGCCGTAATAATCTCTGTTCGGCCCGGTCGTCGCGCTCTGGTTATGCGGCCATTTTTGCGTCGAGGAATTGTACGTGTAGAGAACCTCGCCCGTATTCACATCCTTGTCGGTAATGTTGATCGCGCTGAACGCCGGAGCGAAGCAGTAGATTTTCCCGCTGCTGTATTTTCCGCCGCTGCTGTTCTTTCCCGCAACCGTTATGATCGGCATATAGACGGTCGTGCCGCTGACTGTCGTGGAAGCAATCGTGTCGGAAGTTCCGGTGGCATTCGGCATGATATACGTACTGCCGCCTGCGGAAACCGAAGTCGCCTGATAGCTGCTCCAGTCTCCCGCGTAGCTGAACTCGGGATGATACACAACCGCATCCGGTTCGATGATCGTGACGGAAATCTTTACTTCCTTTTGATAGACAACGCTGCTCTTATTCACGTCTTTATCAAAGTTGTACGGATCCGTAACGGTATATGTGACCGTATAATCCCCGTTCTCAGAGAACGAGATGATCTGATCCGTATAGTCCGCGCCGTTCATCGTAACCGTATAGCCGAGCGTCTGACCGTACTTCTTCGATTCAAGGATCATCGGATCCCAATCAAATACATCCTCTGTGCTGCTCTGCTTCAAAGAGATCGCCACTTTCTGCGTGGTGGTATCATAGTAGCAGAACGTATCGTCGCCGGTGTTCGGGATATAGTTCTTGTTCGTGTAGTCAAACGTGAACGAAGGAAGCGTTGCATGCTGCATTCTTTCGTCAACCGGATCTGCCAGCATCTCTGCACTTCCCATCGAAGCTTTGGCGGTATACAGCGTTCCCGTGATGCTGCCTGCTGCAGATTTTTCCACATATCCGTAATCGTTATTCGTATCATCGGTGATCTGACTCTGCATGGAGCTCGCGTAGAAGTTCTGTCCGTCGATCAAGCCGAGGATGCCCATGTTCACGTACTTGTTGGAACCCGAAGTGTATGCATATGTCGAATTGCTGAACATGCCGGACAGCATGGATTGATACGCGCTCGGCATATCATTCGAGGTCAGCCAATTGTGCTGTTCGAACGTCCCCTTGATAACGATCTTCGCATTGGTGGAAGTCAGGTGAATGCCGAGTCCTTTCAATCCGCCCCTGGTGGAAGTGGCTGTGACACAATCCTCCAGAACGAGCGTTCCGCCTTCCAGTTTCATATTGCCCACCGCGCCGCCGTCAAGCATCGTGTTTTTCAGCGATACCGTTCCGCCGTCGATCAGCAAAGCGTATCTTCCGCCTGAAATGTACACATTGTACAGGTTCGCTCCGTTTGCCGCACGAACGGAAGGTGCATATCCGGCATTGGAGGTGCCGCTTGCAACCGCAGTCGTCGGCTCATAGCCGATAAACTTTACGTTGTCGACGGTGCCGTTCGTGACATTGACGTAACCGGCGGTTCCACTCGGATTGCTTCTGGTATCCGTCACGCTGAAGCCGTTGCCGTAAAGCGTCTTGCCGTTGGAGACCGAAAGCCCGCCGGAAACGTTGTTCAGCAATACGATGTTCGCGCTTGTTGCGCTGGTCGCTGTCGTCGCGTTGTTTGCAGTGACAATTTCCAGATTCAGCGTATAGGGCGTTCCGCTGCCTTCCCGAACGGTAACCCTGACGGGTCCCTCGCCGGTGAATTTCAGCGTGGACTGCGTCCAGTCGGAGCTGTTCTTTGCATAGCTTCCCAGCGCAACGGTCGAATTTGCCTCGACCTTCTCGACCGTGACGGAAACGTCATCGGAAACAACCGCACTGTCGCCTTCCGTCTCCACCTTGAGCAGACTGCCGAGTTTGACGGCGTTGCCGTTACCCACGCGGTACAGATAGGTATCCACGTTCACGAGGTTGTCACTGTGCGTGAAGGTGTTAAGCTGCACCTGCGATGAAGCGTCGATCCAGATATAGCCGCCGAACATGCTCCAGTCGTTTCTGTAGGTCTCGCTGAAATAGATCGTCTTTTCGTCGCCCGCATGCCCTGCGTCAACCGTGTATTCGTTGTTCAAGCCGTCCGGATACCAGGCCGTGATCGTGCCGTCCTCTACCTTGACGACCTTGATCTGATCGCCTGAAGTCAGTTCAACCGTAAGCATATACTCTGCCGCGTTGGACGGATTGACCTCGAACTCGTTCGCTGCATTGATATCTGCCACGGTCCAATCCGGTCCGATCAGGTAGAATGCAGCGAAGCTGACGTGCTTCGTATCGGAATAGCTCTGTCCGTTGAAGGACGCCGTTGCCGTATAGTCGGTATAGCCGAGACCGTCGTTCTGCGCAACAGTCGCATCAACCGTATGCGTATGGCTGACGTCGTGCGAGCAGGTGAACGTTGCCGACGCAGCGGTGTAACCGTCGGTCCAAGACCACGTCGGTACACCCCACGCGTGACCGAGCGCTTCGATCGCACGGGTTTCGGTATGACTTGCGTCGTTCGCGCAGATACGCGTTTCTACGCCTGCTTCCGTGCAGGTCGCCGGCGTCGTGACCGTCCATTCGCCCCACGCATGACCGGTTGCCGGGATCTCGACCGTTTTGATCTGCGCTTCAAACGCTTCATTCTCAAATGTTGCGGTATAGGTCGTGTTGCCCGCCGTTTCACAGCTCGCATCGGTGGTGTCAGCCGTTGTATTGACCGTCTCGGTCTCGATATGGCTTGCGTTGTTGGCGCAGATGCGGGTTGCCGTAACCGTGCTGTTGTCCGCTGCCCATTCGTAGGTCACTTCACCCCACGCGTGACCGAGGGCCTCGATTGCACGGGTTTCGGTATGACTTGCGTCGTTCGCGCAGATGCGCGTCTCTACGCCTGCTTCCGTGCAGGTTGCCGGCGTTGTAACTGTCCATTCACCCCATGCATGACCGGTTGCCGGGATCTCGACCACTTTGGTCTGCGCTTCAAACGCAGTATTTTCGAACGATGCCGTATAGGTTATTTCTCCCGGTTCTTCGCAGGCAGCAGGCTTCGTGATCTCACTTGTCGTATTGACAGTCTCCGTCTCGGTCACAGATGCATCGATCAGCGAAACGCGGGTAGCCGTTACCGTGCTGTTATCCTCTGCCCAGTCATATGTCGGCAGATTCCAGTTACGTACCGCGGAATAGGCTTTCGCCGCCTTATAGTACATGTAGATCGATGCAGCTGCGTTCAGTGCCTGCAGATTGTTTGCATATGCACTGCTGCTCAGCACAGCATACACATATGAAAGAGGCGAAATCGAAACGGCAGCGATATTCACTCCGTCTGCTTCTGCCGTAATCAGATATGTATCGCCGATTTTATGCGGCAGAATCTCCGGGATGCTGACGGTATAGCGTCCGTTCTTCTCCTCCGCTGTGACAGGCTTTCCGTCCAGCTTGAAAACCGGTGTTCCGTCAAACTCCGGTGTAGGCTGAAAATACACACACAGTTCCAATCTGCTGTCGAGGATCAGCGTATACGGAATGGATTTCAACGCTGTATCATCTTTTTCACGCGAAATAGCAAAAGGTTCGACTTCCGAACGAATAAAATCGAAATCATAGCTTTCCGTATAGTATTGATCCATCGGCGCATATTGATCGCTGTCGCTTCCGAGCGGCAGATTGTTGACCACGCTTAAGAACAGCTGTGTATGATGTCCGTAATCCGCAAGTGCACGAACCAGGGCAACCGTTGTTTCATCCTGATATGCCTGGTAAGCTTCGAACGTCTGTATATACTTCCGGATCGAATACGTTTCGGAGATCGTTTGCTCGTTTCCGTAGTGATATGTAGCGGTAAGGGTATCCGCCATCTGAATCGCATTCACTTCACATGTGAATCCGTAGTATTCTCCTGTGCTGTTTCGGAGCGTCGGATCATATTCCGCCCGTTCTTCAACCGTACCCGCACCCGAAATATCGAACGACATATAGCTTGCCTCGCGCTCCTGTTCGGTCAGCGGCGAAAGATCCATATAGAAAATGATGCCGATACAGTCCGAAAGCGCAAGTGAGTGTGATTTGAACGCTTCCTGTGTAAGAGCCGTTCCATCCTCCGCCGCCGTTACACCGATCGACATAAAGGCAAATACGGTCGCAAGCAGCATTGCCAATAAGCGTTTTCTCATAGTCGTTATCCCCCTGTATTCTCCTGATTCCGAATTGAATTCCGTTCGATTTGTAGTACATCTTCAACAGGTTGATTCTATCATGGTTGCTTGAAAAGTGCAATAACACATCTTTGATAGTTTAGCATCATAAAGCATTTTTTAGTTTGACCGTTTTTTCTCATTTTTCCGCTCTGCTTTTGTTCTTTTTGTACGCCTTCGCGTTTTTGGAGATCTCCTTCTTCCGTGCGCGATGATCGGCTTTCTGTTTACATAAGCTTTTGAGAAGCTCGAACCGTTCCTTGCGAAAACAACATAGGTCTTGATCCCGTCGCCGACACTTCCCGTTTCGCGGATGTGCCGTCCGACGTTGCTGCAAAGGTCGGATTTTGTCAGGATCACGACCGGCATACTCCCGCCGGATCGCGCGATGCTTGCGTAGCGCGCGATGCGGTTATAGCTGTAATCCTCGTTCAAAGCCGTGACGATAAAGCAGTAATCGACGTTTGCGACCATATACTGCAGCACGCCCGTCTTTGCCTGATCAGGTCGGGCAAGCAGGCTTTTGCGTTCACAGACGGACAGAATCACCGGGCCTGCGGGATTCTCAACAAACAAAGCGTAATCCCCGACGACCGGTCACTGTTCCGGTTCCTTGTCGTAGAAGCTGCCCTTCGGCTTTGCGAGGAGTTCCCGTCCTTCGAAGAAGATAATAAAGCTGTTTTTTACTTCGGAAATCCTTCCGAGCTTCTTCTCTTTCATGTCGACCTCACTGTGATCTGTTCGAGTGCATCTCGCGCGGAGAACTCGCAGACAAACAAAAAGCCGCGGCGATGACGTCGCGGCTTTGTAATCAAATATGATCCTGCATTCTTCAATCGCTCCGGAGGACAGTCCGTTCAATCAGCGACGCGTTCCTTGATTTTCTCACCGCAGGCGTCTATCGCGGGTTCACCGGCGACCACGCAAACCGCGTTGTCATGCGTGATGTCCGTAAGGATGTCGCATAGTGCCAGAAGATCCTTCTTGTTCGTTCCGATCAGCGTACGGTAGCGTTCAACGATCTGTTCCTCGGTCATGCCGCGGAAGAAGCGCGTCTCCGCCGCGGTGATCTTTTCCTCCGCCGTGCGAAGCGGATCCACCGAGGATACTGCGCTCAGGATAAAGCCGGTGAGGTCCGGATCGTCCGCAAGGAACGACCGCACGAACGCGGCCGACCCTGCGATCACGTCCAGCGAGCGACCGGGCTGCGGATCCCGATATGTGTAGAAGAACAGCTCCCCGGTGTCGCGTCCGTTGAAGCCGCATCCGTATGCGCCGCCTCTGACGCGGATCTCGTTCCACAGGTAGGTGAACGAAAGCAGCTTGGAAAGCACAGGGATACTGCCGGTAAAGGTGCGGTTATGCAGCTGAAGGTTCGTGCCTGTTGCGGCAAAACCGACCTGTGACGGGATCACGATCCCCTCCTGCCGGCTGCCGGACGGCTGATAGCAAGCCTTCGCCGCAGGTTCGATCCCGTCCGATGGAATTGCAGAAATCAAAGCCTCGATCGCCGCGTCGGGCGTCGCTTCCGAGCAGGAGACCGTCAGCCGTTCCCTCGTGACAAGGCGATTGAGAACGCTCTGCATGGTTTTCAGCAGTTTCTTCCACGCATCCTCGCCCGCTTCCAGCGTGCTGTTCAGCCATTGCGCATACGTCACGCCGCTGACGCACTCGTTTGCAAGCCCCTGCGCTGTGCAGTACGACGCCACGCGCGAGATGCCGTATCGATGCCCCTGCGCAGGAAGCGACAGCTTTGCGTTCAAAGCCAGCTGCTGTAAGATATCCCGCAGCAGATCGACGTCGTCGAAGCGTGTTTCGGTGAGGATCTCGGAAAGCAGTTTCGCGGCGTTTTCCGCCTCCTCCGAAAGAGCAGCGACGGAAGCGGTAAACAGCACGCGGCAGGTGTCCGTCGTTTCTCCGGCGAAAAACGATGGCGTAAACGTCAATCTTCCAATCGTGTTTTTGATCGCAAGCGGCAGCTGCGCACGCGAATAATGCTTCGTCGCAAGCGCGCCGAGCAGCTCGGTCAAAACCGGCAGGATCGGCAGTTCCGAAAGTGCAAGTTCATTGATCCAGAAGTTGGCGCGAAACAGCGCAAGCTCACTTCCGACCGTATGGTTCAGAACCGTTACCCCGATCCGCTTCGTTTCGGTCATTGTAAGCGGTTCCGGCTTGTCATTCAGATCGGAAAGCTTCAGCATCGGAATCGTGGCGAGTGCTTCCGGGCTGTCGGGCGTTTGCTGCCACAGTGCAAGCGCTTCCGCCTCCTTTGCGATCCGTGCACGGTCTGTTTCCGTCCAGGCTTCGCTTTCGGCTCTTACGCGCGCCGCTTCACGCTCGCGCTTTTCTCTGCCGAGCGTTTTGGAGGGAACAAGTACGATCGTTGCGGCATGATCGTTTGAAAGCAGCAGCTCTTTGATCAGGTTTTCAAAGAAATCTCCCGTGAGCTTTTCTTCGATCGCTTTCAGCGGTGCTTCGACCAGCAGCGCATCCGCGGGATCGCCGCCGTACAGCCATGTGTCGAGCATGGACAGCGCTTCTCCGAGACTTCTCGGCCAGCCGTCACCGTCGCGGTCGCGCATTCCGAACGCAAAGCTGTGGAAACAAGCCGAGAGGCGTTCCTTGTCGAGCCCGTTTTTGACGATTTCCTCAAGCGTTTCACGGATCGTCGCTTCCAGCGCTTCCTTCTTTTCTGCGTCGGTGTTCATCGCGATCCAGCCGAAGATCGGCTGCTGAATGCCGTCCTCCATGATGACGGAAAAGTCCTGCGCAAGACCTTTGTCGAGCACAGCGCGTTTCAAAGGCGCGTCGTTGTCCCCGCCGAGGTAGTCAGCAAGCACGGAAGCCGCAAAGTTTCGCTCGCGCTCGTCGAATCGCCCGAGCACCGTCGTGCAGGAAATGATCGCACGGTTTTCCGAAGGCTCGTCCTCGCCGATCACAAACGGAACTTCCTCCGCAATGCTTTTGACGGGACTCTGCATCGGGATCACAAAATTCGCTTCCTGCCGTTCGAACGCCGAAAGGAACGAATCAATCTTCGAAAGAACCGCGTCGGTATCGATGCTGCCGACCAGGCTGATGCGTGCGTTGGACGGATGATAGTATTTCTTGTGGTTTGCGATAAACTGCTCATAGGTGAGGTCCGGTATGCATTCGGGATCACCACCGGAAACGAACCGATAGCAGTTATCGGGAAACAGCACACGCTGTATCTCATTATACATGACCGTCTGCGGTGAAGCAAACGATCCCTTCATTTCGTTGAATACGACGCCGGTGTAGCAAAGGTTCTCTCCCTCGCCCTCGTAGCGCCATCCCTCCTGCCGGAAGATCTCGGGCTTATGATAGATCGCGGGATGCAGAACGGCGTCGAGATAGACATCAATCAGGTTCAGGAAATCGCGATCATTGCGGCTCGAAACGGGATAGACCGTTTTGTCCCCGTACGTCAGCGCGTTCAGAAACGTCTGCACGGAGCTTTTCAAAAGCTCCACGAACGGTTCCTTGACCGGATATTTATCCGAGCCGCAAAGCACCGAATGCTCCAGAATGTGGAATACGCCGGTAGAATCCTCAGGAAGAGTCTTGAACGCGATCGAAAACGCCTTGTTCTCGTCTTTGCGATCGAGCCATGCCAGCTCCGCGCCGGTCTTTACATGTTCCATCTCCCAAAGCGTCGCATCCAGTTCTTGAAGACGACGCGCGCGAATGACCTTAAATCCGTTTACAATGCTTCCGATTTCCATATGCTCCTCCTTTATTCTTCCATCATGAGTCGAATGATCTCTTCGTCCGTTTTCTGCATGCCGCAGCTTGCAAGCTTGCCGACGCAGCGGATCGTATTTTCAACGCCCTTTTTGACGATGCCGTCTCCGCCGAAGAACTGATTGCCGTCCTCATACATAGCAAGGCCGAGCAATCCGGCGTCAACTGCCGCCGCAATCTTTGCCGCGCAGCTTGCCTTCGCGCCGTCGCAGATAATGCCTGACGTGACCGCGACGGCATTGACGACGGTATGCGCGATCATTTCAAAGCGACCGCCCTTTAGGTACGCGATCCCCGCGCCTGCGCCGACGCCCGCGCTGACCGCGCCGCAATAGGCGGAAAGCCTTCCGATTCCGGTCTTAAGATGCGTGGTGATGAGGTTCGACACGCAAAGCGCGCGCAACAGTTCGTCGTGCGATTTGCCGTTTTCGTTTGCATAGACGATGACCGGAACGGACGCCGTAATGCCCTGGTTTCCGCTGCCGGAATTAATGACGACCGGCAGCTCACAGCCGTTCATTCTGGCGTCGCTGCCCGCCGCTGCCCACGCGCGCATCTTATAATTGATGTCGTACTCTCTGCCTCTTAACACCGTCTTGCCGATGTTTGCACCGTAATTGCCGCGCAGCCCTTCCTCTGCGATCGCCATATTGTATGCGATCTGCCGTTCGAGCACCGCTTTGACGTCCTCCGGATCGACCGAATCCGCAAAGTCCACGATGCCCTCGACCGAAAGGCAGGTGCGGTCGGTCAGTCGGTCATCGCTCTTACCGGTCAGTTCCTGTTTCAGAAACACTTCGTCGTTGCGGCTCACCAGTACGACGTTCGTGTGGTAGTCAACAATGCGCACCGTCGCGCGGTCCGGTCCGTGAAAAGCGGTGATCTGAATATCAAAAATCCTTCCGGTATCTGCATGACGAACTTCAATCGGCGTGTTTTCAAGATATGCGGACATCGCTTTGATCTGCTCCGCGGTAACGTTTGCAAGCACCTCGAGCTCCGCGCCTGCGTCGCCCGCGACCGTACCCGCCGCCGCCGCTGCCGGAATTCCTCTTAACCCTCCCGTGTGGGGCACGACCACGCTCTTGACGTTCTTGATGATATTGCCGGAAACCTCGATGAGCAGCCGTTCCGGCGTTGCACCGAGCGTTTCCCGCGCCTTCGCCGCTGCGTACGCGATGGCGATCGGCTCGGTGCACCCCATCGCGGGACGCAGTTCTTCCTGCAAAATCTGAATATATGCCCGATATTGCTCGTTTGTGATATGCATGGTTATCCCCTCCTGCGCTTGATACTGTTATTGTACAGATTTGTTCGCGTTCGGTCAATTGTTTCGGCTCATTTTGTCGAAAACCATGTGTATTCTGTCAATGAAATCTGCATTTATATACAAAAGGACCGTCCAAAAGGATCGGTCCGAAAAGATGCTTCGATTTTACTTTGTATTAGCCGCTTTCCTTGCAGTTCTCTTTTTTCTGCGCTCGATGATACGGCGCGCACGTTTCAGGCCGGTCGGCGTAACGGTTTTCTTGTCAACCCCTTCCTGGAATTTGTTCATGCGGCGGTTGCGCGCATCAACAGCGGAGGGCTGAATATCGCCGGATTTGGTCAGTGCCCACTTGGTGAGCATCGGCCCGACCAGTTCATAGACGAGCACGCTGAACAGAATGATATTCTTGATGAGCACGCCGTCCGCCGTTCCGAGCTTTGCCGCGGTGACGCACATACCGAGCGCAACGCCCGCCTGCGGCAGCAGCGTAATGCCCAGGTATTTTTTTACGACCGGATCGCATCCGGTTGCCGCACAGCTCAGATAGGCTCCGACGTATTTGCCGACGGAACGTGCCAGAATATAGGTGATGCCGATCACCAGCACCGCAACGTTCAGGATGACGCTAAGCTCTAGCTCCGCACCGCTGAGCACGAAGAACAACGCAAACAGCGGCGCCGTCCACTTGTCAGCGCGCTCCATCAGATCGTGCGCAAGCGGGCAGATGTTGCAGAACACCGTGCCGAGCATCATGCACACCAAAAGCGTGGAGAAGCGGATCTTCACACCGCCGATCTCAAAGGAGATCATGGACAGCGCGACCGTCAGCACCACAAACGCGATGGTCAGCGAAAGACGGTTCGAGTTTGAAAAGAACGTCCGTTCGAGAAGGGTCAGAACCCATCCCAGAAGAGCGCCGAGCAGCAGCGAGGCCACGATCTCGATCACCGGCTCCACAAGAATGCCGACAAGATTCGTCTTGCCCGTAACGATGGACGTTGCGATTCCGAAAGACACGGCAAACACCGCAAGACCGACAGCGTCGTCGAGCGCGACGATCGGCAGCAGGATATCCGTGAGCTTGCCCTTGGCCTTATACTGACGTACGACCATCAACGTGGCAGCCGGTGCGGTCGCCGTCGCGATCGCGCCGAGCACGATGGTTGCTTCAACGGACATCATATCCGGCATCAGAAAATGCAGTCCCAAAAGCGTAAGGTCAACCAGCAGCGTTGCGGCGAGTGCCTGAAAGATGCCGACGATGATCGCCTGTTTGCCGATGGATTTGAGCTGCGAAATCAAAAACTCGTTTCCGATGGAAAACGCGATAAAGCCGAGCGCTGTATTGCTGATGACGGACAGCCCCTCCACCTCCTCCGTGGTGGAAAAGCCAACGCCGGGTATGCCCAATCGGCCGAGACAGTACGGTCCGATGATGACGCCCGCGATCAGAAACGCCGTAACGTCCGGCAGCTGCAGTTTTAAGAGTTTGAATACACGCGTCATCAGCAGCCCGATCAGCAGCGCGAGTGCAGACGATAACAACGCGACCATGTCAATTACCTCCGATCTTTTTCACACAAAGATAGATAATACTACTTTCCTCCCGAAAAATCAATATCGAAATAAGCAAAATCGGATGACGGCATTTTTGCATTTTTCTCCTGCAATTACGCTCCGTGCTTCCGGACAGAAAAACTGCCTGATCCGATACGGAGTCGGATCAGACTGTTGACAGAGTTGTTTATTCGATTACCGTTTCAGCTTCTCAGCGCTTTCGCCGCCATCGCGTAACGATAGATCGCGACCGCTGCGTTCACCGCCGTCGTGTTGCCCGCATACGACGTCATGATGGCATTCACATACGTCAGTGCCGATACCGTCATGCTCGATTCGACGCCGTCGCCCACTGCCTTGACCTCGTATACATTGCTGAGCTCGTGCGCGGCAATGTTCCTGATCGATACCATGTACCGTCCGTCGGACTGCAGCTTCACGCTGATCTTGTCGCCGTCTTCCGTGACCGTCTCGCCGTTCACCGTGAACGTGAATGTTCCCGTGTAGCTTGCTGCCGGCTTGAAGTAGACGCGAAGCTCCGTATCGCTGTCAAGTACGAGCGTGTACGTGACCTTCTGCATGTTCGAGCCGACCATCTTTGCGGCTGCGTAGTCCGCAAGTCCCGTCTGCGCCGCGGCGATATCGTCTGCGGTGTAGTCGGTGTAGTACTTATCCATCTCCGCGTAGTCGGTTCCGATCGTCCATGTCCTCTGTGTCTCCAGGAACGCCTGTACGTAATGACCGTAATCCGCCGTCGCCTTCGTCATGGCCTGCATCTTCTCATTGAACAGCGACAGGTTATTGTCGAATGTCTCGAAGTACTGCTTGACCGAGTAGGTCTTTTCGAGCGTCTTCGCTTCGCCGTTTACGGTGTAGTTGAGCGTTGCCGTGATGGTATCCGCTATCTCGATCGAACGCACATAGTACGTGAACTGATAGTAGCCCTTGCTGTTCGTCGGCATATCAGGGCTGAACGGAACCGATGCAGGCGTGCCGTCGGTGCTGCTGATCGTGAAGTCGACGCCTTCGTATTCATAGCCGTCGTTCGCCGGGAGCTTCACATAGAAGTATACGCCGATCTGTCCTTCGAGAGCAAGTGCCTGCGACATGAATTCCGGCTCTTCTGCGACCCCGCCGATCTCGGTGGAATAGTAGTAGTTCTCGGTCGGGTTCTGCTTGTAGAACTTGAACTCGCTGCCGTAGCGGGTGAGCGAAAAGCCCCAGGAACCGCTGACCGCGACATACGGAATCTGTCCTGCGCTGTTGTTCTTCAGGTACATCTCGTCATCGTCGAGCTCGAAGGTCCAGGTCGTGTTGGATTCCTGGAATTCCGGATAGGCATAGAGCGCGTATTGAGCGGTACCGCTGCCGGTGCTCTTGCTGCCGTAGTAGCTGCCCTCCGATACACTCATCAGCGACAGGCCGTAGTTTGTGGATGCGACCTCAAAGACGTATGCGTCCGGCACGTTGCTCAGCGTCGTACCATTTCGCGTAATGCCGGTGTTCGTGAAGCGCGTAGCTGCGCCGGTGGAAGAGTTCTCGATGTTCGTGCCGCTTGTACCGGCGGACATACCCGTCAGCGCGTATTCGACGTCGGCTGAGGTGGTCGCGACAAGCACGTATTTTCCGACCCATGTGTCCGGCATGGACGTAACGAGCTCATAGGTCACGGGTGCGTCGATTGCTTCGGCGCGCATATAGAGCGCGTAGACTGCCTGGATGGACGTCGTCAGCTTGAAGGTCGCGCCGGGCTGATAGAAGGACGGCTTTTCCGCAGTCTCGGGCAAAGGCGCGGTGACCCAGCCCATGAATGTCCAGCCGTCTGCGTCGGGCGCGGAGGTCGGAAGCATGATCTTGTCGCCCGCGGTTCCGGAGATGGTCTGATACACCGAACCGAGCGCAACGCACGAAAGATCCATCGGAACCGGATCCTCGGGAATGTCCTTGGTAAACGCCTTGACGCGATAGTTGCCGTCGCCGGACTTGTTGGTCCAACCGCTGTCGCTTGCGCCTTTGAAATAGGAGGTGTTGGGATGGGTCATGTGAATGAGACCCATGTGATAGTAGGTATCCTCCTGGATCGTAGTATCATACGCAACATTGATGTCGTCGCCGGAGAAGGTAATCACGATCGCGAAGCGCTGACCTGGGGTCAGGGTCACCGGATTATCCAGCTTGATCGTCTGGTATCCCCAGTAGTCAAAATTGCCCGTCTTGGTGGCGGCAAGCGTGCCGGAGGTCGGATCGTCCACGGCGCAGCCGGTATAGACCTTTACGGTGTAGTTCGTGTTGTCGCCGTAAAGTGCCAGCGCGACCGCTTCGAGCGTTTCGTTGCCGTTTGCGGTAAAGACCTGCGCGATGGAATCGCCGGTCGTCATTTCTTCGGAGTTATAGTAGTTGCCGGAGCCGTCGTACTGGTAGTTGTGGTCGTAGTTGTCCACGTCCTCGACGGTGAAGAAGGAGATATAGCTTGCGCAGGTGGCGGAATCCTCATAGGAGACGTAGAAATAGCCGTCGGCGCCGATGTCGGTGCCCCAGGAGTTCTTGACAATCCACGCGCCGTTGTTTTGTGGACGATAGCCCTGATTGAAGTTTTCCTTGGCGAAATTGTCATCCCATCCAACGACGGTGACGTCATGGTCGGCGTAGTAGAAGCCAGGATCCTGGTAGGCAACTGCAGACTGGATCCAGCAGATGGTACCGTTCGACGTGTTGACGCCGCCGTGGTAGGCGGTACCCGCGGTGTTGCTGACACGCACGCCCATCGAGCCCGCGCCGTATTCCATAATATGGCGTTTGACCTCGTCGGTATTGGAGCCGAAGAAGTGCTTGACCGAGGTCACGTGCGCAACATTGTTTTGGTAAGCGTGCTCACTGCCCAGACCCGCGGAATTGGCGGAACTGTACATCAGCGCGACCTCGGACTCATCGGCAAGACCGGTCCAGCGCATCAGCGGATAGCTGACGAGCTCGCCGGTGCCGCCCGCTTCGAGGAAGTTCCCGTTGCTGTGACTGCTCAAAAAATATGTCTTGTCGCCGGTGAGCATACCCTCGGCGTCATATGCGTCGGTGTAGGTGTAATACGCAAGATGGTATTCGGACAGATTCAGGCTTTGATCCGCCTTTGCGCCGTCTTCGCCCACGTGAACGCCGTGCTTGATCATGTACGCTTCGCAGGATGCGGCAGCGCCGAACGTCCAGCAGGTGTTGAAATCGCCCTGATTCCGTACAGGCGTGATATAGCCGTAGGTGCGGCTGTCATAGCTTGCCGGAAGGTCTGCCGTTTGCAGTCCCTGCACGGACGCTGCGCCCGTCGAGGGCTTTGTTTTTCCGCGCGGCTGCGTGGGCAGAAGGCCCAAACCGTGCTGTTCGTATTCCGATTCCGTCGTGTTCGTCTCTTCCGCGAATACAGCGGGAGCGAGGCACAGAACAAGGATCAGAGTCAGTGAAAGGGCAAGGATTCGTTTCAGGAATGTGCGCATGTGGTTTCTCCTCATCAAGAATATACTCTGTTACAGAATATTATCTTATAATATAACATAAACACGGTGGATTTGCTATTACTTTTTTTGCATTTGACACAAAAAAAGAAGCGCTCCGAAAGAAGCGCTTCGATTGGTGACAGATTTCGATCAGTCAATGACCGTGGTATAGGTCGTTACAGAAGTCGTTCCGCCCATCTTCCAGAAGCAGAGTTCGACGTCCGCATTGCGGTTCATCATGAAGTAGTTCTTCGCTGAGAAGCCAAGGTGCGAAAGCGTTTTGCTTGCCGTATTGACGGCGTCGACCGAACCCTCGTTGACCGCCAGCGTCCAGAGGCAGTAGCTTGCGGTGAGCGTCTTGTAGCTGTACAGATAGCCGCCGCGGTTTGCAAGGAATGTGCCGGTGGAAGCATTGCGGATGGCGAACTTCTCGCCGTTCGATACGATCGTGAAGATGTACGCGTCGGTGACGTTGTTCAGCGCCGTGCCGTCGAGCGTCATGCCGGTATTTGCGAACGCCGCCGCTGCGCCTGCGCTTGCCGCTTCGAGCTTCTTGGTGCCGGAAACGCCCTTCAGCACGGTCATTGCATCGGTCTTGCCGTAGGTGATGACGTAATTGCCGGTCCAGTCAGCAGGCGCTTCGGTCACAAGCTCAAAGCCCGCGGCGGTCGTCTCAACGTGCGAGTACAGTGCCTTCAAAGTGATATCTGCGGTCGCGGAATAGCTTCCGGTGAGGACCGTCGGCAGCTCGGCTGCATTGTTGACGTCCTCCGTCACCCAGCCGAGGAAGGTGTAGCCCGCAGGTGCGCCAGCGGTGGGCAGCATGATGGACGCGCCTGCCTTGCAGTTCACGGCAGCGGGCGCGGTGACGCCGTTCGGCACGGAGAAGCTGACCGTGTAGCCGAGCGCGTCGACATAGCTGTCCGTAAAGGTATAGCCGCAGACCGTGCAGGTGTGCGTGGTATAGCCCTGTTCGGTTGCCGTCGGCGCGGTCACGACGTCGCTGTAGGTGCAGTTCTCTGTGACCGTATCGCCGCACTCTGCGCAGGTATGGCTGTGCGTACCGTCATTGTTCGGGGTCCATTCGCCGTAGGTGTGCGTGTGCGGCGCAACAGGACCAGTGCTGTAATATGTCACATTGCCGCCATTCTCCTTCCACCAGTGGACGGACTTGGCTGCAGTTGTGTTTGCGCTGCCGGACCAGAAGTAATTGCTGTTCGTGCTGAAGCTCAGCAGCGGATAGGAACCGTTGTTGGCGTTCGTCGCGCTGGTGACATTTGTCTGCGTACCGGGCGTCCAGTCGCAGCTGCCGGACGCATAGGTCGTATAGCCCGCAAGATACGAGCTTGCATCCATACCGACGTAGGCATTGGTGGACGCGCTTTGGATGGAGTAATAGCTGCCGTGCTTTGCAAGGCTGAACACGTAGGCATCCGCAACATTGCTCAATACGGAACCCGAAAGCGTTACGCCGGCGCTTGCGTAGGCTGCGGCGTTGTTTGCATTTTCGATCTGCGCGCCGTTGGAGCTCGGGGTCACGCCCTTCATGACGTACATGCCCGTGTCGGTGCCGTATGTGATGACATAGCTGCCGGTCCAGTCGGTCGGCGCGTTGGTCACGAGCTCATAGGATACTTCGCCCGCACCCTCTTCCACACGGGTATAGAGCGCATAAAGTGTCGTGTTCGCCGTGACGATGTAGCTTGCGCCGGGCAGAAGATATCCGGGCTTTGCGGTTGTTTCGTCCGAAATCTGCGTATCCGTCCAGCCGGAGAACGTCCAGCCCTCCGCGTTGACGGAAACGGACGAAGGCAGCGTGATTGCGTCGCCGTCAAAGGCAGTCTGACTTCCTTCGTTATTGCCGGCTGCAACAAAGTTCACGGTATAACTGGGCTTCGGCGCAAAGATGACGCGGATCGTGCAGTCACTTTCCGGCGTGACCGTGATGATGTTGCCGCTGACCGTCGCGGTCGCGGTGCCGCTCACGACCTCATAGCCGGAGACGCAGTAGCCGGTCGCGGGCGAAGCGGTGATCTTGATGCCGTCGACCGACACGGTTCCCCACGCGTCATTGTTCGAGACCGCAGTGATCGTATAGGCGGAAGCAAGCTTGATGCCGATATACTTCAGGTTGGAGCTTGCGCCGGACGGCGGATTGTAGACGCCGTTTTTAGGCTTGACGGTGATCGCACCGCCGCCCTTGATGGAGCAGCTTGTGCCGGTGAAGATGACGGGAGCGAGAAGGCTCCACGGATTTTCAACGTTATTGTACTGCGTAGGATCATAGCCGTCCTGCACCTTGAAGCCGTAAACGCCGTTATACTGATTCTGCGCGGCGTTCGCGGTCACGGCAACGCGGAAGTCGCGAACGAGGTCCGCGCAGCTTACGCCGGTCGCGTTGGTGATAGCGGAGGTTTCACTCGACGAATACTTGCTGGAGATCTGCTTATAGATCGTATTGCCGAAGCGTGTAAACAGATACTGGGCAAAGAAGGAAACCTGGGAATACAGCGCAAGGATATCGTCGATGTCGTTGTCCCAGTTGTACATGGAAAAGCCCTTGTGGAGGTTGAAGCTGGACTGATACTCGAATTCCTTCGGCGGATTCAGCCAGTCATTGTTGTCGGAATAGTAGTAGTTGATCCAGGACTGGATGCGTCCGACGACCGAACTGCCGGGATAGCAGATCTCCTCTGCCGCTGCCGAGAAGCACTCGTTGAGCCAGGTAGACATGCTGCTCGTGTTGGAATAATTGATCAGATGCTGATACTCATGCACCATCGTGCCGTAGGTATCGTCCATCCGCTTGTAGACATTGCCGCTGTTCGGGTTCTTGTAATAGACGCCGGGATAGGTGTCGATATTCAGGATCGGAAGTCCGTTGTTGGTAAGGTCCACCTGGTAGAAGAAGCCCGCCACATAGCCGCCGGAGCCGTTCCAGCCTTCATTGATGTTGTAATACAGCATGTGCAGCTTGCCGTCGCCGGAGGAACCGTTGGTGTGGTTGCCGAACGAGGACTGCATGAGATCGAACTTGGAATCGAACTCGTCTGCGGCAAGCTTTGCGTAGGACGTGTCGATCTCATCCAGCGGATAGGTGTTGTTGGAAGAGGAGACGGGCGTCCAGATATAGCAGTGGCTGCCGACATAGAGGCATTCGAACGAAACGCTGGAACTGCCGGTCGGCGAATACTGCGCGAGGATCCTGAACGTCTTGGTATCGCCGACGTTGTAGGACGCCTTGACGGGCTCCTGCGGCGGCGTGACCGATTGTACTTCGGACTGCGCCTGCGCTCTCAGTTTTCCATCAATATCGACCTTATAGATCGGCATATCCGGATTGAGCGCGCTCTGGATCGGGAACGTACTTGCGTTGGGCTCGACAGTCGTCTCGATCAGCCCGGTCATGGTGCCGGTAGAGTAGGACGCAGAGGCAGACGTCGAAGGATTGTAGATCACGACGTAGTCGCCCTCATAGCCGCCTGTCGCGTCATCGTCAATGATAATGGAGTTGTTGACGATGCGCTGATTTCCGTTCTCCGACGAATCCGTTGCTGCAAATGCCGGCACGGTCGGAACGAGCAGAAGCAGAACGAGCAGAACGGACAAAATCGGTCTGAATGCTTTCATGAAGGTCTCCTTTCCCGGTCACGGGGTCCTTTTTCCCACACGCAACCATCTTATTGTATAATAGCATAGGAAAACCCTGTTGTCCACAATAAAATACAGATTTGTTTATAAAAATAAGGGCTGCCCGAAGGCAGCCCGGAAGATTCATTCTATCACCAGTTCGACCTTTTTCTTTCTCGGCTTCGGAAGCGGAAGCTTGTCCAGAATGCGATGATACAAAAGCAGCAGCACGACAAACCCGACAACGATCAGCAGCACGATGCGCCACACCTTCCACGGTTCCCAGTAATACCCCAAAAGCGCATCCGCAGCGGCGATCAGCAGTGCGCCGGCGATCAGCCACGGCAAGGTTTTCCCGGAAAAGAATTTGCGAAGCGGTACATGCGGAAAGAGCAGTTTCCAAACGAGCGGAAATAATCCGACAAGCAGCGCGATCTCCAGAAGAAAGTGCAGCAAAAACTGTCCGACCGGCGAGCTGAAAAGCGCGGACAGCAGCACGGTCAGCACCTCTCCGATCCCCCACAGCGGCAGCAGCACGAGCGCTCGCACCGCTAGCGGCCACGATTGGATCCGCAGACAGATACGCTCCCGCAGCGTGTACGATTCGTATTCGTCGGTCTCAACGACGTACCTGCGGTGCTCCACATCGTCTACCACGCAGACGTGTGAAGGGTCGATCGCGGAATCGTCCGCGGTTTTCAGAAGCGTCGCAGGGTCGGTCACAACCGTATTGACAAGAAGACTCGCCGCGGTCACGACGCCTGCCGCCCCCGCCGCGACCTTCTTTGCGGCTTTGTGTTTCTTTTCTTCCATGAATGCCCTCCCGTAACGCCCGGATCATTTACCGTCATTGTAGCACAAAACAGTACGGGAATCAATCACAGCGAGGAATACGCGGTTGATATTTCCCTGTATTTCCTGTATAATTGCCGTATGATCGGCACAGAAATATTCAGAACAATTGTTTTCGAACTGATGGACGAGCTTCCGGACGAGTTTTTCCGGGAGCTTTCCGGCGGTGTCATCGTATCGGAGGCGGTGTCGGTTCCCGGATACGCCAAGGGAAACGATCTCTATACCCTGGGCGTATACCAGATGTATTCCGGCGTGCGGCAGATCACCTTGTTCAAGGGCTCGTTCGATCGGGTCTATCCGAATGCGGATGAAGCGCATGCAAAAGAAATCCTGCGCGGTGTTCTGCGGCATGAGATCCGGCACCATCTGGAGTCTTTGGGCGGCGTCCGGGACGATACTTCTCTGGAAGCCGAGGACGCGCGAAAGAAACAGGCGTATCTTGCCCGTCACGCCGCAGACGAACAATCGAAAACCGAATGAAAAAGCAAAACACAGCTCGTCTTGCGGCGGGCTGTGTTTTTCTGTTGTGTGATTAAGTCGAATCAGAACCTTGCCTTTACCGGAACGTATCCGCGGTAACGTTGTCGAGATCGACGTCCTTGGTCTCCCTGACCTTGAGCATGAGCAGAATCAGCGAAACCGCCATGAACGGCACGCCGATACACAGGAACAGAATGTCCATCGGGAAGAAGTTTTGCAGCACAAGGAACAGCGCCTGCCCGACAAACATGCCCGCGCCGATCATGACAGAGATCGTTCCCATCACCGAGGCGCGCATGCCGGACGGCGAGGATTCCGCCGGCATGGTGAGGATCAGCGTATCGGACATCGACCACAGTCCGCCGATGGAGCACCCGTACGCGATACCCGCAGCGACCGGTCCCCAGTTGAGACGGCATGCGAGCACGAACGCCAGAAGTCCCAGTAACGCCAGTCCGCCGAGGATCAGACATACCTTTTTACGGCCGAGCTTATCGGAGAAGAAGCCGCTGACGATGGTGACGACGCCGTTGACCAGCGGATAGATGATGAGCGCAGTCGATACCAGCGCAGTCGTCATTGCGCCTTCCAGCACCGTGGAATAGTACGAGGTATAGAAGGTCGTTGCAAAGAACAGGAATCCGGCGATCAGGATCCAGCGAAGCTGTCTGTTTTTGAAAATAAACGCCAGCGCGCGGAACACGCCGCCCTGTTCTGCGGTACCGTTCCTCTTATCCTCCTCCGCCTTTGCCTGCCGCTCCTGCGGCGTCAGAGAAAGGAAGCCGCGCCGCTGCTCGACGAACACCGGCGTTTCGCGCATGAGCAAAAACGACCCTGCACCGACAACGACTGCGACGATCACCGGGATCAGATAGACCATGCGCCAGCTTTCCGGTACATCCTCTCTGAGAAAGATCCGTGACAGTACACCGATCAGCGATACGGAGATCAGCGCGACTCCCTTTGCGATAAAGCTGTAAGTCGCGCGTTTTTCCTTCGGCGCGGTCTCCATGATATAAAGCACCTGCATATCGTTCGGCGTAAAGAACATCATTGCAAGCATGCCGAGAATATACTGAACCGTGCTGTGACTTGTCATCACGATCAGCATACCCACGCCCATCCCGACGGTGTTGATCATCAGAAACAGACGTCTGCCGTATCGGTCGGAGAGCGCCTTATAAAACGGTGTGATGATCAGGAACAGATTGGATGCCACCTGCCACGGCGCAACGGTGTTGATCGCCTTTGTATACTCCGGCGCATTGACGTCGCGCGACGCGATATGAAACAGATCGAACAGCGCATACGGCTGCATGGCAGAGTTCATGTTGGACGTGATTTCGTCGACAATGTAGATGATCGTCAGCACGATCATGGCAAACAGCAGATAATATGCGCCTTTCGGACGCTGCGCCTCCCGGTTAAGCCGCATGAGCTCCCTCTGCTCCCTGGCGTATGCTTTCTCTTTGTTCAATGCACATTCCCCCCTTTTCGATCTGTCGGTATTATAACAAATCCAATCCGCAACCGCAATGCCAAAGCTTTTTTATCTTGCAAAATGAGCAAAGTTCTGAGATAATAAGGATAGATCAATAGAGGAGGATCTTACATGACAGGCAGGAATCCCGTTCCCGGCAAGGGCGGCAGCACGTATATTCCGTTTGAACAGCGCACAGGCGAAAGCTCCGTCGTGTTTTTCACGCGCGATCTTTCCGAAAAAGGACTTCTGAAAATCTATGACCGGGTCAGCTCCGTCCTTTCCGGCAAGATCGCGATCAAGCTGCACACCGGAGAGGCGGAAGGTCCGAACATCATCCCCCGTCCGTGGGTGAAAGAGCTGATCGGCACGCGCCTGAATGATGCGGCGATCATCGAAACCAACACTTATTACGAGGGCAGCCGCTATACGACTGATGAGCATCGGAAAACTTTGGAGATCAACGGCTGGACGTTCTGCCCGGTCGATATCACCGACGCAGACGGCGTTGCGGAGCTTCCGGTACACGGCGGCAAATGGTTTGAGACCATGCACGTCGGAAAATCCATGCTGCAATACGATTCACTGCTTGTGCTCACACACTTCAAAGGGCATATGATGGGCGGTTTCGGCGGTTCGAACAAGAACATCGGCATCGGCTGCGCGGACGGTCGGATCGGCAAAAAGGAGATCCATACCGCAAAGGGCAGCGGCAACATGTGGAGCATTGCCGAGGAGGAGCTGATGGAGCGCATTTCGGAGAGCACGAAGGCGACGGTCGATCACTTCGCGCCGCACGTCTGCTTTATCAACGTGATGCGCAATATGTCCGTTTCCTGCGACTGCGAAGGTCCCGAAGCGGAGCCCGTCGTGACGCCGGATATCGGCATCGTTGCATCCCTCGATATCCTCGCCGCGGACGCCGCAAGCGTCGACCTTGTGTACGCGCTGCCGAACTTCGGCGGCAAAGCGCTGACCGAACGCATCGAAACGCGGCACGGGCTCAGGCAGCTCAGTTATATGAAGGAGCTCGGCATGGGCAACGACCGCTATACGCTGATCGACCTCGATCATGGCGATGCAGTCATCACCGCGGAACAGGCCGTGGAAGACGTCGATCCTGTCTGGACGCCCGATCGGTTCAACACCTTTCCGGGACGCAACAAGCGCGTTTTCTCCGAGCGGTAAACGCAAGCCGTACATTCGGATCATGCGAATCGCACACGTTTCGACCTGAAGCGGTGTCGAATAATCAGATCATGAATACAGCAACGCGCTGCATACGGGGCTTCCCCCGTGCAGCGCGTTTGTGTTCTGCCATTGACCGCACATCAAAAACAGAGCGATTGATCGGAATATGTGCTCATGCACAACGTGCTGATTTTCGGATCACTCCACGCCGAGCACGCGATAATCCTGCGCTTCCACCGCATCGCGCAAAACGTCGTCCGCTACGGGCGCGCTCAGCGTGACGACCGCAGTACCTTGGTTATGATCCGCAACTGCGGATTCCACGCCGGGGACCGCCTCGAGCGCTTTCTTTACCCGCGCTTCGCAATGCGGGCACATCATGCCTTCGACCTTCAATGTCTTGGTCATCGTTTGTTCCTCCTTTTTTGTTTCTTCTATCATGGATCTCAGCGCATCCGCCGGGATCGTTTTTCCTTTTCTGTCGTGCTTTGCGTCGTACGGCTTTATGAGATTCAGCCGCAGCGCGTTCATGCACACGAAAAAGCTGCTCAAAGCCATCGCCGCCGCGCCGTACATCGGCTTCATCTCAATGCCGTACAGTCCCATCGCAAGCGGGATGCATATCACATTGTAAAAGAACGCCCAGAATAGGTTTTCGTGAATGTTCCTAATCGTCGCGCGGCTCAGCCGGATCGCCGCCGTCACGTCGGTCAGTCGGCTCTTCACCGCCACAACGTCCGCCGCGTCGATCGCGACGTCCGTACCCGCGCCGATCGCGATGCCGCTGTCCGCCACCGTGAGCGCAGGCGCGTCGTTGATGCCGTCGCCGACCATCGCGACCTTGCCGAGCGTTTTCAGTTTCCGAATCACGTCCGCCTTTTCGTCCGGCAGCACGTTTGCGATCACGTGATCCACGCCTGCCTGCCGACTGATCGCCCGCGCGGTGCGCTCGTTATCGCCTGTCAGCAGCACGGTCTGAACGCCCATGCCCTTCAGCTCTTTGATCGCCTCTGCGGAGTCCGCCTTGATCGGGTCCGCAACGGCAATGATGCCCAGAAGCGTTCCGTCCAGCGCAAACAGCAGCGGCGTCTTCCCTTCCTCGGCAAGCGCGTTTGCCTTATTCTCTGCGCTTTTATCCGCCAGCCCGCGAGACGCAAGATAGTTGAGACTGCCGCCGAGCAGCTCCTTTCCGCCCAGCCGTGCGCAAAGCCCGTGCCCGGGCAGCGCGGTAAAGTCCGTCACTTCGGAAAGCGAAAGTCCCTCCGCCGCGGCGATCACCGCTTTGGAAAGCGGATGCTCACTGCTTTTCTCAAGAGACGCGGCGAGGGTCAGTAGCTCATCCCGCGCTGTGCCGATCGGGATCACATCCGTAACCTTCGGCTGTCCTTCCGTGACGGTGCCGGTTTTGTCGAGTGCCACGATCTGCGTCCGTCCCGCGCCTTCCTGCGCAGCGGCGGTCTTAAAGAGAATGCCGTTTTTTGCGCCGACGCCGCTGCCCACCATGATCGCGACCGGCGTTGCAAGCCCGAGCGCGCACGGGCAGCTGATGACGAGCACGGAGATCCCGCGGGCGATCGCAAACGAGAACGGACGACCGACGATCAGCCAGCCGATCAGCGTCAGCACGGCGATCCCGATCACCGCCGGCACGAACACGCCGGAGACCTTGTCCGCGATGCGCGCAAGCGGCGCTTTGGTAGCCGCTGCGTCGGAAACGGTGCGGATGATCTGCGCAAGCGTCGTGTCCTCCCCGACTCGCGTCGCGCGGCATTCGATGTACCCCTGCTGATTCATCGTCGCGGCGGAGACCGTGTCGCCCTCCGCCTTGTCGACCGGAATGCTTTCGCCGGTCAGCGCGGATTCGTTGACCGCCGTAACGCCCTTCAAAACAACGCCGTCCACCGGGATCTGCTCACCGGGACGAACGACGAAAACGTCCCCCGCCTGCACCTGTTCGATGGGAACCTCGGTTTCGACGCCGTCCTTTTTCAGCACGGCCGTCTTCGGCGCAAGCTTCATCAAGCCCTTGAGCGCGTCGGTCGTCCGTCCTTTCGACCTGGCTTCGAGCATCTTGCCGACCGTGATCAGCGTCGGGATCATCGCCGCCGACTCAAAGTAGAGATTCATGCCGTGATGCATGACAACGTCCTGCTGCCCGTTTCCTTGTGCAAGGATCATCAAAAACAGTGTTACAAGAGAATACCCGAACGATGCGCCCGATCCCAGAGCAACCAGTGTATCCATGTTCGGCGCCCCGTGAAACAAAGAGGTGAATCCGGAGGTAAAGAATTTGCCGTTGATCACCATGACGGCGGCGGCAAGCAGCAGCTCGAACAGCCCCAGAAACACAAGATTGTCAAACGCCTTCGGCGCGGGCCAGTTCCACATCATGTGTCCCATGGAGAAATACATGAGAATGAGCAGGATCGGCACGGAAAACAGCAGCCGTCGAACGAGCTTCGGCGTCTCGCGGTCCTTCAGCGCTTCCGCATCCGCCCACGCGGGCGAATCGCCGGACGCCGTCTTTTTTTCGGCGCCCTTCGGCGACGCACCGTAGCCCGCCGCTTCGACCGCGCGGATGATCTCATCGGGCGACGCGGTTCCCTCGACGCCCATGGAGTTTGTCAATAAGCTCACGGAGCAGGCGGTCACGCCCGGAACGCCGGACACCGCCTTTTCGACCCGCGCGGAGCACGCCGCGCAGCTCATGCCGGTTACGTTATATTGCTTCATATCCGCCCTCCGCTTACTTCATCATCTTTTTTAGCGTTTCCATCAGCTCGTCCATCGTGTCCTCACGACCTGCGCGGATGTCCTCCGAAACACAGGTGCGCAGATGGGTTCCGAGCAGCGTCGTGCAGAAGCTGTTCAGCGCAGAATTGACCGCGGATGCCTGCACGAGGATATCCGGACAGTACGCGTCCTCCTCCAGCATGCGCTCGATCCCGCGCACCTGCCCCTCGATCCGCTTCAATCGGTTCATCAGGTCGCGTTTTTCCTTATCATCCCGCATTCTCTTCCGATCATGCATACAATGCATGCAGCCGGTCTCTTCCATCTGAAACGCCCCTTTCAATACCCCCTATGGGTATTTATATTGGCTGTATCATATACCCCATCAGGGTATTTGTCAAGCGGTTTTTTGCAAACAAAAAATCCCCGGACCGGGGACTTTGCGCTCTGCTTTTACAGCGTCAGATTTCGGTGTTTGCGTCTCCCATGAGATCGGCGAACACAGCTCCCTCCGTTCAAAGCGTCTGACAGAGCCAGATATACCCGCCGGCAGGGAGCTCGATCGCGCCCGCGTCGCGCCGCTCGCCCGTTATGAGATCGGTGAACAGGGAAAGATCCTGCACCCACGCGACCTGCGTCTCATCCGAAAAATTGAACAGCGCAAGCAGTTTTTCATGCTGATAGTATCGTCCGATCCCGAGCACGTGATCGTTGTGCGTTTCGAGCGCCCATGTATCCGCCGCGTCGTCGAACACGCGATGGTCTCTGCGCTGCTCCTCCTGCCGTTTGATCGCACGGAAGACCTTGCCCTCGACCGAGGTTTTCAGTCCCCTGCGCCCCGCCTTTTTCCAGTTCATATCTCCGCGGTGCAGATACCGGCTGTCCTCGCATTTCAGCGGATCGTCATGGTAGCCGTAATCGTTCAGCCCGGCGATCTCGTCGCCGCTGTACAGCACTGGAATGCCGCTCATCGTGAACATCAGCGCGTGCAGCATATTGTTCCGCCGGATTGCGTCGGACAGCGCCGCCTTGTCGCCGCTTTCTTCTGCCGCCTCGATCCCGCACAGCGAAGCGGTCGTGCCGCAAAGCCGCGCATCCCCGAGCCGCGGATCGTCGTTGTACAGCTCACCGCGGGCGAAACTGCCCATCCATTTTCCGGTCAGATAATCGTTGAGATACTTTTTGTGCGGGATCTCCTCCTGTGAAAACCACCGGAGAAATCCGTAATCCAATCCCCAGCCGATGTCGTCGTGACAGCGGAGATAGTTCAGAAACGTATACTGCTTCGGAAGCGCGAAGACCTGCTCCATCTGGTGCTTCAGAAGCCGCACATCCTTGGTCGCCACCGTGTGCCAGATCGACGCCATCGTCGTGACGTTATAGAGAAGATGGCACTCGGGTTTTTCGACCGTACCGAAATACGGAACGACCTTAGAGGGCTCCATAACGACTTCGCCCAAAAGCAGTGTGCCCGGACAGACAATCTCTGAGATGATGCGCATCATGCGCACCAGCGAATGGACCTCTTTGAGGTTGCGGCACGACGTGCCGAGCGCTTTCCAGATATAGGGGACCGCGTCGAGGCGGATGATATCCACGCCGTGGTTGCAGAGATACAGCATGTTGTCCGTCATGTCGTTGAATACGACCGGGTTTGCGTAATTGAGATCCCATTGATAGGGATAGAACGTCGTCATGACGACCTTTTGCGCCTCTTCACACCACGTGAAATTGCCCGGCGCAGTCGTCGGGAACACCTGCGGTACGGTTTGCTCATAAGCGTTCGGGATCTCCCAATTGTCGTAGAAGAAATACCGGTTCTGATATTCCTTCTCCCCCGCCCGCGCGCGTTTTGCCCATTCATGGTCCTCGCTCGTGTGGTTCATGACAAAGTCGAGGCACACGGCAATGCCGCGCGCATGGCACGCTTCGGACAGCGCAAAGAGGTCGTCCATTGTACCGAGCTCCGGCTGCACCTTCCGAAAATCGCTGACCGCGTAGCCGCCGTCGCTTCTGCCCTTAGGGCTTTCCAAAAGCGGCATCAGATGCAGATAGTTCACGCCGCAGTCGGTGATGTAGTCGATCTTATCCTTCACGCCCTTCAGTGTGCCCGCAAAGGCGTTAACGTACATCAGCATGCCGACAAGGTCGTGACCGCGATACCAGTCCGGGTATTCCTCACGCGCGCGGTCCATATTCTTCAGAGATTCGGGACGCGCTTCATACGCGCGGTACAGCATATCGACAAAAGCCCGATATGCCTGCATGTCGTTGTGGTACAGCTCGCAGTAGAGCCATTTCAGTTCGTCCTCGCGGAGAACGTAGCGCCTTGTAAACTCCTGTGTCCAGTGCCCGCGTTCCATCATGGATTTACTCCTCCGTCAATTCGTCTTCGGTCGGCATGGCGGGGATCGCCGCAAAGATCGCGTTGCCGTTCGCGTCCGTCCCAGTCTGCGTCATGTCGATCAGGATCTCGCCGATGGTTGTGATTCTCATATTTATGCCTTCCCCTTTTCCCGGCTGCACATGGTAAATATAATGATATTTCAGTATATCGTATATCGAATCCGAAAGCAAGAGGGAATCAAATATCCGTGATTCCGCCCTTTCTCGCTTCCTTGGTCTGATAATGACACTTTTTTGATTGACAATCATATATTATCCTGTTAAACTATATGCGTACTGGTAAATAAATATACAGAAGGGGGTTATTGTTATGACCGGTATATGGCTGATTATTGCGTTCGTCGTGGCGATTGTCGCGATGATCCTGCTGATCTCGAAGCTCAAGGTACATCCTTTCCTCGCGATCATGCTGATTTCTCTTATTCTCGCACTGCTTGCGGGTATTCCGATGACGGATATTCCGGGCGTGATCGGCGCGGGCTTCTCCGGAACATTCTCGTCGATCGGTATCGTGATTATCCTCGGCGCTTTCATCGGCACCGTTTTGGAAAAGACCGGCGCGGCTTTGAAGCTTGCGGATATGGTCATCAAGGTCGTCGGTGAAAAGAATCCGGGTCTTGCAGTCGAGCTGATGGGCTGGGTCGTTTCCATCCCTGTCTTCTGCGACAGCGGCTTCGTCATCCTGAACCCGATCCGTAAAGCGCTTGTCAAGCGCACCGGCAAATCGAGCGTTGCAATGACGGTTTGCCTTGCCTGCGGTTTGTACATTTCGCACGTGTTCATTCCGCCGACACCCGGCCCAATCGCCGCGGCGAACACCCTCGGGGTCGGTGAAAACCTGCTGCTGGTCATCGGCATCGGCGTGCTGTGCTCCATCTTCCCGCTGATCGCAGGTCTTTTGTATGCGAAGTTCATCGGCAAGAAGATCAAGAGCGCAGACGAGGTTGCCGACAACGGCGAAGTTGTCAAGACGTATGACGAGCTTAAGGCGGAATTCGGCAAGCTGCCGAACGGCATTAACGCAATCGCTCCCTTAGTTGTCCCGATCCTTCTGATGGCGGCTTCTTCCGTTGTAACGATGGTCGGCTGGACGGGCTTCTTTGCGGATCTGTTCAAGTTCCTCGGCACTCCGATTATGGCGCTTGCCGTCGGTACTGTCTTTGCCATCATTCAGCTGTTCACCGCCAAGAAAGGCAAGGATTTCTACAATCTCACCAACGAAACGCTCAAGACCGTCGGACCGATCCTGTTCGTTACGGCGGCGGGCGGCGTGCTCGGCAAAGTCATTGCAACATCCGACATGGTGAACTTCATCACCGAGCATGCAAATGTTTTCCAGACGCTCGGCATCTTCTTCCCGTTCCTGCTCGCCGCGATCCTCAAGAGTGCGCAGGGTTCCTCCACGGTCGCGATCACGACCACAGCGGGCATCGTTGCTCCGCTGCTCCCCGTGCTCGGCTTTGCAACGCCGGTTGAAATCGCGCTCGTCGTCATGGCGATCGGCGCCGGCGCAATGACCGTGTCCCACGCAAACGACAGCTATTTCTGGGTCGTCACCAACTTCGGCGACATGACACCGGAACAAGGCTACAAGACACAGACGCTGATGACGCTCATCATCGGCATCGCGTCGATGGTCGAGATCTTTATTCTCAGCCTGATCTTCTGATTCCGACAGCATGCGCGCTGTCTTTTGAGACAGCGCGCTTTTTTCACAGGAGGGCAATATGAATCATCTCTTACGGTCCCATGCGGATCAAATAGTCAAAGAATCGATCGCCGCCGTGCAGCCGGACACCGCCGTGCAGCGCGCGCTGAAAAAGATGACCTTTCACGGGCGGGTGCTGCTCGTCGCCGCGGGCAAGGCCGCATGGCAGATGGCAAAAGCGGCGTCCGACGCGCTCGGCGACCGCATTGAAAAGGGCGTCGTCGTCACAAAGTACGAGCATGTGATGGGTCCAATCGCAAACTTCGACTGTTTCGAAGCCGGACATCCCGTGCCGGATGAAAACTCGTTCAAAGGCACACAGGCAGCTCTGGATCTTGTCGCCGATCTCAAGGAGGAAGATACGGTTCTGTTCCTTCTGTCCGGCGGCGGCAGCGCGCTGTTTGAAAAGCCGCTGGTCCCCGCTTCCGAACTGCAGGACATCACGGGTCAGCTTCTCGCCTGCGGGGCGGATATCACGGAAATCAACACGATCCGCAAGCGCTTATCCGCCGTGAAAGGCGGCAGGTTTGCGCAGTTCGTCTGGCCGGCACGGGTCGAAGCCGTCATTCTTTCGGACATTCTCGGCGATCCTCTGGACATGATCGCATCCGGTCCTGCCTGTCCCGACTCCTCTACTGCGGAGGACGCGATGCGCATCGCGAAGAAGTACGATCTGAAGATGAGCGACGCTGCGTTTGCGCTGCTCGCCGTCGAGACGCCGAAGATCCTCAACAACGTGCGTTCGCAGATCAACGGCAGCGTGCGCGAGCTGTGCGCCGCGGCGGAAAAGACCTGCAGCGCGCTCGGCTATACGCCGATCCTTCTCACCGATCAGCTCTGCTGTCAGGCAAAAGAGGCGGGTAGCTTTCTCGCTTCAATCCTCAAAACGCACGCGAATGAAAAACGGTCGCTCGCCTTCATCGCAGGCGGCGAAACGGTTGTGAAGCTTGTCGGCAAAGGCCTCGGCGGACGCAACCAGGAGCTTGCGCTTGCCGCCGCCGCGGGCATCGCGGGCATGCCGAACGCCGCAGTCTTCTCCGTCGGCAGCGACGGCACCGACGGTCCCACCGACGCCGCGGGCGGCTATGCCGACGGCGATACGGTAAAGGAACTTGCCGGGCACGGACTGACCGTGGACGCGGTCCTCGGCAACAACGACGCGTATCACGCATTGCAAAAAACAGGCGGTCTCATCATGACCGGTCCGACCGGCACAAATGTCAACGACGTCGCCGTCGCGCTGCTGCGGTTCTAAGCACAAACCGAAACGGAGAAGGCAAACGCCCTCTCCGTTTTGTATTCAGACGGATTACTTCTGCGATACGGTGAACAGCGAGTAGAAGTAACCCTTCGCTTCCATGAGATCTTCGAAGGTGCCGCGCTCCTCGACGACGCCGTTTTTCAGTGTAAAGAGCCCGGTGCAGCGGCGCAGGATATTTTCGTCAAGGTCGTGCGTGACGATCACGCGGGTGTAGCCGTCGAGGTTCAGGATCGCGTCCAGCACCTCGAACGACGTCTCCGCGTCGAGCGCCGCCGTCGCTTCGTCGACAAACAGCACGGGCGTTTTGCGAAGCAGCGCTCTTGCGATCGAGATACGCTGCCGTTCGCCGCCGGAAAGTCCGGAGCCGTTTTCGCCGCAAAGATACCCCTCGCCCTTCTCCTCGATGAGTTTGCTTAGGCCGGAGAGCCGCACCGCGCGGTCGACCTCGTCCTTCGGAAACTCGGAGAACATCGTGATGTTCTCGCGGATCGTGCTGTTGAACACGAACACGTTCTGCTGAATGATGGACACGAGGTCATAGAGCGAGCTTGTCGAAATGCCTTTCAATTCCCTTCCGTCGTACAGGATCTCGCCGCTGTAGTTTTCGGACGACGCCATAAGCAGGTTCAGGATCGTCGATTTGCCGCTGCCGGAACCGCCGACGAGCGCGTAGCAGCCGCCCGCCTTCATGTCCATATCGACGTCTTTGAGAACGGTCTTGCCTTCTTCATAGGCAAAGTTCAGATCGCGGAGCTCGATGCCCTTCATCAGCTTCGGTTCGATCGGTTCGCCGTCGTCGGGGACGTTCTTATGAAGCGCGTCCGCCAGCTTGTCGATCAGCGCAAAGGAGGACTTTGCGCCGGCAAAGAATTCCGGGAGCACCTGGATCGGTCCCAGCACGAAGTTCAGAAGCTGCACAAAGACGATCGCGGTACCTGCCGTGATGCCCGCCTTGCCCGAAACGGCGAACCCCGCGGCAACGAAGAACACGCCGAACTGCAGGATCGCGCCGGCGATCGTGGAGGCGTACCCGACAAGGATGTTCACCTTCGTCCGTTTTTTTGACGCGTCGGCAACTTCTTCGTTGCTGTCGTCATGAATGCGGGAGATGTTCTTTTCCGCTTTGAAGCTTTTGATGACCGAGAAGCCGGAAAGCGCGTCCTTCAGCATACCGGTGTAGCGTTCCTTTTTGTCGGAAACGTTCTTTTCCGCGACGGCCGCCCGATTCCCGAGCACGACGGAAACGATGACCGGCAGCAGAGAGAAGCCGATCGAGATCAGCGTCAGAAGCGGACTGTACAGGATCATCAGCACCAGCGCGCCGACAAACGTGACGCCGACCTCGACCGTGTTCTGCAGCTTCCGGATAAAATCCTGCTCGATCGTGTTGACATCGTTGCTGAGCGCGGAAATATAGAGCGAGGTGTTCTCGCCGGAAAACGCCTGAATTCCCTTTTCCATGAGCCGGTTGAACGCGTATTCGCGGTACTGCTTCATTGCCCTTGCGCGGAACTCGGAAAGGAAGGTGCGATCCAGGATCCACGCGGTAAACAGCATCGCAAACGCGCCCCCGGCGATGATCAGCAGCGTGCCGAAGCCGTAGGGGCATTCGCCGGAGATCAGGTCGGCTACCTCCTTGATGAGCCATGAGATGACAAGGCTTGTGCCTGCCGAAAGCAGCGAAGCGAGCATGGTCATCGCAAAGTTAAACTTGTTCTTGCGGAACAGTTCCCTGAGGAACGGTCGGCGCAATGCCTTCAATTCAGCTTTTGTCATTTGATTTCTCCTCCCAATCATCCGGTCTTTTGTCGTTTTCATTGTATCTTCCGCCGCTTTGCAAAGCAATCGACCGTCGGTTGTATTTCCTTCGGTTTCTCTACACGGTCGGTTGAGCGCCGCTTTGATCCTCTCCACAACCGGTTGAATTCTGCTTCGCAACGGATTCCCAAAGCGCCGTAAACGCTTCCTTTTCATATTCGTCGACGACGCTTTGAATTGCATCCGTTGCCGTCGCGCCCATATCGTCGTGGACGCTTGCGCCTTCGATGCGGTCAATAAAGCGGACGTCGCTTTCGTCATAGCTCGGGGAAGCGTCGAAGAACGCGGCAAGCGTCTTTGCCTTGATCAGGGATTCACGCGCGGCGTTCGTATCTCCCGTCTCAAACTGCATCTGCGCGGTCGCAGCAAGAAAAATGCTGCTGACTTTATCCAGAAAGTTCGGTTTGTTCCCCTTCCTCAGTCCGGTGAACACCGTGACACCCCAGGTCAGGATCGCCGCTGCGGATGCAAAGTCCCCGCGTTTTGCAAATACGTTCATGTAGCCGATGATCGTGTCGCACAGATCCGCCGTGATCTTTGCCATGGCTTCCGAAAGATACGGCGCCGCCTCCTCCGTACGGTTGCATTGCTGCGCCAGAATGTGACCGATCTTGCCGTTATAGAGTCCGCCCGCGTTGTTCTGTTTCAAAAGCGCGATTCCTTTATCCGACTCGTCCAGTCCCAGATACGTTTCCGCGATCTTTGCACAGATCGTCTGCTCGCTGATCTCCGGGTCCGTATTCTGATCGAGCAGCAGACGGGATCGTTCGAGCAGCCCCAGCGCGCGGTGAAGCATCGCCTTATCCCTGCTCTCAATGCCGAACGCGCGAAAGATCGCGGCGCTTTCCTTTACGATCTGAAACGAGTGCGGATACCGTTTCAGCGCTTTCTCCGCCTCCGCAAGCCCTTCCCGGTCCTTTTTGCGGCGGCATTCCCGCATGCGCTTTACGATCGCGTCGACGTGATTGTCCTTCATCTCATAGCCCAGAAGCGCGTCCACGGAGGTATCGAAAAAGTCCGCCATCTCCAGAATGAGACCGATATCCGGTACGGAAAGCCCTGCCTCCCACTTGTAGACAGCGCCCGCGGTCACGCGCAGCACCTCCGCAAGCTGCTCCTGCGTCAACGACCGTTCCTTGCGCAGCGCACGGATGTTTTCCGCGAGTTTCATTTCCATGCTTTCTGTCCTCCATCTCATTCCTACGATATGATCATACAGGATTCGACGGGAAATGTAAACAGACTGTTCTTACTAATAGTATTTTATTTTCCATACTGTCAGTATGTTTTTTAGGATGCAAATAAGGCGCTCCGTCCGGACCGTCTTTAACGAAACCAGCTCATTATTCTGCTGTAAAATCATCTGTAACTGCGCGTTCGAGCTCCCACAGATGGATCGAAACGTCACCGTGCGCGATCAGCCGTTTTTCGACTGCTATCGGAAAGATACGGGAGGAGAACACCGCGTCGCCGTCGTTGACGAAGATCTCGATCGAGCTGCGGTCGATGAAGATGCGAAGATGGCTGAGCCCTTTCGGCAGCGGTCGGGTCCGCTGCTCGCCCTGATCCGTATTGAACCGGCGCGCCATCTCGGAACGATCCACCGTGATCTCCTTTTTTGCGTCGTCATAGTCGATGCGAAATCCGCCCGAACCGTCCGCTTTTGCAAACAGACGCAGGTTGAGATCTCCGCCGCGACTGATGAGCTCGAGCTCGCATACGCGCGGCAGAAGGTCAGTCGCTTCAAGGTCGATCTTCATCCCGCGAAGCGCGCGCAGCGCGTCCAGCGGCTGCTGAATCAGGAGGCGCTCCCTGACGCGCAGCTCACGCGGGAGCGTCAGGCATCCGGACCATTCCCCCTCATTCGTCGGATAGGATGCGTCCGGCAGTCCCATCCACGCAACGAGTGTCGCCTTAGTTCGGTCGTGCGGATTGGCGGCGCATTCGGCTGCATAGGAATCGAAGCCGAAGTCCAGCACATGGAAGCGTGTGTTGTCCGGTGTGAACGTGAGCGTTTCCCAATCCATGTGCCCCAAAAGATAGCCGTTATGATGCACGCTGTCCCCGCGACCCGGAAGCTTCAGGTGCTGCGGGCAAAAGATCAGCACGTCGTAGCCGCTGATCGTCTCGATCGACGGACACTCCCACATATCGCCGAAGTCCTCAAATCCCGGAACCTTGAGCTGCCCCGCAAACGTCCAGTCCTCCGTCGGAGAATCGGACCGGTAGACGATCACGCAGCCTTTTTGTCTTTCGTCTGAGCGCCGATGACAAGGTAATACTTTCCGTTCTCCTTGTTATGAATGATCTTCGGGTCGCGCTGATGTTCGATATAGTCCGGGTTCGGTCCGAACAGAGGCGGAAGCTTTTCTGCCGTTCCGTCGTCGTTGAGCCTCACAAGGCAGGCATAGGACTTTCGCGTCCAGTCCTCGTCGCGGTGATTGCCCGTATAATACAGCCAGACCGAATCTTCGGTCGGCAGCGCGGAACCGGAATACGCGCCCTTGTTGTCGAATTCGGTGTCCGGACGGATACAGGGACCCATGTTTTTCCATTTCACAAGATCCTTGGAAACGGTGTGGTACCAGTACTTCAGCCCGTGCACCGCGCCCCACGGACACCATTGATAGAACAAATGCCAGACGCCGTCGTGGAAAACGAACCCGTTCGGATCGTTCAAAAGCCCCGTGACCGGCTGGATATGATACTGCTGACGGTAATCCGACAGCGCGATGCGCGCATGGAGATCGCGGATCTCCTCCGGGCTTTTCAACACGCGATAACGTTCTTCCTTCGTCCACGTTTTCATGGTCGTCATCCTTTCGTGTCTGTTTATATATGATTTTACACGAAATCCCGGAAAAGCGCAAGAACGAAATGTGCTGCGGATCTGCCGATCGATCTCTTTATGCCGGATACGTGTCCCGTCTTTTTACGCGCAGGCACGAGACCGCATATCCGACCGCGCCCAAGGCGGAAAGCGCCGCGCCGAGGATCCAATACACGACCGTCAGCGGATTTGTCGTTCCGTAGATTTCGAGTACGCCGGTCACAATGCTTCCGACGGTGAGCGCAGCGATCCCCGCATGCCAGAGATTCAGCGTCGCCTTGCCCGGATACGGTGCGCGTAAGCTCACGATGAGATACAGCGGCATTACGCCCATCAGAAGCGGGAACGCAAACGCGTAGATCATGCCGTAGGAATATACGCCGTGACCGAACGCCTCGTATACCGCGCCGAACAGCGCGCAGAACAGCGCAGCAATCAGATCGATCAGGATCAGTTTCTGTTTTGCCGATAATCTTCTCTCAGTACCCGATGTAGACAATGTCGCTCACGCTCCTTTCGCTTGATTTTCTGCCGTTGACGGGGTTGTTGATCACTTCGCCCAGGAACACCATCGACGAGGACCCGCCGCCGTCGAGGTTATACGCGGTCGTGCAGCCGAGCGACTGCATCAATTCCGCAAGCTCGTAGAGCGACAGTCCGTCGTTCTCGCTCGTGCGGCCGTCTGCAACGACGAACACGTAATGCAGATCGTCCATGACGCCGATCGCCGTGCGCGGATTGCTCGCCATTGCCCTGCCGACCTCGTCGTTCTCATCCACTGCAATCCCGCCGTCTGTCACGAGCGCCGGGCCGAAGCACAGCACGTTCCATGCGCCTTCATTGATCAGTTCCTGCGCGGTGATCTCGGATTCATTGACGATCCCGAAGCTGCCGTCTTGATAGACCACAAGGTCCTCGCTGCCGCTCGACGTGTCGCGGTACAGCACGCCGTTTCGGATCACATAGCCGGAGCGCTGCGCACCGTAGTAATCGCCGTTGATCGCAAGGATCGCGTCGACCGAATCCGCCATTGCCGAGGTCTTCTGCGTAATGTTCCTGCCGTAAGTGTTTTGGGCAAACGCCGTTTTCAGATAGTCCGCGTCCGCAAGCTGCACGTCCGCAACGTAAACGTCGGTATTCAGATACCGGTATGTGGTCAGTTCAACAGAAATGTTCCCATCCGAATAGCTCGTTTCGGTCACGACCGTTTCCTGCGAAAGCGCTGTCTCTGCCGTCTCTGTCTCTGCGTCGGCATTGATGAAAAGAATCGGCTCATTCGTGTCGGCGTCCGTCACAATCGCGATCGTCTCATTTGCGTCGGTCTCCTCCGCGATCGCGATCATTTCCTGCGTTTCCGTCGATTCTGACGTCGTCTCGGTCGATACGACCGCATACACATGCGGGATCAGAAATGTGTCGAGAAGCAGATATCCCGTAAAGACGAGCAAGGCAAGCCCGAACAGGATCGCAAACCATTGTTTTGGAAGTTTCATACTTGTCACCTCTGTGATCTTTCTTGCCGATATACTACCGCGTCAACCCTAAATGAACCCTAAATAAAAAAAGTTTTTCGTGATTTTTTGATTTATATATGATATGATGAAAAAAATGGTTGGAGAAACGATATGCGTCTGTTATTTGCCGAGGATGAAAAATCCCTGTCGCGTGCGGTGACCGCGATCCTGAAAAAGAACAACTATTCCGTCGATGCGGTCTATGACGGGCAGGAAGCGCTGGACTATCTCGAAACGGGAAACTACGACGGCGTGATCCTCGACGTGATGATGCCGAAGCTCGACGGATTTACGGTGCTTCGCAGAATGCGCGAAGCGGGCAGCAAAACGCCTGTTCTCATGCTGACCGCGCGCGCCGAGATCGACGACAAGGTCATGGGGCTTGATTCCGGCGCGAACGACTATCTCACAAAGCCGTTCGATACCAAGGAGCTTTTAGCCCGCATCCGTGTCATGACGCGGCAGACCGCGGTGCAGACCGATTCGAAGCTTTCGGTCGGAAACCTCACGCTTGATTGCGCAAGCTATGACCTTACGGGACCCGCCGGACACTTTAAGCTTGCAGGCAAGGAGTTTCAAATGCTCGAAATGCTGATGCGAAACCCGAAGCGGCTGATCTCCACCGACGCGTTCATGGACCGCATCTGGGGCTATGACAGCGAAGCGGAGCTGAACGTCGTCTGGGTCTACGTATCGTACCTGCGTAAAAAGCTGGAAGCCGTCGGCGCGAACGTGAAGATCAAGGCACAGCGCGGTGTCGGCTATTATCTGGAGGTGTCCGAATGATCCGGAAACTGCGCTGGAAATTCATCGCGGCGGCGATGCTGTCGCTTCTGCTTGTGCTCGGCACGCTGATCGCGGTGATCAATATTCTGAATTACCGCAGTCTCGTCGCGGAAGCAGACGATATGCTTGCCATGCTTTCGGAAACGGACGATTCCGTTCCTCTGTGGATGGACGGTCCCGATCCGGGCGAACGCATTGACGGCAAAGGGCACGGAAAACACCCGGTGTTCACCGGCGAACGTCCTTACCAGTCGCGCTGGTTTTCGGTCCTGTTCTCCGATTCCGGTGAGGTGTGCGATACCAACCTCCGAAGCATTGCAACCGTCGACGAGCAAACGGCAATCGACATGGCTGAGGATGCGGCGAAGAAAGGCCGCGAAACCGGCTTTTCGGGCGATTACCGTTACCTCATGAAGCAGGAGGAAGACGGCACGCGCTGGATCTTCTTAAACCGCGAGGGCGAGCTTGCGACGTTTCGGACGTTCCTTTGGACAAGCGTCGGAATATCCTTTGCCGGGTTTGCCATGGTCTTTGTGCTGCTCGCGCTGCTGTCGTCGCGCATCGTGCGGCCGATTGCGCAAAGCTATGAAAAGCAAAAACGCTTCATCACCGACGCGGGTCACGAGCTTAAAACGCCGATCACGATCATTCGTGCGGACGCCGACGTGATCGCGGAGGATCTCCCCGACAACGAATGGCTTTCGGACATCCGTGCGCAGACAGACCGGCTTTCCTCGCTGACCAACGATCTCGTGTATCTTTCCCGCATGGAGGAGGAAGGCGCGAAGCCCCAAATGATGGACTTCCCGATCTCCGACGTCGTGCACGACGCCGCGCAGCCGTTTTCCGCGATCGCGCGGACACAGGGCAAAACGTTCTCCGTGGATGTCCAGCCGATGCTTACGCTCCACGGTGACGAGAACACGATCCGCAAGCTTGTTTCGATCCTTTTGGATAACGCGATGAAGTATTCCCCAAAGGATGGAAGCATCGCGCTCGCGCTGAAAAAGAGTGGCAGACAGATCCTCCTTTCCGTTTCGAACACCGCTGAAAACGTCGAAAAAGGCAGCGCCGACCGGCTCTTCGACCGGTTCTACCGCGCGGATGCAAGCCGCAATTCCGAAACCGGCGGATTCGGACTCGGGCTTGCGATTGCAAAGGCGGTCGTCGAGTCACATAAGGGAAAGATCCATGCGTGGTCCGATGACGGTCGCTCCCTGACCGTCGAAGCAACGTTCACCGAATGATCGGATATAAGACAACAGCTCCGGGCAATGCCGGAGCTGTTTTTCTATCCTTATTTTATCTTCTGCCGTGTCCTCCACCGCCGTGTCCGCCGAAGCCGCCGAAGCCGTAATTGCCCGATGCGCCTTCCGTTTCGGACGACTGCGTCCAGCTTAACAGGGTCGCGCCGTCCTTTTCGACCGCGTAGGATCCGTTCAAAGCGAACGCCTCGGACGCGATCCAGCACGAGGAATAGGAACCGGAAAGCGTGAAGGAGAAGATCGTTCTGCCGCTTGCGTCAACGATGCGGTATTCGCCCGCGGAAAAGCCCGTTCCGCTTGACACGTACGTGTTGACCGAGCCGCTTTGCGGAATCTGACAGATACCGCCGAGCGCAACGATCGTGCCGCCGGTCACGGTAACGGTTCCGTCCACGTCCACCGAGCCGGACATGCCTCCCTGTGAGGAGCCGCCGAGCACGAGGACCGTGCCGCCGGTCATTTCAAAGCTGCCGTTCGAGTCAATCGCGTCGGTGTCGCCGGAGGGTGTGCGGATCTCCGCACTGCCGCCGTTTACACAGATCATCGGCGTTGCGTCGCCCTTGCAGGCGTTCAGTCCGTCGTCATCCGCATACACATAGACCGTGCCGCCGTTCAGTGTGATGACGTTCGCCTCCAGTCCCTCGTGGGATTCGACGATCTGTACGTTGCCGCCGTTGATCGTGAGCGCGCTGTCTGCATGCATACCGTCGTCCGCGGCGGTGATCGTGACGGAGCCGCCGCTGATTGTGATGCTGCCGAGACCGTTTGCGCCGTTTTCAAGCGCCGTGCCGCCGTTTGCGTGCAGGCCGTCGTCCATTGCAAAGATCGTGATGCTGCCGCCGCCCACGATGATCTCGTTCTCCGCTTTGACGCCCTTGGACGAGAACGTCGTTTTATTCGAGCTGCCGTTTCCGGTGGAAAGCTGTACCCAGTCGCCGGATATCACGCCATCCGAGATGGACGTAATGAGATACCCGTTCATCGCGGTGTTCAGTGTTTCGCCGGTCGTTGCCGCGGTGTAATTCGCGCCGTCCGGCTGCGTGCCCTTTGGAACAATGTGGATGAGGATGTTCCGATACCCGTCCGGCACGCGGAATACCAGCCCGTAGTATGCGGCGGTACGTCCGCTGTATACCATGGATTCATAGGTGCACTGCACCCATACGCCCGCCGATTCGTCGTCGTTATACAGGTACGCATAGTAATCGGCGCTGTCGCTGTACAGCGAGGTCGGTACGATCAGATAGGTCTCCGCGCCGGAAGCGACTGCGGCGCTGTCCGCATAGGATGCGGTGTAGATATTGACCGAGCACGTCTCCTCCTCGGAGATCTCAACGTTGTACGCTGCGCTGATGCCGTCGCACGCCGCGTAGATATCGACCTGTCCGCCCGAGATCGTCACAGTGCCGCGCTGCTTGTCCTTCGAAGAGACGTCGGAATTCTCGGTCTTGACGCCGTCGCTTGCGGTCGAGATCAGGATCAGATTGCCGGACTTGATCGTCACGGAATCGTTGCCCTTCAAAGCGTTGCCCGTCGCCGTAACCTTCAGCGTCAGGTTCTTGACCGAAAGATCGTCCTTCGACTTCACGCCGTTGTCGAACGCGGTCTCGACGATCAGCGTACCGCTGCCGGAGAGCTTCAGATCGCAGGTCGCGAAGATCGCCGCGTCCTCTTCGACGTTCTCCGTGCTGCCGGTACGAAGATCCGTCACGGTGTTATAGGTGTCCTTTTCCGCCTTCACGGTGACCTCCGCGGCGTTCCTGATGAGGATCGGCGCGCCGAAGCTGCATGAAACCGAAGCATTGTCGAGAATCAGCTTGACCTCGTCGTCGTCGCCCGCTTCCACCAAGATCTGTCCGTCAGAGAGCGCGCCGGAAAGCGTGTATTCACCCGCTGCGGTGATCGTATAGACCGCGCCGTCCGGCGTGATCGCGCCGGCGTCACCCATGACGGAAAAATCGTCGGTCGAGACCTTGGAATCATCGGTCGGATCGGTCAGCGTCTCCGTCTCGGGTGCGGCAGTCGCTGCGACGGCCGAGCCCTCTGAAGCATCCGCGGTTGGGGTGATGATGATGCCCGACGCCGCGTCGGAGGTCGAAGCGTCGAAGCTCGTTTGCGTCGTTCCGCCGCAGGCGACGCACAAAAGCGCAAGTATGATGAAAACAGCTGATAGTCGTTTCATGTGGATGTACCTCTCTTTCATTTATTGTACTATACGGTTTCGGATTGCGCAAGCATCAAAGCTGCGCCTGCTGTTCGCTGTACGGGAGCATTGCGATCTCCAGGTTGCCGTTTCGTGTGCGGAGCGCGTCGATGAACGCCTTCTCCTCCTTCGGGTCCTTCATGCGGATCAGAAACGACAGACGGAACATCGAGCCCATACCGGTCGTCTTGACGCCGATGCGTTCCGCGCTCTTTAAGTACCGCGCGAACACTTCGTCGAACATGTCGGTATATTCGAGCGATTCCGGCACGGTGACTTTCAGAAGTCGTTCCTCCGTAGTCCGCTTGCTGTCAAAGAAGTGCAGCGCGGAAAAGAGGAAGAACAGGATCCCGAGCCCGAGCAGGATGATGACGCCGTAGGCAAGATAGCCCATGCCGAACGCGATGCCCGCGCCCATGGCGATGAAGATCGCCGCGATCTCGTCCGCCGTGCCCTGCGCGGAACGGAAGCGGATCAGCCCGAACGCGCCGCCGATCGCAACGCCCGCGCCGATGTTGCCGTTCACGAAGGTGATCATGGCGCCGACGACGAACGGGATCAGCGCAGCAACGATGAAGAAGCGTTTTGTGGCGCGCACCCGTCTCGACATGATCCATGCGTACAGCGCGCCCGAGAGCACGGCGACGCCCGCCATGATAAAGAATTCGGAAGCGGTCACGGAGGAAGAATAAATCGAATCAAACATGATAAAACTCCTTTCTGTCTCTTACATCATGTGCAGCTCGCGGCGGTATGCCTCGCCGTACTTCGAGATGCTGCCGCGCCGGATCTTTCCCTCGGAGAAGATGCGTAAAAGCCACAGCGGGATCGTGTCCTGCACCTTGAGTTCAAGGATCGACTCGCCCCGGTCCAGAAGCGGGATCCCGACCGGCGCGTGATTGAAGGTCAGCTCGTCCATGCGGTAGCGTGGGTTCCGATCGATCGTGAGCCGCAGATCGCCGTCCGGTTCATAGTACGCGGTGCGGTCATAGAGGACCATGCACGACGGTACGAGCTTCTTATAGTAATCGCGGAAATAGGTGATCTCGCGGTCGATCTGTCCGTCCTCGTCAAGATCCAGCGTTCCTTCGAAAAACGCCCGCACCTCCGGGATCGTAGCAACAACGCGGCGCTTATAGACGATGCCGAACGCCTTGCGCTTGAGCTCGAGAAATACCGGCGTCGTATCGGTCGCGCGGCCGTAGGCGCGGAGCCGGATCTTTTCCTTGAATTCCGGCTTTTCGAGCGAAGCCCGGATGAGCCGTTTGTCCGGCGTATCGTAGTAGAGCGACGAAATCGTCGTAAGTCCGTATGCGTCCGGCTCCATGTGACCGTTCAGTTTCTCACAGAAAAACTCCGTCTGCTTTTCGCTTAAGATGTACTTCCATTCATACCGCTGCATCACGGTGATCGGTGCCTGTACGCTTTCCATATGCGTATCCTCGCTTTCTTTGATGGCTCCATCATACAGGCGCTTCCTAAAACGAAATTAAAAGAAAAAAAGAAATTTTAAAAATCAAAATCACGCTTATGCGTTGGATTTCTGTTTACGGCATACGGGTTTCTATGGTATACTGCGTGCATCAACAAACGCAGGAGGCGGCGCAATGAAACACGTCAGAATCTACGGAACGCTCGGTCCAGCCTGCAGGGACCGCGAAACCATAAAACAAATGCTTTCGGAAGGCATGACCGGCATGCGGCTGAATCTGTCGCACAGTACCCTCAAAGAAGCTTCAGGGCTTCTCGAAGCCTATCGTTCTGCGGCGGACGCATGCGGCGTGCATCCGGAGCTTTTGATCGACATGCAGGGACCGGAGCTGCGCATCGGTGTGCTCGACGCGCCGCTTCCGCTGATCGCGGGCGACGTGCTGAAAACAGACGCGCTTCCGTTTCCGATCGACGTACGCGACGCTCTGAACACCGCCGCTTTCCGTCAGGAGATCCTTTTAGACGACGGTAAGATCCTTTTGACTTTAGAAGCGTCCCATCGGCTTCGCGTCGTGCGCGGCGGCGTTTTGGACAGCCGAAAGAGCGTCGCGCTGCCCGGGATCGCGATCCCCTCCCCCGCCATGACCGAAGCGGATCGCGAACAGATCCGCATGGCGAAGAAATATGGCGTGACCGCGGTCATGCAGCCTTTTGTACGCTGCAAAGAGGACCTCATGGAAGTACGCAATGCGCTTGACCAAGCCGACAGCAAAGAGATCCGTCTTTTGGCGAAGGTGGAAAATAAAACGGGGATCGCACACCTGAATGAGCTGATCCCCTTCTGTGATGAAATTGTGATCGCTCGCGGCGATCTCGGAAACGCCGTTCCGCTTTGGGAGCTGCCTGCCGTGCAGAAGCGCATCGCCGCGGTCTGCCGTGAGGCAGGCAGGGATTTCATGGTGGTCACGCAGATGCTTGACTCCATGACGCACCGCCCCGTTCCGACCCGTGCGGAGGTTTCCGACATTTTCAACGCCGTTCTGGACGGCGCCGCATCCGTCATGCTGACCGGAGAGACCGCTTCCGGCGATTATCCCGTGCAGTCGATTCGGTATCTTATCAAAACCGTACGGGAAGCGGAAGCGCATCTCAGTTGATCCTGATACCCGTTACCGGATCTCGATCCGGCTGCCGGATTCACGCTTCTCAACGTGCAGCTGCGTCGGGATGTTGTCCTCCAAGAGCTTTACGTGACTGATGATGCCGATCATGCCGCTGCTCCGGCGGACGCTGTCCAGCACGTTCATGGCGTCGTTGATCGAACTGTTGTCCAGCGTGCCGAAGCCCTCGTCGATGAACAGCGCTTCGATCTGCACGCCCGATCTTTGCGCAACGGCGGACATGCCGATGGAAAGCGCCAGCGAAACGAGGAACTTTTCGCCGCCGGACAGCATGCCGACACCGCGTCCCTCCTTGTTCGGACAGCGGTTATCGTGCACCTTCAGCTCCAGTCCGCGCTTGTTTCCGGCGCCTCTCTCATCCGAGCGGAACAGCTGATACCGCCCGCTGTGCACATTTCTGAGCATCCGGTTCGCTTCCCCGATGACCTGATTGAACATCACCGCAAGCACGTACCGTCCGAGACCGATCCCCGTGTCGCCGCGCAGCTTCCTTGCAAACGCAAGATCGCTTTCCGCCTGCTGTGCGTTGTCCTTATAATGCGTCCACTTTACCGCAAGCGCCGCGCGCTTCCGTTCCAGTCGCCCGATATCCGTTCCGAGCTCCGCATCCCTTTGCACAAAACGTTTCGCTTCTTCGGTGATCTCTTTCTGCCGCGCGTCAAACTGTGCCGCGTCGGGTTCCGACTGATCCGACAGTTCCGTCTGCCGTTTTTTAAGGTCCTCCTGCGCTTCTTTGAGCGAAGTATCGAACGCGACGATCCGTTCGTGCATGCGCTGTCTCTGATCGGCAGACGCAAGCTTTTCTTTTGCCGCGGCGGCGTCCGGATAGCCGGTCTTCTGCAGCGCGTCAAGAAGTGTCGTTTTCGCGGCCTGCAGTTTTTCCTCCGCCTGCTCCCGCTCCTTTTCCGCGCCGCGGATGCGCTCTTTCAAAGCCGTCAGCCGCTTTGCCGCGTCTTCGTGCCGTGTTTTCAGCAGGATCGCGTCCTCCTGATACTGTGCGATCTGCGTTTTTTCCGCTTCGATCCGATCCAGAAGTGCTTTTTCGTCGGCGACGCCCTCGATCAGATTCCGTTCGGACGCCGTAAGCTCCGTTTCCGCTTTTACTTTGTTTCGTTCCGCTTCGTTCAGCCGTTCAGAAGACTCTGTCTTTTTGCGTTCGGCTTCCTTTCGCTCGTTTTCCGCGCGATCCCAAAGTTTTCGGATCCGAACCGCTTCTTCCTCCGCCCGTTCCATGTCGTCCTTTCCGACACTGTCGGCGGACTTTTTCGCCGGATGCGGATGCGTAACGCTTCCGCACACCGGACACGGCTCTCCCTCGGTGAGCGTTCCCGCGATCTCGCCGTAGATCCCCGCAAAATACCGATCGCGGTATTCCTTCGCAAGCGCGTCTGCTTCATCAAACGCAGTTTTCGCTTCAACAGCTCTCCTTTGGGCAAGCTCAAGCACCTTTGCTGCCGTTTCGCTTTCCTTTTTCGCACGTACGAACGCCTTCTCGGCGGCGGCGAGCGCCGCTTTCTGTTCGCCGCAGCTTCGATACGAGGGAAGCTTTGCTTCGTCTTCGGCGATCCTTCTCGTCAGATCCGCCACGGGAGACCGTTCCTCATGTTCTCTGAACCGTTCGGCGGCGTCCGTCTCCGCCTCCTGCGCAGCCGGAAGCATCTGCGTTTCGGACGCAAGTGCTCTTTTCCTTGTTTCAAACGACGCCTGCGCCGCTTCGCAATCTGTCAGCACGCTGCGCAGCGATTCCGCCTTTTCCGCCTCGCCGTATGCGGTGCGAAGCGCGTCGATCTCCGGCTTCTGCGCTTCCAGGCCGCGCACGTCGGCTTCCCGTCTGTGCATCTCTTTGAACGCTTCAAAGAGATGCTTGTCCGCGTCAAGCAGTTTCTGCTTCTTTTCTCCTTCGAACGTTTTGTGCGTTTCGGTAAGCGCATCCCGTTCCGCAACCATTGCCGCGATTTTTCCCGAGAGCGCGTCAACGTCAATAACGCCTTCCTCCTCCAACGCGCTCATGACGTCGCGCTTTTCATCATCCAGCGCCGCTTTCCGGTCCTTCGCAATGTTATAGAACGCCTGCGCATACTGCTCCCACCGCGCGGAATCGAAGATCTTTTGCAGGATCCCCTGCTTCTCGTCGGACGATGCGGTCAAAAAGCGTTCAAACTGCCCCTGCGGCAGCAGCACGACCTGTCGGAACTGCTCCTTTGTAAGTCCGAGCAGCTCCTCCGCCTTGCGGGTCAGATCGTCCTTTTTCGGATTCTCGAAAAACGGGATCACGTTGCCGTATTCGTCGATCTCCCCCGCCTCATTCTGCGGCAGAAAATTGACCCGCTTCGGGAGGAGCGCGCGTTTGAACAGATATGTTCTGCCGCGGACGCAGAACGTGAACGCAACGAACGTATCAAGCTCCCTGCCCGCCTGCGTGCAGCGCCATTCCTCAAGATCGTTTCTGCCGTTTCTCGTTCTGGACTCTTCGCCGCTGCCGCCGCCGTACAGCGCAAACGTCATGGCATCGAAGATCGTCGTCTTGCCGCTGCCGGTGTTTCCCGTGATCAGAAACATGCCTTTTTCGGCGAGCTTTTCAAAATCGACCGTCTGTTTTTCCACGTACGGTCCGAATGCCTGCAATTCCAGTTTCAGCGGTTTCATAGTTCCACCTCCCCGACGGACTCCATCGCTTTTCGAAACAGCCCGATCAGTCGTTCGTCCGGAGACACGCCAAGCTCCTCTTCGCTGAAGAAGCGGAACACCTCGACGGGATTGTTCCCAAGCTGCTCCAGCTCCTGTATTGTCATCGTCACGGACGCCGATTCGTTTTCAAAGGTCTTTCCGCACGCGTCCAGAAGGTTCGGATATATCTGCTGCAGCACGGACAGCGTTTCAAGCCCGATAAAGCTGTCTGTCACGACGACGCGCACATAGCCGTTTTTCACTTCGTCCGCGCATATCGGATGCAGCACCTCCTCGAGCGTTCCCGTGATCGTCGTGCGGCAGTGCAGAAGCGGCAGCGGCACGATCCGACGCTCCATGGTCCGCGTGTCGATCAGCGTCACGCTCTTCTCCTGCGTCTCCTCCCTGCCGAACGAAAACGGCATCGGCGTTCCCGAATATCGGATTGTGTCCGAAACATCCTGCGGCTTGTGGATATGACCGAGCGCAACGTAGTCGAACCCGTCGAACACGCTTGCCGGGACCTGCATGGCAAAACCGATCTCCGCGGCGCGGTCGCTCGACGACGTCTCTGCGTTCGTAATAAACGCGTGCGCCGTCAGTATGTGCTTTTTGCCGGGCGTGAACGCCGCGCGGCAGTGATCCAGAACGACACGATACGCGTCCTCGATGCTTTCGATCCGGTCCTTCTCTTCCGGATAGATGCTCTTTACCTTCGCCTCCGTGATCCAGGGCAGCAGAAAAACCTCGGCGTCATCAAACGGCACCGCCGCGGGCGTTTTCGTAAGCGCTCCCGCAATGTGCAGCCCGACTGCCTTCAGCAATTCGCTGCAGCTTGCCAGCCGTTCCGCGCTGTCGTGGTTTCCGGCGATGATCAACACCGGCACGCCCAATGTTTTGCAGATACGCGTCATGGCGTCGTCGTAGAGTCTGATCGCCTCCGCGGACGCCACCGATCGGTCGTAGACGTCGCCCGCGATCAGAACCGCCTCGACTCTCTCCCGTTCAATGATACGGCAGATCTCGTCTATGAAGAATTCCTGATCCGCAAGAAGCGACCGTTCGCAGTCGATCGCACCGAGATGCCAGTCGGATGTGTGCAGAAGTATCATATTGCCTCCTTGCTTCGTCAATATTGATATTTTACCATAAAAACAGCCGCCAAGTAAATCAATTTGCCGGACGAATCAATCATTATAATCATGTTTCAATTCAAACTCGTGCAGATGTTTATCATGCAGTTGAAACAGCGGAAGCCGAATGCCTCCGCTGTTTTGGTTTCCCGTCAGAATTGATTGTTGCAGTATGAGAGATAGTCATCGCTTCTTAACGCATGCGAATCCCCGACGATCACATAGATATCCGCAACGTCGTATTTCTCAACAAGGTCCGATACGGAACCGAGCTGCTCCTTCGTATAAAACCGCGGGTCATACAGAAGCACGCGATCGTACGCCTCCGCGAAAAACGGCGCAGTGCACAGGCCGTAGGAATCCGTAACGACCAGACAGGTCTTCTTCGGTTCGCCTTCGACGTCCGTACGTTCGATCAGCGTCAGATTGCCCGGAACGCCGAGATACACGGTATACCGATCTCTGTCGTTCGCGTCCCTATTGATGAACGGGATCTCTTTCCATGTATCAGGCGCTTCAAAACGCTGCACGCGAACGGGATGCGTCGGCGTCAGAATGTCGAGCGTATCGGGATTGTTCTTCATCTGATTCGTCGGGCTGTCGCGATAGATCGTCCCGAGGAACGGGTATTCCTGTTCCTTCGGGAAAGCGTCATAGGGCGGAAGTGCCTCGCCTGCTTCCTCCATCATCCTCGATACCGTCAGATACGCGCCGTACGGCGTCCAATGCATATCGGAACGGAAGAAGACATACTCGCCCCGGATCAGCGGCTCCTGCAGAAGCTGGAGCGTGCAGAACGCAGTCACGTTATCCGCGGTTATCGCATGGATGAACGGCTCGATCTCCGACGTGAAGCCCTGCGGGTCCCGATACGTCAGAAGCTGATACGCCCGCGCGCTGAACGGAACGATCGTATATGTCAGCACACCATCCTCCGGCAGCAGCGAAGCATATGCGTCAAGCAGCGCGGCGATCTTCTGAAGGCGGTATCGCTCTGCCTTGTAGATCACAGAAGTACCTTCCCCGCAAACCAGCTTGCATTTCAATTCCGACGGATAATCGGAAATATCGACAGGCGGTTTTGTGGGGCGGGGCGTCGGCGTCGGTTCCGGCGTTGGCGTTGGCTCCGGCGTCTGCGGTTCGGCTGCGTCGACTGTAGGCGAAGCCGTCTCCGGTGCGGGTGTGTCCGTCGGAACAGGCGTGCGGGTCGGACGCGGCGTAACGATCGCCGCATCCTCCGGAATCTCCTCATGATACTGCATATCGGCTACATTGTTTTCGGCAACCTTCACATAGTCCTCCCATGAGGCGATGCTTCCAACCTGTCTGAGATTCTGTGTCGCGCGGATGATCCCTGCGCGCACCGGAAAACGATCGGAAAGAAAACGCTCCAGACCGTCGGCGAACGATCCGTTGAAATAAGACGACACGCCGGGCGCCGGACGTTCGGCAAGCATTCTGTTCTCCGTTTCGGAGAAAGCCTGACCGTTCGGAACAAGGATCAGCTCATACAATCCGACCGCAAGGAGCAGCAGCAGCGCAAGCAGTGCCGCTGCGGGTAAAACGTACTTTCGCATGTTGCCCTCCTTTCAGAATCGGAAATACAAAAACGGGTTAAAGCTCTGCCCCACGAGGAACATCACGGACAGAACAAGAATCGACAGTGCAAGCACGCCTTTTAGGTAGGGGCGAAGCACGTTCTTTTTCCCTTTTTTGCGGCGTTCCTTGAACTTTTTTACCGTCTGCTTTCTGAGCGGCAGCGAGCAGACGACGCATGCGAAAAGCAGCAAAAGATTGCTTTTCAGCGCATAGATCGCATGCGGATCGGAGATCGGCACCGACCACGGAGCAAACATCGCCTTCAATTGCGCGCCGATCTCGGCAAACGATTCATTCCGGAACATTACGAACCCGACGACCGCGATCACGATCACAAAAAAGCGTCGGATGGCAGCGGGCGTTTTATCCAATACCCGTTTCAGAACGAGCCGTTCCAGGATGATGAAAAATCCGAAATACAGTCCCCAAAGCAGAAAGTTCCAATTTGCGCCGTGCCAGATGCCCGTAAGCGCCCAGACGACGATCATATTGAAGATCCATCTCACTATGCCGACGCGGTTGCCGCCCATCGGAATATACACGTATTCGCGGAAGAATGCGCCGAGCGAGATATGCCAGCGGCGCCAGAACTCGGAAACGCTCTTTGAAATGAACGGTGCGTCGAAATTTTCAAGGAACCGGAAACCGAGCATACGTCCGAGCCCGATCGCCATCTCGGAGTATCCGGAAAAATCAAAGAACAGCTGCAGCAGAAACAGGACTGCGGCAAGCCATCCCGAAAGAAATGACATATCCGCACCCGTCGGAAGCGTTTGAAGCACCTCGCCGCACAGATTTGCAAGCAGGACCTTTTTCCCGAGCCCGAGCGTAAAGCGGAAAAAGCCTTCACCGAATCCCTGCAGCGTGACTTCACGGTCCTCGATCGCATCCGCCACATCCTTGTAGCGCACGATCGGTCCCGCAATGAGCTGCGGAAACAGCGAAACGTACAGAAGAAGCCGGAACGGGTTTTTCTGCAAAGGCGCGTCGCCCCGGTAAACATCCACCGTATACGTGATGATCTGGAACGTGTAGAACGAAATGCCGATCGGAAGCTTCGGTGCTGCCATGCGGAACGTGCTGCCGAACAATGCGCCGGCACTGTTGACAAGGAACGCCGAATACTTGAAAAAGAACAGCGAGCTTAAGCTGATGATGACGCCTACGGCAAGCGCCGCTTTGCGTCCGCCGGACGATCTTGCGTCGGCGATCACTCTTGCGCATACATAATTGACGGCTGTCGAAAGGATCATGGCAATGATCCAGACCGGTTCGCCCCATGAATAGAACAGCAGGGAAGCGACGAGCAGGATCACATTTCTGGCGCGCGTGTTCCTGACCAGCGTATGCAGCCCGATCACCAACGGCAGAAATAAGCATAGAAACGTCAGCGAAGAAAATACCATACTGTCGAAAACCTAACAGAATTTGCTGTCATTCTACCATTTTATACCGTGGTTGTCAATGAATCCGGTTTTTCCTCCTCCGGCTCATCTGAAAAATGACGGTTGAAAACGCGCGACGATTCGTATATGATAGTACGCGGAAAAATAAGGGTAAGGGGTTACTATGAAACGAATGATCGGGACGGTCGTGACCGTCGTTGTCGTATTGACGCTGCTTGTTTTGGGGATCGTATTGGGACGCGCCGCGCTCACCGCGGAACAGGCCGCAACGCTGAAGATTCTGCTGATCGTGTGCGGATGTGCCGTCGCGTACTGCTTTATCGTCGGCGAGCTTTCGCAGAATTTTTCGCAGATGGACAAGCTTTGGAGTATCTTACCGATCGCGTACGCCTGGATCGTCGCGATCCGAAACGGGCTGGATCTGCGTACCGTCGTTTATGCGCTGATCGTCACCGTCTGGGGCGTTCGGCTTACAATCAACTTTGCGAGAAAAGGCGCGTACCGGCTGAAATTCTGGACCGGCGAAGAGGATTACCGCTGGTCGATCGTGCGGAGCAATCCGATCTTTTCGCACAAGATCCTCTGGACGCTGTTCGATCTCTTCTTTATCAGTTTTTATCAAAATACGCTCGTACTCGCGATCACGCTGCCCGCGCTTGCCTGCATGGACTCAAAAACGCCGTTTGGCGTATGGGATATCGTCGGCGCGGCACTTGCCGTCGGGTTTCTCGTGCTCGAAACGGTATCCGATGAGTATCAGTGGAATTTCCATCAAACAAAAAGGAAGCTGCTGAAAGACGGCGGCTCGCTCGAAACGCTTCCGCGTCCGTATGACCTCGGTTTCAACACCACCGGTCCGTGGTCGCGGATGCGCCATCCGAACTATCTCGGCGAACAGGGGATCTGGCTCTCCCTCTATCTCTTCGCGATCGGCGCCGGCGCGGCGCAGTGCGGCATATTCCATTGGACGGTCATTGGTCCGCTTCTTCTCATTCTCCTGTTTATTGGAAGCTCGACCCTCGGCGAATCGATCTCGTCCAAAAAATACCCGCGCTACAAGGATTATATCGCGCAGGTGTATAAGTACCTGCCGATCCGGAAATTCGATCCGGATAAATAAACTCTTTCAATCACTCGACGGTGTCATCCCGAGGAGGCGCCGCCTCGGAAGAATCTTTCGCAGCGTCGATGCGCAAGATCCTTCGCTATCGCTCAGGATGACACATCTTTTGACAAAAGCGGCTGTCGCGAACGCGGCAGCCGTTCTTTTTATACTTTTCTGTAAAAGGTGTAATGATGGGTTTTTCGGAATCCGAGCGTTTCATAGAACGGCATGTCCGAGATCACGTACGCTTTCTTTGCGCCGAGTGCCTTTGCACGATTCAGCGCTTCATAGAGCAGCGCTTTCGCAAGCCCCTTTCCGCGGTGCCGCGGAACCGTGCAGACCGGCTCGACGTAGGCGTAGTCGGTCTTTTCGCCGTACCACAGGCAGCAGAACGCCGCGTATTCGCCGGTCCCGTCAACCGCCGCAATGCCCAATTCACGACGCATATGCTTTCTCACCCGCGGCACAGCCGTTTCCTCGCGTTCGAATTCCGCGCGGTCCTCGCCGTGATCGAAGCCCTGCCAGAAGAGCCATTGCAGCGCTTCCGCATCCTGAACCGGATCCGGCTCATACAGCGAAAAGCCGTTCGGCAGCGCCGCTTCCCGCGGCATATCAAGGTCGATCTCCATGATCGTTTCGGTCTGTTCGATCTGCAAAAATCCCGCGCGTTTCGCCGCCTCGATCTCCGCCGTGTTTCCGTCGCAGATCGCGATCGCAAGCCCTTTCTCATCCTTCATCGCGTCATAAGCATATGCAAGGAGCTCCGGATACAGCGCGGCATACTCCGGCAGCACGCCGCAGAATGCCTCGCCGAAGTACATGTCGTAGATCGCCGCGCCGACGACGCGTTCCCCGTCGAACCACAGTCCGATCGCGTCCCTTGCGCCTTTGTCGAACGCCGGATGCTCGTACATCCATTCGAACCGCGCCCAGTTCCAGTTGATATGCGTGCGGTCCGTTCGGTTCAGCTCGATCAGAAAATCGCAGACCGCCTCGTAGTCCGCATCGCTGAAATGTCGAAATGCCATCCCCTATCTCCGTTCCTTCAAAAACCAATCGTCCAAAAATGCCATTTGCTCATCGGTGTGGAACCAATGCTCGCCGTTCGGCATGACGGTCAAGCTTGCATCGTGTGCTTTTGCAAACGCCGCGATCGTCTCAAACGGGGTCAGATCGTCGTGCTCCGCGTACAGGATCGCGGTCGGCACATTCCATTCGATGGGATGCTCCCGCACCCAGCAGAGATATTTCCACGAATGCGCCAGCCCGAAGCTGCCCGGGATCGTACCCTTTTCCTGCAGCGCTTCCTCCGACACTCCATCCTGCGCCATGAGCATGAGGATCAGCTCTTCCATGTCCACGACCGGCGAAATGAAATACGCGCGCTTCAAAAGCCCGTCGATCCCCGCGTGCATGGCAAGGAACGCGCCGAGACTGTACCCGATCAGGCTCACGCTTCGGTATTCCCCGCAAAGCTTCCGAACGGCGTCTTTGATCTCCTCGCCCGCGTCCCACGGCGCAATGCCGTGATAATCGAGCCCGATCACATCGCAGTCGGGGAACAGCGGCTTGTAATGCGCCGCTTCCTCCGCGCTGCCGCCCATGCCGTGCAAAAACAGGACCGCGTCCTTTTGCTTATTTACGCGATCGTCCAGAACCAACCGCATTTCGACCAGTTCCTGCCATCCGTCGGTGCGTGAACGGAAGCCCAGCGGATTCCGCCCGTATTCACGGAAGCCGAAGCTTTCATACAGCGCGATCGCGCGCGTGTTGTCGGCGACAACGGAAAGCTCGATCTGCGCGTAGCCCGCGGCTTTCGCACATTCGATGCACGCCTCCGTGAGCGCGTGTCCGATGCCGAGCCCCCAGTATGCCTTGTCGATGCTGATACCGAAATCGGCGCGGTGCCGCATCTTGGATTTCGGGCTGAAGCGGCTGATCCCCGCAAGCCCGGCAACCGTTCCGTCGATTTCGGCAAGGATCTCGATCCCGTTGTCGCTGTCCGTCTGCCCTTGCAGGAACTTTGCCTCGCTTTCGACAGTGTGCGTGCTTTCATCCGGATAGGACGCAAGGAAATCGGTCTGCTCGTGCGTCAGCAAAAAGATATCCAGCACCGCCTGCGCATCCGCGGCCGTGCCGTTGCGAAGGGCGCATCCCCTGCCGTCCTTCAATGTGACCGTCTTTTGATACTTCATGCGGTATCCTCCTTTTGCCTTATCATAACAGAAGCGCGGGGCAAACGCAATGCCCCGCGCCTCTCCTCATTTTTTCAAAAGGCGATCAGCCAGATCGTGCGGCTCACAATATGCAGCAGCGCATGGCTCAGCATGGCGTACTGAATGCCGTATTTCCTATAAAGCCTTCCGAACAGCATTCCGAACGCTCCGTTCAGGAGGAAGCAGCGCAGCAGGTGCATCGGTGTGAGCGTCCCGATCGTCTGCGCCGTGGCAGGCAGATGCCCCGCAGCAAACAGCGCCGCCGCTATAAGGTTCGCCGCGATCAGCACGCCGGTCGGAACAGTCTCCCTTTTGCGGAAAAACAGCTTCCAAAGGAGGAACGCAATGAGCGACATGAGAAAGAGCCGCAGCATGACCTCCTCGATGATCCCGCCGTACAGGATCGACGTGATCCACGTATCGGCGTCAAATGTGCCTGCGGCGGCATAGGACGCGCCGATTTCCGGGATCCATTTCCCGAACGTCCACGCGTCGAGACTCAGAATCGCGCCGAACAGAACGGAGACGGTCAGCGTAATAAGCAGCGGCTTCTTTTCGACCCGAAACGAACGCATCAGCCCGATCCGATCGGACAGGATGTACCCGAAAAACCCGCAGACGAGAGCGTACAGAACGGTCTGTACGACGGTGACCGCTAAAAGGACAGTCTTACTTCCGAACTGTTCGATCGCCTGCGCAACAAGCGCCGGATCAAGCAGCTTCAGCGAATACCGCGCGGCAAAGTAACCCGCGACGATCGCGACGGGCAGCAGCGTCAGTGTGAACAAAAGCGCTTTTTTCGTTCGGCTCATTTCGCTTCTTCCCACCACGTTTCCACGCAGAAGCCCTTATGTCCGCATGCCGTACAGGTCAGCTTGCGCGTTTTCGGCGTATGCGCCGCAAAGAACATCTCTTTGAACGTGGGGCAGAACACCCTGTGGCATTGCGGACAGATGTAAGCGACGTGTTTGTAATAATACCGGCTCATAATAATCGCAAACGGGATCGCCAGCGCCGCCCACAGCACGAAAACCCACCAAATTCCTTTGAAAGCCCAAAGCAGGATCCCCGCGCATTGCAGCGCCAGAATCGGGAGTCCGAGCAAAAGCATCCAAAGGATCATACGATGTCTTTTCTTTTGGTTTGTCATGGTGATCGCCATATCGCCGATGGATTCCACGGTAAAATGCCTGTCCGACGCGGCTGCCTTTCTGAGCTCCGCGATCTTATCGAGCTTTGCGTCAAGTTCCCCGCGCTGCTCCTTAAGATCCTTTTCCTGCTGTTCTAACAGCAGTTCGATGACGCGTCCGGGATCCTCTTCCCGAAGGAGCTGTCCGATGGTGTCGATGGAAAGTCCGATCTCCCGCAAGAAGCAGATGACCTTCAGCATCCGAAGATCGTCGTCATCGTAGAGCCGCCGTCCGCCTTCCGAGAGCGCGCTCGGCGTCAAAATCCCGCGCGTATCGTAATACTGTACAGTCCGCACCGTGACGCTGCAGAGCTTTGCCATTTCACCGGTTGTGTATTGCGACATGGCTTTTGCCTCCTTTCACCCTCGGTTTTACCACATGACGCAGCGTCATGAGCAATACCTTACGTTACATGATTTTATGAGAATCCGCAAAATTTTGGTATTTTTACCGTCTTTCGAACCTTTGTACACGGAACCACGGCGGTTCAATATCCTTTACAGATATACTGAAACCGCCGTGTGCTCAGATCATTATTGTCCGTCTGCGATCCGGATGCTGATATCGCCCGTTACGGTCGTGATCTCGCATCTGCCGCCCGAAACGCTTTCCGGCACCTTCACGTCTCCGGTGGAGGTCTCCGTTACGAACGTCTTTGCGGTGCGCAAGCTTCCGGTCACATCACCGGTGCTCGTTTTGACCCGGATCTCGTTTGCGTCGCAGTTATCAAAGGCAACGTCCCCGGTGCCCCGTTCGATTGCGAGCATCCCGGACACGACGACATCTTTGAGCTGTACCCTTCCCGTACTGCCCTCGGATTGCAGGTTTTTGCAGGTAAGCGCATCAAGGGTCGTCCTTCCGGTGCTGCACTGCAGCGTCACGTCCCCCGCGCACGAAACGGACTGCATCCGAACGTCGCCGGTCGTGACGATACATTTGATCGCGCCGGCGGAGATACCGGTGAGCGTAACGTCCCCTGTGCTTAATTGGATCGAAAGCTTATTCGAAACGGACGCGCCGCAGCGCACGTCGCAGGTGCTGCCGGTGATGTCGATGTCGTTAAAATGCAGGTTTTCAGGGATATCGACGTCGCCCGTATGCGTTTCGATCAAAAGCGCCTCGTATGTGTCCTTCGGCAGATACACGGTCACGCTTTCCTCCTCAAAGGAGAGATTGAACCAGTTCTTCCATCCGATCTTCTCTTCGACAGCGATCTTCAGTGTGCCTTCCTCCACCGTGACCGTATGCGTCGTCTTTTCGGATTCACGGCACACAACGCTGCAGGTTCCGTCCTCCGACAGGGCAAAGGCGATTTTCGCCGTGTTCTCGTCAATCTGAATGTTTCCGAACGCCTCGCTGACAGGATACGTCTTCGTCTGCAGTTCGGATGTTCCGATATTTTTAAATTCAAATCTCGCGGAGGCAAACGCGGCAAAAAAGATCGCCGAGCCCAGCACCAATAGAACGATTGCGATAATGATAAATGCCTTTTTCATTTTGTTTTCTCCCTTCCGACAAACAGTCTCTTAACGCCGTGAACGATCTTTTTGGCAAGCTTCGCCGTCCCGACGGTCGCCGCCTTGCAGGCGAAGAACAGGAAGATCGAAAGCCCCGCAAGGACCAGCGCGGCGCCGATCGCGCCGAACGCCGGAATCGGCTGTTTCGTAATGAAGAGACCGACCGCCCCGACGAGACATGCAAGCACGCATGCCCAGAACGCGATCTCGATCGCCCACAGACAGATCACCAGCACCCACAGCACGATATAGCAGACAAGGACCAATGCGATCGCCACGATCGACAGCGGGAACCACAGCGGAAAACCGAGCACGAGCAGAACGATCTCCCATGCGTGCATTTTGTGCTTCGGCTTGATCCTCTCCCTGACAAGCTTTGTAAGCGGCGTCTCCGCTAAAATCTGCGACACGACCTCATCGACCGGTCCGATCGCGTTTACTGCTTCCTCTTCGGAAAGTCCTTCCTCGATCCGGTCGTCGATCATCTCGCCGTAGAACGTGATCCGTTCTTCGATATCCGCCTGCGGCAGCCCCGACAGTTTTTCCCTGAGTGCGCTTAAAAACTCCTGTTTAAGCATGGTTATCCTCCCCCTTGGTCACAAACTGATAGATGGAAATGACCTCTTTCCATTCGTTCCTGAACGCTTCGATGCGCTTCACACCCGCTTGTGTGATGTGATAATACTTCCGAAGCCTGCCGTCGTGCTCCGCGGTCCGCACCGTCAGCATAGACGCCGCTTCGAGCCGCTTCAGGATCGTGTACAGCGTCGATTCCGAAAGCTCGACGTACGGCTTCAGATCCTTGATGATCTTATAGCCGTAGGAATCCTCATCCTTGATCGCCGCCAGCACGCACACGTCCAGCATTCCTCGTTTCAACTGGATATCCATCGAATACCTCCTTTCGTGTAATACTCCTCTTTGCGTAATACATCGTAACACGAGGTATTCGTTTTGTCAACCACTTTTTTCCAAAAAATGAAAGAAGTTCCGGAGAGCTGTTCTGTAAAAGGTGTTTTCAAACCTTTCCAAAAGAAAAATGCCTTTCCCTTGATGGAATCCGACCGCAGCGTGAGCAAAGACAGATGCGTCGGCAGAACGCGAGAGACAAATGATCCGCAAAAGCGAACGCTTTCTGCGTGTCCGCCTCATCAGTCAACCGCGGCGGCACGCCCTTTTGTGGCGGCGTCTTTTCGATGTCTGCAGCGGGCACGCCTCTGTTGCATTTTCGGAGATCGTGTGATATCATGATTATATATGATCATCGATGGAAACGGGGTGAAACAGATGCGCTGTAAGAGTTTGAAATGTGTTTTGGCGACGGTGCTGTTCCTTGTTATACTCGGCTGCGCAGGTGCAGGCAAAGCGCCTGCAGCGGAGATCCCGACCGCAGCGCCGTGCGAAGCGCTTACACCTGTCCCGGATCCGGAACAGCCCGTTTCTGCGCAACCGACGAATGAGATCACGCCCGCGCCGACGGAAGAACCTGCGCGTGAACCGACGCCGGTTCCTACGCATGCACCGACGCCGGTTCCCACGCCGAAGACGTATCTTGTCCGGTATCTCGATACAGCCGGAAATACGATCTCGGAAGAGCGCGTCATCGACGGTGCCTATGCGACTGCGCCCGGGATCGACGGCGAAAAACGGACATTCGAGGGGTGGTTTGCCGACGGGTACAGTGCGCCGTGGTCGTTTGATGAACCCGTGACGCACGATATGGATCTTACCGCGATCTTCACGGATACGATGGAGAAAACGCCGACGAAGCTGACACGTGCGGACACTGACCATTGGAATAAGCTTCCCAACGGTGAAAACGCTCTGCTGGTGGTATTTCTGCATTTTACCGACGGATACGATTACGACGAGGAAAATCTGAAAAGGATATTCGAAGGGGAATTCGATTCGGATCACCGGCTCAATTCGGTTGCGTCCTATTATCGATGGAATTCCTACGGAAAAGTCAGCTTCGAGGTTACCTATTATTGCTATGAGACCGGCATGACCAGTGAAGAGGGGTATGAATATGTGCTGACACATTACGATCAATTGGCAAGGGACGCGGTCGAAGCGTATCGGAAATCCCACAAAAAAGACTTGAAAAAGTTGGATAAAAACAGCGACGGATACATTGATCTTGTTACGATCTTAGGAGGCGAGGATCCCTTAAAAATCACGCCGACAGGCGATTACTATCTCTTTGTGGGCTCTATGCCGACGAATGACACCAAGCCGAACAGGAAGGAACCGACGCTGCGAATGTACGCAACGACAGCATACGACCTGAATAAGGACGAAACACAAAGGGGAAACAAGGAGAGCGGACTGCGTATCGTGCTTCACGAGATCGGACACGCGTTCGGGTTGATGGATTATTACGACAGCTATCCGGTCGACAAGTTTTCCTTTATCAGTGCGCTCGGGAATTTCGATATGCAGGACAACGATCTCGGCGACTGGAATTCGTTTTCCAGATTTATGTGCGGCTGGCTCGATCCGTATGTGATCACGGAGGACGTCGAATCCGTTACGCTGAAGATCGGCTGCGCATCCAAGGTTGGCGACGCGATCCTGATCCCGACATCGAAGGGCTGGAACGGAACCGCGTTCGACGAGTACATTCTGATCGACGTCATGGCGCCGGTCGGCGCGAATGGCTTTGACTGGCCGTTTGCGCTGGATTTGTCGACCGCGCCCGCGGACGACCCGAAAAACGATGGCGGCGTGCGGGTCTTCCATGTAGATGCAAGACTGATGGAGCAGCGAAACGGATACGCTCTGGAGTTTACGGATCAGCAGATCGCAAAAGCAATCAAAGATCGCGGTTATCTCAGTTCCGTGATATTGTATTTTCGCATGTACAATTCAAATGGCGCGGAACCGGGTATCGAGGGCGATAATCCCTATTTTCACATGATCGACATCGTTCCGAGCGACGGCACGGACAAATACCGGATCTCACGACCGACCGGCAGGACCGCCTTCACGTTCTTCACGCCGCAGGACCTGTTCGGCCCGGGGGAGACATTTTCCATGGAGACCTGCTCCGACGCGTTTGTGAACGGAATCTATATGAACACTGGCTCAACGTTCGACTATACGGTTACGGTCAATCATTACGATCCGGTCGCGCATGAGGCGATCGTCACGATCACAAAAATCAAATAACCGGATACGAAAAACAGGGAAGGCAAACAGCCCTTCCCTGTTATTCTGTGCCGAAAGCGAACCCTGCGGTCAGTCCTTCGCAAGCTGATCTAGCGTCTCCCCCGTGACGCGCCAGATCGTCCATTCGTCCATCGGATGCGCGCCAAGCGAGCGGTAAAAGTCGATGCTCGGCTTGTTCCAGTCGAGACAGACCCACTCCATGCGTCCGCAGCCGCGTTCGACTGCGATCGCGGCAAGCCGCTTCAACAGTGCCTTTCCGTAGCCCTTTCCGCGGTATTCCGGTAGCACATAGAGGTCCTCAAGGTACAGCCCCGCCCTGCCGACGAACGTGGAGAAGTTATGGAAGAACAGCGCGAAGCCGACCTCCTTCCCATCCTCGCACACGAAAATCACCTCGGCGCTGTGCTTTTTGAAAAGCCAATCCGAAAGCAGCTCCTCGGTCGCGACGACCTCACCAAGCATCCTTTCATAGGTCGCGAGTTCCCGGATAAAGTAAAGGATCAGTCCGCAGTCCTGTTCCTCCGCTTTTCGAAACGTCAGTTCGTTCATTTTCCTTCCTCCGTGTTCCGCAAGTGATCCAGATACGCTTCAAGCTCCGGCGTTCTCGACCAATAGCGAACGCCCCAGTTTTCGAAGTTCCATTCGTCCATGTATGCGTTGCATTCGTAATCCACGTACCATAAAAGCCCGTCGCACACGACGAAGTTCGTCGGGAAATAATCGATATTCAGTCCCGCAGCCCTTGCCTTTGCCGCCATGTCGCGAATGTCCGCAAGATACGGCTCCGCGCTGCGTCCGCTTCTGACGATCTCGAACACGGTCTCGCCCGCGATATACTCCTTCAGGATGCGCTCGTTTTCCGTATCGATCGCGTACAGCTTCGGGACGCGGATCTCCGCGGCCGTAAGCCGCTCGTAATCGCGCCGTTCCGCTTCGATCTTATCGCCGAAGGTATAGTAGCTGCACGGTTCATGGTGGATCTGCTTCAGAACATATTTCTGTCCGTCGCGTTCGGCAAGATACGAGTACCCGCCCTTGCCGTGTCCCAAAAGCCGGATGATATGATAATTCAGTCCGCAAACCGTCAGATTCTCTTCCATACATCGTCCTCCCGACCGGTTTGATTATACCACAGATCCTCCATGACTGCCATACAAAAATCCGCCGGACGCGTTTGCCCGACGGATTGAAGCCGATTCCGTTATCCGATCCGGATATAGGTCTTGTATACGTAGCCGGTCTTGCCATTAAAGTCGATTTTGATCCAGTTGCCGGAGCGGCCCTTCACGGTAAAGGTCTCGCCGTTCTTTGCCGTACCCAGAAGCGTGGAATACTTCGTCGCCTTTGCCCGAATATTGACATGCGTATTGCAGCGGATCGTGCCGGTCTTGCCCTCGATGGGATCATCATCCGCGTCCGAAAGCTTCACATAGCGATTGAATACATAGCCCGCCGCGCCGTCGAAATCAATTTTGACCCAGTTTCCGGACGTGCCTAAAACCGTGTAGATCTCGCCCTTTTTCACCGTGCCGAGAAGCTTCGAATGCTGCGTCGCTTTCTCCCGTACGTTTGCCGCGACCTTGCAGTTGACGATCGTCGCCGTTCTGCCCGTCGGCGACGGATCAGCGCCAGCGTCCGTGATCCGGATATACGTTTTGAACACGTATCCCTCGACGTTGGTTTTATATCGGATCTTCACCCAGTTGCCCGACGTCGCAACGACCGTGTACGTTTCACCGCGCTTCACGGTTCCCAAAAGCTTTGAATACTGCGTCGGCTTTTCGCGCACGTTTGCCGCGACCCTGCAATTGACGATCCTGCCCACTTTACCCTCGACCGGCACGTCGTCCGCCGTGCCGTCGATCCGGATATACCGGTTGAACACGAAGCCGTCTTTTCCGTTGAAATCGATCTTGACCCAGTTGCCGGATGTGCCTAAAACCGTGTAGGTCTCGCCCTTCTTCACCGTACCGAGAAGCTTCGAATGCTGCGTTGCCTTTTCGCGCACGTTCGCCGCAACCTTGCAGTTGACGATCGTGCCCTTCTGTCCTGCGCTGCGCGTTTCGGTCTGCGTTACGCTCTGTTCCGTTTCATCCGCGATCGCCGCGGGCACGGTCGAGAAAAGCAGCATTGCCGCCAGCACGAGACCCAGTAGCTTTTTCATCATAAAAAACCTCCTTTGCGTTGTGCCGCCTTTGGCCTTTTCCTCTCCCGTATATAAGACGCTCGAAGCGGTCAAAAGGTTGCAGCTTTTCCGAAAAGCCGCTCCCTTTCGTCTTCCATGATACGATCCGAATGCGTCCGTTTTGTCACAAAAGCATGACGGAGTTGTCAAATAGTTGTAAATAACGCAAAAAGGAGCCGTTCGGCTCCTTCTGTATCGGTGATCTGGCATTTTATTCCCTCAATCGATCCGTTTCAGTCTCTCAACGCTTTTGCCGCCATTGCGTAGCGATAGATCGCAACCGCCGCGTTCACCGCCGTCGTGTTGCCCGCGTACGCCGTCATCATCGCGTTCGCGTACGTCAGCGCGGAGACCGTCATGCTCGATTCAACGCCGTTGCTGACCGCCTTGATCGTGTAGACATTGCTCAGCTCGTGCGCCGCAATGTTTTTGATCGACACGAGATAACGTCCGTCGGACTGCAGCTTTACGCTGATCTTTTCGCCGTTTTCCGTTATCGTTTCGCCGTTGGCCGTAAACGTGAACGTTCCGGTGTAGCTTGCTGCGGGCTTAAAGTAGACGCGAAGCTCCGTATCGCTGTCCAGAACAAGCGTATACGTGACCTTCTCCATGTTCGACCCGACCGTCTTTTCGACCGCGTAGTCCGCAAGTCCCGTCTGCGCCTCGCTGACATTTGCCGTGGTGTATTCCATGTAGTGCTTATCCATCTCGGCATAGTCGGTTCCGACCGTCCACGTTCTCTGCGTTTCAAGGAACGCCTGCACATAGTGACCGTAGTCCGCCGTCGCCTTTGTCATGGCCTGCTGTTTCTCGTTGAACAGCGAAATGTATTGATCGAACGTCTCAAAATACTCCTTGACCGAATAGGTCTTTTCGAGCGTCTTTGCTGTGCCGTTCTGCTTGTACCGGAGCGTCGCCGTGATGGTATCCGCCATTTCGATCGACCGCACACAGTATGTGAACCGATAGTATCCGCTGCCGTTTTGCGGCAGATCCGTGCTGAACGGGACAAACGCTTCCGCGCCGTCGATATTGTCGATCGTGAAATCGACGCCTTCGTATTCGTATATGTCGCTCTGCGGAAGGTCGATGAAGAAGTATACGCCGATCTGACCGTCCAGCACCAGTGCCTGCGACCTGAATGCTGGCTCTTTTGCTATCCAATGCGCATGCAGCGTATGGTTCGACGCGGTTGTAACTGTCGTCGAAGCCGTCACCTTCGAGCCGCCGCTTGCTGCGGTGTACCAGCCGTCAAACGTATAACCCGTGCGCGTCGGCGTCGGCAGATCGCCGTAGGTTTCGCCATAATATACTGTTTTGTTATTATCTGATACACTACCACCGTTAGGGTCAAAGGTTACATTCATTGAGATGAATTCAAGCTCGCAGACAAACGGGAATTTATAATATCCCGGTTCATCGTTCCACGACCCGTCTGCTAATTGAATTAAATAATTCTCGCATCCTTCGTCGTTATACACGTAGTTATTCGGCTCGCCGCTGTTCCATGCATTCCATGTAAAAGCTTCGTCTGTTACCCAACTCCAAACGCCTTCATTTTCCAAATCGCGCCCGCCTAACCAGACATTCTGACCGTTTGACAGTACGTAAGCGACAGTGTTTTCTTCTCCGTTCGCAATCGTTGCCAAGTGCCCGCCAAGGTATTTGCAAATCGTCTTTGCCTCATACCAAGTCGCCGTATCCGCATAATACAGATAAGTGTGACCACTATATGTTTGTTTCTCACATGTCTTTTCTTTCAGCCATTCTTCCGGCTGCACGGTGGTGAACGCAAGCTCCAGATAATTATACTGCGTAACAGTTCCAGTTCTTGTGCCCTGCGTAAAGCCCGAAAAGCTCTTCCCGTCTTTGACCTTTATGTCTTGAATCTCCCATGTATAACCGTATGATAAAGGCCATATCCACGAAACGCTCCTGTCTTCCTGCCATTTCTGTCCATTGATATACAGATCAAACGAACCGAATTCCGAAATATCCTCCGTAAAAGCTCCGTCGACACGGAAAGCAATCTCGAGATTGTGTTGCTTTGTTGTAAAGCTCAAATAGACGTCATTTCTTTTTGTAAGAATTCCGCTTAGACTGCCCGTGTAAACACCGACATACTCTTTGCCCTCAAGCGGTTTAATATCCTTGATTTCATAGGTGCTGCCATACGCGTATTGTGAATACCAATCGCTAACATCATTTGCTACAAGTGTTCCGTTCACATATATGTCAGCCGTGCCGAACCCGCTGATATGATCCGTAGCCACTCCGTCAAGAAAACCGTTCAAATCAAGATAATACTGTATTGCCGTCCATTGTGCATAGAGCGTGTGATTTGACGTATTTGTTACGATTGTCGAGGGTGTCACCTGTGTACCCCCGCTTGATGCCGTAAACCAACCGTTGAAATTGTATCCGGTCCGAGTCACCGACGGTAAATCGCCGTATGTGCTGCCGACGGTTACGGTTTTGCTGGTGTAAGACGCGCTACCGCCGTTGGCGTTGAAAGTTACGGTAACGGTAGTCGATGAAGAGCTGACAATATTAAAGCTGGATCTCAGTTCAGCAGTCTTTCCCGATGCATCCTTTGCCGTTACCACAAATGTATACGAACCAACGCCAAGCTTGCCAAAGGTCATCTTGCTGTCCATGCCGCCGGATTTGATGTCATATGTATATGCATTCGGCGTCGCGGTATATGAGGTTATCGCATCATTTCCCGAAGAATTGTAGATATGACATGCTACGTTCGTGATCTAATAATATGAACTGCTGATTGATCCACTTAAGTTCCATGTTTGTCCCTGTACCAGATCTCCTGCAGGTATTCCAGTTCGGTTTGTATGATTTGTTGCAGGCATCGAGATCTTCAAATCAGATGAAGCTGCTGTCTTTAATTCCAGATTTCCTGCCACGCACCAGTACTCTTTGCTGTTATAACTACAACGATACCACTTATTGCCAAAGCCATTTAATACGCATCCATATACCCAAACCGTCTGTCCGACAGACAAAGTGATATAAGGCGTTGCAATCTGGTAAGGATGTCCTTCTCTCAAATAAGCAGTCTTCCCAGATTTTACAGCATATGTACCGGCTGTATACGAATAGTTATCATTTTGATTTGGAAGCCATGCTCCGCATTTTCTGCATTGCCCTTCAGAAGTATAATAAGAATCATGGCTACACTGGTTATATGTTGGTTGAACAATCGCATGTACATAATAACTGCTTGATATATACCCGGTGTTAGAATTTGGAGTGTATGTTTTGGGTTTTACCTGATCCGATGTATTGCCCTCAACAGTATTAAAAGTGCCATTGCTGTATCCCGTAATGATACCAATATGCTTAGTAGAATTAGAAAGATCATTTCCTGCAATGTTACTCGTAGTTGAAGATCCAAAAATAATGATATCCCCTGCCTTTGGTGTAACCGATCCCGCTGCAAAATCCTTCCAAGAGTACACTTTTGCGCCGCATTCTTTCCATTTATCTAGATAAAAGGGGTTCTTTGGGGAAACGCTCGTGCTGATTCCTGCTGCTGCACGGCACCAGGAAACAAACAAATTACACCAGGCCTGATGGTTGCTGGTATTTTGAAAATACCATCGATTATATTCCGTATAATTGTCACTACCGTTTGATTCACCGCTAAAATCGGATGAGCTATTGCTTTCGTGATATCCAATTTGAGAATTTGCGACTTTCACAATATCGGATGCCTGGTTGCCAGAAAACACAAGAGCTGCCAAGTTCTTGTAGTATTGACCGCTCTTATATGAAGCAGAACAATCACTCAAAAAACTGGAACTAACAGATGCAAGCGGTTCTTGCTCAATCGATAATGGATTTTCTAAAACATGTGAGAGTTCTTCGTCATATACTTCATTTTGTGTGGCATCAACATCTCCCGTTTCTTCTGCCATTGTTGCAGGCAGCAGCGCAAAGCACATCAAAAGGGCAAGGAAAAGCGACAGCAGTTTTTTCATGGTATACCTCCATTTTAACAGTTTGACAATCAAAATTCTCTTCAACCGAGCATATTCGATCATTACATTATTCATTGTACTGCATTTTGCGGTATTCGTCAATACCGCAGAATGCGGTGGATATAATAAAAAAGAGGTGAAACCATGTACCGACGGATCAGAGAATTGCGGGAGGATAAAGACCTGACGCAGAAGGATATGGCAAAGATGCTAAACTGTTCGCAGCAAGTCTATTCCAATTATGAGCTTGGTCAGCGGGACATTCCAACGGACATTTTGATTAAGCTTTGTCGATTTCATCAGGTATCCGCCGACTACATTTTAGGGTTATCTGACGGTCCAAAGCACTAAAGCCTCCGGAACGTCCGGAAGTTTTCGCGTATATACGCAAAAAGGAGCCGTTCGGCTCCTTTCGCTTCTCAAACTTATTTCTTCTCGTCGATGCGCTCGCGGATCTTTGCTGCCTTGCCGCTTCTCTCGCGGAGGTAGAAGAGCTTCGCTCTGCGGACCACGCCGTGACGGACCACTTCGATGCGGCCGATGCGGGGGCTGTGGTACGGGAAGGTACGCTCGACGCCGATGCCGTAGGACATACGACGGACGGTAAAGGACTTGCGGATGCCGCCGCCCTGGATCTTGATGACGATGCCTTCAAAGTTCTGCAATCTTTCACGGTTGCCTTCGACGACCTTCACGAAAACGCGAACGGTATCGCCGACTTCCAGCTCGGGCAGGTCGCTTCTGAGCTGTTCTTTTTCGAGTTCACGAATGATGTCGGACATGTTTGATTTTCTCCTTTTTTCTATTTGAAACAGGCGTTCACGATCAATGCTGTCGGCGGACCGCCCGATGTCGCAAGGCGCATTATACCATAGCCATGATGGAAATGCAACCCCCAATTTTGCTTATTTTGCGGGATTTTTTCCGAAGTTCCCGAGAATGCACACTGTAAGCAAAATGGCTTCCCCTTGAGGGGAAGCTGTCGCCGTCAGGTGACTGATGAGGTGTTATTCGTACTTGCTTGACACCTCATCCACCGCAAGCGGTCCCCCTTCCCCTCGAGGGAAAGGCCAGTGTATCCGATCGGATCTATCGCGGATTTTTTCCGAAGTTCCCCAAGAGGCACGGACGCACGCTTCGCGTCTTTTCCAAAGCCTGTTCGTGCCGCCACTTTGCGATGTTCGCGTGATGCCCGTTTAAGAGAATCTCCGGAACATCCAGTCCCCGGAACGACGCCGGACGCGTGTACTGCGGGTATTCGAGAAGACCGTTTGCGTGCGATTCGTCCTCCGCGCTCTCCTCGCTGCCCAAAACGCCCGGAATGAAGCGGGAAAGGCAGTCGATGAGCACCATCGCGGGCAGCTCTCCCCCGGTCAGCACATAGTCGCCGATGCTGATCTCCTCATCGATCAGCGTGTTCACGCGCTCATCCACGCCCTCGTAATGCCCGCACAGCAGCACGAGCCGATCGAGCTTTGAAAGCTCCTTTGCGCGCTCGCTTGTGAGAAGCTTTCCGCGCGGCGTCAGAAGGATCCGGTGCGGTTTTTCCTCGCCGCAGACCGCCGCCATGCAGTCGAAGATCGGCTGCGCCATCATGACAAGTCCCGCGCCGCCGCCGAACGGATAGTCGTCGGTCTTGCGGTGCTTGTTGTCGGCGTACGCGCGGATATCGTGCGTTTCGATCGAAAGGATCCCGGAAGCTTTCGCTCGTCCGAGAATGCTGGCATTCATCACGCCGTCGAACATTTCGGGGAACAGGGTCAGAATGTCAATCTTCAAAGAGCCCGACCTCCTTCAATACCGCAGCGTCGAACACGATCCGTCCTGCGTCCGTATCGACCTCATTCAGTACGCGTTTCAAAGCGGGAACCATCAGCTTGCCGTGTTCGATCTCATAGACGTCGTTCGCGCCGGTCTCATAGACATTGGTGAGCTTCCCATACGTGTTTCCGTCGGTGTCGAACGTTTCACAGCCGATGAGGTCGGTCACAAAATACGTATCCTTCGGAAGCTTCACCCGGTGCGCCCTGTCGACGCAGAGATACGCGCCGCGAAGCGCGTTCGCCTGTTCCGGCGTTTCAAAGCCCTCGACGGAGAGGATGACGCTGTCCTGCGAAACGGACGCAACAGAAAGCTGCACGGGGCGCATTTCCCCGTGCAACTCCAAATATGCTTCCGTAAGACCGCGAAAGCGCTTGCTCGAATCGGTCAGCGGCTCGACTTTTACCGCACCGTGCACGCCGTGCGGACGCACGATCACACCGATCCGGTAGAACGCTGCGCTCACAGAATGTCGACGACGACCTTCTTTTCGTCGTTGATGGACGCCGCCTTCACGATCGCGCGGATCGCCTTTGCGATGCGTCCCTGCTTGCCGATGACCTTGCCGGTATCCTCGGGATCGACGACGAGCTCGATGACGATGCTGTCGTCCTCCTCGCGCGTCGTAACCTTGACATTTTCGGGATGATCGACCAGGCTCTTTGCGATGAACTCAACGAGCTTGTCCATAGCCGCCTCGATCAGTCGATCGCGCCTGCCTTCTTCAGAAGGCCGCGAACGGTGTCGGTGGGCTGTGCGCCGTTCTTCATCCATTCCTTTGCGCGGTCGTTGTCAACCACGAGCTCTGCGGGCTCCTTGGCGGGGTTGTAGTAACCGAGCTCCTCCACGAATGCGCCGTCACGCGGTGCGCGGGAATCCGCAACGATGATACGGTAGAAAGGCTGCTTCTTCGCGCCCATTCTTCTCAGTCTGATCTTCAACATGGTTTTGTTTCTCCTTATCCTTTTTTCTTTTTTAATTTATCGAATACGACAGTGCCGTTTTCGTCCGTGTATTTCCGTGCTCAGAAGCCGAACGGGAAGCCGCCCCGCATTTTCTTGCCCTTTTTGCCCTTTTTGAACAGGCCGCCCGTCATCTGCTTCATCATCTTGCGCGAAGCCTCGAACTGGTTCATCAGCTTGTTCACGTCCTGAATCGTCGTGCCGCTGCCGCGCGCAATGCGGCGACGTCTCGATGCGTTCAGGATATCGGGATTTGCGCGTTCCTTCGGCGTCATCGCCTGAATGATCGCCTTCGTGCGTCCCATTGCCTTCTCGTCGATCTCGAGGCCGGAAAGTTTACCGCCCATGCCCGGGATCATTTTAAGAATGTCCTCCATGGAGCCCATGTCCTTCATCTGCTCCATCTGATCGAGGAAGTCGTCAAGCGTGAAGGTGTCGGTGCGCATCTTCTTTTCGAGCTCCGCCGCCTTTTTCTGATCGAACGCCGCTTCCGCCTTTTCGATCAGCGTCAGCATGTCGCCCATGCCGAGGATGCGGCTTGCCATGCGGTCCGGATGGAACGGCTCGAGGTCGGTGAGCTTTTCGCCCGTACCGGCAAACTTGATCGGCTTTCCCGTGACCGCACGGACCGACAGCGCCGCGCCGCCGCGCGTATCGCCGTCTAACTTTGTGAGTACCACACCGGTGAGCGGGACCGCCTCGTTGAACGCCTTTGCGACGTTGACCGCGTCCTGACCGGTCATGGCGTCGACGACCAGAAGGATCTCCGCCGGTTCCAGCGCGTTGCGGATGCGTTTCAGCTCATCCATCATGTCCTCGTCGATGTGCAGACGGCCTGCAGTGTCGACGATCACGACGTCGCGGAACGTGCGGCGCGCTTCCTCGACCGCTTCCAAAGCAGTCTTGACCGGATCCTGCGTGCCGCGCTCATAGACCGGAACCTCAGCCTTGGAGCCCACGACCTTTAACTGCTCGATCGCCGCCGGACGGTAGATGTCGCACGCGCAAAGCAGCGGTGCTTTGCCATACTGTTTTTTCAGAAGCACGGCGAGCTTTCCGCACATCGTCGTTTTGCCGGCGCCCTGCAGACCCGACATCAGGATGACGGCGGGCTTCTTCGGACCGAAGTCCAGCTTCGCATTCGTGCTGCCCATGAGATTCGTCAGCTCTTCGTTGACAATCTTGATGACCATCTGCCCCGGCGTCAGGCTTTCGAGCACGTCGGTTCCGACGGCGCGCGCTTCCACGCGCTTCACAAAATCCTTGACGACGAGGAAGTTGACGTCCGCTTCCAACAGCGCAAGCTTGATCTCGCGCATGGCGTCCTTGACGTCGCGTTCAGACAATCTGCCCTTTCCGGTCAGCTTCTTAAAAACGTTCTGCAGTTTGGATGCGATGCCTTCAAATGCCATCTTCGTCCTCCCAAATACCCGCAAGCTCCGCAAGATACCCTTCAAGCGCCGTCCGGTCCACGTCCCGCATCGGTGCGTCCTTGAACCGGCTGCGAAACGCCCGGATGATCGCGGTCTGCCTTGCTTCCTTTCGCGCAAGCCCCACCGCCGCTTCGGTATCGTGAAGCTGCTTTGACCCGCGCGTGATGATGTCGCGTACGCCCTGCCGGGAGATGCCCTCGCGCTCCGCGATCTCGGAAAGCGAGCAGTTCTCGTCCGTGTATTGGCGAAGGATGCTTCTCTGCCGTTCGGTCAGGAGCTGCTCATAGCGATCCAGAAGCATGCCGAGCTCAAACAATCGTTCCATACAAACTCCGAGGTGTAAAGTCTTTTCCCTTTACACCTCGACCATTATACCCGATATTTCCGATTTGTCAAGCATTTTTTATGCAGTTTCGGCAGATGATCTATGCTTGTTCTCTTCAGAAACAATGCTGAATAAATGCAAATCCGTAAAACCCGGCGACATGTGCGGCGGGTTTTACTCCCTGCATCGCGCGCCGCCCGGTGGACGCACGTCCATAGGCGCGCGGTGAGAACCCATCGGAAGCCTGCTTCCGATGGAAGCGAAGCGCTTACCAGACCTGCCAGCGATATACAAACGCGATCAGATACAATACCGACAGCGGCACGAGCACCGCTGCGGCAGCGATCTTCTGCCGGCGTTTTTCGGTGACTGCGGCAAGCATCATGGCGACGACCGGCATGGAAAGGAGATAGCGCGGTCCCGACAAAAGCCACGTCGCGCCGATCGCGATCACGAAATACGCGATAAACCAGGAAGCATAGCTCGCCCGGAGCTTTTTCGCCGTGAAGGCAAAGAGCCCGAGCGTGCCGAAATACCACAGAACGTTCGGCAGCCACAACCCGAAGACGGTCTCGTAATTGCCGTCTGAGATCGCCTCGATCAGATATTTTGTCTGATACGACGCGGTGTTGAAGAACCACCCGAGATGCTGGCTCCACCACCGGTGCTGATACGTCAGAAACTGCAGAGGGTTTCCGGACACGGTGCGGTTGATCCACATGTACGCAAGAAACCCCGTCGGCACGAGCAGCACGGAGAGCGATCCGAGCGTCCATTTCTTTCGTCCCTGATGCGGTTTCGGGAACATGTGGATCCATTCGAGCACCAGCGGCGCAACAAGCAGCAGTCCGACCGTTCGCGTAAACGCGCAGTACGCGCCGAACAGTCCTGCGAACAGATACCGCTTTTTGCGGAAGCAATAAAGCGCGAGAAGCGCGAGGAACAGATAGAGCGATTCGCTCATCGGCGCAATAAAGAAGAATCCGCCCGGCAGCAGCAAAAGCATTACAACCGTGCGCAGCGCGGTCTTATGATCGGTATCAAGCCTTAACAGTCGGTACAGCACACAGCACGCCGCGGGAAACGCCGCAAACGACACGAGAAGCCCCGCAACGACGTCATTTCCGAGAACGCGGTAAACGGGATAGACCGCAAGCGGGTACCCCGGCAGAAACACGAGCTGCACGACGCGTCCGACGTCATCGCCGTTTAAAAACCACTCCTCCGTCGTTTCGAGAAAACTCTTTGGCACGTACCATTCGCGTGCGATGTCGAGATAGTGTCCGCTGTCAAGACACCGCCAGAATTCGATCGCGCCGCGGAACGTAAAGCCGTTCCCGTTTCGCACGGAAAGCGCAAGCGTAACGAGCCCAAAAAGAAGGATCTCGACCGCCGCGGCAAGCGCCGCGATTCCGAGCAAAGCATGTTTTGGCTCCGCATCGGTGCGGATGGTGTCGGTTCTGTGTCTCCAGAATTCCATCCATTCGGGGACAAATCGCAGACAGCCGAGAATGAACAGGATACAGGAACACGCAGCCGCGGCGATCCCCGCCGCGTCCGGACGCTCGTTGAAAACCCAATACAGATACGCCGCAAGCAGCGCAAGAATGCCTGCAGCAGAGATGATCCGCGCGGGAAGCTTTTCTCTTTTTTGTTCGTTTCGTTCCGGGTCCATGGTCTTTCCTTCTCTCTCCCCTTGTCAGTATACCACGCCGGCGGACGTTCCTTCAACCCCGTTTGAAAAGTTTTACGTTCGTAAAGGTTCACATCTTTTCCACATTCCAACCGTACAAAGTATGTTATAATAGGGTATTATAATTGGGAAGTATGCTTCCCGCGATCGGAGTCCCGCCATGTTTGCCAAATTCAGCGTTAAAAAACCGTTTACCGTCCTTGTCGTCGTCGTGCTCGTTCTGGTGCTCGGCTACGTTTCCGTCGGCAAGATGACGCCGGACCTTTTACCGGATATGAGCTTCCCTTACATCGTCCTGTTCACGACCTACCCCGGCGCGTCGCCGGAGGAGGTCGAGGCGACCGTCACAAAGCCGCTTGAACAGTCAATGGCGTCTCTCGATCACATCAAGTCCGTCACGTCAAGAAGCAGTGAAAACGTCTCCGTGGTTTACCTGACGTTCGAGGACGGCACCGACGTCGATATGGCGTCGATCGACGTGCAGAAAGCGCTCGGCATGGTAACCGCGTCGTGGGACGATATGATCGGCACGCCGATCCTCATGGAGCTGAGCTCCGACCTCATCCCCGTTACCGTCGCCGCCGTCTACGCAAAGGATATGGATCAGCTCGCGCTGTCCGCGTTTGTCTCCGACACACTGATGCCGCGGCTCGAAGGTGTTGCGGGCGTAGCGTCGGTCACGACCTCCGGTCTCATCGAACGGCAGGTGGAGATCACGCTGGACGACGACAGGATCGAAGCGCTGAACGAGCGTCTCTACGCCGCGATCGACGAGGAGTTCGAGAACGCGGCAAAGGAGCTTGACGAAGCGCGGGAAAAGGTCAAGGACGGCGAGAAGGAGCTCGAGGAAAACCGCGACAAGCTCACCGAAGGGCAGGACGCGCTTGACAAGGGACGTCAGCAGGCGGGCTATCAGTTCGACAAAGCGGAGCAGCAGCTGAACGAAGCGGACGAGCAGCTCACCGCTGCAATCGAGGAGCTCACAGCGCAGCGCGACGCGCTCACTGCGCAGCTCGAAACCGCCAATTCCATGCGCACACAGCTTTACGCGCTGAAATACACGATCCGGGCGCTTGAAACGGGCAAGGCGCTGTTCGACCAGTCGATCGCCGCGATCGAAAACGACCCCTCGCTTTCCGACGCGCAAAAGCAGGAATCCATAGACGCGATCAAAGCAAGCGACGAATACCGCGCGATCGAGGACGGGCTTGCGCAAATCGATGCACAGCTTTCCGAAAACGGATTGAGCCGCGATCAGATCGACGAAACGATCGAACAGCTCAATACGGCGATCCCGCAGATCGATGAGGGGATCGCGACCGTCGAGGATCTCCTTTCGCAGGCGGAAAGCGGCAAGCTCGATCTTGAAAACGGGCGTGACGAGCTGAACCGGCAAAAAGGGATCGTCTACGGAAAGCTGAACGAAGCGCAAAGCGCGATCGACCGGGGCAAGGCCGCGCTCGAGCTCGGCGAACAGCAGCTTCAGACGGGCAAAGCGCAGCTTGAGCAGGCGGAAAAAGCCGCCGAGGAGCAGCTTCAGGCTGCCAAGGACGCGGCAAACCTCAAAAAAATACTCACGAAGGACATGATCGCGCAGCTGCTCACCGCGCAAAACTTCTCCATGCCGGCGGGCTATCTCAGCGAAGGCGACGCGCAATGGCTGGTCTCCGTCGGCGACGAGATCGAGGACGTACAGGTCCTTGAGCAGATCCCGCTGTTCTCCCCCGGCGTCGGTTCGCTTGACACGATCGTGCTCGGCGATATCGCGCGCGTGCGCATCACGGACAATTCCGGCAGCACCTACGCAAAGATCAACGGCGAAAACGGCGTGCTGCTTTCATTCTCGAAGCAGTCCTCCTACGCGACGGCGACCGTTTCCGACAGCATCGAACAGCGCTTCCGCGAGCTCGAGGAGATCTACCCGGGGCTTTCCTTCACATCGCTGATGAGCCAGGGCGATTTCATCCATATGGCGATCTCGTCGGTCGTGGAAAACCTGCTGATCGGCGCGGCGCTTGCGATCCTGATCCTGTTCCTGTTCCTGCGCGATATCCGCCCGACGCTGACCGTTGCGATCTCGATCCCGGTCTCGGTGCTGTTCGCGCTCGTACTGATGTATTTCTCCGGCGTCACGATGAACGTCATTTCCATGTCCGGTCTCGCGATCGGCATCGGCATGCTGGTCGATAACTCGATCGTCGTCATTGAAAACATTTACCGTCTGCGCAGCGAGGGCGTGCCTGTCAAGGAAGCCGCCGTACAGGGCGTCAGGGAGGTCGCCGGCGCGATCACCGCGTCGACGCTGACCACCATCTGCGTGTTCGTGCCGATCCTGTTCGTGCAGGGGCTGACGCGGCAGATCTTTATGGACATGGTGCTGACCGTCACCTATTCGCTGCTTGCAAGTCTGATCGTCGCCATGACGGTCATCCCCGCAACGGTCACCGGGCTTTTGCGCCGTCCGGTCAAGCCGCAGGGCAAGACCCGGCAAAAGCTGATGGCGGCGTTTGAAAAAGCGCTCCGCTTCACCCTTCGTCACCGCGCGATCGCGCTGATCCTTGCGCTTTTGATCCTTATGGGCTCGGCGTGGGCGGTCATTCGCCGCGGCTTTGTGATGTTTCCCGAAAGCGGCGGCAAGCAGATCTCGGTCAATGTCCCGCTTGAGAAGGGCACGACCTTTGAGGAAGCGACGAAGATCGCCGACGAATTCATGGAGATCATGTATACCGTACCGGGGCTGACCGACGCGGGCGGCATGCTCGGCGGCGGCGTTGTGTCGATCCTCGGCATCGGCGGCGGGCAGAGTACGGACGTAAGTGAGCTCACCATCTACGGTCTCATCGACGAACAGAGCGAGCTTTCGAGCATCACGATCCATAAGCGTCTCGACGACGCGCTGTCACCGTTAAAGTCCGCGCACCCGTATACGATCGCGGGCATGAGCACGATGAGCTTTTCCTCGTCCATGTCCGGGGACGATATTTCCATCAAGCTGTACGCGAACGATCTTTCCGTGCTGTCCGAAACGTCGGAAGCGATCGCGGAAGCTCTGTGCGGCGTGGACGGTGTCAAGGAGGTCGACAGCGGCGTGGAGGAAACAATGCCGACGCTGCATGTGTCCGTTGACAAGGAGAAAGCGGCGGCGCATGGACTGACCGTTGCCGAAACGTATCTGAAGCTTGCGGAGGTTCTGAAGAGCACCGCGTCCTCCGCCTCCGTCTCCTCGACCACGACCGCGCTGGACGTTTCGGTCATCGCCGATTCCGGCGTCCCGCATTCCAAGGACGAGCTTGAAAACATCGAATTCACCGTCACGCGGCTCGATCAGTCGGTCGAAACCGTCAAACTGAAGGAGATCGCAACGATCACGGAAACGACGACGCTTGCTTCGATCTCCCGTATTGATCAGCGACGCTGCGTCACGATCACCGCGACGCTCGACGAGGGCAGAAACGTTACGCTCGTGAGCCGCGACGTACAGAAAGCGGTTGACGCTATCGCGCTTCCCGCGGGATGCACGCTCGAATACGACGGGCAGAATGAGTCGATCAACAGTGCTTTGAAGGACCTTCTCTGGATGCTGGCGCTCGGCGTTCTGATCATCTATCTCATCATGGTCGCGCAGTTCCAGTCGCTGCTTTCCCCGTTCATCGTCATCGGTACCGTGCCGCTGGCGTTTGCGGGCGGATTCATTGCGCTGTGGATCACCGGTGCGGAAATCGGCATTGTGCCGATGATCGGCTTCATTATGCTCGTCGGCATTGCGGTCAACAACGGCATCGTGCTCGTTGACTGCGCAAACCGCTTCCGTGAAGAGGGCATGGGCAAGCGCGACGCGATCGTCAAGGCGACCGTGATCCGCCTGCGTCCGGTCCTCATGACCGCGCTCACCACGATCCTGGGTCTCTTGCCGCTTGCGATCGGCATCGGCACCGGCGCGGAGATTGTGCAGCCGGTCGCGATCGTGTGTATCGGCGGTCTCACCTACGCGACGCTGACGACCGCGTTCATCATCCCGGTGCTGTACGATATCTTCCGCCGTGACAGGAAGGCGGAAAAGGAATCCTTCCCCGCACCGGTCGAGCACGAGCCGGAGCAGCTTCCCGGACAGGCATGACGCTGCCGGACGGGGCATAAGCCGCTTATTGCGTTTTCACAAAATACGTTCTATAATAAACGCGGGAAACCGATATTTCGATATAGCGGGAGGTTCATATGAAACAGAACGCGTCGCTCCGGATCGTCTGCATGACGATCGTCTTTGCGGTCATTGTATCTTTTTGGGGGTGCGGCAGAAAAGCGGCAATTCCGTACGATCCGCAAGGCGTCCCGGATCTGATCGAAGAAATGGCAGTTGATTACGGCGCATACGGCACAGACGCCGAAGAGAAAACCGAGCATCTGCTGAAGGAACTGGAAAAAGCCGACGCGGGCACCGCAGCGCGCTGGAGATCGATCATGAAGATCTGGATGTCAAAGGATCTCGGTCAGCCGCTGCATTATGACATTCTTCCGGACGGATTGCCGGATACGGACGAACTGTGCATCGTGGTTCTGGGATTTCAGCTGAACCCCGACGGAACCATGCGGGAAGAACTGATCCGGCGTCTCGAAGTCGCACTCGCAAGCGCGGAAAAATATCCCAACGCCTACATCGTTTGTACGGGCGGCGGCACCGCCGCTCAGAACGAATCCGCGTCCGAAGCGGGTGAAATGGCAAAATGGCTCACGGGGCACGGCGTTGAGAAGCATCGCGTGATCGTGGAGGACAACTCGATCACGACCGCGCAGAACGCAATCTTCACCTATGACATTCTGACGTCCCGGTATCCCTCGGTAAGGAAGCTCGCGATCGTATCGAGCGATTACCACATTGCAACCGGGGAGCTTCTGTTTCGGGCAGAATCGATCCTCCGCGCAAGCGTGCCGGGGAACGAAAGGCTCGAAGTGATTTCAAACGCCGCGTGGAAGGCGCCCTCCGGATCGCTTTCGACGATGTTTCAGGCAGGCGCACTGATCGAGCTGTCCGGCGATGTTGAGACCGCATTCGAGATCTATTACGACAACTACGATATTCACGCGCTGCCTCCGCTGAAATGAGCGAAGCATGTCAGAACACGAAAAAAACGGACCGCGGATGCGGTCCTTTTTCATCTCTGTTCAGGTTTCTTCCGCCATTGTCCGGAATCTGGTGTACTCGCCCTGGAAGACGAGCTTGCAGGTCTCGATCGGACCGTGACGGTTCTTTGCCACGATCGCTTCGCTCTCGGGTCCCGCCGTTTCGTCGTAGACGGAGGCGCGGTACAGGAGGATGACCATATCCGCATCCTGCTCGATCGAGCCGGATTCGCGAAGGTCCGAGATCATCGGTCGATGGTCCTGACGCATCTCCGGACCGCGGTTGAGCTGGCTTAGAAGGATGATCGGCAGATCGAGCTCGCGCGCAAGAAGCTTCATGGCGCGGGTCATGTCGGAAATCTCCTGCTGCCGGTTGTCGCTCTTGCGGCTGCCCATGCCGGTGCCCTGCATCAGCTGCATATAGTCGATGATGATGAGGTCCAGTCCCTGCTGTGCCTTCAATCGTCTGCACTTTGAGCGAATGCTCGCGACCGTCGCGCCTGCGGAATCGTCGATGAACAGCTTGCTTGCCTGCAGCGGCGCGGACGCTTCCATGAGCCGCTGCATCTCGGAATTGTCCAGGGAACCGTCCTTGATCTTTTGCGAGTCGACGGACGCCTCCGTGCACATGATACGCATCATCAGCTGTTCCTTGCTCATTTCGAGCGAGAACACGGCGACGGAACGGTTGTCGTGCAATGCCGCGTACTGCGCGATGTTCATGGCAAACGCGGACTTGCCCATAGCGGGACGTGCGGCAAGGATGATAAGGTCGCTTTTTTGCAGGCCGTTCGTGAGCCGGTCGAGTTTCGAAAATCCCGTTGCGATGCCGGTGAGCTTACCCTTGCGGTTGACGATCTCGCCGATCTGGTTGATCGTATTCGGCACGATGTCGATCGCGGGGGTCAGCGTGTCCTCCGTCTTGCGCATGGAAATGTCATAGATCCTGCGTTCGGCGTCGTTTAAGGAATCCTCCACATCGCGGCGCTCATTCATGCCGTCGCGGATCATGTCGTTGCCCACGCGGATGAGCGCGCGTTTGATGCTGTGCTCCTCGACGATCTTTCCGTAGTGCTGCACGTTTGCAGTCGTCGGCACAAAGCTCATGAGATCGGTCAGGTACACGAGCCCGCCGGCGCTTTCAAGCTTTCCGGCACGTTCGAGCGCGTTGCTGACCGTGATCACGTCGACAGCGTTTCCCGCCTGCCGGATCGTGCGCATGGCTTCGAAGATGCTTGCATGCGCATCCTGATAAAAATCATCCGGTTTCAGCTGCTCCAGCATGGAATCGAGCGCGCTTTCGTCCAGCAGCATCGCGCCGAGCACCGAGCGTTCCGCTTCTATGCTGTGGGGCAGGGATTCAATCGTTGCCTGTTCCATTTATTCCTCTACGATCACTTTTACGGTCACCGAAATGCCTTCGAACAGGCTGAGCTTTGCGGTATATTCGCCGAGCGCGCGGATCGGATCGACCGTGATTTTCTTTTTATCCACGTCCACGCCCTTCTGCTCCTTCAGTGCAGCGGCGATCTCCTTGCCGGAAACGGTGCCGAACAGCTTGCCGTTTTCGCCGACGCGCGCCTTCACATGGATGGAATGCCCCTCCAGCGCCTGTGCGGTCTCACGCGCTTTAATACCCGCCGTAAACTTTCTGTGCTGCGCCGCGCTCTTCTGAATGTTTGCGGCGTTGATTGCCTGCGCGTCCGCAGGCTCCGCCATCTTCCGGGGAAACAGGAAGTTGCGCGCATAGCCGTCGCTGACATTGATCACTTCGCCCTTCTTGCCGCTGCCCTTTACGTCTTCCAAAAGCAATACCTTCATCGTCCGTACCGTCCTTTCTTATCTCTCGGGATTCTCTGTTTCATACCAGTCGATCGCTTCCTCAAGCTTTGCAAGCGCTTCGTCCGAGGTCGCGCCTTTGAGCTGTGCGCCTGCCATCGTAAGATGTCCGCCGCCTCCCAGCCGTTCGAGGATGACCTGCACGTTGATCTGTCCGTAGCTTCTTCCGGAGATGGCGACCTGCTCGTCCGTCTCCGCAAGCACGAACGCCGCGTAGATGCCGCGGATGCCCAATAGCTCGTCCGCCGCCTGCGCCGCCAAAAGCTGACTGTCCGGCGCGTTCTTGTCACACATCGAGATCGCAATGCCGCTCTTGCGGATCTTCGCACGCTCGACGACGTTTGCGCAGCGCACGTAGCTTTCATAGTCGTTCTGGAACATCTGCTTCACAGAGCTCAGGTCCGCACCGTTCCGGCGGAGATACCCCGCCGCGTCGAACGTGCGTGAGCCGACGTTGAACGCGAACTGCTTCGTGTCAACCGTGATGCCGGCAAGCAGAGCGCTGCAGGTGAACGCCGAAGGCTTCACGCTGTCCGCAAAGTACTGCATGACCTCGGTCACCATCTCGCTCGCGCTTGACGCGCGCGTTTCAAGATAATGCAGCGTCGCGTTGTCGATATAGTCCGCGCTGCGGCGATGGTGGTCGATGAGCACGATATGCTCCGTCATATTCAAAAGCTGCGGCGCGACCGTGACTGACGCGCGCTGCGTATCCACCACGACGAGCACCGAATTGTTCTGCATCATCTGCGCAGCCTGTTCCGGCGTAATGATCAATGACCCGGCGCCGGAGCGTTCGAGCGTTCTCACGGCGTCCTCGATCGTGGTGTTTACCGCGTCGAGCACGATATAGGCGTGTGTTCCGACATGATTGGCGCAGGTCACGATGCCGAGCGCCGCACCGATGCAGTCCATGTCGGAATTGCGGTGTCCCATGATGAATACGTCGCCGCTGTTTTCAAGCAATTGAAACAGCGCTTTCGAGAACAGTCTTGCCTTGACGCGCGACTGCCGCGGGTCATGCTGCCGCTTTCCGCCGAAGAAACGGTATTCCGTGCCGTCCTTCAAAACGACCTGGTCGCCGCCGCGGCCCAAAGCCAGCTCCAGCGCGCGTCGCGCGTCCTGTTCGGACTGCGCAAGCCGCGGCGCGATGCCGAAGCCCATCGACAGCGAAACCGCCGAGGACGAACCGGTATCGATGCGGTGCGCCTGATCCAGCAGCGCAAACTTTTCCTGCTCAAGCTGCTGCATCTGCTTTGCTTCGAGCACCATAATGAACCGCCCGTTGTCGTAACGACGGTACAGTCCGCCGAGACGCTTGGAAAGATCCGCGATCAACCGTTCGACCTCCGCCAGCACCGCCGTGCTGTGGATCTGCGTATCGCTCAGAAGCTCCTCATAATTGTCGACCAGGATCATCGCCACGTACGGACGCTGTTCGGTATAAAGCCTTTGATAATGCGCCGCCTCCGTCCGGTCGAGCCAGTACTGCAGTACGAGATTTTTTTCTTTCTCGCGTTTCAGAAGCATGTTCATGACCTGGTAATTGCTGCCGTTCAGCTCGATATGCAGGGTACGGATCGGGTTCTCGCCGTCAAACTCGGGGACTACGTCATGAATGTCCTGCCCGTCGAACAGCGATGCAAAGGCGTTGTTGCGCCAGGTAACCCGTCCCGCAAGATCCACGATCGCACACGGAATGGAAATATTGTTTGCGATCGAAGATACCGCGCTGTCGTTTTCGCGAAAGACGCGGTCCATCTTTGCCTGCTGCTTTTGGGAAATGCGATGGAGCAGCAGCGCCATGGTCCCCAGCCATAAGAGGCATACGCCAAGCACCGCCGCCGCAACGACGTATTGCCTTGTAAAGAGCGCGATCGCTCCCGCGCCGAGCAAAGCTATTGCCGCATGTGCGATCAGGATCCCTCTGTATTGTTTCATTTCCGTCCCCCGTTCTCTTTCGCATTCGTCGGATTCCGTAATGCCGATAAAAATCCCAGCAGTGTCAGAACAACGCCCGTTGCCGGCGGCAGCAGGATCAGCAGGATGATCGTTATCCAAAAGATCCCGTTCCGACCGAACCGCGAGCCGAGCCTTCGTACCGTGCAAAGTCCGCCGAGCATACAGGGCATTCGCCACATCACCGCCGCAGCACCCGACAGCGCGCTCGCCGTATGCCAGCCGAACATGCCCAAAAGCATCGTCGCGAACAGGAACACGCCTGCAGCAATTACGTACCGGCGTTCGCACCGCCATTCCGAAAACGGCGGCAGTTTCATAAGCGCCGCGCCGCCGTGCCGATTGAAGAGATGCGAAAGCAGTACGCCGAAGAGCGCCGCCGCCATTGACGGTATCAGCAGGATCGCCGCACAGTAGGCGTCCGCGTTGACACGAAGCATTTTGACGACCAGCTCCGCTTCCGCAGCCAGTCCCGTCTCGCCCGTCGGATCTGCCGAGACGGCAAGGCGATTCAGCACCTCTCCGAACAATCCGACCGTCTGCTTGTAGGAAGCGTATGCATCGCCGAACCGGATGCGTTCCCGAAGGCATACGAACACGAACAGTGCAGCAAGATTCACAAACGACGCATAGATCACCGTCCGGAAGTTCGAGAGCTTCATCCGCTGCAAGCCGTACAATCCCACGCCGGGGATCGCGCACAGCAGCGCCGTATACAGCGCGTCCGTCGGATCAGCGGTCACAATAAGACCTGCGCCGAATGCGAACACGGCAAGCACCAAAAGGATCCACGGCGAGATCCGGTACGCAAGCCTTGCCCACACCGGCGGCACGGCGCAAAGCAGCAGCACGGTAAGAAGCTGCCTGACCGTGACCGTCGAAAGCATCTGCTCCGGCGTTCCCGTCGTGCTGCGCCACGCACCGGACGAAACGAACGCAAGCGCAAACGTTCCGAGCGCTGCAGCAATCAGAAACAGCAGGATTCGATCTGTCGGTTCGGTACGATTACAAGATTCCATAATTTCATTTTACGCGCTTTCCGTCACCTCGTCAAGCAAAACGAAAAAGAAGCCGCAAATAAAAACCGGGACCGTCTCAAAACGGACGATCCCGGCTTCTTTTTTGATTATCTTGCTTTGGTTTTGACCTCTTCCATGATCTTTTCGACGAAGGCGTCGACCGGCATTGCGCCGAGGTCGCCCTCTTTACGCGAACGCACCGCAACGGTGCCGTTCTCCGCTTCCTTGTCGCCGATGACCAGCATGTACGGGATCTTCATCATCTGCGCTTCGCGGATCTTGAAGCCGATCTTCTCGTTTCTGAGATCGATCTCCGCACGCACGTTCAGCGCGTCGAGCTTGTCTTTCAACGCCTGCGCCGCGTCGTTCGCGCGGTCGGTAATGGTCATGATCTTGACCTGCACCGGCGCAAGCCAGGTCGGGAACGCGCCCGCAAAGTGCTCGGTGATGACGCCGATGAAGCGTTCGATTGAGCCGAACACGACGCGGTGGATCATGATCGGGCGGTGGCGTTCGCCGTCCGCGCCGACGTATTCAAGTTCAAAGCGCTCCGGGAGCTGACTGTCGAGCTGGATGGTGCCGCACTGCCAGGTACGACCGAGGCAGTCCTCGATGTGGAAATCGAGCTTCGGACCGTAGAACGCGCCATCACCCTCGTTGATGACGAAGGTCTTGCCCATCTCGGTGATCGCTTCCTTCAGCACGTCCTGATTGTGCTCCCACTCCTCCACCGTGCCGATGTGGCTCTCGGGCATGGTGGACAGTTCGACCGTATAGTTCAGGCCGAAGGTCGAATACACCTCGTCGAACAGGCGCACGACGTTCTTGATCTCATCCTTCATCTGCTCGGGCGTCATAAAGATGTGCGCATCGTCCTGCGTGAAGCAGCGCACGCGGAAGAGCCCTCGCAGAGCGCCCGAAAGCTCATGGCGGTGCACGAGTCCCAGCTCGCCGCAGCGCAGCGGCAGATCGCGGTAGGAGTGCGGCTCGCTTGCGTAGACGAGCATGCCGCCCGGGCAGTTCATCGGCTTGATCGCGAAATCTTCGTCGTCGATGACCGTGGTGTACATGTTCTCTTTATAGTGCTCCCAGTGCCCGCTGCGCTCCCAAAGCGTACGGCGCAGAATGATCGGGGTCGAAATCTCGACGTAGCCGTAGCGCTTATGCACCTCGCGCCAGTAATCGATCAGCGTATTCCGAAGCTGCATGCCCTTCGGCAGGAAGAACGGGAATCCCGGACCCTCGTCGAGCAGCATAAAGAGCCCGAGGTCCTTGCCGAGCTTTCTGTGGTCGCGCTTCTTCGCTTCCTCGATGCGGGTGATGTACGCTTCGAGGTCTTCCTTCTTCGCAAACGCGGTGGCGTAGATGCGCTGCAGCATCTTGTTCTTTTCGGAGCCGCGCCAGTACGCGCCCGCAAGGCTCATGATCCTGATGTTTTTGACCTTGCCGGTAGAGGCAACGTGCGGGCCTGCACAGAGGTCGACAAACTCGCCCTGGCGATAGAAGCTGATCGTCTCGTCCTCGGGCAAGTCCTCAATGAGCTCGACCTTATACGGCTCGCCCTTTTCCTTCATGAACGCGATCGCTTCCTCGCGCGGGAGCTCGAAGCGCTCCAGCTTGTGGTTCTCGTTTACGATGCGCTCCATTTCCTTCTCGATCGTCTTGAAATCGTCGGGTGTGAACGCATGCGGAGAATCAAAGTCGTAATAGAAGCCGTCCGCGATGGCGGGACCGATGGCAAGCTTCGTCTCCGGCCAGAGTCTTTTCACTGCCTGCGCCAAGATGTGCGAGCCGGTGTGGCGATACGCCCAGCGTCCGTCCTCGTCTTCCCATGTGAGAAGCTTCAGTTCACAGTCTTCATTGATCGGGCGGAACGCGTCCGTACGTTCGCCGTTGATCGCACAGCAAAGAGTTGCCTTTTTGAGTCCGTTTGAGATCGCGCCCGCAATGTCAAGCGCGCTCATGCCGTTCTCGAATTCCCGCTTGGATCCGTCGGGAAATGTAATGATCATACCGATACCTCCATGTACTTAGTAAAAATAAAACGCCCCTCGGTTTACGAGGGACGCGAATTGCGTGGTTCCACCCTGTTTGGTGCTCTTTTGCGCTGTATCGGGCACACCCGCTTTGATCCTCCGGCGGTCTTCACGCTGTACTTCGCGCGGCGCTTTCACCCTCCGCCGCTCGCTTTCCGAAGCCGATAAACGCTACTGCTTCCGAATTCGCCTCAAAGATAGAAACATTATACCACACGTTTCCGGTTTGTCAATCGAAAATTTACAATCCGACTCTCCCGCGCAAATTGACAGAAACAGTCGATTTTGGTATACTTTTACACATGAAAAAGAGGAAGAAACGGAAAATCAAAGATCCGCTGCGCTTTGCGGTCGGCGTCGCAATCATGGTGCTGATCGTGACGCTGCTTGCGTTTTTGATCGCGGCGATTTCCGGGTGCTTCCGCGCCCGGCCTGCGCCCGCCGTTGAAGAACCGGATGAGACTCCGTTGCCGACATTCGTACCGACGCCCTCCCCCTCGCCCACGCCCGAGCCCTCATGGGAGGAACAGCGCATTGCCGAGATCGAGCAATACGTCCGCGCATATGGCAATTGTCCGGACGAAGCGGCGATCGAAGCACGCATGGCGACCATGCTGATCGACCCGGATCAAAAGATGGTCGCATTTACGTTCGACGACGGTCCGCGCACCGGCATCACGTCCCAGGTGCTCGATATCTGCGAAAAATACGGCGTCCGCGCGACATTCTTCATCAAGGGCGACAACATTGCCTCCCACGAGGAAGAGCTGATGCGCATGCTGTCACTTGGATGCGAGATCGGCAATCATACCTGGATGCACACGAACATTGAAGAGCTCTCCGCCGAAGAAATGCGGAACGAGATCGGCAGTGTCAATGACGCGATCCGGGACCGCTTCGGCTATTCGATCCGTCTGTTCCGCCCGCCGTACATCAAGTACGGCGACAAGGGCAGCGACACGCGTAATACGCTCGTCGCGCTGATGGAGGAATGGAACATGGCGATCATCAACCACACGCGCAGCACGCACGATACCTATTCAAGCTACACGGCGGAAAAGATCTACAATCGCGGCGTTCTGGAAACGGACGAGCTCGGAAAAAGCCTCGACGGGTCCATCATTCTCTGCCACGACAAGCAGCAGAAGACCGTCGACGCGTTCCGAAAGATCGTGCCGGAGCTTCTTTCCCGCGGGTATCAGCTCGTGACCGTCTCCGAGCTTCTGCACTATTCGGAAGACGGCTTCCACGCAGGCTGGATCTATTCGTCCGCAAACTGACAGGAGGACAGTATGAAGGTCAGGCTGACGATTCTTGAAAGCCGCTGCCGCGACGGACTTTGCGCCGCCGGCGACACGTTCATTGTCGAAAACATCTGTCCCCCGCTCTGTCATGAGCTTTGGAGCGTGATCTATCCGCAGGTATTCGCGCTCTTAAACGGCGCGTCTCTCGATCACGGCGACGACCGCGCCGCTTTTTTTGAAGCATCCTGTCCCGACGGCGGCCGTGTAAAGATCCGCGGCGAGCGGATCGAATGATCCCATATACCGTACAGAAAGGCAAATCCATGCGCAAACGAGTTCTTTCCTTCTTCCTGATCCTGATATTGTTTTTTGCCATCTTCCCCGTCTCGTTTGCCGAGGGTGAGAACGATCCGTCTGTTCCCTCCGCCGATGCGCAGGACGTCGCGCAGTTCGGTCCGGGCGCCGTCGTCGAACGCGACGAAAGCGGAAATCCCGTCTCTGTAAACGGCTGTCCCGTCCGGGAAGTGACAGCCGGGATCAATCTCAGATCGAACAGGGCAGCGTATCAGTACAGCGTCTGGTTTACGGATTACCCCTTCTTTCAGCCCGCAACGCAATACGACGGCAATCTTGCCGTGATGTCGCTTGCAATGGCTCTTTCCGCAAACCGCGCCATGAATCCGTCGGAGGACCTGAAAACCTGGTTCGATCCCTCGCTGCATCTTGAAAAATATCTGACAGACGCAGGATTTGCCGATATCCGCAAAGACGACTATTCCAAGGAGACCAGCATGTACACGATCTCCATGGCGATGGGCGCGCGATATATGGAGCACGAAGGTGAGGAGCCCTTCACACTGATCGCGATCGGCGTGTGCGGCGGCGGGTACGGAAATGAGTGGCAGTCCAATATGACGCCCGGAAGCGGCGAGCTGCACAAGGGTTTTCTGTCCGCGGCACAGCTCGTCATCGACCGGCTTGCGGGTTATATTCTGACGAACGGCATCGAAGGCAATATCAAGGTCTGGATCTCCGGCTTTTCCCGTGCAGCCGCCGTCTCCAATGTCACTGCGGGACTTCTTGTGCGCGACGGCATGTTTCCGAAGGAAGACGTGTATGCCTATACGTTCGCAACGCCCGCCGCGGTGCACAACGCTCCTTTGAGCGGCTATGAAAACATTTTCAATATCCTGAACCCGATGGACGTCGTTCCGCAGGTCATGCCGTATGACTGGGACTTCTCACGGTTCGGGACCGATCTCTTTATCCCTGTCACGGAGTTCTCCTCAACCGGCGACACCTATACCTACTCCCGCGCGGCGTTTGCGCGCGACACCTTCGGGATCGAGGCGAATTACAGTCCCGCGCTGAATCTTCGCATGCGTCTGCTGCTGTCCATGATCATGGACGTGGCAGAAGACCGCGCGGAGTATAACGCGCATCTGCAGCCCGCCGTCGTCGGCATCATGCAGAACGGCAACGCTTCCAACCTGCTCTCAACCGTGCGCAGCCTGCTGCTGACCGTCAAGGACAAGGGCAGCGCGGGCAGAACAAACGTGGACGCACTGGTCAACTACGTCTCCCGCGTGTTCGGCAATCTCCTGACGCGCACGGAGCTGGACGAAGCCAACCGGAATACCGGCAGCATTGTATTTCGCCTGTTCAACGAGCATTGCGAAGACGCGTACCTCGCAAACGTCGATCTGATCCGCGCAGGCGTATTCGAGGACGATACCGAATTCACCTACGTTTTCATCCGCGGCCCCGTTGATGTCACATATCTTTCCGACGCGAGCGGTCCGAACGTCAGCGTCACGCTGACTGCAAAGGGCGAGCTTTCGGCGGACAAACTCCGTTGGGAAGCAAGAGGAAACGACCCATCCGAGCTGGACGCCTATATGCATCAGCGGTACATGGAACGCATCGGCGACACGACCGTCGTTGCCGTTCCCCGCGATGCGAACATCGTCATCGGCTATGAAGCAGTGCGCAGCGGCACCGTGGAAGTCCGTTATGCGGACTGCTCCGTACACGCCGCCGCAGTCTATCACGGCGGAAGCGCTGCGCCGCAGCAGGTAAAAAAAGGCGACGCAGGCATGGCGTTCCGGTCCGACAGGGGCGTCGGCATTTCCTCGGATGACTTTGAACCGAGGGACTTTACCGCGGCGGAGATCGCGTCATTTATCGGCATCGACTCGGCCGGGCTGAACTGGCGCGTCACGCTGATGCTCCTTGCCGCGCTTGCCGGCGTCGTCGTCACGGTGCTCATCTGGGTCGGGCTGCTTCTGAACCGTACACCGAAAAAGCCCGGCGTTCCCGTCTGGCTGTGTCTCGGCGTCTTCTGCATCGCCATGCTCGAAGCGGAGCTTGCGTTCTGGTTCTTCGCGGACCATACGAATCTGCGTATGCTCTGGAAGATGATCTTAGGCGCGGCGCTTCTTGTCATCTTTCTGATCCGCCATTGGAGATCGAAGCGCACGCTTCTGATGCTGCCCGGATTCTTCATGCTGATCGCGGCGGACGTCGTGATGTGCCTGTACGTTCTGCAGGGCGCGATCCTCTTTACGGTCGCGCACGCGCTGCTGATCTTCGCGTTCCTGTACAAATCGCCGATGCCGCTCAAGATGTGGATCCAATGGTTCGTGGTCTCCGCGATCGCGACCGTACTGATCGTGTTCGGCTTTCTTCCGAAGATCGGAACGCTCGCGTGGGGCGCGGCAGGCTACGCAGTCGTTCTGCTGCTCTTAAACTACGCCGCCGGCGGGCAGCTCAATCGCGCACGGTTCGCCGCGCGGCTGTTCCTGCTTTCGGAAGCGATCCTTCTGATCTTCATGACCGTATTCAATGAGCCGATCCTGCACATCCTCTCCGTGCTGATGTTCGATACCGCGCTTCTCTTGATCGCCGTCAGCAAAACGGGCGTCGAGCAGCCGAAGGAAGAACCCGCACCGGGGGAGGAACCGGAATCGGAAGAAAAATCCACGGAGGAGAAAGAATCCGAGACGGAGGAAGAATCCGCGTCGGAAGAGCCTCAAGAGGAACCCGCGCTGCAGGCGGATTGATCCCAATTACAGCAAAACGGACAGGCGAAAACCTGTCCGTTTCTGTTTGTCGGTATTCTCAAAGCTTTTCAACCGAAAGCGTGATCGCGTTTCCGTTCAGCTCCCAGTCCTTCGTGTAGCCGAAGACGCCTTTCTCGACGCGTTCCGCAAGCGTGTCCGCCATAACGCTCTCGGCATACTTTACAAGCACGCGCGCGGCCTCGCCGCCGTTTTCATAGCCGATGCGGATATGGTCGGCGACCTCAAAGCCCGCCTCCTTGCGCATGGTCTGAAGCTTGGAGACGAGTTCTCGCATGAGCCCCTCCTCCTTGAGTTCCGGCGTCAGGTTCGTGTCGAGCACGACGGTCACGTTGCTGCCCTGTTCCGATACAAGCCCTTCCTTCTGCTGCGTACTGACCAGCACGTCGTCCGGGGAAAGCACGACCTCGGTGCCGTCGATCTCGAACGTATAGTTCCCGCCCGCATGATGCGCGCGGACGATCGCGTCGCCGTTTTCATTGAGGTGCGCGGAGATCTTTCCCAAGAGCTTTCCGTAGCGTGGACCGAGGGTTCTTAGCTGCGGCTTCACCTTGTAGCTCATCAGTTCGTCGGCGTTCTCGATGAACGCGATCTCCTTGACGTTCAGCTCCTCGGTCACGATCCGTGCGGCGCGCTCGGAGAGCGTGACGCCCTGCACGTACATTTTCGCAAGCGGCTGACGAGTCTTCTGCCCCGCGCTGCTTCTTGCGCTTCTGCCGACCGTGACGATGTTCAATACCTTGCTCATCTCGTCTTCGAGCTCGGCGTCGACAAACGATTCGTCCGCCGCCGGATAATCATTGAGATGCACGGAGATCGGCGCAGTCCCGTCGACCGAGCGCACGATGTTCTGATAGATCGCTTCCGTCATGAACGGGCAGAACGGCGCGGTAAGAAGCGTGACGGTCCTGAGAACGGTGTAGAGCGTCATGTACGCGGCTTCCTTGTCGTCCGTCATCTCTGCGCCCCAGTAGCGGTCGCGGCAGCGGCGTACATACCAGTTAGAAAGCTCATCCGCAAAGTCGATCAGCGCTCTGCCCGCCTCGGTGATACGGAACGCTTCGAGATTGCCGTCGACGGTCTTCGTAAGCGTCTGCAGTCTTGAGAGGATCCAGCGATCCATGAGAGAAAGATTCTCACGCTTCAGGCTGTGCTTGGTCGGATCGAAGCCGTCGATGTCGGCATACAGCACATAGAACGCGTAGGTGTTCCAAAGCGTAGACATGAACTTTCGCTGATATTCGCTGACCGCCTCGCCCGAGAAGCGCGACGGGAGCCACGGCGCAGATGCCGTATAGAAATACCAGCGGACCGCGTCCGCGCCCTGCTTATCCAATACGTCCGCAGGCGCAATGACGTTTCCGATATGCTTGGACATCTTCTTGCCGTCCTTGTCGCACACGAGCCCGAGCACGACGCAGTTTTCGAACGGTGCTTTGTCGAAAAGACAGGTTGCGACCGCCATCAGCGTATAGAACCAGCCGCGCGTCTGATCGACCGCCTCGGAGATGAACGCGGCAGGATAGCGGCGCTCGAACTCCTCTTTGTTTTCAAAGGGATAGTGCCACTGCGCAAACGGCATGGAGCCGGAATCGAACCAACAGTCGATGACGACCGGCTCACGCTTCATGATCTTTCCGCATTCCGGACACACGACCTCGACCTGGTCGATATAGGGCTTGTGCAGCTCGATGTCGTCCGGGCAGTTGCGGCTCATCGCCTTCAATTCCGCCTTGCTGCCGATTACGTGGACGTGACCGCATTCGCACATCCAAACGGGCAGCGGCGTGCCCCAGTAGCGCTCACGCGAGATGCCCCAGTCGATGACGTTCTCGAGAAAGTTGCCCATACGGCCCTCGCCGATCGTCTCCGGGATCCAGTTGACGGACTTGTTGAACGCGATCAGTTTGTCCTTGACCGCGGTCATCTTGATGAACCAGCTTTCACGGGCGTAATAGATCAGCGGCGTATCGCAGCGCCAGCAGAACGGATAGCTGTGCTCAAAGGGCAGCGCCGCAAAGAGTTTGCCGCTCTCTTCCAAAGCCTTCAGAATCGGCTTATCCGCTTCCTTCACAAAGAGACCGTCCCACGGCGTGCCGCCGCACATATGACCCGACGTGTTGACAAGCTGCAAAAACGGCAGATCCCAGACCTTGCCGACGCGGTTGTCGTCCTCGCCGAATGCCGGCGCGATGTGAACGACGCCGGTACCGTCGGTCAGCGTAACATAATCGTCCGCCACGACGCGATAGCCTTTCTTCCCCCGGAAGTTTACGGGAAGATCGAACAGCGGCTCGTACTCGGTTCCGACAAGCGCTTCGCCCGGAAATCTCTCGACGATCTCGGCGTTCTCGCCGAGAACGGAGCCTACCAGCGCCTCCGCCATGATATAGGTCTTGCCTTCGGAAACCACCTTACAGTACGTTTCGTGCGCGTTGACGCACAGCGCGACGTTCGAAGGCAGCGTCCACGGCGTGGTCGTCCATGCAAGGATCGCCGTGCCGCTTCCGTCCGTAAGGTAGAAGCGCGCGATCGCGGAGACCTCCTTTACGTCGTGATAGCCCTGCGCGACTTCGTGCGAGGAGAGCGCCGTGCCGCAGCGCGGGCAGTACGGAACGATCTTGTGTCCCTTATACAAAAGTCCCTTTTCGTGGATCGTCTTCAGCGCCCACCACTCGGACTCGATATAATCGTCCTTATAGGTGACGTACGGGTTGTCCATATCGCACCAGAACCCGACGCGATCGCTCATCTCGCGCCACTGGGATTCGTACTTCCACACGGACTGCTTGCACGCCTTGATGAACGGCTCGACGCCGTATGCCTCGATCTGCTCCTTGCCGTCTAAGCCCAGCTGCTTTTCAACCTCAAGCTCCACCGGAAGACCGTGCGTATCCCAGCCCGCCTTGCGAAGCACGTCAAAGCCCTTCATGGTCTTGTAGCGCGGGATCAGGTCCTTGATGCTGCGGGTCAGAACGTGCCCGATATGCGGCTTGCCGTTTGCCGTCGGCGGACCGTCAAAGAACGTAAAGGCAGGCGCGCCCTTGCGCCACTCCACGCTCTGCTCAAAGACGCGGTTCTCCTTCCAGAATGCCAGCGTTTCCTTTTCGCGGGAAACGAAATCCATGTCCGTACTGACTTTTTTGTACATGCTTTCCTCCAAAAATAAAATACTCCGTCCGTTTTGAGGACGAAGTTCTTCCGCGGTACCACCTCAGTTGACAGAGTTTTCCCTGTCCGCTCCATGCCCCCTTAACGCGGGGATACGGGAAGGGCTACTGCGCTCTCTGTGTCATCTTGAGCATAGCGAAGGATCTTGCATAGCGAAGGATCTTGCATTTGCGAAGGATCTTGCATAGCGAAGGATCTTGCGCGTGCGAAGGATCTTTCGGATTCTTCGTCGGCTTTGCCTCCTCAGAATGACAGCTTCCGGCAGGTTTTGCCGTACTGCGGTTTCGCCGTTCCACTCCCGGGTGATTTTCACGCGCGCTCTCCCGCCGCCTTGCACCGTACGCGGCTCGCTGAGGGTTTTCGACACGCTACTCGTCCCGATCAACGATTTACCGGGTTATTATATCCGAAACATTCCGGTTTGTAAAGCCCCGATTTCAGCTTTTTCGATCAAAAAAAGGCGGACCCCGAAAAAAGAGGATCCGCCCGCAGCTCGTTTCTGTACGATCATCCTTCCTTGATCAGTGTTTCAAGGAACTTGATCGTGGTGATGTTCTTCTTGGTCGCGGGGTACTTCGCCGCGAGCTCGTCAGCCGTGACCTTTCCGGTCGGCTTGTACCAACTGAACTGCTTATAATATTTCGTATATGTACTGTTATCGCCGAACTTATGTCCGCCGCGGGCAAACATTTCGTTTCGCGCGTAGCCCAGAAGCCGCAGCAGCGTAAAATCTTCCGTTGTCGGAATGTCCCAAAGCTCGTCGTAGGACAGCGATTCCTCGATGCTCTTCGCTTTCACGAGACCGTTCTTGTCGAACGGGCTCTTGCCTTTGTTCTCCGCAAAGACCATGCTGCCCTCATTCAGCGTATAGACTGTATAATCCTTGAGGTCGTCCGTGCTCTTTGCGGCGGTGCGGCTTTCCTTTACGGAAAGATGCACGTCGCTCGCCTTGTATCCGGTCTCGAGCTCGATATCATAGACGTCTGCGGCGAGATATTCCGTGCCGCTCGATGTCGTGATGATGTACACGATGCGGAACACGTTGCTGTGCTGCGCGGCTTCACCGCCGACCGCAAAGTAGTTGTACTTGACCTCGCTCGACTCGATGCTGCTGCCGTACTTCTGCTCCTTCGCCGCTCGGATCGCCTTCCGAAGCTCGGTCTGATCGAAGCCGTACAGCGTCGTGATCGCGTTCTGATTGCGCGCGGGCGCCTCGGTCGCTGCGCTTGCTTCCGGCGTCATGACCGGATTGTCGTTGAACGTGCCGGAAGGCGTCGTCGGCGCCGGCGTTTCCGAAGCGTCCGGCGTTGCGGGAACAGGTGTATCCGGCACAGGCGTTCTGGGCGCGTCGGGCGGCGTTACCGTGCCGATATGCTTTTCCATCTCCGATGCGCTCCACGTCCATTGCGTATCGGTGATCTTGATCCCTGCTGCCGCAAGGTCTTCCATGACCGTCGGGACCGTGCTCGTGGTCTGCAGCTTATAGCCTTTGTCCGTCTTTTGGCACGCCACGTCAAGACTTCTCAGTGCGCGCGCGCCGAGGTTCGTTCCGGGGTCGGCGTCAGCTTCGATCCCTGCGTCGCGCAGCATGCTTCGGATATCCACCGCGGCAGCATAGTCGCCCGCGTCCGTGCGGCTCGTGCGGACATAGCTTGCAAAGTCCAGAGAGATCGACTGTGCCGGTCTCTGTCCCGCCGCAGCCGCAATTTCCGCGCCGCTCAGCGACCACTTCGTATTGATGAGCCGGATCCCGTGCTGTTTCAGAAGCGTCGTGGGATCCGCCCCGCTTGTAACCGTTTCGAATTCATATCCGTCCCCGCGCGGCGTGATGCGGATGGCAAGTCCTTTGAGCGCCGCAATCTCGGGATACTGCGCTTTTTCGGTCTCCGTCGGGTTATGCAGACGCTCCCTTGTGATCAGCCGGTCGATGTCGAGCGAAGCCGTATAGCCGCCCGCGCCGTCGCTTTGAACGGTCGTATACTCGGAGACGTCGATGCGCTGAAGACTGCGTCCGGTCAGAAAGTGCGCGCCGATGACAACGGCGCAGATCAGAAAGATCAGGGCTGTACCGAGCCCGCCGATCAGTCTGCGAATCGAAGCATTCGTCATGGTCCGTCCCTCCTTTACACGCGCTTGCCGCAGTAGATGCAGAACGCGGAATCGGCGTCGATCGACTTTCCGCAGTAGATGCACCGTTTGGTCGCGGTGGGTGCGGGTGTTTCCGGCGTTTCTACCGGTTCCTGTGCAGCAGGTTCTTCCGGTGTTTCCGGCTCTTCCGGCACCGTGCGGCGGATCTCCGCAAAGCCTTCGAACCGGTCAACGTCACGCATCGGGATCTGCTCTCCGTCGTAATCATCATCCTCTGCGAACAGGTCCGGCGTCGGCTCCTCGTCCGTATGCCGCAATGCTTTGCGCTGCTTCCGCTTGATCTCCGGCGACCAGCTCTCGTCCGCCTCCTCCGCGCGTTCCTCCGGAACGGTCTCCTCCTCAAGGAAGTCGTCGAACAGGTCCTCTTCCGCGGTCTCGTGCTTCTTTTGCGCGCCTTCGTCACGGAACGAGACGATCGCGATCGTCATGATGACAAACGACAGCACACAGCCGATGCCGATCACCAGCGCAACAAAGCCCGTATCGCGGAACAGTTGATAGATCGAACGCCCGGTGAATGCCGGGTTCAGCCGCATCGCGATCAGCGCGAACAGTCCGTACAGCAGGGACGTTACGCCGAAGGTTGCAAGAATGGTTCGAATGGTTTTCATATGATTCTCCTTATTTTTCAATCAGAGATTGGATCTCGCGCAAAAGGCGGATGTTGTTCCGTTCCGTTTCCGTCATCAGCCCCAGAAGGTCCGGCACACGCGGTTCATACCAGTCATACGAGCTGTAATGCGTGTCGAACTCTCGCTCCGTTTTCGGGTCGAACGGTATGTAGTAGCGCGCATAGATCTCCTTTCGCGCATAGCGCAGAAGGTTTGCCAGCGAGTGCCCTTCGACCGCGGTGAGGCTCCAGATCATGTCCTCATCCAAAGCGTCATAGGTCGGCGACCAGTAGACGCCGTTTGCCATGCGATAACTCGTCGGCTGCCCCGGGAACTGCACGAATCCGTTCAGGTCAAAGCCGCTCTTTCCGTCGACGCGTACGCCGCCGCCCGAAAGCTTTGTCGCCTTTCCGCTGCTCGGCAGGCGCTTGCTCTCTTCTTCTGTGTCGCAAAGCGATACGTCGATGCCGCCATAGGAGATCCGTCCCTCCGCGCGGTACAGATCATATACGTCAACCGTGAACCAGATCACGACCGGCTCCGTTCCGTCCTCCGGGCGAAAGGTCGCCGTATAGCTTGCGCGGTACAGATTATGATGCCGTCCGTCTGTATATACTATAAACGCGACTTGTGTCTTAGTTGTGTCATAATTGTTTCCGAATATTTCTTTACACAACAAATCGCGTTCACTTTGCACCGCTTCGCACACGGAACGGAGATTCAGCCCGTTTCCGCTGCTGTCTACCAGCGAATCAAGGTACCCGTCCGCCTCCTCAAAAGGAGGTGTTGCGGTCGGCGTCTCACTCTCCTCCTGCCGGACCGGTACGGGCGTCGGCGTCGCGCCTGCCACAAAGCCTTTGATCTGCTGGTCCCACGTCGTCGCACGGAATGTGATGCCGTACCGTGCGAGCGTTTCCGTGTCCGCGTCGATCGTCACCCGCATATGGTCCTCGTCGATCGGCCAAAGGCGCATCCTTGCCGTGCAGAGTGCGTAGACCTCCGGGTAGTCCGAAGCGTTCACACCGGGACGGTTCGGGTTCGGGAGCCGCAAATCGTTCAGGATCGCGTCGACGTCCAAGAGCACCGCGGGATTCCCGCCCGCGTCCGTGCCGACGTTCACGTAGTTTTCCAGGTCGATCACGGTTTTGTGCCCGCGCACGATCGAAACGACGGCAACCAGCAGCGACACGCCCAGCACGATCCCCGAAAGGATCCATGCAAGGCGCCTGCTCAACACCGGCCTTTTTTCCCCGCGCTCCGTCTTCATACTGTTCAGTATATCACGTTTTTCCCGCCTTGCAAAGAGCTTCCGTTCCTTTCTGTACGGAATACCATGCCGTTCGCCTTTTGGTTGCATTTTCTTAAGAATATCGATTTACTTATGAATAACTGTTATATCCATATAATTAAGAATATCGATTTACTTAAGAATATCTACTTTATCGATATCCTTAAGAATATCGATTTACTTAAGAATATCGATTTACTTATATCTATTTACTTATATCTTTATACTTTATATATACGACGCGGAAGCGGAAAATCCTTTCCGGATCCTGTGAACTTTCGCGCATCTTTTTCCCGGAATTCTGTCCGATTTGCAAGGCATGAAAAAAAACCCGCTTTCGCGGAGCAGTGAAAAAGCGATTATTCATGAAGTTTCTGAAACGCCAGAAGCTCGCGGTTCAGCTTTTTTGCTTCGGCGGCATCCTTGAGCCACAGGAACAGATGCACCAGCACGAAGATGACGAGCACGCTTCCTGCGATCGCGAGGACGACCTCCAACCTGCTCGTGTCGATCACATCGCTTGTGAACGTAATGAACAGGATCACCCCCTCGATGAGCACGAGCATCAACGCTTCGCGAGCAAGCAGCGCTTTCGGCGAGAGCTCACGCTTCGACCAGGTCAGAAGCGTCGGCAGCATACACAGCGCCGCGTATTCGATCGGGACCAGCAAGGCTTCATAGCCGAACTGCCTATCCCCATCGAACACCGTGCCTGTCAGCGAGACCGCGACTGTGATCAGCGTCGACAGCATGAAAAACAGGATCAGTTTGTTGACAAGAAATCGTTTGAATTCCATGGTCTATTCTCCCTTCAAAGCGGCTTTCAGCGCTTTGACGTAGTTTCTCGAAATGATGATCTTCTCGCCGGAGTAGAGAATTGCGGTGAACCGTCCGTTGAATGCGGGCTGGATCGATTTGATCTTCATCAGGTTGACGAGCATCGGCTTTGCGATCCGAAGGAAATGCTTCGCTTTCAGCAGCTCCTCCAGTTCATAGATGCGGTACGCCGTCTCATAGACCCGACTGCGTGTATACAGGAAGGTCTTTCCGTCGACGGATTCGATATAGCAAACGTCCGTCACGGGGATCTCATACTGCTTTGCGTCCGCCGTTCCCGTAAGGGAACCGGAACGGGATTTTATGAAGGATTCAATCTCCCGCACCTCATCCGTCACCGCGTGACAGCGGATCAGAACGAGCTCCGCACGCTCCTTTTCGACCTGTTCGATACGTACGTTCATGCGCTTTTGGGGGTCAATACACAGCGTTTGCCGTAAAGACGCCCTCCCCTTTCAGATAGCAATTGAAGAATTCCAGCACAAGCGAATTGACGATCGTCATCGTTTCCTTTGTGTCGCGCTCGCCGCTGCCGAGCATGCTTCCGAGAAACGGCGAGAGAAGCGGCAGATCGGTGAAATCCATATGCTTCGAGCCGCGGACCGTGGTCCGGAAGCCGTCGGAAGCGTTTTTCAGCAGTTCCATGTTTGGATGGAGCCCGCCCTGTGCGGCGTATTCTTCCATATCATTATACGAGTCCCAGTTGTCAAATGCAAGCACCGGCACGGTGTACGGTTCCTCGCGAACGGTGAGCTCCCCGTTTTCGACGCCGGTATACTCTCCGAGCATCGTGCCGTCTACGTCGATGACGGCGGCGATGTCGTCCCGCTCGCGTCCGAGTTCCACCGAGGTCGCACCGCCCATAGAGTGACCCATAAGCCCGATCCGTTCGATGTTTGTCATGCGCAGTACGGTCCGGATCGCGTCAGCGTTCTTTTCGGGCACAAACCAGCTTTCGTCCGTCGCGCCTGCCGTGACAGCCGTCTCAATTGCGTCCACAGCAAAGCCCATATCCGCGGTACGCAGTGTCATCCATTCGGTGTACAGCACGTACAGCTTTTCAGCGTCGGTCTCAGAATTCAGGGTCATCGCGGTGTTCACAAAGTCCATGTCCGCGATCACCGTTTTGCCGTCCGTGTCGTTACAGAAGAACGCATGATGCGGATGATCAAGCGCCGCGACGACGTAACCGTTGCTCGCAAGCTCCGTATAGGTAGAGGTGTTGCTTTCATAATACCCGAATGCGCCGTGGGAGAAGACGACCAGAGGGAAACGCTCCGTGCCGTCCTGTGTCTCGGGATAATAGAAATGCACAGGCACCTCGCGGCTTGAGCCGTCGTTTTCAAACGGATCGGTTCTTGTGCCGTCGACAAGGATCGCTGAGGTCTCCTTGACCGCGTATCCGCCGCTTGTCGGCAGTCCGTTATAACCCGTGAACACAAATGCCGGAACGAGCGCGAAGCCGATCAAAAGCATGCTCAAGATGCCGGAGCCGATTGCCTTGCCTTTGCGCACGTCGCCCTCGGTCTTCTTGCGCTTCACAAGGATCGCCAGCGCGACGATGAACGCAAGCACCGCAAGGGTGATCAGGAAGCCGGTCAGACGCCACTTCTGTCCGAACGGGAGCAGGATCGCAACGACGGCGATCGCGATCTCGGCAAGACGCACGAACAGGCGGTTTTTCCGCCACGTCTTCTTTTCCGTTGCTCTTACACAGGAAATAACGACGAGCGCGATCTCAAGCGCCGCCGTCAGCAGAAACAGAACCATACCCATACGCATTGTTTTTTACCTCACTCTTTGATTCGGCTGTATTGTAATCGTTCTCGTTTCCCATTGCAATGCCCCGGAGAGTAAGATGCATTTTCGTTTGATAAGATGCAAAAACCGCCCCGAAGGGCGGTTCCGTCTGTCGCAGATGGGATCAGAACGCGAAGTTGCCGTCGATAAAGACCGGGATCTCGCGGCCGTCATGCGTGAAGCCGGTGACCTTGAGATCCGAGGTTCCCACCATGAAGTCGACGTGCGTGATGGAGTCATTGATGCCCGCGGCGGCAAGCTCTTCCTTGCTCATGTTCGCGCCGCCCTCGACGTTCGAAGCGTACGCCTTGCCGAACGCGAAGTGACAGGCGGCGTTCTCGTCGAACAGGGTCTCGTAATAGAGCGTCTTGGAGTTACTGATCGGGGAATCGTACGGCACAAGCGCGACCTCGCCGAAATACGACGCGCCTTCGTCAACGCTGATCGCGGCCTTCAGCACGTCCTCGCCCTTCGTCGCTTCCGCTTTGATGATCCTGCCGTCCTTCATGGTGAAGCGGATGTTCTCGATCACGTTGCCGTCGCGGCACAGCGGCAGCGACGCGCACACGACGCCGTTGATGCCCGTCTTCTTGTTCGCGGTGAAGCATTCCTCGGTCGGAATGTTCGGCATGTATTCCTGTCCGGACGCGGTGCGGTCGCCGCCCGCTTCCCACACGTGCGTGTCGGCAAGCTCGACCCAAAGGTCCGTGCCGAGCGCGTTCTCGTAGTGCAGCTTTTCAAAATGGTACTCGTTCAGGATGCGCACGTGCTCGCGAAGATTTGCCGCGTGCTTTCTCCACGCCTCGACCGCCGTTCCGTCGCCTTTCACGCGGCACGCCATGAATATCTTGTCCCACAGCGCGTTGACCGCGTCTTCTTCACTCATATCCGGAAAGACCTTCTTTGCCCACTTGGGGCTCGAAAGCGCGCCGATGCCCCACGGGAAGATGTTCTGATCCTGATAGCGGCGGTATTCTTTGAGCTTTTCGCCGGACGCCTTGTGCGAGCGCAGGATGCGGCCGCTGTCAACGCCCAGGAGGTTCTCGGGATCGTCGGAAATGAGGTGCAAAAACGCTGCGCCTTCCTTGGAATAATGCGTATAGAGGTCCGCGCGGAACTGCGGAAACTCGTCGAATACCGCGTCGTCGGCGTACAGGAATCTTGCGCGGGTCATATGATCGTCGTTCCACATCATCACGACCTCGCGGCAGCCGTTTTCATACGCGACGTCCGCGCACATCCGCGCAAACGGCGCCTGATCGACCGGCGCGAACAGCAGCAGCGTCTGCCCCTTCTGAATGTTGACGCCGACCTCTATGAGCAGCTTTGCGTACTCTTTCAGTTTGTTCTCCATGTTGTTTCCCCTTTCTTACAGACAATATTCAATGTGCGCTCGCCGCCATCGCTACGACGACGAACAGCAATATTCCCGACATCAGAAGCGTTTGGAGAAGATCGCGCTTCTTTGCGTAATCCTCCGATTTCAGCGGTGCGTTTGAAAGCGCGTCGATCGCCGCAAGCGCTGTCGCGTACACAAGCCGCTGACTCCGTCCGATGCGCATCGGCGAAAAGCCCTTCTGTTCGCGAAGATACGTCGAAAGCTCGACAATGAGCGCCGCGGTCTCCTGTTCGGGCACGTCCAGCCCGGCGAGAAACGCCAGAAGCGGCAGATCGAGCATCTCGCGGTTCTTCTCACCCGCGGTACGGACCGCGTCATAGAGCCGCTCGGTCTTCAAAGCAAGCTCGTCGGCAGGCTGATCCGAAAACGCGATCGCAAAGCTCGCCATCTGGGACGGGTTCGTGCGTCCGAACCGCGACGAAAGCAGGTCCATTGCAGCGTCCATCCGTGACGAGAGCGTGTCCTTGTCGGCGCCGTACATGGCGAACAGCACGGCAAACATCACATCCTCGCCGCCGGTCAGAACCCGGTGCGCATGCCGCATCTCGAGATAATGCTCCCGCGCAAGCTTTGCCACCTCGTCCGCGCGGTCGTGATACTTCGCCATCAGAAACGCCGCCGGGCATAGGTAGTCGGTAGGGATGAATCCCGCCTCCCTGAGCTTTTTCAGATTGTCCTTTGCGAAGCTCAGCCGCTGCGCGCCGTCCTCGTGTTCGCCGATCTTGATCGCCGCGGGCGCCATGCCGAGTCCCCGGAACGCCGAAAAGATCCCGGTGTTCTTTTTGAGAATCTTTTTCCCGCGCCGGATCGACTCGAGGTCCGCGTCCCGGTCGTCGATTCCGAGTAAAAGTGCGCATAGGCAGTGCACCTGCGGTGTGGACATCCGGAACGTGCGTTCGATCCGTCTTCTGTTTTCCATGAACTGCTCCGTGCGGCGCATCGTTCCGCTCTGCATAGCAAAAACCTCCACATACATCTGTTTTATATTATGCCACAAAGCGCGCCGTTTGAAAAGCTTTTTTTGTTCCCTTCGCATATGCATGCGAGGTATTACGAATCCGTCCCCGCCGCGGCTTTGTTTGTCGAAAACACCATTCGCCCCGTTTCGCATGCTATGCTCCCGAAAAACCGATCCGGAGGCGAATCTATGTCCAAAACCAATATGTTCCGGGCGTTGTGGCTGCTGCTGCTTTCCCTCGTTTGCGTGCTGATGTTCTACTACCGTCGCGAGACCACGAAATCTCCGCAGGAAATGCTGATCGGCGAGGACGCCGTTGCCGCCGCGACGGTCACGGAACGCACGCCCGCTCCTCTTCCGACCGAAACGCCGACGCCGCTCCCCACGCCGGAACCCACCGTGTACGAGGTCACGGAAGTCTTTATCCCCCTGCTTTTCACGCCCTCGCCGGTACCGCCTTCTCTCCCGCCGACGGCGGAACCGACCGAGGCGCCCACACCTGCGCCGACCGAGGTCCCGGAGATCTTTGAACCGTTTTCGCTGATCTGGTTCTCGGACACGCAGTACTATGCCTATAAGCGCCCGGACATCTTCCTTTCCATGGCGGACTGGGCGGTGCGCATCAGGGACGAGTACAACGCCGCGGCGGTCGTCTGCACCGGAGATATCGTCGACAACCGCAACTATACGCGGCATTGGACAAACGCGGAAGCGGCGATCTCGCTTTTGAATGAGCAGATCCCGTTCTACTGCGTTGCCGGCAACCACGACGTCGGCGCGGACAAGGTCGAATACGAAACCTACCTTTCCTATGATTTCTGCAGCGCGCCGGAAGCAATGGAGTTTTCCGAGGACCGCCGCTGCTGGGTGCTGCCGATGTGGGAACAGGGCATCCTGCTCTGCGGGATCGGCTGGCAAAATGACGCCGCCTACGCCGAATGGCTGAACGGGCGCATCGTCGCGTATAAGGAGCTCCCCGCCGTGCTGCTGGTGCATAGCTTCTTAAACGACGACGGATCGCTCTCCACCAACGGCAAACGCGTCGAAAAAGAGATCCTCAGAAAATCGCCCTCCGTGCGGCTCGTACTGTGCGGGCACAACGACGGCTCCGCGCGCTGGTCGCGGAAATACCCGGACGGGCACGTCGTCAACGCCATGATGTACAACTTCCAGGACGACAAAAAATACGGGCTCGGCTATGCCCGCATCCTGATGTTCAATCCGAATACCCGCAACATCGCGGTCACGACATACTCGCCGTACCTCAACGACTACAACTACTATAAGGACACCTCGAAGGACACGTTTACGGTCTACGGGGCGTGGTGACGTCGGAGCGTCAACCTCAGCAGCGGGCTTTTGCCCGCTTATCTTTTACCCTTTTTTGACAATCCGGACGCATTTATGTGATATCATAAGAAAAAACGCAACCGATCCCGCATCCGGAGATCAACACCAAACCCACGTCCGGTACACCTATGCCGAATATTCTATGGACGTTTACGCCTGCCGCATCCCCCGTCACAGTGCTCACACAGACGCCTAAGGGTTGATGAAAGAGCCGTTTGTGCAAGAATCAACGTGTTCTTTTAGAACGACACAGCGGAAGCGTTTACGGAACGGTAAAAACGAGACATCGAATCCGTACCCTCTTATAACAGTCTGCAACGGGATGCCAACCCGGCGTCCCGTTCTTTTCATTATACACTCAACAATATGTTGCTTTCGAAACAACAAATTGATAATTGTATTTTCATCAAGGATGCGCTATGATGCAGGCACACCGGTGAAATAACGATTTGGGAGAGAAAACAAATGATCCGATTGGGAGAAAGAATCAGGGAACTCCGTCAAAAGGACGGAAGAACGCAGGAATATCTCGCGGGCAAGCTCGGCGTGACCGCGCAGGCGATTTCGCGCTGGGAGAAGGGGATCTGCTACCCCGATATGGAGCTCGTTCCGTCCATTGCAAACTGCTTCGGCGTGACGATCGACGAGTTGTTCGGCTACCGGAACGATCGCGAACGACGGATCGACGCCATCCTCGATACGGTTGACGGTTACGGGATCAAGGGCCGTGCGGACGACGAATGGGTCGATCCGTGCCTCACCGTCTTACGCGAAGGGCTCGTCGAGTTTCCGGGCAACGAAAAGCTGATGCTGGCGCTTTGCGACACGCTTTCGGAAGCGGGCTGGCGCAGGTGCCGGGAGTGGACGGAATACGACGACGAGGGCTATTTACGACACAGGGTTGAGATCCACCGTGAAAACCCGTACTGGGGCGAAGCGGTGAAGATCGGCGAAAGCTTGCTTGCGTCCACCGCGGAACAAGGCGTTGTGACGCGGACGGTTTCGATCCTGATCCCGCTTTACCGGAACCGCGGCGAAACGGCAAAGGCAATCGTCTGCGCCGAGCGCGCGCCGCGAATGCGGGATTGCCGCGAGCTGCTGCTTGCCATGTCGACCGACGGCAGGGAAAACGCAAAGCATACCGGCGCGTTCCTTTTGGAAGCTGCGCGGCTGTTTTCCGAGCAGTTGATCTATGGGCTGATGGCAAACCGGCGGCATTTTGAAAGCAATCTGCCGATCGAAAAGATCAAGGGCGCGATCAAATTGTTCGATCTTCTCTGCGACGACGGCAATTTCGGCGTGTATCACGACGAGCTCATAAAGCTCAATCTGTACCTTTCACGGGTGCAGTGGGAATGCGGTTATCACGACGAAGCGTTTGAATCGCTCGACGCGGCGCTGCTGCACGCAAAAGCGCTTGAGCGCGTATTCATGGAGCCGGAGCATCAGTTCACCGCGCCGCTTGTATCGTTCGTCAGAACGGAATTCGGCGAGGAGCGCGCGATCAGAATTGCCGAGCTGCTCCCGGAGGACTGGCCGTTCTGGTCACAGCCGGACTACACCGCCGTCGCTGCGGAGATCAAAGCCGATCCGCGCTGGGCGCAATGGGTCGCAAGGACGAAGGCATAACAAAAAGGGGATGTTAAGAAAGTCCAAAGTGTGTCATCCTGAGGAGCATTTATGCGACGAAGGATCTGAAAAACAGCGGTTTTACTGCTTTTTTGAAAGATTCTTCGCCTTCCACTTCGTTACAGCGGAAGATCGCGCGCTTCCCGCGCGTGCCATGCTCAGAATGACAGGACTTTTTTCACAGCCCCTTTTCCATCCTGTTTTGTCATTCTGAGGCACAGCGTGCCGAAGAATCCTGAAGATCCTTCGCCGCTTCACGTCTCAGGATGACACCCGGAATGCGCCTTGTTTCGGCAATTCATTCCTTTTCTTTTACCCTTTTTTGACAATCCGGACGCATTTATGTGATATCATAAGAAAAAACGCAACCGTATCCGTTTCCTTCCCCTCTTTTTTGGTGTAAGGACTTACAAAAAAGGTTGGAGCTTATGATGGAAGATTACTTTGACAGGATCTACGAAAAAACCTACCGCCCGCTCTTACACTACGCGATCGTGCATCTATCGGATCCTTTGGACGCCGAGGACGCGCTGCAAAACGTGTACGTCGACTTTTACCGGCGCATCGAATCGCGCGGACACGCCGATATCCTTGCGCCGCAGCTCTTTCTTCTGAAAATGCTGAAGCGCGAGATCATCCGAAACTACGCCGCGCACAGCGCGCACGAGACGTCGCCTCTTGAAGACGATACCGCCGCCGATCCGCTGTCGTTTGAGGACGCGGTCGAAACGCGGATCATGGCGGGACAGGTCCTGGACGCCGCAAAGACGCTTTCGAAGGATACCTACCGTGTCTTCGTGCTGTACTACGGGTTTCAGCTTTCCGTCGCCGAGATCGCAAAGGAAATGAAGCTCGGCGAGGAGGCCGTCAAAAGCCGCCTTCACCGCGGCAGAAACGCCGTGCGGCGGCAGCTTACAAACGGAACGACCGAATACCATTGAGGATATGACTATGAATGAGAAACGATTTTTTCATAACGCGCTCGAAACCGATCTCTTAAGCGGAACAAAACAAAAGTGCAGGCTCGACGCCGCGCTCGGCAGAACGAAAGCTTCGGCAGCAGACGCCGCGCCGGTGTGCGCAAAGGCGCGAAAGGACCGTGCCTTGAAACGCTGGGTCTATATCCCCGCGGTCGCCGTCTTGCTTGTGCTGACGGTCGCGCTCGGCGCCGTGGTGATCGTGCGCGGATTCCGTAACGAACAGCATCAGGCGGTACAGCCGACCGCAGACCAAACGCCGGTCGAAGTGCCGAGACCGATCATTCTTTCGAACCGCGCCGAGATCCGGCTGCTTTCCGAGATCGACACGGAAGGCGCGTTCGATCGGGCGCGTGCAGAGGACCTGCACCTGTCCGCATTCGACGAAGCGGACTGGGGATGGCTTCGGAAAGCGAGGGCGTCCGTGAACGACCTTTCCGCAACGGCGTCTACGATCCGCTGGACAACGGAGCTGCGCGTGTCGAAGGATGATCATGCCGAAAACCCGTTCGAAACGCTTGTCGATGTGACCCGCGGCATGCCACTGTGCTTCTTTTATGCCGGTTCCGGGCTTGACACGCCGGACGTCGGCGCGCAGCTTGTGGAATTTGCGTCGCCGGGTGAAATCAGGTTTGGAGATGACGGCTATGACTGGATCGTTCTGATCCCCGAGGTCTGCGCCATGCCGCAGGTGTACGATCAGTTCCCCGCCGCACTCCCGCCCACCGGCGAGGTGACGATCCAAAATACGATGCAGATACTGGATCGCGCCGGCGAGTCGGGCGAATCTACCGTGCAGGTCGCGAAGGAGGACGGCACGACCGACGAAGTTCCCTCCGCGCTGCTCGGCACGGTCGAGCACACGTTTACCTTCGACGCAGAGGTGGTTTTAAACATTGCCGAGCCGCTGCACATCGACGTGCCGCTCTCGGGCGAATACATCCTTTCGATCCATGAAAACAACGGCTTCCATAACGAGCGCGTCTCACTCGACGGCGTCACGCTCGACGCCGAGGTCCGTTACACCGTGGAGGGTGTCGTTGTGATCCTTTCGATCAAGGACGCAGGCGCGCTTTCGGACGTCGAACAGGAATCGCTGTATCTCGCGCTTTCCGGCGGACCGGGCGGAACGGGCGATCTACCCTTTGCCGCTGCACGGGAAGTGGATTCTTCCTATCGCGTATACCCGCTTTCCCGCACGTTCTGGGGCAGCACACGGTTTGCACGGTATCTGATCGCAATCGACCCATCGGAATACGAAATTGCAAAGAGCATAGACTTCTCTGGCAATCTGTCCTATGCCGTCGGTGAAGCAAACGGCGAGCCGCACGACGACTGGTCGTGGTCCGGTGCGGACGGCGCGCTGCCGGATCTGCTCATGGATTGCAGGCAGCTCCCGACGCTTTCGATCCCGCTTCCGGAGGTCAGCGCTGCAATGCTGACCGCCTGCCCACCGACCGAGGCGTCCGAACCGATGCCCATGCTCGACGAAGCGACGCTCTGCACGACATGGATGCTTGCGGAAGTCGAAGCGCCGGACGGCAGCAGCGGCGACGCAAGAGCCCTCGGTCTTGAACGGTATCTGGTGTTCCGCTCCGACGGTACGGTCCGCATCATCGACGCAAAAGCGCCGTCCGAACAGGTCGTGCCCTATACGCAAAACGGCAATACCGTGCGATTCGACGGCCGCGTTTTACGGTATGATTCCGAGTACAACGAACTGGTTGAAATCGATTCGTCCTCGCAGGATATTTTGTTCTACGCCCCCACGTCGAACGCAGGCGTCAAAGAGCCCGATCCGACGGCTCCGCAGGACGACAAAGTCGCGATCTGCGTGTATTTCTATGACGGCGACGCCGAGGATGCAATCAATGAGCAGTTCAAGGCGCAGTATCCGGAGCTGTACAATGCACACCGGGATCCGGATCACGCGACCGACGAGCAGGTGCAGCAGGCGATCGAAGCAAGGCGGCAGGTCGCGTCGGAATACTATACGAAGATAAACCGCGAACGCTGCCAAAAGCTTTGCGACGAGGAGGACGTCGTTTTCCTCAGCAGCTACGCCGCCATGTGCATCATCCGCGTGCCGTATGAGAAGTTCAGCGAGATCCGAAGCGCACCTGGCGTGACCCATATCGAGATATATGAGGAAATGACTTCCGCGACTTCCGATACAGATCCCTCGCCGGTGACATGGTCGGCGGCGCTTTCCACTCTTCTTAAGACGGAAGCGCCGGAAACGGCTGTGAGCATTCAGTTCTATTTTACCTTCGGCAGCGCGCTGGAGGACGCGTTCCGCTATGACGGAAAGACGCTGACGGAGTATCGAAATCAGCCCGCGCTTCGCGCACGCTCGAACGAGTATGAAGGGTGGTATGTTAACGAGTACCGTGAACTGGATGCACAAAACCGCGACACGCCCGGCTGGGAGAAGCATGATCCGGAAGAGCTGTTCGACGCATACTGGAGAGAACGGCACACCGCGGAGGAGATCCGCGCCCATGAGCAAGCCAGCGCGTCTTATCTTACCGCGCTGCATGCATATTACGAGTGGCGGGACGGCGAAGCGGGACAGGAAGCGTTCCGAACCGTTCTGCGGCAGGAATGCGACCGGTTGAATGCGCTCGGGTTCTCGCTCCGCGTGACCGAGGATCGGCAGATCGAGGGAACGGCAACGGTAAAGCAGCTTCTTGACTTCCCCTCAAAGGAAGGTTATCACTATTGGATCTCGCTGATCGGCGACAACAGCCCGATCGACGAATGATCGGCGACAGAAAACCCCGCCGTTTGCGCGGCGGGGTTTAATCTTTTTATGATTCCTTTATCCGCTCGACCATGCCGCCCGGCGCGGATTGAGAAAACAAAAGGGAAAGCGGGAAGGTAAGACCTTCCCCTACGGTTCCGTTTGTTCCGTAGGGGCGGATCGTATCCGCCCGCCGAGATCAGATTTCAGTATAAAAACAATCCTGTTCCCAATGCGCGGGATTGTTTTCGATATATGTCCATATACGCCGCCAATCTTCTTCGTCGCGGACGATATGGTCATAAAACGATTTTTGCCAAATGCTCTTGCCGAGTTCCTTTGATATCCGACGCTTCGTCTGACCGATTATATCAGAAACGGATCGTTCGGACGTTTCGCAAATTCTCAACAGAATATGGATATGGTTCGGCATGATGACATAATGATCCAATACAGTTTTGGGATACCGCACAGGAATATCCGATATCGCCCGATCGACGATCTTCCCTTTCTCTGATAGGAACGGGCGGATACGATCCACTTCGCTTCGCTTCGTTGCAGAGGTGCCGTTACGCGTTAAATCGCGCATCGCCATCGCCCCTACGGGTTGGAATGCATCCATCCTCGAACGGATCGCTGTCTCCGCATCGGCACTCCAAAACATAGGCGCTCTGTCGTGCGTGCATATTGTGATAAAATATGCACCGCATGCATGATAATCAAAGGTCTTCAGCCGGTTCTGTTTGCGCTTCGGATGCTCCATGTTCCTCCCTTTATTACAAACCCCGCCGCGTGGACCGCGGCGGGGTCTTGCTTTGATATGGATTACATATCGTTGAGCTTCTTGTAGTATTCGATCTTCTCGTTCGCCTCGTTCTCGGCGCGGGTGAAGAGTTCGTCCGCAACCTCCGGGAACTGCTTGGTCAGCGCGGCGTAACGTGCTTCGCCCATGATGAACTCGCGGTAGCTCGCCTTCGGATCCTTGGAATCCAGCTGGAACGGGTTCTTGCCCTCGAGTGCAAGGTCCGGGTTATAGCGGTACATCGGCCAGTAACCGGCTTCGACGGCCTTCTTGGCCTCTTCCTGGCTGTGACCCATGTTGATGCCGTGGTTGATGCAGGGTGCGTACGCAATGATCAGGGACGGTCCCTTGTACGCTTCCGCCTCGTTGACGGCCTTTAAGAGCTGGTTCGGGTCGGCGCCCATGCAGACCTTTGCGACGTAGACGTAGCCGTAGCTCATTGCCATGAGGCCGAGGTCCTTCTTCTTGGTGCGCTTGCCGGCTGCCGCGAACTTCGCGATCGGGCCGGTCGGCGTTGCCTTAGAGGACTGACCGCCGGTGTTCGAATAGACCTCGGTGTCCACGACGAGCACGTTGACGTCTTCGTCCTGTGCGAGCACGTGGTCGAGTCCGCCGTAGCCGATGTCGTACGCCCAACCGTCGCCGCCGAATACCCAGATGGACGGCTTCACAAGCTGATCCTTCTGTGCGAGCACTTCACGCGCGAGCGTGCAGGCTTCGCATTCGCAGCCCTTCGTGGCGGTCGGATGCGCTTCGATGAGCGCGACGAGCTTGTCGCCCGCTTCGCGGGAACCCTGCGCGTCGTTCATCTTTTCGAGCCATTCCTTGCCTGCCGCCGCGATCTCTTCGTCGAGATACGGAACTTCGAGCATCTTCTTCACGGTGTCCGCAAGGTGTGCACGGCGCTGCTTCACGGCGATGTTCATGCCGTAGCCGAACTCTGCGTTGTCTTCGAACAGGGAGTTCGCCCATGCCGGGCCCTGGCCCTTGTCGTTCTTGCAGTACGGCGCTGTCGGCGCGGAACCGCCGTAGATGGAGGTACAGCCGGTCGCGTTCGCAATGATCATGCGATCGCCGAACAGCTGGGTAAGGAGCTTGATGTACGGGGTCTCGCCGCAGCCTGCGCATGCGCCGGAGAACTCGAACAGCGGACGCAGGAACTGGCTTCCCTTGACCGTCTTCGTGTTGACGTTCAGCTTCTTGTCGGGCAGGTTGATCGCGTACTCCCAGTTCTTCTCCTCGGTCTCCATGCTCTTCTCGAGCGGAACCATCGTGAGCGCCTTGACCTTTGCCGGGCAGACGTCGACGCAGTTGCCGCAGCCGGTGCAGTCCAAGGGGCTCAGCTGCATGCGGTAGGTCATATTCGGCATATCCTTGCCGGCGGGCTTTGTCACAAAGCCTTCGGGCTTCTCCGCCTCTTCCTTCTCGTTCAGAACGAACGGACGGATGCAGGCGTGCGGGCAAACCAGCGAGCAGCGTCCGCACTGGATGCAGTTTTCGGGGATCCAGGAAGGAACGTCAACCGCGATGCCGCGCTTCTCATAGCGGGTCGTACCGGTCGGGACCGTGCCGTCCGGATTCATCTTCGAAACGGGCAGCTCGTCGCCCTTCTGCTCGAGGATCGGCTTGATGTACTCGAGGAAGTACGGATCGTCGGTAACCGCGATGGGCTTTGCGCCTTCGGTCGTGGTCGCCCAGGACTCCGGATAGTGGATCTCTTCGACCGCGTCCATGCCGGCGTCGATCGCGGCATAGTTCTTCGCGACGACCGCGTCGCCCTTCTTGGCGTAGGACTTCTTTGCGGCTGCCTTCATGTATTCAAGCGCCTGATCCGCCGGAATAACGTTCGCGAGCTTGAAGAACGCGGACTGCATGATCGTGTTGATGCGGCCGCCCATGCCGACTTCGCGGGCAAGCTTGATCGCATCGATGTTGTAGAACTTCAGGTGGTGCTTTGCGATCGCGTTCTTCATGGACGCGGGCAGTTCCTTTTCCATCTCTTCAAGGGTCCACGGCGAGTTCAGAAGGAACGTGCCGCCTTCCTTGATGCCCTCTGCCACCGCGTAGCGGGTAACGTAGGACGGGTTGTGGCATGCCGCAAAGTCCGCCTGGTCGATGAGGTACGGGCTCTGGATCGGCGTCTTGCCGAAGCGCAGGTGGGATACCGTGAAGCCGCCGGACTTCTTGGAGTCGTAGGCGAAGTAGCCCTGTGCGTACATGTCGGTGTGGTCGCCGATGATCTTGATGCTGTTCTTGTTCGCGCCGACCGTACCGTCGGAGCCGAGACCGAAGAACTTGCACGCGATCGTGCCTTCCGGCGCGGCATTCACGAGCGGACCCATCGGGAGGCTGGTGAACGTAACGTCGTCTTCGATACCGACCGTGAAGTGATTCTTGGGCTCGTCCTGATCGAGGTTATCATAGCACGCCTTGACCATGGTGGGCGTGAATTCCTTGCTGCCCAATCCGTAGCGTCCGCCGACAACCTTGATGCCGCAGCGACCCGCTTCACGGAGCGCGGTCATAACGTCCTCATACAGCGGTTCGCCGAGAGAGCCGGGCTCCTTCGTGCGGTCGAGGACTGCGATCTTCTTGCAGGTAGCGGGAATCGCTTCAAGGAACTTGTCCGCCGCAAACGGACGATACAGACGGACCTTGATGAGACCGAGCTTCTCGCCCTTGCCGTTCAGGTAGTTGATGGTTTCTTCCGCAACGTCTGCGCCGGAACCCATGACGATGAGGACCTTCTCTGCATCGGGTGCGCCGACGTAGTCGAACAGATGATAGTGACGGCCCGTGATCTTGCCGACCTCATCCATGTAGTGCTGGACGATCTCGGGGATCTTGGTGTAGTAGCTGTTCGCCGCTTCACGGTTCTGGAAGTAGATGTCCGGGTTCTGCGCCGTACCGCCGAGGTGCGGATGATCCGGGTTCATTGCGCGCGCACGGAATGCCGCAACCGCATCGCGGTCGAGAAGCTTATCCATGTCGGCATAGTCGATCAGCTCGATCTTCTGGACTTCGTGGGACGTACGGAAGCCGTCGAAGAAGTGGCAGAACGGAACGGACGCCTTGATCGCGGAAAGATGCGTGACCAGCGCGAGGTCCATGACCTCCTGTACGGATGCGGACGCGAGGAACGCAAAGCCCGTCTGACGGCATGCCATCACGTCGCTGTGATCACCGAAGATGGACAGTGCATGCGCTGCGAGCGCACGTGCGGATACGTGGAACACGCCGGGGAGCAGCTCGCCGCTGATCTTGTACATGTTCGGGATCATCAGAAGAAGACCCTGGGACGCGGTAAAGGTCGTCGTAAGCGCGCCCGCTTTCAGTGAGCCGTGCACAGCGCCCGCGGCGCCGGCTTCGGACTGCATCTCCGCGATGCGAACCTTCTGTCCGAACAGGTTGAGCCTGCCGTTTGCAGCCCACTCGTCAGCAACTTCCGCCATCGGAGAGGACGGCGTGATCGGATAAATTGCAGCAACATCGGAAAATGCGTACGCGACATGCGCAGCAGCGGTATTGCCGTCGATCGTCATGGTTTTTGCCATTCTGTTTCCTCCTACTATTTTTGGGGGTTCCCCCTTTTCTACCAATTTGCATTATAACAAAAACCCGTGTAAACTGTCAACGCCTTCTGACCCAAAATTGCGGTTTGCCGGGCGTAAAGTTTTTATTGCGAATCTCTGAGAAAACCGCTATAATATATTGCATGAATACGTTTACACAGTTTATTTGGGATCACGTCCTCACATACTCCGTCATGGCGGCGATCGGCATCCTCGCCGTGTTCGGCGTCGCTCTTCTTTTGTGCGTTCGCCGCGAGCAGAACTGGGTGCGGCAGCTCTTTTTAATGATCGCATCGCTTTTGGGTCTTTTGGGCGGCGCGAAGCTGTTCGGCGCGATCTCCTACGCAACGCATCTTTACGCGCGCGGCGAAGAGATCACGCTCGTGCGCTGCTTCACCGAATCCGGTATCGTCTTTTACGGCGGACTTTTAGGCTATTTTCTGACCTTCTGGGTGCTGTCGAAATGGCTGCTTCCGAGAAGGCGTCTGGGACGGGACATCGTTGCGGTCACGACGCCGCTGTTTCACGGAATTGCGCGGATCGGCTGCTACCTCGGCCGTGATTACAACGACTTCGGCGAGATCGTCTGGCATCCGTGCTGCTACGGGATCAAGATGGAGGACAGCGCGTTCTGCTCGCACTTCTGGGACAGCCGACTTCCGGTGCAGCTCTTTGAATCGGCGTTCAACTTTATTCTGTTTGCCGTGCTGCTCGTTCTGTTCCTGCGCGAAAAGAAGGACGAGCGCCGCGGGCGCATGGTGTATCTCTACCTGTTCCCCTACGCGGTCTTCCGCTTCATCATCGAATTCTTCCGCGGCGACGCGGTGCGCGGCGGTTTCGGTCCGCTGTCGTTCTCGCAGGTCGTCAGCATCCTGATCGTCGTCTGGCTCATCGTGTTCCTGATCCTCCGCAAAGTCGGCGTCATCAAGCCCTTGCCGGTCGATCCGTACGATCCCGGCGTGGACCTCTACCGCCTCGGAAAAGCGCCCGTGAAAGAGCCGATCGTCTTCTATGAGGGCGACAAGGAAAGCGGCGATAAACCCGAAAACAAGCAATGAGCATGTTTCTGGAAAAGCTTGACGATGTTTCCGCGCTTTCGGAAACGGTTCGTACGATTCTCGGTCCCGGTGCATTCACCGCGGACCGTTTTTGTGACGACTTTGCCGACGAGCATAAGCGCTATGAGGTATATAAAATTACCCATCCCCGCGGAACGTTTGTGCTGAAGCGCTATGAGAAACCGCAGCGCTTTGCCGCTGAAAAGGCGGTCCTCGAGCAGTTTTCGCCTGCGCTTCCTGTGCCGCGTGTTCTGGGTTTTTACATGGATTCCGTGATCATGGAATACATTGTGGGCAGCGATCTCAAGGAAATGACGGACGACAGTGTTTTGCGGGCGGCGGTTTCCCTAGCAGAGATCATGAATGCGTTCCCGATCGGAAACGGTTACGACCGCACGGTCGCCGAAAAAGAGATCGCCTATCGCGAAAAGCGCCTTGACGCGCTGAAGGACGATCGGGATCTGTACGCGGCATATGCGCTGTTTTTCGATCGGGTCAGGGAAATGCCGCTCACGCTTGCAAACGGCGATCTTTTACCGTTGAACTGCATTGATAACGGCGAACGTGTGTATCTCATCGACTGGGAATACGGCGGATTCATGCCCTATGCGCTCGATCTCGGCCGGTTCCTTGCGCACAGCGGCGAAACATCGATATTCCCTTACCGTATGACCGCAGCACAGAAAGCGCTGTTTTGCGATCGGCTCTATGAAGCCCTGGATGAAAAGCCCGAACGAAGCGTCTTCGATCGCGACGTAAAGCTTGCAGTCCTCGACGAGCTTGCGATGGTCCTCAGCTTTTATGACAGGAACCCGACTGCCGAACGGGACGAAACCTTCCGTGTGTATTCCGAACAGGCGGACGCGCTTGCAAAAGAGCTGCTTACCTGATCTTTGATATGATAAAAGCAAGCCCGAAAGGACTTGCTTTTCTGTTACCGTTCCATGCGGATCAGGTATTCGCTTGTGTCGTCCACGCGCCGCTTCTCGTCGGTCAGATGAAAGCCGTGCCGTTCATAGAACCGGATCGCGCGCGTATTCTTTTCCAGTACGAAAAGGCGCTTCCCGCCGAGCACTTCAACCGCATACCGAAACAGCGCGTCGCCGATCCCGCGGCTTTGCAGGACCGGCTCGACAAATAGCTTTTCGATCTCGCCGCCGTTTATGCGGACAAAGCCCTTGATGACGCCGTCGTCATAAACGACGGTATGTTCGATGATCCCTGGCTCGTTTGCATAAAACGCCGTCAGATTCGGCACAGTCTTCTCAACAAAATAATACCGATCGGACCGGAAAATCGGATAAAAGTTCAGCCGGTAATTGAAGATCTCGATCTCCGCAATGCGGTTCAGGTCCTCCGCCCTTGCAGGTCTAATGTGTTCCACATCATTTTTCATACCGAACCTCTCGCTTCGTAAAGAATTACTTGTATTATATCACAAATACCATTGAAAAGCATCGAAACGACGTCGGTGTTTCGCGCCCGGATGATGTGTTTTCGTTTTGCTCGAACATGCTGTTGTTCCCTACGGGACCAATGATGCGATGTTTGTCATTATGTGCCGAAGGCTCAGATGATATGCCGCAGCACCACTCGCCAGCAGGAGCAAACGATAAGTCACGAACCACCCGTGAAAACGGGTGGTTTGCTTTTGGCTATAAGCCCTTGTTGCCAACTCGCGCCTCAAGACGCTGCTTGTACGTTGTCCAAGCTCTCTGTTTCTCCTTACTTTTCGCCCCTA